>SL_3KL_010_SEDDRAFT_10001772_pt1 | contig 19714 bp, 15 predicted proteins | sample SodLakKL_010_SED_2_FD_10381 | JGI IMG/M metagenome (IMG submission 10381) | reverse complement strand
GATGGTCAAAGAAGTTCGGAAGGCTGAAAAAGGCATTTTCTCATCGTGAATAAAATTTCGAAAAACGGAGTGCCAAAGCTGTGCTTTGGCGAATTTTTTTCAAAAGCACAGCCTTGGCAATTGGTTGTAGAGTTCAGATGCAGTTTATGGATAAAATAGCCACAAAACGTTAACCAGGAAGGATTTTTTAAATGTACGAAGCCAGTGATCTTAGAAAGGGATTGAAGGTCGAAATCGACGGAGAGCCTTATGTGCTTGTTCAGTTCCAATTTGTCAAACCCGGAAAAGGGCAGGCGCTTTACAAATGCCGTCTTAAAAATATGGTAACCGGTTCGCAATTTGACAGAACTTTTCGTTCCGGTGATAAATTCAATGAGGCAAACCTCGAAGAACACGAGATGGAATANTTATACAATGATGGTGAACGCTATTGTTNTATGAATACNAAAACTTANGATCAGGAATTTCTCACTGAAGATCAGGTGGGGGATGCGAAAAATTTTCTGAAAGAAAACACCGTATGCAATGTTCTCTTTTTTGACGCAAAACCCATTGGGGTTTCTTTGCCCAATTTTGTGGATTTAAAAATTACAGAATCAGAACCATGGGCAAAAGGTGACACGGCTTCGGGAAGTACAAAGCCTGTTACCCTGGAAACCGGTTACGTGGTGCAGGTTCCTCCATTTATAGAGGAAGGCGAAACGATCAGGATCGATACCCGGACAGGGCAATATGTCGAAAGGGTAAAAAGTTAGCTAACGGGGTTGCGCCAGAAAAAAAATATCCCCGTAATAAGCCACCGCGGATTCTCCGGTATCATCCGAATCCGTCATGATTGCAATCCCTGAAATCATGGGAGGTTGTTCGCCAAAAGCTTTTTGGTAATCGTTATAAACATTGCGCTTTTCTTTGCGCCACATCCCGGTTTTTTCTTCACCGCTTTCCACCATAGTGTGTGGTGAACAGTTTGGACATTAATGAATATGTAAGTGCTCTTCTTTTATCTCCCAGACTGGGAAATCAGGTGGTTTTCCGAAAACTTCTGCCCTCCGGAAATGCTTCATGGGCAAAACCGAAGCAACCCTGGCCTGATGATATCAGTAAAATTCTGAACCATCTCAATGTTGACAACCTTTACGGGCACCAGGCGGATGCTGTTGATGCTATCCGGTTGGGTAAAAACATTGTTGCCGCCACACCCACTGCCAGCGGCAAATCCCTTATTTATAATCTGCCGGTTATTGAGAATATCCTTGGCGACCCAACTTCCAGAGCACTTTATATTTTTCCGTTAAAGGCCCTTGCGCAGGATCAGCTTCGGGCTTTTAAGCAGATGACCTCCGTGTGCAGGAAAATAAAACCCACAGCCACCATTTATGATGGTGATACTTCACAATATAAACGAAAAACAATCAAAAACAATCCCCCCAACATTATCATGACCAATCCGGAAATGCTTCATCTGTCTTTTCTGGCATACCATCATGGCTGGAAGGGATTTTTTCCTTTTTTGAAATACATCATTATCGATGAAGTTCACACCTACCGGGGGGTAATGGGTTCTCACATGGCACAGGTTTTCCGTCGCCTTCTACGAATTTGCAAAAATTATGGAGCAAAGCCCGTGTTTATATTGAGTTCAGCTACCATTTCAAATCCGGGGCAGTTGGCCCGGCAACTCACCGGCCTTGAATTTTCCACCATTACCAAAAGTGGTGCTCCCTGTGGGAAGCGACATCTGCTGTTTATCAATCCCATGGAAAGCCCATCACACACCGCTATACTCTTGTTGAAAGCAGCTCTTCACAGAGGTCTTCGCACCATTGTCTATACGCAGTCCCGAAAACTGGCCGAATTGATTGCTGTATGGGCAGGAAGCCGGTCCGGACGATTTGCCCAACGCATTAGTGCCTACCGTGCGGGTTTTTTACCTGAAGAACGGCGGGAAATTGAGGCCCGGCTGAATTCCGGAGAGCTTTTGGCGGTGATTTCCACCAGTGCGCTGGAGCTGGGGATTGATATCGGAGATTTGGATCTGTGCCTTCTGGTGGGCTATCCAGGGTCGGTGGCCGCAACCTGGCAAAGGGCCGGAAGAGCCGGCCGAAACGGGCAGGATTCCGCCATGGTATTGATTGCAGGGGAAGATGCTCTCGACCAGTATTTCATGAGAAACCCTGAGGATTTTTTGCAACGTGAACCTGAGGCTGCTGTGATCAATCCCTATAATCCGGCAATCCTTCAAAGTCAGTTGTTATGCGCTGCGGCAGAACTTCCATTGAATACAAGTGAAAGTTATATCTGTGAATCGCCTGTAAAAAAAGTCATTGCAAAACTTGAAAATACCGGAGAGCTGGTGAGAAGTGCCGATGGTTCCGAGCTGTTTTCCCGTCAAAAAATGCCGCATCGCCATGTGGATTTGAGGGGATCAGGAGCCAGATATTCGATCATTTCCGATAGAACCGGAAAAAACAAAGGTGAGATCGACATGTTTCGCGCATTTAAAGAAACGCATCCCGGTGCGGTTTACCTTCACCAGGGAGAAAGTTACATTGTCAACCACCTGGATATCGAAACCCAAACCGTGAAAGTCACCAAAGCCAATGTAAACTACTATACCCGTGTCAGAGGCAACAAAGAGACTGAAATTCTGGAAGTTCTTAAGGAAAAACAGGTGTTGGGTGCTGCCATTTCCCTGGGAAGGCTCAAAGTCACCGAGCAGGTTACGGGCTATGAAAAATGGAGCACTCACGGCAAGCGAAAATTAAACATCATTCCATTATCCCTGCCGCCTCTGACTTTTGAAACCGAAGGGATTTGGATAAAAATTCCTCCCCCGGTCCAGCGCCGTGCGGAAACCAAGCAGCTTCATTTCATGGGAGGAATTCACGCCATTGAACATGCGGCCATCGGTATTTTTCCGCTGCTGATCATGACCGATAGAAATGATATGGGTGGTATCTCCACTTCTTTTCATCATCAGGTGGGATGTGCCGCTGTTTTTGTTTATGACGCCAACCCCGGCGGTGCCGGATTGTGCCGGCAAGCCTATCTTAAAGCAGATTCACTGGTAAAATACACCTTGAAAACAATCGACACCTGCCCCTGCGAAACCGGATGCCCATCGTGTGTCCATTCCCCCAAGTGCGGTTCTGGAAATCGACCCATCGATAAGGAAGCCGCCGTATGGATTCTCAACAAAATGGTAAACTCGAAAGAAAAAATGCCCATGAATGCCCCTGCCATACAAGTCACCACCCAAGAATCAATAGCTGAAAACCCAATTGCTCAGGTCACCGCGGATAACCTCCACTATGGTGTATTCGATCTTGAAACCCAGCGTTCTTTTCAGGATGTGGGTGGATGGCACAAAGCCGATAAAATGGGAATCAGCTGCGTGGTTCTGTATGATTCACACAAAGATGAATATCTCGAATTTCTTGAAAATAGAGTGCCCGATTTTGTTGAACACCTCCAAAAACTGCCACTGGTGGTCGGTTTTAATATCAACCGGTTTGATTATCTCGTCTTAAAAGGCTATACCGATTTTGACTTCACCAAGCTAAACAACCTGGATATTCTGGAACATGTTCAACGCCGGCTCAACTATCGATTATCACTTGATCATTTGGCCAGAGTCACCCTGGGGTCTGAAAAAAGCGCCAACGGTCTTTTGGCCCTTAAATGGTGGAAAGAAGGAAAAATCAAAAAGATTCTAAATTATTGCACCCAGGACGTCCAATTGACTCACCAACTGTTTTTGTTCGGAAAAAAACATCAATATCTGCTTTTTGAAAATAAACTCGGAAAAAAGGTCCGGCTTCCTGTATTCTGGTAATAAGCTGCCTGACATTTCACTTCTTTAACGGCTGGATATCACATCCTGTGGGGTTCAGCCCCCAAAACAGCACAACATATGGTATTTGTTTTCCCTTGACATACAATCTGATTTTTTGTAGATATCGAATGATATCAAAGTTGAGCGAGTCTTAATTGAATATAAAAAGCGGGTTATGGGAAAAAAGAAAAAAAAGAAAAAAACTTCAAAGAGCAAGCCTCATCCTGATGCCAATTTAACAGTAAAACAATTGGTCATTAAAGGTTCCCAGCTTTTGAGCCAGGGAAATGCCAGGGATGCGCTTGAATTGTTCAAGCAGGTGGAAAAAAAGACAGGCCGTAATGAAGAAATCGATTCATGCCTGTTCAGTGCTTATCTTGTTCGTCAGGAGCAGCTTTTTGAGAAAGGACTTGTAGCCGAGTCCGAAGCTGTCAAAAAGGAGGTTTGTGAATATTTCCCGGGTATTGAAAAAGTCAGTGAAGAACAAATGGCTGCCTACCTGAGGTGTTGTTCTGCCGAGGGGGCGTTTAGCGCATATCGGTATTATATTTCAAAAAAGGGGACTTCAACGTTACTGGAGGGGCCTTTGGCGGATCTGCTCTTGCAGGGGCAAGGCTGGCAGTATCTGGATGGTATTGATTCATCCATACCTTTGGTTCGCGATAGTGAAGTGATTAAAAAAGCCATTCCCCTGATGGAAAAGGGGCAATGGGAAAAAGCTTTGGAAGCCCTGGGCTCAATTGCCCGATTGTCACCGTTTGCTCCTGTGAGGATGTTTTGCAGAGCAATGGTTGCTTTTTACAAGGAAGATGACAAGGCTTTTGTGCGTTCAATAGCCATGATACCGGATGATTTTTTCTTGAAACCTTTGTTGGATGCATTGGAATTGACAATTACGGAAACAAATGATGAACCGGCTAAAATCAAAGCGTTTCAATATGTTGATTTCTTATACGAAGGGGCTTTAGATTCTGAAAATAAGGCGCGGGAGCTTTTTTTTGAACTCAACCACAAGCAGGCTGTATCCTGTGCCAACAAAGTTAAAATGCTTGCAAAATCAATATATCCGGAAGATGTTGATGTTGCAATCATCGAAATCCTCCATATTTTGCGGAATTTATTTTTTGATGAGCGTTTTCAGGAAAACCAGTTTAAAAATTTAACCAAAAAAGTGCTTCCTAAAAACAAGGCAGAACTGATGATAGCCAAGTTTGCGTTTTTGGCATCAAATAAAGCATTATCTCATGCCGGTCGATATCTTGAAGTTCTGCCCATTGAATTTCCTGATGTTGAGGAAAAAAAGATAGCCCATTCTCTTATTCTGCAAAATACCATAAAGGCAGCACTCAAGAAAAATGGTGATTCCGGTGAATGTGTGTTTGAAAACATGTTTCATTGGGCTGGGTATAAAAGCCTTTTGGGGGTTAAAAGCAGCGACAGGGATATGATACCTGTTGAAATACTCCAAGAAAGTATAAGACTTGATCCGGACAATCGTGCCGGATACGAACTTTTATCCCGGCTGCCTCTTTACTCAAGAGATGCAAAAAGCACTGCCGAAGATATATACCTGTCCATGATGAAGCGTTTTGCTGATGATCCCTACCCCTGTCTGGAGCTGGCAAATCTTTATTATTCCAAAAATGCCTTCCGCAAAGCTGAAAATGTACTTCAGATAGCCATGAAGCGTGCTCCCCATGACAATCGCGTACTGGATCGCCATGCTTTGGCCCTTGTGATTTCGGCAGAAAAAAATCTGAATAGCGGAAGATATCACTTATCATGGCCGGATCTTGAAAAGGCGCATAAGCTTGAGCGCAGAAAACATTCGGTTTTGGTGGCAGCCAAGCGTGCACTTCACAGAAATATTGCCGAACATGAAAGCATAGAAGATGCAATCGACAAGGAGACCCAAAACTTTTCAATTGGTGAATATCTAAGAACTTTTGGCATCGTTTTAATAGATCTGGAAGGCGGGAAAATTAAAAACAACACCACCGTACTCTCAGAACTCAGAAAAAATTTTAAAAAGAAAGTAAAGCAGGTATCACAGCTGTCATCAACAGAACTTATAGCTCTGCTTACACCCCTTGACAATCAATATACCACACTGCTGCCCTCTGTTAGTGTGGCTGCGCTTTTTACAAAATATTACCCGAAAATACTCAGCGGGCTCTCCGACGAGGATTTGCTTACGGTTATTGATCGGGGACTGGAACCCTCTCTTTTTCCCATACTCAGCAAGGAACTTCAACACCGTGCCAGGAAAAGCCGAGGCTCAAAATCCCTCATTTTTGAATTTTATATGGCGGTTATCGAACACATGAGCGGGCAGGCCGGAGTTGGAGATCGCTTCCTTGGTATTATCAACCGAGCTTCCGAAAAAGAACGAAAAAACCTCGAAGCTGCCTCCCATCGATTGGCATTTCATGCGAAAGGGGATTTGCGAACAGCCTTACAGAATTTCGATTTTGAAATCCTCAATCCCATTTTTCCCAAGCCCAGCTTTGGGCAGTTGATGGAAATATTGGAGCAGTTAAATAACCAGGGAGGTAGGGTGGATTCGATTCGCAAACTTTTCGAACAATTACCCGGCTCGTTTGATCCGTCCATGGAGGACATGATTGATTTCTTGGATGATGATGAAGATGATGAACTATGGGAAACGGCCGAGGAATTGGAAGATATGCTTGATGAATCGGGTATAAGAGATGCTCCTGAATCTTTGATTAAGGATTTTAGAAATCATATGAGATCCTCGCCTAAAAACCGCCGTTATTTCGATGATTTGGCCTCTGAATTAAAACCCATTGCCGATGAATTAACCCGGGAAGCCCAAATTTTTCTGTATGGTAAGACTTTGGCTTAAGGGTGTTGACTGAAAAACAATTCTGCCATCTTGGCTTGAAAAATAAGGTAACAGAGCATGCTGAAACATTTTCTCACTTTGGATATTTCACCCGATGCATCGGATAAACAAATCCGGGAGGCATATCTTCATCTCATAAAAAAACATCCTCCTGAAAAGGACCCGGTGAATTTTCAAAAGATTAATGGTGCATACGAGGCTGTTAAAGATAAGCGCAGCCGGGTTCGAACCCGCATTTTTTTTTCTACGACAGTAAAAGATCCCGAGCAAAGCCTTCTGGAATTGGCCAAATCTCGAAAAATACGTCGAAAAAGTGCCGGATTGAACAAGCTGATCAAAGCGTGCCATGCGGTTCAAAAAGAATTTAAGGGATCAATGTGACTAGTTTCAAGTTACGCTTAAAGTACTTTATAAAATGGTTTTTCAGGCGAATTGATGAAGAAATTCTTCTACCCTTACTCACATGGTTTTGGAAACTTCTATCCCGGAAAGTTGCGCCTCAAAGCCAAGCACTGAAAATGGGCCATGCAGGTTGGAAAACTGAAACCCTGGAGGATTTCAGGCAATGGCTGGCTGAAATCCCGGATACAAAACCCCCTTCCGAGTCGGCTACACCGGATTCCTGTGACCTGTTTACACTCCTTTCCGAGTTTTCAGCACTCCGGCAGGAAATTCGACTGCAAAACCGCCACCTGACTAAATCCAAGACTACCATGGATGATGTCTTACCAATTTTGCAGGATTCGGCACAACTTTTTAAAGCCAAATCACACCAACTCGATTTGATGCATGAAAAAATCCGGTTATCATGCGAGAAAAAAACAGTCACACACTTTTTCGATGTCCGGGATGCACTCGTTCGGGGAAAATCAGCTCTTAAAAAAATTGTAGAAAACAAAACATTTCTGCGGCCACTTCCGAAAGGTATTGATGGCGCCCTTGAAGGTTACGAAATGGCCATCCGTCGAATGGATAAAGCTCTGCTGGCTTTGAATGTCCAACCTATTGAGACGGTGGGCCGGCCTTTTGATCCCAAAACCATGAAAGCCATAGATAAAAAAAAACAGTCAGGTGTTGATACCGGGATTGTCATCGAAGAAGTATCCGGAGGATTTATCCGGGGTGATGAAATTTTAAAAACAGCCCACGTCATTGTGGCTCAGTGAAGAATTTAAGGGAGTAATAGATATATATGGAAACTATTGTTGGTATTGATTTAGGCACTACCAATTCTGAAATCGCCTTTATAATCGATGACAGTGCAGAGATCATCAAAGACGGAGATACGGGGATTATGCCTTCGTGTGTTGGGCTCAACGGTGATGGTAAAGTCATTGTAGGACACGAAGCCTTGAACCAGGCAATTGTTGCCCCTGAAAAAACGGTACTTTCTGTAAAACGGCGTATGGGTTCAGATGAAAAAATTCAACTGGGTGATAAAGCCTACTTTCCCCAGGAAATTTCCGCTTTTATTTTAAAAGCACTCAAAACAAGGGCTGAACGTCAACTGGGAAAACCTGTCGAGAAAGCGGTAATTACAGTCCCTGCCTATTTTACCGATGCTCAGAGGCAAGCGACACGTGAAGCCGGGTTTATTGCAGGACTTGATGTGGTCAGAATTATCAATGAGCCCACTGCCGCTTCCCTGGCATACGAAAGCATTCATGCAGAGGACCGTACCATTCTCGTTTATGACCTGGGTGGGGGTACCTTTGATGTGTCAATCGTCAAGATTGAAAACGGCATCATCGAGGTTCTTGCCAGCACCGGTGATAACCGTTTGGGGGGGGATGATTTTGATGCCAAGATTGTCCGGCGGCTTGCGGATCATATTCAAAACGAACTGAAACTTCCCATACAGGACAATCCACTGGTGATGGCCCGCCTGAAACAAGCTGCTGAAAAAGCAAAAATCGCTCTTTCATCTTCTCCTTTTGTCACTATTGAGGAAGATCACATTGGCAAGCGGTTTTTTAAAGATATCCATTTGAGTTATGAACTATCCCGGCGGGATTTTGAAAGTATGATTGACGAAGAGCTTTCCCGAACCATGGATGCTGTCAGCAAAGCCCTGAAAGATGCAGGCCTGATGCCTTCACAAATTGACAAGGTGATTCTTGTGGGTGGATCCACACGAATTCCCACAATAGCTACCATGCTGGAAGAAAAAATCGGCCAGACACCTCACGATGAAATTGATCCTGATCTTTGTGTGGCTTTGGGTGCCGCCATTCAGGCCGGCCGAGAAATGGGCATTGACCACACGAGTATCCTTTTGGATATTACTCCCTATACCTTTGGTACGTCAGCACTGGATGTTGTAGATGGTATACCGTTCGGGGAAGTTTATGTTCCCTTGATTCGAAGAAACACGAAACTTCCTGCATCTCGAAGTGAAGTATTTTATACCCTTTACGATAAACAGGAAGCTGTTGAAATCAAAGTGTTTCAGGGAGAAAGTTCTGTTGTTTCGGAAAATGTGCTTATCGGAAATTATATGTTCAAACTCTCCAAACTTCCGGAACACAGCGAGATTATAATGAAAATGGATCTGGATCTTAATGGTATTCTCAAAATGCGGGCTGTTGAGAAGAAGACCGGCAAAAATATCGATGTCATAATCGAAAATGCCATGAGGCAATTCAGCGAAAAGGAACTGGATGAATCCAAAAAAAGACTGGAGCGCCTCTGGGATACTCAAGCAATCCAGTTCGATGAGACTGTTGAAGACGAGGCGGAAATTTCAGAGGCATCTCAAAAGCCGGGTATTTCGGGTGAGTACGCCTGGCTGATAAAACAAGCCGAGGAAAAGCTTGATTTGGCAGCTAAGGAAGACAAGGATGAAATTATTAATTTGATGGAAGATCTCAAAGATGCCCTCGATAAAAATGATCACGAAAAGGCCGGGCAAATCTCAGAGGAACTGGAGGATATTTTATTTTATATCGGTTAGGAAAAATTCGTTAGATATATGCTCAAACGCTGTCCCGCCTGCAAGGCGAAATATACTGGCAAATCCCTGTGCCACCGTTGCGGTCTTGAGTTGTCAAAATTGACTGATATTCTGCGGCAGGCTGATATTCATTTGGCCCTGGCCCGATTTGCGTATTTGAAAAACGACTTCCCAGAAATGCTTTTTCACGCTCAGCGGGCTTTGTCTTTACGCCGGACCCCGGTTACACTTCAGGTAATGGCCTGTGCTGCAATGCTGAATCAGAAATTTGAAAAAGCTCTGGCACTTCAACAAGAATTGCAAAGTTTAGAACAAAAAACCCTTTAGGAATAACCTGGTTATAAAGGATTAGGGCGTGACTTGTTGAATGAGGAGTGCAAAAGCTGTGCTTTTGCATTTTTTTCTTGTTGCCATGCTTTGCATGGGAACTATGGTTTTGTTATTTGGGTTCATAATTTTATGCCGAAATTTTTTATCGGCCGACAACCTATATTTGATCGAAATCTGCGTATTTTCGCTTATGAATTGCTTTACCGGCATGACAATAACAACCGGGCTGTGATTACAAACGGTGAAAAAGCCAGTGCGGAAGTGATGTTTAATTCCCTCATCGAAATTGGTCTGGATAGGTTAGTGGGCAATCACAAAGTCTTCTGCAACTTTACCCGTGACTTTTTAATCAAAGGAGATGCCATCGCCTTTGCATGTAAACAGGTGGTTATTGAGGTTCTCGAAGAGGTTTTACCGGAACCCAAAGTACTTGATGGCATTCGCAGCCTGAAACACATGGGACATTTAATAGCATTGGACGATTTTGTGGTTTCTGATGAATTAATTCCTTTGGTGAAACTTGCCGATATCATCAAAATCGATGTAATGACGCAATCCCGTAATAATATTTCCAAGCAGCTGTGCTGTCTCAGGCAGATTAAACCTCTGAAATTTATTGCCGAAAAAGTTGAAACCTACGATGACTTTACCTTCTGCCGTGACCTGGGTTTTGATTATTTTCAGGGCTATTTTTTCAGCAAGCCTAAAATTGTTTCAGGGCAAAAAATGCCTCCCGGCCGCATGGCCTTGTTGCGCTTGCTCGCAGAACTTCAACAGAGTGATATTGATATAGAAAAACTCCAAAAAATTATCGAGACCGATGTCAACCTGAGTGTTAAGCTTTTGCGCCTTCTCAACTCCAGTTTTTACAGCCTTGTATCAAAAGTCAGATCGATCCGTCAGGCCATTGTCTATCTTGGAATGCAGAATATACGCAACTGGGCTAGTTTGGTTGCCATGGGAAGTGTTGATGACAAACCCCGGGAATTAATGACCATGTCACTGGTGCGAGCCAAAATGTGCGAGTTGCTCTGTAACACTGAAGATAGTGAAACCAGAGGGATGTTTTTTACAGTGGGGTTATTCTCTTTATTGGACGCCGTATTTGACAGGCCCATGGAACAATTGTTGAAACATTTACCCTTGACCGAAGAGGTTAACTTCGCATTAACACACCGGCAGGGATTACCGGGACAGGCTTTGCGCTGTGTAGAAGCCCATGAGCGGGGGGACTGGGATTTCATCCAAGGAACTGATTTTGATAAAAACCTGTTTGCAGATGCCTATCTTGAAGCTTTGGACTGGACGCGATCAATATAACCTGTAAAATAAGGATAGCCTAATGATCAAAATTAACGAAAACTATCTCAAATTAAAAGCATCTTATCTGTTTGCGGATATTGCCAAACGGGTGGCTGCTTTTCAGGATGCAAATCCGGACAAGGAAATCATCAGGCTGGGTATCGGTGATGTCACCAGGGGACTTCCAAAAGCCTGTATCGGAGCTTTTCACAAGGCTGTGGATGAAATGGCGTCGGATGCCACCTTCAGAGGATACGGCCCAGAGCAGGGTTACCCTTTCTTGAGGGAAATAATTGCCCGTGAGGATTACCAAACCAGAGGAGCCGATATCAGCCCCGAGGAAATTTTTATCAGTGACGGCGCCAAATGCGATACCGGAAATATTCAGGAAATTTTCTCAACAGATATTACTGTGGCCATTCCTGACCCTGTCTATCCTGTCTATCTGGATACCAACGTAATGGCCGGCAGGACCGGCCATTTCAATGAAGGACGATATGAAGGTATCATTTATCTGGAAAGCACCAGTGAAAACGGGTTTATACCGGAACTTCCAAAAAAATCGGTGGATCTGATCTATTTATGTTATCCAAATAATCCCACCGGAGCAACTATTACCAAACAGCAGCTGGCTGACTGGGTCCGTTATGCGAGAAAAAACAAAGCTTTGATTTTATATGATGCGGCTTATGAAGCTTTCATCCGGGAAGATTCACTTCCCAGGACCATCTATGAGATTGAAGGAGCCCGGGAGGTGGCTATCGAATTTCGAAGCTTTTCCAAAACAGCCGGATTCACGGGTACCCGCTGTGCTTTTACCGTTGTGCCGAAAACCTGTAGGGCATATGACCGCCATGGTGAAAAACATGCCGTTCTTCCATTATGGAACAGACGCCATGCCACCAAATTCAACGGGGTTTCCTATCCGGTTCAAAAAGCTGCCGAAGCTGTTTACAGCCCGGATGGCAAGGCCCAGATCAAAGAATTGACCGATTATTACATGAAAAATGCTCAATTGATTTTGAACAACATGACCCAATTGGGATACGAGTGTACCGGCGGAAATAACTCGCCTTATATCTGGATCAATGGAAAACGGGACTCCTGGGAATTTTTCGATATGCTGCTAAACAAGGCCGGCGTGGTTTGCACCCCCGGAGCCGGTTTCGGAAAGTGTGGTGAGGGATACATTCGTATCAGTGCATTCAATAGTTTCGAAAATGTGCAAAAAGCCATGGAACGAATTTGCCGGATTGCCTGGTAAAAAAACTTGACAATTTATCATATGACTGATATCTTCTTTTGAAATCTAAAATAAATTCAGGTTTATATGAAAAAAATTTTCGCCATTATCAGCATTGTAGTACTTATTATCGGTCTCGTAGTAGGGATACTTCCCTGCAAAGAGAAACGGCTGGTAATGGCATAAATATTTAAAGAATATAAAAAAATCGAATCCGTTATCAGCCTTAAAAAGGACTGGTAACGGATTTTTTTGTTTAAAATTAAATCAGAAAGGAAATCTCATGGAGTTAACCGGCGCGCAAATACTAATCAAATTGCTGAAAGAAGAGGGGGTTAAAATCATATTCGGCTATCCCGGTGGTGTGGTAATTGACATTTATGACGAATTGATGAAATCGGATATTCGGCATATACTGGTTCGGCATGAACAAGGGGCTGTACATGCGGCCGACGGTTATGCGCGGGCAAGCGGCGGTGTCGGTGTGTGTCTGGTGACTTCCGGTCCTGGTGCCACCAACACGGTAACCGGTATTGCATCGGCATACATGGACTCCATTCCGCTGGTGGTGTTTACTGGGCAGGTGCCGGTGCATCTGATTGGAAACGATGCCTTTCAGGAAGTCGATATTGTGGGAATTACCCGCCCTTGCACAAAGCACAATTTTTTGGTCAAAAGAACTGAAGATCTGGCAAAAACCGTTAAAGAGGCCTTTCATATTGCCCGTTCGGGACGTCCAGGGCCTGTTTTGGTGGATATTCCCAAAAATGTATCTGTAACCAAAATCAAGTATAAAGCACCGGGCCCGGTAAGATGAGATCTTACAATCCTACTTGTAATCCCAACAAACGGCAATTACAAAAAGTGTTGGAATTGATCAAGGCCGCGGAAAGACCTGTGATTTTTGCAGGCGGAGGTGTGATTTTATCCAAGGCGCCGGAAGAATTGACAAAACTGGCCAAAAGAACGCAAATTCCTGTAACCACCACGCTTATGGGACTGGGTGCTTTTCCGGGAACAGATCCTCTCTGGCTGGGCATGATCGGTATGCATGGCACTTATCGGGCCAATATGTCCACGGCCCATTGTGATCTTTTTCTCTCCGTCGGTGTCCGTTTTGATGACCGGGTTACCGGCAAAACCGATACTTTTGCATCACAGGCAAAGATTGTTCATATAGATATCGATCCAACATCCATTCGTAAAAATATTCCGGTCACTGTGCCGGTGGTGGGAGATTGTAAATGTACTCTGGAGGAACTCAACCGGATGCTTGAGGGAGTCGACCTGGGAGACTTGGACAAAAAACGAAAACCATGGCTCGACCAGATCCAGGCCTGGAAGGACACCAAGCCCCTGGCCTATGAACAAAAGGACATCATTAAGCCCCAGTATGTGGTTGAAAAATTATATGAGCTGACTGAAGGAAAAGCAATTATTACCACAGAAGTGGGTCAGAACCAGATGTGGGCCGCTCAATATTACCATTTTGACAAACCCAACCATTTTATTACCTCGGGGGGCCTGGGTGTTATGGGCTTCGGACTCCCTGCGGCTATCGGCGCTCAGCTTGCCTGCCCGGATCATATAGTGGTCGATGTTGCCGGTGATGGAAGTATCCAGATGAATATCCAGGAAATGGCTACAGCGGTTCAGTGTAATCTGCCGGTGAAGGTGGTAATTTTAAATAACGGTTATCTCGGGATGGTGAGACAGTGGCAGCAACTTTTCTATGACAAGCGCTATGCTTGTACCTGCATGGAACATGCCCCCGATTTTGTCAAGCTGGCCGAGGCTTATGGCGCCAGCGGCTTTCGGGCCACCAAACCTGAAGAGGTCGAATCGGTTCTAAAAAAAGGTCTGTCAACACCTGGTCCGGTGATTATGGATTTTGTGGTGGAAAAAGAGGAATGTGTTTACCCCATGGTTCCGGCAGGTGCCCCCATTACTGAAATGTTGCTGGTTTAAAACAGACAAGGAGTTTTAATATGCTGGATGCGGACAAACATGTGCTGTCAATTCTGGTGGAAAATCAACCTGGTGTGCTTTCAAGGATCTCAGGTCTTTTCAGCGGAAGAGGCTTTAACATCGAAAGCCTTTGCGTTGCAGTTACCACAGATCCCACGGTTTCCAGGGTCACCCTGGTCACCAAGGCCGATCAGATGATCATCGAACAGATAAAAAAGCAGCTCAATAAATTGATCAATGTAATCAAGGTTCATGAACTGACCGGCTCGCCATTTGTGGAACGTGAAATGGTGTTGATCAAAGTCCATGCCAAACCGGAACACCGGGCTGAAATTTTAAGGACTGTGGATATTTTTCGCTGCAAAGTGGTTGACGTGGGTGCGGAACATTATACCATCGAAGTTACGGGTACCGAAGAAAAGCTTGATGCGATTCTGAGCCTTTTAAAACCTATCGGCATCAAAGAGATCGCCCGAACCGGAGTCATTGCCCTTTTCAGGGAACCCAAATAGAGCATGCAAGAATGGAAAGTAACGGCGTGCGAAAGCTGTGCTTTCGCAGATACTGCAAAAGCACAGCTTTCGCACTCCACTAAACGTGAAATATTGAAGTGAATATAAAAGGAGATTTTAATGGCTAAAATAGATTTTGGCGGCACCATCGAAGACGTGGTTACTGATGATGAATTCCCTTTGGAAAAGGCCCGGGAGATTTTAAAAAACGAAACCATTACCGTGTTGGGATATGGTGTACAGGGTCCGGCCCAGGCTCTGAATTTAAGGGACAATGGCATTCCGGTCATCATCGGGCAAAATGAAGGAGATCACTACTGGGATAAAGCGATTGCAGATGGTTTTGTCCCTGGTGAAACCTTGTTTCCCATTGAAGAAGCTGCCAAACGAGGAACAATCATCAAGGAGCTTTTATCCGATGCCGGGCAGGTAGCCACCTGGCCGGCAGTTCAAAAATGCCTCAACAAGGGAGACGCCCTTTATTTTTCCCACGGTTTCTCCATTGTTTACAAAGATCAGACCGGCGTTATTCCTCCGGATTATGTGGATGTGATCCTGGTGGCCCCCAAAGGATCCGGCACCAACGTGAGAAGAAACTTTCTTGACGGAAGCGGCATTAACTCCAGCTATGCGGTATTTCAGGATTATACGGGAAAAGCCACCGAAAGAACCCTGGCGCTGGGTATCGCTATTGGCTCCGGCTATCTGTTTCCCACCACCTTCGAAGCCGAAGTATACAGTGACCTTACCGGTGAGCGGGGAGTTCTCATGGGGTGCCTGGCCGGCACCATGGAAGCTCAGTACAACATTTTGAGAAAAAACGGCCATTCACCCAGCGAGGCTTTCAATGAGACCGTGGAAGAACTTACTCAGAGTCTGATTCGACTGGTGGGTGAAAACGGTATGGACTGGATGTTTTCCAATTGCAGTACCACGGCACAGCGAGGTGCTCTTGACTGGGCTCCCAAATTTCGGGATGCTGTGACGCCTGTTTTTGAAGAACTTTATGACCGTGTAAAATCAGGCAAGGAAACCCAGAGGGTACTGGAAGCCAACAGCGCTCCGGATTATCTTCAAAAACTGCAGGTTGAACTGGATGCAATCAAAAATTCAGAAATGTGGAAAGCAGGAGCTGCAGTAAGAGGATTAAGGCCCGAAAATCGAAAAAAGAACAAATAAAACAATGACCCTACAGGAGTTTTTTAATGAAACCTGTACTTTTATATGACACCACCTTACGAGATGGTGCTCAGGGCGAAGAAATCAGTTTTACTGTGGAAGATAAACTCAACATCGTTAAAAGACTCGATGATATGGGGATGAACTACATCGAAGGCGGCTGGCCCGGCTCCAATCCAAGGGATTTGCAGTTTTTTGAGATGGTAAAAACCATCCCTCTGAAAAATGCCACGATCACCGCATTTGGTTCAACGCGCAGGCCGGGCATTCCGCCTCAAGAGGATAATAACCTGAAAGCGTTACTCGAAAGCGGAACCCAGGCCGTAACCATATTTGGTAAAACCTGGGACTTGCATGTGAAACAGGTGATATCAACCACTCTGGAAGAAAATCTCACCATGATCGCCGATTCAGTTAAATATTTGAAAAGGCAGGGCAGGGAGGTCATCTACGATGCAGAGCATTTTTTCGACGGCTACAAAGCCAATCCGGGTTATGCTCTGAAAACCATGATTGCTGCCCATGATGCAGGGGCTGATTTTCTGGTGCTGTGTGATACCAATGGTGGAACCATTCCTTTTGAAATTGAAACCATNATGGATGAANTCAGGGAAAAACTTGCGGATCATTACGGCGTAAGTGNNGACAATCTCTCCNTTAATTTCGGCATCCACACACATAACGANTGCAATCTGGCNGTTGCCAATACGATNTCCGGNGTNCAAAAANNAGCCTNCATGGTTCAGGGTACCATCAACGGTTACGGCGAAAGATGNGGTAATGCGGATCTGACATCCATAATTCCCATTTTGAAAATAAAACTGGGCNANCCNTGTATATCCGAGGAAAATCTTGAAAAATTGAGAAAGGTCTCCAGATTTGTCGCCGAGACCGCCAACCAGGTGCCTGTAAACTCNAGGCCCTTTGTGGGAAAAAGCGCCTTTGCNCACAAAGGGGGTATCCATGTCAATGCCATCATGAAAATACCCATNGCCTATGAGCACATGGTTCCCGAGATGGTGGGCAACAAACGGCGGGTGCTGGTATCGGATCTTTCCGGAAAAAGCAATGTGGAGTACAAAGCCAAAGAACTGGGTATCGAACTGGGATTAAACGGCCATGATGGCCGTGAAATCGTTGAAAAGATCAAAAAGCTCGAGCTGGAAGGATATCAGTTTGATGTGGCTGACGGGTCCCTGCGCATTCTTATGGAAAAATTCACAAACCAGTTCAAGCCAATTTTCGAATTGGAATCATTCCGGATCAACATTGAAAAGAATAAGGACTGTCCCTGCAATGCTCAGGCCACCATCAAGATTTCGGTAGACGGCAGGCAGGAAATTACGGCAGCTGAAGGCGAGGGTCCGGTGAGCGCTTTGGACAATGCCCTTCGAAAAGCTCTGGGTCAGTTTTTCCCGGATCTGGATGCCATGCGCCTGGTGGACTTCAAAGTGCGTGTCATGGATGGCCGCGATGGTACTGCAGCAAAAGTTCGCGTTTTTATTGCTTCCCGTGATCAGGAAGAAATCTGGAACACCATCGGAGTTTCAAAAGACATAATTGAAGCCAGTTGGCAAGCATTGACAGACAGCTTTCAATACAAGCTGGCCAAACGGTAGCAGCCAGGAGTGCAAAAGTTTTACTTTTGCAGAAACTCTCTTTTGAAACCAGATGGACCGTATGGACATGGTGGACAAATTGAAACAATATTCAACAACAAGGTATCAATTTATGAAAAAAGGGGTCAAAAATGCCGCGGGAAATGCCCATCAAATCCCGCGGCCAATGCTTTATCCGGTTTTGCTCAGATGAACCGGCGGTCGACGCGCCGGAATTGAGTGCAGAATTTTAGGTGACTGGCAATAATAAAAAATTAAGGAGCAAAATCATGACCGAAAGATTATACATATTTGATACAACGTTAAGAGACGGAGAACAATCTCCCGGGGCCAGCATGAACACCGGAGAAAAGCTTCGTTTGGCTTACCAACTTGAAAAATTGGGGGTGGATGTTATCGAAGCCGGCTTTCCGGCGGCATCCGTGGGGGATTTCGAAGCGGTCTCAAGGATTGCGGAAAAGATGAAAACCACTCAGGTGGCTGCTTTGGCACGAACTTCAAAAGCAGATATTGACAGGGCCTGGGAAGCCATCAGCCATGGGGTAAAGCCAAGAATTCATACCTTTATTGCCACATCCGACATTCACATGGAATACAAACTGGGCATGAACCGTGAACAGGTGATTGAAAAAACCATTGAAGGTGTTCGCTATGCACGCTCCTTTACGGACAACGTGGAATTTTCAGCTGAGGATGCCTCCCGAAGTGATCGTGACTTCCTGTGCAAGGTATTCGAAGCCGCAATTGAAGCCGGAGCCACCACGGTCAATGTCCCTGATACCGTAGGCTATGCAATTCCCGAAGAATTCGGGGAGCTGATCAAATACATCATAGCCCGCACACCCAATATCGGAAAAGCGGTGGTAAGCGTTCACTGTCACAACGATTTAGGCCTGGCCACCGCCAACACGGTTGCGGCCATATGCGCCGGAGCCCGCCAGGCCGAAGTCACCATCAACGGTATTGGCGAACGTGCCGGAAACACTTCTCTCGAAGAAGTGGTTATGAGCATTCACACCAGGCCTAATTTTATACCGGTCAACACCAACATAAAAACCGAAAATATACATCCCACCAGCCGTTTGGTCAGCATGATCACGGGCATCATTGTTCAGCCCAACAAGGCCATTGTCGGGGCCAACGCTTTTGCTCACGAAGCCGGAATTCATCAGGACGGCATGCTTAAAAATCCCATGACCTACGAAATCATGAAACCGGAAACCATCGGCTTGAGCCAGAGCAAACTGATACTGGGAAAACATTCCGGAAGACACGCGCTTCGCTCGCACCTGAAAGACATGGGGTATGACCTGTCCGATGAAGAACTCAACCAGGTGTTTAAGAGATTCAAGGAAATTGCTGACAAGAAAAAGCACGTCATGGATGAAGACCTGGAAGTTATTGTCACTGAAGGTATTTTGCGAACCGCCGAGACCTTCAAACTCGATTACCTCAACGTGGTTTCAGGCACCACCGTTTATCCCATGGCCAGTGTAAGACTGGAAATTAACGGCCGCATTGTCCAGGGGGCAGGCTACGGAAACGGCCCTATCGATTCAGCATACAACACCATCGCCAAACTTACCGGTGCCCGATCCGAACTGTTAAGATTCACCGTCAGCGCCCTGACGGGAGGTACAGATGCACAAGGCGAGGTAACAGTCCGTTTGAGAGAAAATGGTTTAATCGCTCTTGGAAGAGGCTCCGACCCGGATATTATAACGGCCAGCGCAAAAGCTTATATCAACGGGTTAAACCGTCTGGAATATTTGAAAACAAATCCGGTGAATGCATCAGACGGATTATAATTTTTCCTGCTTATAACGGATTTGGGGGTGACTCGTTGAAGGAGTGCAAAAGCTGTGCTTTTGCATTTTTTTCTCGTTGCCATGCTTTGGGTGTGA
>SL_3KL_010_SEDDRAFT_10001771_pt1 | contig 19714 bp, 16 predicted proteins | sample SodLakKL_010_SED_2_FD_10381 | JGI IMG/M metagenome (IMG submission 10381) | reverse complement strand
AATGATTAGGTTGGTTTTCCCGCGCTCAAATTCGACATTGATGTCTTTGAGCACTTCCAAATCTCCAAATTGTTTGTATATTTTTTCGACCCTTATCATTGTGGAATTAGGTTGTTAGGAGTAAGGCGATGAAATAATCGGACAGGAGAATGAAAACATTGCTGAAAACCACTGCGGCGGTACTGGCATTGCCGAGTTCTATACTTCCTCCTCTCACATAGTAGCCCTGATAGGCTGGAATAGTGATTAGTATAAAGGCAAACACCACCGACTTTACGAACATCATAAACACATTATAAGGGTCGTAAAACATGCCCAGTCCCTTGATAAACTCATCTGCCGAGAACAGTCCGATGGGAACGGAGGCCACAAAAGCTCCAAAAATGCTGATAATCGCAGCCATAAATACCAGCAGGGGAATCATAGTGAGACCGGCTATTACCCTGGGCAAAATGAGGAAAGACGCAGTATTAACTCCCATAATTTCCATAGCGTCGATGTGCTCCTTTTGGCGCATACCCCCAATTTCGGATGCTATATTGGAACCCACCTTACCGGCCAAAACCAGACAGGTGATCGTCGGAGCCAACTCGATAATGGTCATGTCTCTAACAATATATCCGATGTAATACCTGGGAATGAGTGTTCCTCCGAGTTGGTAGCTGAACTGGACAGCAGTAACAGCTCCGATAAAAAAGGCTATCAATGCCACAATAATGATGGATCCAATGCCTATATCCAGCATGTGGCGAACAGTCTCCCGGAAATAAATATTCAGCTTGCGCGGCCCCCCCAGAGAATATCCGAGGAGCATTACATACCGGCCGAAATGATAAATAAAATTTGTGATCATATGAAAAGCCCGGTTCCGGGAACAGAGATTTATTTATTATTATTGCAAAAATGGGTATTTCCTTTGAAACAACCTGCATCATTTAACATCAATTAAAACACTTGGTTCTATGAAAGCTTTTATCACCGGGGCCAGCCTGGGAATCGGAAAAGCCATTGCTGAGGCTCTGGCCACGGAAGGATATGACCTTATACTCAACGCCCGAAATGCCGAAAGACTAATGCATTTTGGCAAAAATCTTACCGGGAAGTACCCTTCCATCCATTGCGATTGTCTGGCAGCCGACCTTACGGATCCAAAGGAGCGATCTGCTCTGACCCAATCAATTCGTTCGCGCCACCAAAAGCTGGATGTGGTGGTTAACAATGCAGGGATTTTTGAAACCGGGGATTCCCTGCAAGATTCCGGAGTTTTCGAGACGGCGGTAGATCTGCATCTCAAAGCCCCTTTTTATTTGATTAAAGACCTGAGCCCCCTTCTCATGGATTCAGGCAGAGCACATATAATCAACATCGGATCGGTAATGTCCATAAAGCCTGATGCCCAAAGTCCGGCCTACAGTGTTTCAAAATACGCACTCAGGGGATTGAGTGCCAACATGAGGGAAGTATTTAAAAAAGATGGAATAAAGGTGACCAATGTCATGCCCGGCTACACCTGGTCCAATTCATGGGAGGGTGCTGAAATTCCCCGCGAGCGATTGATGGAGCCGGAAGACATAGCCAAAGTGGTTGTCTGTGCACTTACTTTGGGCAAGTCAGCAGTAATGGAAGAAGTGGTGCTCAGACCGCAGCTGGGAGAATTCCCTGATGGATAAGTGGGTACTACGGTATTAAAATATGCCGTTAAATGGTCAAAATAATTGAAGGATCGCCTGTTGCGAGAACTTTATGAGCGACACCACAGGAGTTTTAGTGGCAACATCCAACTCCCGATTAACCAACAATTTAAAACTGATTATTATGAAAATATGGATTATCACAGTCGGCTTCTTTCTCTTGCTTCCAACAATGGTAGATGCGCAGATCGGCAATTTACTGGATCGGGCCAGAGACCGAATTGGACTGGGAGAAAGTGAAGTGGCTGCCGGCCTGAAGGAAGCCCTTGAAAAAGGTGCTGACTACGCCTCAGAGACTCTGTCCGAAAAGGACGGATACTACATGAGCCCCTACAAAATTCTCCTTCCAGACGAAGCCCAAAGTGTGGTTAGTCGCTTGAGTTCAGTGCCTGCATTTAGGAATTTGGAGGATGACCTGGTTGAGAGAATCAACCGGGCCGCCGAGCTGGCTGCTGCCAAAGCAAAACCCATATTCAGGGATGCAATCCGCGGAATGACCGTGCGCGATGCCAAGGATATTCTACTGGGTGAAGACGATGCGGCAACCCGCTATTTGCACCGAACTACCAATGAACAACTGTACGCTGAATTCCTCCCGGTCATTAGAGAATCCCTCGAGGAGGTCAATGCGGTGAAACTCTGGCAAGAGGCGAGTACAGCCTATAATCGGTTGCCAATGGTTACACCGGTAGAAACCAGATTGGACGAACACGTCACCCACAGGGGGCTGGATGGGCTTTTTTCCATGATAGAAGAGGAGGAAAAAAAGATCAGAACCGATGTAAGTGCCAGGACTACGGAGCGGTTGAGAAAAGTTTTTGCAGAGCAGGATGACCGGTAAACAAGAGAGACGTTTTCCCGTTCTCTACCTGTCTTTACACCAAAAAGAACGGTATGCAATTTATCGATAAGTCGCTGGAGGATTACTGCAGGGATATGAGCAGCAAACCACCTGAGTACCTCATGGAACTCGACCGTGAAACCCACCTCAAAGTCCTTTCTCCCAATATGCTCAGCGGTTACCTGCAGGGGCGTGTGTTGTCTATGATCAGTAAATTGGTAAGACCGTCAAAAGTGGTGGAAATCGGAACTTACACCGGTTACTCCGCACTTTGTTTTGCAGAGGGACTGGCAGAAAACGGAGAGGTACACACCATCGAGGTGAACGATGAACTGGAACCCATGATCCGCAAGTATTTTGAAAAATCACCCTTTGGAGATGTAATTCACCTCCACATTGGTGACGCCACAGAAGTCATCAAAAATCTCCCGGCCCCATTCGATCTGGTGTTTATCGATGCCGGAAAACAGGACTACCCCCTTTACTTCGACCTGGTGATTGATAAACTGGCCAAAGGCGGTATCATCCTGGCAGACAATGTTCTCTGGAGCGGAAAAGTAATCGAAGAAAAAAGAGATGAAGATACCGAGGCCCTGGTTGTGTTCAATGACAAAGTCCGAAAAGACCCCCGTGTTGAAGTAGTAATGCTCCCAATTAGAGACGGCATTTCAGTGATTCGAAAACTGTGAGGCCAAAGCAATCTAAAGGTTCCCCTGCAGAAAAACTTCCAACGGCATGGCTTAATGGCTCCCCACCAATTCCTCATTTCCCGGGATGGAATAATTTCCTTAATTTGCTGTCCATTTACGGGTGAAATCTAGATCCTGTTTCAGCAAAAACAACCGGCCGGATGAAAATGGTCCTTATTACAGATTTGGTTACCAGGGTCGATAAAACGACTGATAGCGATAAGGAGAACACCCTTTGCTGGCTGAGTGATTGGATGAGGTATTCCGAGAGAAATACGGTGTTCGGTACTACTGAAATATGCTCCCGGCTGGTCAAACTTTCCGGAGAAGACCGGGCTGATGACTTTTTGGTAAAAAAACTTCCCACCACCGATAGAAAATCATTTTTTGGAAGCATTGTCAGGCCTTTTCAGGCTTTTATCATTGCTGTGCGTTTTCTCCTGGCAGCCCGAAAATCCGACCGGTTGGTTATCCATTACTCGGGGGGATGGTCTGCCGTGGCCCTTTTTCTACTACCACTTTTTTCCGCGACTTCAAAAACCGTGATTTACGACCGCAATTGGGGCGCCGGACAAAGTCGATCCAGGACCGAGCGGATGTTGCGTCTCTTGCTGAGATGGAAATTTTTCACCAAAAAATCGCAGATACTAATTTACAATGAGCCTCGACCAAACCAAACTGCCTTCAGGTCCATTGTGCAACCCCTTTATGAAAAAAGGCCCGGGGAAGAAATCTCACCGCGAAAGCTCTCCCATGGCATTAAATTTTTGCATACAGGTGGTTTGAATCCCGAATTTCAGCCTCTTCTGGCCTGTAAATTAATCCGGAGGTTGGTCGTAGAGGGCTACAAAGTCGAACTGCACTTTTACTGCGAAGGAAATGATAGCGAAGTAAAGCCCGTAGAGGAATTTATCAAACAACATAAACTGCAGGACCACATACACCTGCACAGCAACCAAAATAATGCAGGAGCCTCACAAATTTACAGCGAGGCCCATTTTTTTCTATACCTCGCCAGGGATGCCGCCTGGCCAATTTCAATGGCGAGGGCCATGTCATGGGGATGTCTGCCCGTAGCCACGCCAGTTGGATGTGTCCCGGGATTGATTGGTGACGAATTGGAGCGAGGCATTCTCACCATTCCTGATCCCGCAGTCATGGCTTCCAACCTCAAGGGAGTCCTAAACAATGAAGCGCTCTATGCAGAAAAAGTACGTGCAGCAATCCATTACAGCGCAAACTTTTCCCCGGACGCAGGTCGCAGGGAAATCAAGCAAATTTTAAGCACTTAGACCGGTTAACGGAATTCTTTGGCTAAAGGACTTTTGTCGATAGAATCAGAGTGTTGGTCAAGTATTTTGTATAACTGGGGTACTTTGTAATACAAGGTTCTATATGCATTGTATATTTGCAGTGTTCAAAAGTAGATAAAACAAGGGAAACCGATCTTCTCACCCGGTAGCGGGATAACACCAGGAAAAGAAATTTTGAATGAAAACGGATAATATTCAGAGACAGATGAAAAAGGGGGTACTGGAGATGTGCATACTCGCCATAATCTCCAGGGGAGAAGTTTATACCTCCGATATCATTGAGAAGCTCAAGGAAGCGGAGTTGATTGTGGTTGAAGGGACTTTATACCCCATGCTTAGTCGTTTAAAATCTGCGGGCTATCTCGAATACAACTGGCGGGAGAGCAAATATGGCCCGCCCCGGAAATACTATCAATTGACCGATACAGGTAGTGAATTTTTAAATAATCTTGAGGGATCCTGGGGAAAACTGGTGAACTCTGTTGAAAACATTGTAGAAAAAAACTCGAATCATGAATAAAGTAGTCAACATTAATTTGGGTGGCATGCCATTTACGGTTGATGAGCCTGCCTATGAAAAGCTCAGCAGGTACTTGAAATTGTTGAGTGTGCATTTTGAAAAGACAGAGGGCTCTGATGAAATCCTCAAAGACATAGAAGTGCGAATGGCTGAAATAATTCAGGGCAATTTGAACGACCGGAAAATTGTCAGTGAAGCGGATGTCTCAATGGCCATTGATATAATGGGTACCCCAAAAGACCTGGGAGCTGAAGTTGATTGGGAAGAAATTAATGCCACAGAGGAGGACCAACCCAGCGATTCCGATGCAGGTGAAACCCGCTACAAAACCGGGAAAAGACTTTTCAGGGATCCAAGAAATTCTATTATTTCGGGTACCTGTTCCGGATTGGCAGCTTATTTTGGAATTCAAGACCCTGTGTGGGTCCGCATAGCATTCGTAATCTCCGCTTTGATATCCGCAGGAACCACGGCTGTAGTCTATATAGTGTTGTGGGCAATAACTCCCGAGGCTATTACAGCCAAAGACCGTTTGATGATGAGGGGAGAAAAGATCGATGTAGATGCCATTTCCAAGAAGGTGAAGGAGGAGTTTGACAAAGTGGAGAAGCAGTTTTCCGATTTTGGCAATTCCTTCAACTCCAAAAAGGATTGATCCCAGATTCCCCTCACCGCATTTTTTCCTTTCACGTGCAATAAAGGGCATTTCTCGCCTAAATTAAGTCGATTGGAAATTGTAAGATTTTCTGTCTGAGACAATTTTCCGGGGGATTAAATCCCGGTTGGTTTTTTACCATTCACTTGTACCAGGAGGCGTATTTCACGTAGTTCTTCGCAGTTCTCTTTATAAAAAAGTCAATTTGCTCCTGAGACAGGGGTTTAACCTTTTTTGCCGGCATCCCCATGTAGAGGTAACCGGATTCCAATACCCGACCTTCGGGGACAAGGGCCCCGGCCGCTATCATTGTAAATGAGGGAATTTCTGCTCCATCCAGGACCATTGCTCCCATTCCAACAATCGTATTGTCGTGAAGAGTGCAGCCGTGAATAATGGCATTGTGGCCGATGGATACATTGTCGCCGATGGTGGTGCCAAATTTTTCGTATGTACAGTGCACGGTGGCGTTGTCCTGGATGTTGACCCGGTTGCCGATTCGCACGGTATTTACATCGCCCCTGACCACCGCATTGAACCATATGCTGCATTCGTCACCCAGGCTTACATCACCTGTCAGCACAGCGGTTTCTGCCAAAAAGCATTGGTCGCCCACAACAGGTGATTTACCTCGAACTTTTTTGATGATGGCCATTGGTTTGTTTTTGTAAGATATTCTAAAACCCCGCATCGGACAGTTCACCACAGACCCGATTTGCAGGAATCAAAAGTGAGTATCTCAATCTTTTACCGGGGTAAGCGTGTAGCCTTCCTCTCTTAGTAGTCGGATTACTCCTTCTTCACCACCGAGGTGACCAGCCCCCACTGCAAAAAAGACCGGTTGCTGTCGCATTTTTTCGATCATAGGTTCAATCCAGGCTTTATTTCTGCTCTCCAGGATGAGGTAGGTAAAATCACCAAAGCCCGCATCGTCGTCCTTAATCATTTTTGCCATGGCCTCAATATCCTGGGAGGTGTAAATATTCACAATTTCATCAAATCCCGCATCTCCATTGCCTGGGTTTTTGATGGATTCTACCAGCATATCCGCCTGCATTTTATAGGGAATAGAGTCAAAAAGGCTGATTTGAAATTCTACGCTCTCCAATCCGGCGACGGGCTTTCCGGCTGCTTCGGCCAGGTTGTTAAGCTCTATTTCATAGGACTTCGTGTTGCCACCTGCACTCCCGAAAAGGTCCAGATCCATGCCTCCGAAATCTGAATCTCCGGTGAGAATGGTAAGAAACATTGGCTTGATGCGCTCCATCATAAACATGGGAAGACCCATATTCTGAAAGTGTTCGCTCACCAGCTCATAATCTTCTTCTGACATCAAATCACTCAGTGTGGTGTTATCCCGCATGAAGGCCATTTGGAAGAGATTGAGTTGGGAGCCGATGTCTGTCATTTCATTCATATCGATTTCAAAAACCACTTTCTCCGTTTTCTCAAAAGCGGAGAGGGTCCCTGCCGGCCAGAAAAAATCTTCGGCCGATATCAGGTGAATGGTTCCAAACAAATAGGAGGTATGCTCCAGGTCGTTGCCGGAAATTTCCCAGAGAAGAGCATTCTCGAGAGGTTCATCAGCGGCATGTACTTGTTCGCCTGCCTTGGGTGAACAGGCAGTCAGTGCAGTGGCTGAGATAGCCATTACAGTAATCAATGCCCAGAATAGTATATTTTTCATGGTGTCTGTTTTCTTAGTGAATTGTAGTTCAAACGCACAAAAGTCGCAATAACTTGCTTATTGTTCGGTGTTGCCGGGTTTAATTCCGGTCTTGAAATTGCGCTGTCTGGCTATTTCGTAGAGTAGTATTCCCGTTGCTACTGAGACATTGTAAGATTCTGTTTGCCCGATCTGGGGTATGTGAATCCAGCTGTCCGCATTCCTCATCAGGTGTGGTCGCACGCCCTTTTCCTCAGAACCAACCACCAACGCCAGCGGCCCACTCAGGTCGGATTCATGCGCAGATTTACCGGATTTTACATCTGTTACCACAACACTTATCCCGTGAAGCTTCATGTGCTTAAGTGCTGTCAGCAAACTCGGGACCCTGCAAAGAGGGATATTCAAAAGTGCTCCGGCCGAGGCTTTTATGGTTACTTCATTGATCTTTGCACTTCCACCCTCGGGCAGAATGATGGCCGAAACCCCTAATAACTCAGCACTTCTGGCTATTGCACCCAGGTTTCTCACATCACTAACCTGGTCCAGCACCAAAAACACAGGATCTCCTTTTTCATACATGAGCTGATCCAGCGTATCTTCAAAGGGCGAAAAGTCCAGCACAGCTGTTTGTGCAACCACTCCCTGGTGCATGGCTTTCGACACACCGTCAAGTACGTGAACGGGTACCCGTTGCAGGGGAATGTTTTTTTCCTTGCAAAGATTCCTCAGCTTTATCTCGACCTCTCCGGTTAATTTCTGATCGATCATCACCTTGTCCAAAGAAGCTCCAGACTCGATGGCATCCAGTACAGGCTTGCGCCCTGCTATTATTTGTGTTGTTTCTTTCAAAATTTTATATGGATTTTAAGTGCCAAGCCATTGATTATTGGCTACAATGTTAAGGGAATTTTAAAAAAGTAAATTGCAGAGTGAACACCAGCGTTAAACAGCTAACTTCACTCAATAAAATAAATTAAATATGTGGAAGTACGTTTACCTCACTTTACTTATCTTGCCTACCTGGTTGAATGTCAATGGGCAGAATCAGCAAATTTCTCCGGAAAAATATTCACATCATTTACAAAAATACGCATCAGATTGGAATCTGACGGCAAATGACCTGATGGAATTCAGAGTCAGAGATAAATACACCAGTAGTCATACCGGTGCAAAGCATATTTATTTCAACCAACAATACAACGGCCGCGATGTTTACGGGGCAATAGTAACCCTTACTCTGCGTCCTGATGGTGAACCGCTCACTGCCTTTAGCAGGTTTGTGCCGGAGCTCGAGGATAAAATTGTAGGTGAGCGTCCCACAATGGCGGCTATTGATGCTGTTATAGCTGCATTCAGCGAGGTGGGACTGGAAGCGGAGGCCAGTGACTTTGTTCAGTCTGAGCTAAGGGAAGATAAAGTGATTTTTCGCGCTGAAAAATGGTCGAGGTCAGATATCCCTGTACAACTGGTATATCAACCCCTTAAGGATGGACGGATAGAACTCGCTTATGATTTGTCATTTGATCCGGAGAGTCAAATTGATTATTGGAGCATTCGCACCAGTGCAATAGATGGTCGGGTTTTGGACAAAGTGAGTTGGACGGTGAGTTGCAATCTGGAGGACATACCCAGCCACCGTCACGATCAGAGCTGCTTTTCCAAACGCGTGGAGGAAGGATACTCTGCAAGGGGAGCAGATGGTGTTGTAGTTGACAATCTCCACTTTGGCGCAAAGAGACTGGGTCAGGTAAATGAGGAGAGTGCATACCGGGTTATTCCATTCCCTTACGAGAGTCCGATACACGGAGATTTTGAGTTGGTGGAAAGCCCTTTCGATGAGGAATATTCACCCCTGGGATGGCACAGCATATCCCCGGGAGATCAGCCTGATTACACGATCACCAGAGGAAACAACGTCAATGCCTTTATAGACAGGCAGGGCAGTGGCTCTGCCGATTTTCCAGTTGATGGAGGAAGTGAATTGGAATTTGATTTCCCCTTTGATCAGGATTGGGAGCCTGAAGAATATATTGAGGCCTCAGTTACCAATTTATTTTACTGGAATAACATCCTTCACGACTTTTCCATGGCGTATGGATTTGATGAAGCTGCAGGAAACTTTCAGGTGACAAATTTAACAGGTCAGGGTCAGGGTAATGATCCAATAAGAGCTATTTCACAATCGGGTGCCAATTCCGGCTTCAACCTCAACAACGCCACTTTTTCTTCACCACCTGATGGCAACCCGGGCACTATGAATATGTTTGTCTGGACCAGGAACAGTGCTGATGCCAGTCTCCTGACAGTAGAAGAACCTGTTGATGTAGCAGGCACTTATGAAACTGGAACAGCCACTTTTGGAGCAGAGATAACTGATGAACCAATCATTGCCGATGTGGTAATAGTTGACGATGGCGTTGGCATTGTAACTGATGCATGTGAGGACATTGTTAACAGTGCAGAAATTGAGGGAAATATTGCCCTTATCGACCGCGGACAGTGCGAATTTGGTGCCAAGGTCCTGAATGCAGAGCAAAGCGGTGCCATTGCGGTTATCATTTGCAACAACCGATCCGGTGGAATAGTCAATATGGCTCCGGGAGCCGTGGGTGACTTGGTCAATATTCCATCGGTATTTATCTCTCAGAGTGATTGCAATATCATACGTGCCCATGCTGAAAACGGTCTAAAAGTGAGACTCCAAAGACCTGAAATTGAGGGACCTGATATGTACGATGCATCTTTCGACAACGGGATTATTGCCCACGAATTTGCCCATGGTGTTTCCATTAGGATGACCGGTGGGCCCTCCGCCTCAGGCTGTCTGTCCAATTCACAAAACGGGACCCGAAGCGATGGACAGCAAATGGGTGAAGGGTGGAGCGACTTTTTCACCCTAATAACAGGTATGAGACCCGGCGATACCAAAAACACCAACCGGGGTATTGGGAATTATGTGATCAGGGCTTCGACCGATGCAAGGGGTATCAGGTCGTATCCTTATAATTTCAACATGGATGCCAATCCGGTTACTTACTACGACACCTACGATGCTTCAGTTCCACATGGAGTGGGACATGTTTTTGGCTCAATGCTCTGGGACCTGGTCTGGGCAATGATCGATGAATATGGTTTTGATTCGGATTGGTATCGCGGAACCGGTGGTAACAACATGGCGGTTCAACTGGTTATGGATGGATTGAAAATACAACCCTGCAATCCGGGTTTTGTAGATGGAAGAGATGCTATACTGGCTGCGGATGAATTGCTGTATGACGGAGCCAATCAGTGCCTTATCTGGAGTGTTTTTGCCCGACGAGGCCTGGGCTACGGTGCGGAGCAGGGAGATCCCATGAGAGTCAGAGATGCCAAAGAGTCCTACGATGTGCTTCCAACCTGTCTGCCAACTGTAAAGATCGATAAAGAAATGACACCCAATATTGAAGCGGGTGATAATATTGACGTGCAACTGACACTGGTCAGCCACAAAAGTGAAAATCCCATCGGCGTAGAGATCAGGGACCAAATTCCCGTGGGCACTTCAGTGATTCATGAAACGCTTCCCACCGGTGCATCGGTAGATGGTAATGAGGTTGTAATTCCAGTGGGTGAATTGGATTTTGATCAGCAGATGGTCTTTGAGTACCAACTCGCCACCAATGCCGAACTTTTTTCGAAGATCATTTTAGAGGAGGACAATGAGGATCAGGCCAGCAATCGCTTTATCCCAGGGGCTCTGGTTGGTAATGATTTCTTCGAGCTCACTTCAAACGACGCCTTTTCGGGAAGTCAATCCTGGTTTGCTCCCAATACCAACCGGACCAACGATCAATCACTGACTTATACGATTCCAATCGAAGTGGAAGGAGAATTTCCGGTGCTTCGGGTGGCCCATCGATATAACACGGAAGATGGTACCGACGGGGGATTGATTAGAGTCTCAAACGATGGACTTGTTTCTCATATCGACCTTGGATATGCCATGTTCAGAGAAGAATATCCCAATCGCATTTCCGGAGCAACCTTCTCCCAGGGAGATTTAAAGGCATTTTCCGGCAACTCTCTGGACTGGGTCCAGACTTATGCAGACCTTTCAGATTTCAGTGGTGAAACCCTGTTTTTGGAGTTTAGATTTGGCAGTGACGACAATGTAGGCCTGGAGGGTTGGTACATTGACGATTTTGAGGTTTTTGATGCCCACAATTACAACAGCGAGGTGGTGGTTATGTCAGATAGCGGCATAGAAGCCACAGCTTATGCGGATGGGCGCGGAACTATTGTTGAACCACAGCTCCCCGTCTCCACTGAAGAATCGGTTGTTGAAGAGCCTTCTATAAGTTTGTTCCCCAATCCAGCACGGGACTTCCTAAATGTGGTGCTTAGGGAAATGCCGGCTGAAAGAAGTGCAAATCTCGTTATTACCGATGTAAAAGGCAGGCAGGTGGATAACCGCAGCATTTCCATTGAAGGATCGCATCAGAGCGAAAAAATTGATGTGAGCGGCCTGCCTTCAGGGACGTACAATATTTCCCTGGTTACAAATGGATCGGTATGGACCGAGCGGTTTATTGTGATAAATTAATATCACAGACATAAAGAAGTACAAAGGGACAGATGGTTTCTGTCCCTTTTTTCGTGAATGCAGGTATGAACAGGTTTCGGTCCCATTTGAATATTAAATAATATGAATGTATTTTTGTGCGACCATCAGCCTGAAGATCTAACCAAATGAATCAAAAGGACCCGGAAAATAAAGACGAGAAGGATTACGGAACAGAGGGGACTTTTTTTCCAAAGTTGAAAGAGATGCTCCTCGACTTCGGTAGCTACGTACGTGAGTTGATCGATCTCGAAAAGGACACCAAAGCAGATGCCCACGAAACCATCGGACAGATTGAAAAAAGTGTGGTTTTTAAGGGGACCAACCTTTGGATTCTGATATTCTCGGTGCTTGTTTGCTCAGTTGGTCTCAACATAAACTCAACGGCGGTGGTAATCGGGGCGATGTTAATCTCACCTCTTTTGGGACCCATTATGGGAGTGGGCCTTGGTGTGGGTATTAACAGTTTTGCACTCATTAAGAAATCTCTGCTCAATTTTGGGGAGATGGTTTCCTTTTCTGTCATCGCCTCCGCTATTTACTTTTTTATCACGCCACTTTCAGAAGCTCAATCCGAGCTTTTGCTGAGGACAAGCCCCACTATTTTTGACGCTTTTGTAGCGCTTTTTGGTGGTTTTGCAGGTATTGTAGCCTATTCAAGGACAGATAAGGGGGGAACTGCTATTCCCGGTGTGGCCATCGCAACTGCGCTGATGCCGCCACTTTGTACTGCTGGTTACGGATTGGCAACTATGGAGTTCAGGTTTTTCTTCGGCGCGCTCTACCTGTTTTTGCTAAACAGTATTTTCATCAGCCTGGCCACAGTAATTACCGTCCGCTATCTCAAATACCCCAAAAAGGTTTTTGTGGACCCCAAGCGTGAAAAGCGGGTGAAGTGGTACATTACCATTTTTGTGCTCCTTACTATTATCCCATCCATTTTTATGGCCTACAGAGTGGTTATGCAGAGTTATTTCACAACCAATGCAAGGACATTCATTGCGGAGAACTTCGACTTTGAGAATACAAGGGTCATCAGCAGCGATCTGGAATATCGCCCTTCCGATACATCGGTAATTGACCTTACCCTTTTTGGCGAACCACTGGAGGAAGACCTCATCAGGGTACTCGAACGGCGAATGGGCAACTACGGTTTGAGAAATACCAGGCTCGTTATCAATCAAAGAGAGGGCCCCGTGGATGGGGTGGAAGACTGGAGAGCCGAGCTACTCACCACCAACCTCCGTTCGGATATCATGGAGGAACTATTTGAGCGCAATGAGGAGCGACTCGCCAGACAGCAAGAAGAAATCCGGAAATTGCAGGAAAACCTCAATAAGTACGCCATGCTCGACCAAATGTCCACCGAGGTTTTCCGTGAGATCAATGTTCAGTACCCCTCCATAGAGGGTTTTTCACTGGGTCGAATGGTGTATCACGAGGAGGAGCGACCGGAAAGAGACACCCTCATTACCGCCATCGTCACCATCCCGGACGATGATTTTGACCAGCGTGAAACCTTTGAAAGGTGGCTCAAGGTGAGGCTTGGCGAAGATAATATCCGGTTTGTTTATTTTAGGTAACCGAAGACTTAAACCCATAGTTTTAAAAGTCAGCCAGTGTGTTTTCCGGCCGACCAGTTGTCTTTTTCCAGCCATTTTTCGGCAGATTCCCTTGCAGGGCCTTCCAGCTCCGTAGCTGCAGAATCGTTCCATCTGTTGAGATATCCAAAAAGAGAGATGACGCCGAGCAACTCCACAATTTCTCCCGCATCCCAGTACTTTCGAAGGCGCTCTCTGGTTTTTTCATCTACCTCCCCGGGCTGAGCGGAGGCCTGTAGTGCAAATTCCAGGGCAGCTCTTTCAGCTTTTGAAAAAGCGGGGTGGGTTCGAAATTCCCAAATATTCTCAAGTTTATCAGCAGGAGCCCCGTATCGCTCTGCCGCCCGAATGGTATGAGCCTGGCAGTATTTGCAACCGGCTACTCTGCTCGACAAATAGCCCACCAGACGCTTTAGATCGCTGGTTACCCTGCCTTTGTTTTCCATGACCGTCTTATTCATTTCGATAAAAGCCTTTGCTATGGCAGGCCGGTGGTACATGGTTTTTACGCTGTTGGGACAAAATCCGAGCGTTTCGTTGTAGAATTTTACCAGGGCTTCAAGGTCCGGGTGGAATTCCTCAGAAGCCGGGGGAATCAAAGGTTTTGCCATGGTTAGATTACTTCTTTACGACCAGTACCTGTCCGATACTCAATTGATTGTTTGTCAGACCATTCAATTCCATCACTTCATCCACCGACATATCGTACTTTCTGGAAATGGCAAAAAGCGTTTCTCCGGGACTGACGGTATGTCTGACCTTTTCAACTTGGCGTTTTTCTGCCTCAGCTTCCCGAAAATCCACAGATGTGGAAGATTCGGATGACTCCATTCTGCTGTCATTCCCGGATGATTCGGCGGGGTCTTTCTCTGATTTTTGGACTGTTGGCTCAGCGTGGACACCTGTATCAGCACTGGCAATTATATCCTTTGCATCGGTTTTATCCACGGGTTTAGGCTCTTCAGGAGATTCCGGTTTTACTTCTTCCTCCTGGGCTGGTGGACGGTAATTTTCCGGTCTGTACCTCACCGGTTGGTTTCTGTTGCGCCTTCCTCTGAGGTAAATGCGCTCCCCGATAGCCGGCTCCCGGTCGCGATCGACTCTGTTTCTTCGATAGAGAGCATTTAGTCTTATACCATGAGCATTGGCGATATCAAACATTTCTTCTCCCTCCTGAACCCGGTGAATTTCCCGACCACCCCGGTAATTCCTTCGCTTGCGCTCCAAAAACACATAGCGATCTGAATCAAAAGACTCAAATGCATCCTCAACCCCATCATTGAACCTTAGTAATGCCCTGAGAGAAACTTCCAGTTCAAGTGCAATATCTGCAAGGGTTTCACCTTCATTCGCTTCAACTGCAGCCAGTCTGTTCACGGTAGTTTGCCTTCTCGGAGGGGGAGGTGTCTGGCTTCTAAAAAAGCCGTCGTCCACTCTTCTTTCAGCCCTTTGTTCTCTTTGCTCCTTCCTTTTTGAAGCAGAAGCCAGTGGTCTCTCCATGTGGTCCAGTTCGTAGAGACTGTAATTTTCAATGACGTTGATCAGCAAATTACCGTAGCGGCGATTGGTCGCATAACCTGATTTTTGCAATCCGTGTGCCCATGCCTCATAATCGGTGGGATCCAATTCAAACAACCAGCCGTAACGCGACTGCCTGGAAGATCCACTCAAAAATTCGGAATGAGCAATGAATGATTCCTCCACAGTCTCATAACTCCTGAAACAACTAGGAATCAGACGTCCACGAGAATCCCGGTCATCGTCCTTTTGATAGAAAGTTCTTCCATTCCAGTCACCTGCACACTTTATACCAAAGTGGTTGTTGGCGTTTACTGCCAGTTTGCTGCGGCCGGCATTGGACTCCAGTATGGCCTGGGCCATTTTAATGCTGGCAGGTACACCGGTGCGTTCCATTTCGGCAATTGCAATATCTTTGTAGGTGGCAATGTAGTCGTAAATGGCCTGGCGTCCGTTGTCGGAGGCTTGCAGTTGAGGAGCTGCTATAAGCAGCAGCACGAAGGGTAAGATCAATGTTGGTTTCATATTACAGCTTTTTGCCCTATTACAACAAAAACCATGCCTTTTTATTGGTTTGCAAATGTTAATATGTTAAAAAAATAAATCATATGTAAGCGATGCAGGAAAAATATTGCTACTACCGACCAAAACGCAGTTTCCATCGTTAATTAATCTGAGTTTGAAAGGTCTTAACATGAAATTATCAATACTTCTTAAGGATAGATCAATAAATACCGACACTATGAAGAACCACAGAACAAATGTAACTGAGAATAAGGGACTTCCGATTTTGGGTTGGACTGGTCTGCTGTTCTTTGCATTGGCAGCAACCCTGGTCCTGTCTTCTTGCGGGGATGAAAGCAGTGATGCCCGGGAAGACACAGTTGTAGAGGAGGATGCGGGTGTGAGTAGCGGAGTGCCTGAGATAGACAAGTTGACCGGCATGATAGCACAAAATCCCGAAGACCCGGAATTGTACCACGACCGAGCCACCATTTACTACGAGCGGGGTGTGATGCGGGAGGCAATCAGGGATTGGACCCGCGCCATGGACCTCGATTCACTGAACCCGGAGTACTACCACCGGCTCTCTGATGCTTTTATGGACGACAATGCCCCCATGCTCGCCATTGAAACCATGGAGGATGTGGTGAACATGTATCCCGAGCGCGTGCCAAGCTTGTTAAAGTTGGGTGAATTTTACCTCATCGTTGGGCAGTTTGACGAAGCCATACAATCATTTAACAGGGTGTTGATCGCAGATCCCAACAACCCTGATGCTCTATTTATGAAGGGGTTGACCTTCAGGGATCAGGGAGACACGACCCGTGCAATCCGGTTTTTGCAGACCTCTATAGATGTAGATCCCAGCATTCAGGACGCCTATATTTTACTTGGTCAATTGCACATGGAAAAGGGAAGTCCTCTCGCGGAGCGTTATTTTCGCAACGGCATCCGGGCCAATCCAAATGAACCTGTGATGCACCACGCCCTGGCTCACTACCTGCATTTTGATGACAGACTGGATGAAGCCCTGGAAAAATACAGGGAAATACATGTGAAATTCCCCTCTTATGCGGAAGGGTTTTACAATGCAGGACTCATTCACATGGAATTGGAAGAGTACGATAATGCATTTGAGATGTTTGATATGGCGGTAAAGATTAAGCCGGCACTATCGCGGGGTTATTACTACCGCGGTAAGATTTATGAAAAGCGCGGCGAATACCAAAGAGCAAAGGTCGATTACGATCAAGCCAGAACTTTGGTGCCCAATTTCCAGGCGGCTGAAGATGCCCTGAACCGCCTTGTGGCTGAAACAGATCCTGAGAGTTAGGACCGCGCTTTTTCAAATCTTGTAAAAGCAATCCAAAAAGACTTCAATTACCTGAATAACGCCAGGTTGTGTATCCGGCCATTGGCTACGACGTACCGGTATTCGCCTGCTTTGTCCATTAAAAGTGCGGCATTTTTACCAAGCATGGGAAATTCGGGGCGTTCTTCTTCAGGTCCGAGCACCACAAAAGGCATTATGCGCTGCAAACTTTCGGTTATGGGTTCGTCGAGCCGGAAGTAGGTATATCCCTCTTGCAGACGCTCTTCCCAGTTGCTGTTCGCCAGCTCTTCCGAACTTTCAAAAACTTCAGGCCAAATCTCACCCTGTTTCAGGGTATAACCGGATGCATCGTATTCGGTGTAGGCTCCGAATGTGGAAAGGTCTCCCACATCCACCAACCTGGGTCCGATTTCCGGTGAGCCCACATGGCCGTCTCCAAAAACAACATGGTCTCTATAACCCAGGTCCAGTACAAAAGTACCCTCAGGTAACTCAACCTCTCCATTTCGAATTACCAAATCAAATATGGAGATGCGATTGGCAGGAATGGCTTCGTAGGCCTCCCTGGTGTAGTTTCTGAATTCTCCATCGGCTATGCTGAAAAAGGAACTCATGAGAATGGTGAAATGAAGTTTTCGCAAGTACTGTTTTTCAGGGTCGTCCCTGTATCCTCCGGATTCTATTAAAATGGTGGAGGTTCCCCAGCGCTGCATATTGTCTCCGAAAGCCCTCGGCTCAAAGGCATCACTGAATTTTGCCACCTTTCCCGGTGTGTATTCCTGGACGATTTCATTGAGTTGCGCAATCAATTTCATGGCATTCAGTCGCTGCTCGTTGACCTCCCGCTCCTGATTGTAGGCCGGAGCAAGAAAAGCAATTGCCACAGGCTTACCCGAAAGCCCGGCTCCGTAATAGAGGCTCTGATCGTGGAGATTAAAGCCAAAATCAGGATTGTAGCGGTCGCGCACGTCCTTGAGTATCACAGATTCCGGGCTCTGCAATCTCTGTGCATCGCGATTCAGGTCCACATCCAGCGCATTTCTCCTCTTATAAACCTCTGCCCCATCTGGATTTACCATCGGCAGAAACAACAAGGTGACTTTTTCTGCCAGCTCTTCCTTTATTTCTTCGTGGTCGTCAGAGGCGAGGAAGTTGAAAATATCGGCTACGGCCATGGTGGCAGTGGGTTCATTGCCGTGCATTTGGGTCCACATGTACACCTTTTTGGGTCCATTTCCCCATTTTACCAAATAAATACTCCGCTCCTGTACGGACTCCCCCTCCAAATTGACCTCAAAGTCAGGGTGGTCCTTAAGATTGAGTATAAGGGGCTCCACATCGCTGTGTGTGAAAAATCGATCTTCCAAACTCGCCTCCCGGTATTCTTCATGAATATCGTAAAACCACTGGTGATCCTGAGCAACCAGCGAGGAGAAGAAAAAGGACAGAATAAACAAGGTCAAAGTCAGGCGCATTGTAGTAGGTATTTTTTCAAAACAGGGGCTAAAGTTGGTAAATTTCAGGATAATAACCCAAATTTACGCAAAATTCCTCATCGATGCCGGGAGCTTGTTTTAGTGGCAGTCTTAATTTTCTGGTGTTACTGATCGCCTGTTTGTTGCTGGTTGCTGCCTGTAAGTCTCCCGCTCATCTGTCGCGATCTGACAAGCGCAGCCTGGATGAAAAAGTCACGCAATCAGCCGTTTTTGAAAAGGGGTTTTCAGCTTTGCACTTGATAGAGGCAGAGACTGGGGAGGAAATCTACAATCTGCGGGGCGCAAAGCATTTCACTCCGGCTTCCAACATCAAAATCCTCACCCTATACACCGCCCTGAAAACATTTGGGGATTCCATACCTCTTTTTCACCACGCAACTGCAGGTGACACCACAATCATCTATCCGGCCGGAGGACCCACCCTTTTCAATCCTTTTTTCCCGAAAGAGGAGGAAGCTGAGCAAAAGCTGTTGGAATTGCTCTCCGGTGGTGCAGTAGGAATAGCGGAGGTCCATTTTGACGGCAAGCGTTTTGGGCCGGGATGGGCATGGGATGGTTATCCACACAATTACCAGACAGAGCGCAGTGCATTTCCCCTTTACGGAAACAGGGTGGAATTTGTGTTTCTGCCCGGTGAAAAAGACCCCTTAATCTCCCCTGAATTCATAAAATCCCGGGTCCCCTTTAAAAAGCCTAATGAGGAATTCGCCAAAGGTGTGATGACATGGAGAGAGGAGAAAAGTAACGATTTTTATTACTACAGTGATGGAAGCAATATGGATACTGTCAGGCGATATGTCCCAATGATAAAAGATTCCGGGACTATATTGGAAATACTGAGAAGCAAGGGAGGGGCCGACCTTTTTTTCATGGATGAGGAGGGTCCTGCGGTGGAAGAAAAACACACCATTTATTCGAATTTCCCGGATTCCATATACCGCAGAATGATGTGGCAGAGCGATAACTTTTTAGCCGAACAGCTTTTGATAGCCGTGGCGGGGGAAGTTTCTGACAGTCTGGATGCACAACTTGCCATTGATTACGCCCTGGATAACTTTTTTTCCGAGGTACCTGATATTATCAATTGGTACGACGGCTCTGGACTTTCGCGCTACAATTTGATCAGTCCGAGGACCCTGACCCATATTTTACATCAATTGCTGGAGCAATACGGTATGGACAGAATAGAGGATTTGTTTCCGGCAGGGGGTCGCTCGGGAACCATTCAGAACCGGTACGCCGGGGATGGATCGCCCTTTGTTTTTGCAAAAACGGGTACCCTGA
>SL_3KL_010_SEDDRAFT_10001770_pt1 | contig 19717 bp, 15 predicted proteins | sample SodLakKL_010_SED_2_FD_10381 | JGI IMG/M metagenome (IMG submission 10381) | reverse complement strand
TTTCTATTTATTACCAGCATAGGTTTTGATGTGCCTTTCTTTCTTTTTTTCATAAATATCATCGATATTTATTAAAATGGCCGTTTCCTCCACTCCGCCAAAATATTCATTAAAAGCGGTACCAAAAGTTTTCATGGTAGGGCTCAGGCTCATATAAGAGTTGATCAAAGGCGGGATATTCTCATTGCATTTTCTAACTTCCTGGAAAAGGATCTTAAAGTTCTTTTCATAATCGTTTCCTTTGAAAACTTTTTCCAGTTCTTCTTCAGGATGCTTCAGAGGCAAAGGTTCAATGGGATAAACCAGGTTATCCTTGTCCGGGAAGAAACGATGCAGGAAATACAGGATCAGATCCCGTGCAAAAGCATTAAAATGGGTATACATGGTAACTTTCCCAAAAAAGTATTTTATTTCAGGATAATCAACCACCAAAGCACCCAATCCATCCCATAAATTATCCAAGGAATAAATACTTTTGCGGTTATCCCTTGACGGCTGATAGGCGGGCTGAACAAAGGATCTCCCAAGCTCAATGGTGTTTGGAAGATAGTCTTTGATAAACTCCGCGGAAAAATTAAACAAGCCTGCCGTGGCTAGTTTGGGAATACCCCTTGCATTCTTTTCCACATCCCGGCAAAGAATATACCTATAACCCCCGACTATTTCCTGGGCTTGGGGATCCCATACAATAAGCTGCTGGTAGGGAGGACTGGCCGTATCGTAGTCATCCATATCCAGTTCCTTACCGGTACCTCCCCCGGCCTGGCGAAAGGATACCTCGCGCAAACGCGCCACCTCACGCATCGCATCGGGTGAATTGTGCGCATCAATTACATAAATTTCATTGTGCCCCTTGTGGGTATGGCGAAGAAATTTATCATCGCTAAGATCTTTCTTTAAGAGTTCCCTTGCAACAGGTTGTATTATTTCTTTTTCTTTCATTGAAAACTTTCTCCTTTTTCTTTCCCGTTAAACCTTAAACTCCAGATTACCCTGCGGTAAACTGTATACGTGAGACTTAACCTCCTGTGCCCATTCATGGTGCGTCTTTTCCTTTGTAAAAGTAGTATATGGAATAGGTTTGCCAAAAGTAATCACAATTTTCTTTTCCCTTTGCCTGAACATTTCGTCGGGCAGATACAACATCTCAATGTTGAATTTTATTCCAAGCTTTTTGCGAATTAAGGCAAAGTTGTAGAAAAAATCTGAATTTCTACCCTGCATATGAACCGGTATGATATCCCGCTGATATTTAATGGCTTTGGAAATAAAACTCTTTTTCCACTCCAGGTCTTCTATCCTCCCGCTCTGTCGGCGTGAAACCAACCCGGCAGGAAATACCAGCACCAACTGGTCTGATTTATACAAAGAATCAATGAGCTTTACTGACTCCTGGGTGTTCCTGCCATGCTTGTTGACAGGTACAAAAAGATCCTTCAGGTTTTTTAGCTCCAACAAAATGTCATTGACAATGAACTTGATGTCCTTTCGCTTTTTTCCAACCACATGCATCAGGGCCAGGCCGTCAAACCCTCCCAGTGGATGATTGGAAGCAATAATGTAACGCCCTTTTTCCGGTATGTACTCCGGGTTTTTTACCTCAATTTCTGCAGGAAATTTTTCCGTGAGCAAGGATTCGATAAAATCAAGCCCCATTTTATCCTGATACAGTTCAAGCACCTGGTTAACCTCATCCTGGTGAACAATCCGCTTCAGATAACGGATCAAAAAGCCGGGAGTAAGCCGGTAAAGAGTCGTGCTTTTCTTTTTGATGACCTCATCAATATCAATAAAGTCCTGATTGTTTTCTTTAATGGTTTCTGTTCCCGTTTGATCCATATGTAAAATATTGACCCCTTAAAAAATCACCCAATTCCTGGATTATTGATCCGGGGGAAAACACGCCTTTTCAGTAACAAAATTAAATATTATTCTCAAACCTTTTATTCATTGAAAAGTGATAAAATCCATCCAAAAAATGCATGAAAAGTCACTCCTTTATTAAGATTTTTTAACAATTGATAATCAATACTTTAACCTTGACAGGTCGAAATAAACTCCCATTTCCACCACAAAAGTTATCAACAAAGTGGTAAAAAGTGGTAAAATGTGGTAAAAATATCTTTATATTTACAAACCAAAACAACATTGTGGGAGAGAGCATGACGCACTTGCTAGGTGAATTTGATTGTAAGGTCGACAGCAAAGGCCGTTTTATGTTGCCATCGGGCTTAAAAAAACAGCTCGATCCCGGCGACCATGAGCGCTTTGTCATCAACCGCGGTTTTGAAAAAAACCTAACCCTCTACCCACAGAGTGAATGGTTGAAAATATCCCGTGAAATTAATTCACTCAACCTGTATAACAAAAAAAATCGTGAGTTTGTGCGGTATTTTTTTCGCGGAGCAACCGAATTGATGGTTGATTCGGCCGGCAGGATGCTTATGCCCAAAACTTTACTGGATTATGCAGGGGTTGAGAAAGAGATCGTTCTTTTTGCCTATGGTCAGAGAATTGAACTATGGGCCCGGGAGGAATACGAAAACATGATGCAAAATGAGCCGGAAGACTTTTCTTCCCTGGCTGAAGAGGTAATGGGAAAAATAAACAACACACCAGGAGGTGATGATGTACCATAAACCTGTTTTGCTTGAGCAGGCTGTTAAAAAATTGTCCGTTAAGCCTGACGGAGTATATGTTGACGCCACCTTTGGCGGGGGAGGTCACAGCCGGGCCATCCTGGACCGGCTGCAGGAAGGAAAGTTATTTGGTTTTGATCAGGACCGGGAGGCAGAAAAAAATGTACCGGATGACCAGCGCTTTATCTTTCTGAATCACAACTTCAGGTATATGCGGAATTTCCTGAAGTTATACGGGGTAACAGAGGTTGATGGGATTTTGGCCGACCTGGGTGTTTCTTCCCACCAGATTGATGAAGCAGAAAGGGGTTTTTCAACCCGGTTCGAGGGGCCGCTGGATATGCGGATGAACCAACTGGCAACGGTTTCTGCAAAGGAGGTCATCAATGAATATGAACAGGAAAAATTGGCCAGGGTATTCTACTTTTTCGGAGAATTGAAGAATGCAAGGAAAATTGCCGGTATCATAGAAAAAGAAAGGCAGGAAAAAAAAATTGAAACAACTGCCGATCTAATGGCCATTCTTAAGAAAGTGGCACCCAGGGGGAAAGAAAATAAGTTTTTTGCACAGGTTTTCCAGGCCCTGCGCATTGAAGTGAATCAGGAGCTGGAAGCCCTTAAAGAATTTCTGGAGCAGAGCAACGACCTCCTTAAGCCAGGAGGCAGGCTGGCGGTAATTTCTTACCACTCACTGGAGGACCGGCTGGTAAAAAATTTTATGAGGTCCGGGAATTTCAAAGGTGAGGTGGAAAAGGATTTTTTTGGCAACCCGCTAACCCCACTGGAGCCGGTGGGAAAACAGGAAACGGCTGCTCCGCAGGAAATCAATGAAAACCCAAGGGCACGCAGCGCCCGACTCAGGATCGCAGAAAAAAGGGAAAAAGAAAATGGCAAAAAATAAAATCAAAAGTCCAAAAAAGCAAAAAGCACAGGCCAACCCCAATGCTTTTTCAAGGGTTTTTGCCTCCATGCTTGATGGCAGCATTTTAACCAAAAACAAGGTAGCCTCCATGCTGCCTTTTTTCCTTTACCTGACATTCCTGGCTTTTTTCCTGATTTTCAACACTTATTATGCAGAAAAACAAGCCAGGGAGCTGGAAGTTATCCGGCACGAAATCGTGGAACTGAGGGTAAGATATATTACCACCAAATCGGAACTGATGTACCTGAGTAATCAGTCTGAGATTGCCCGCAGGTTGCATAGCCGGGGTTTTGTTGAATCAACGGTGCCCCCAAGGCAGGTCTACGATCAAAACCAAAACAAAGGCTTTTTCTCCCGTTGGTTTGACGGAAACAATTAAATAAAACTGAAAACCTGAAAAAGTGAAAGACATTAAAAGCGACATATTGTGGAGAGTACACCTGGTGTATTTTGTCACGGCTATTTTTGCCTTCCTGATCCTTTTCAGGGTTATTTACATACAGGTAGTGGAAGGGGATCACTGGCGGGAGCTGGCCAGAAGCTCAACCATGCGTTACGACAACATTGATGCCGCAAGAGGGGATATTTGTGCCGATGACGGCAGGTTGCTGGCAACCAGCATCCCGATTTACGAAATAAGACTGGATGCAAGCAGTTTGGTTTCCAGCGATGAAGTATTTTTTGGCAACGTGGACTCCCTTGCTTACCACCTTTCCAGGTTATTTGGCGACAGAAGCCCCGCAGCCTACCGCAACGCACTGGCCCATGCACGAAGAAACCAGGAAAGGTTTTACCTGGTTAAAAGAAATGTATCCTACAACCAGCTCACCAAACTCAGGGAATTTCCGCTATTCAGGCTGGGAAGATATCGCGGGGGGCTCATCGTTATTGAAAATACCCGCCGGGAAATGCCCTACAGAACCCTTGCTGCCCGCACCATCGGCTATGAGCGCCAGGGAATTTTTGTTGGGCTGGAAGGAGCGTATCGCGATTATCTTGAAGGTGTACAGGGAAAAAGATTAATGCAGCGCACCAGCGGAGGAAACTGGATGCCCATTAATGACCAGAATGAGATTCAGCCGCAAAACGGGAAAGACATTATCACCACCATCAATGTCAGAATGCAGGACTTTACGGAAAGTGCCCTGAGAAAGCAACTTGCAAGATACAATGCAGATTATGGCACGGCCGTGGTTATGGAGGTGGCCACCGGAAAAATAAAGGCCATTTCCAATCTTACTTTTAATCCAAATGGTTATTACGAAGAATCCTTCAATTTTGCCATTGGGGAAAGCACAGAACCCGGTTCCACATTTAAACTGGCTTCAATGCTCGCGGCACTTGAGGATGGGGTTGTTAAACCCGATGATTTTATCCATACGGGTGAAGGCGAAAGAGCCTATGCTGACAGGGTCATGAGAGATGCACGCGAAGAGGGCTTCGGAACCATCACGGCCAGGGAAGTCCTGGAGGTTTCCTCCAACATCGGGATTTCCAGCATCATCTATGATGCCTATAAAGACAAACCCGAAAGGTTTGTTAACCGGTTAAAATCAATGAACCTGCACGAACCACTGGGGATTGAGATCCAGGGAGAAGGAATCCCCGTGATACGGGATGTCAACAGCCCGGGGTGGTCAGGGATTTCATTGCCGTGGATGGCTATCGGATATGAAGTTTCCCTAACCCCTTTGCAGATCCTTACATTATATAACGCTGTAGCCAACGATGGAAGGATGATGAAACCCATGTTTGTGCAGGAAGTCCGCCAAACCGGAAAAACCATTAAGCACTTTTCCCCACAGGTTATTAACCGTTCCATAGCAAGCGCTGCTACCCTGGAAATGGTAAAGGAAATGCTGATCGGGGTAGTGGAAAACGGTACCGCACAAAATATCAGAACCAATGGCTACCAGATAGCCGGGAAAACGGGTACGGCCCAGGTAGCCAACACCCGTTTCGGCTATCGCCGAGAAACAGGAATAAATTACAGGGCTTCTTTTGCGGGATTCTTTCCTGCAGAAAACCCCAGATACAGTGCAATCGTGGTGATTCAAAACCCCAAAGGATGGGTTTATACCGGAGGGCAGGTTGCTGCGCCGGCTTTCAGGGAAATCGCAGACAAAATATTCGCCACCGAACTTCTTTATCCGGAAAAACCCGAAGATGAGCCCTTGATGGCTTTTCTCCCCAGCTTCAGAAACGGAAACCTGGAAGACCTGCGAACCATTTATTCGGCTTTTGATTGCCAGCAGAAAGATACCATTCAGGCTCAATGGGGTTCGGCAAGAGCCAGCAGCGATACGGTAAGTTTTCGCCAAAGGGAGTTTATCGAAAACCTGATTCCGGAAGTGGTGGGAATGAGCCTGAAAGACGCTTTGTTTGTGCTGGAAAATGCCGGATTGAGGGTCCGCTTTACCGGAAGGGGAATTGTTCGCAGACAAAGTATTGCTCCCGGGTTAAGAATTAATCCCGGAAGTGTAATTTACCTTGAATTGAATTAACGGATAAAACTGAATGGTGAAAAACCTGAGAGACATATTATACAAAGCAGGGCTGGTTGAAATAACCGGAAGCACCGATATACCAGTAAGTGCAGTTGAGTTTGACTCAAGAAAGGTAACCAAAGGAGCGTTGTTTGTTGCCGTCAGGGGACTAACAACCGATGGCCATTTGTATATTGACCAAGCCATAAAGGCCGGGGCCAAAGCCGTTGTTTGCGGGGAGATGCCCGGGCAAACCAAAGAAAACATCACTTATATCAAGGTAAATGATCCCGCCCGGGCACTGGGTGTGATCTCTGCAAACTTTTTCGACAATCCTTCCCGTAAGCTGAAATTGGTGGGCATTACGGGAACCAATGGCAAAACAACCGTAGCAACCCTTCTGCATGAGTTGTTCCAGAAATTAGGCCACCCCACCGGATTGATTTCTACGGTAAAAAACCTCATCGCCGAAAAAGAGGTAAAGGCCGTTTATACCACCCCCGACCCGGTTCAAATCAACAGGCTTTTGAACGATATGGTGGATGCCGGATGCGCATTTGCTTTTATGGAGGTAAGTTCTCATGCCATTGCGCAGAGGCGCATTGATGGCCTGGAATTTAAGGGCGGAGTATTCACCAACCTCTCACATGATCATTTGGACTATCATAAAACTTTCAAAGAATACCTCAACATAAAAAAACGATTCTTTGACAACCTGGATGCCAATGCATTTTCCCTTACCAACCTGGACGATAAAAACGGGTGGGTGATGCTGCAAAACACCAAAGCAGCCAAAAAAACCTACAGCCTGAATACCATGGCCGATTACAAGGGTAAGGTAATCGAAAACAGCTTTGCCGGGCTGCATATGCAAATTGACGGAAAAGAGGTATGGTGCAAACTGGTTGGCGCATTCAATGCCTATAACCTACTGGCCGTTTATGCAACAGCCCGCTTGCTTGGAGCAGAAAAACTTGAACTGCTCACCGCGCTCAGCAGTGCTTTGCCTGCAGAAGGCCGCTTTGACTATTTTAAAGGCAGAGAGAACATCACCGGTATCATAGACTACGCGCATACTCCCGACGCCGTAGAAAATGTTTTAAAAACAATCCAGGAAATCCGCAGCGGAAAAGAAAAAGTCATTACCGTACTGGGATGCGGCGGCAACCGCGATACCTCCAAAAGACCGGTAATGGCATCCATTGGAACCGAATACAGCGACAAACTGATCCTGACCAGTGACAACCCCAGGTTTGAAGATCCTGAAAAGATCATTGACGACATGAAAACCGGGCTGGATCCGGTAAGCATCAGGAAAACCATAACGGTGATAAACCGAAAAGAAGCCATTAACACTGCCTGTGCCCTGGCTAACGAAGGAGACATCATCCTGGTGGCTGGCAAAGGACATGAGAAATACCAGGAAGTCAATGGAGTGAAGCATCCATTTGATGATAAAGAAATTTTGAAATCATTCTTAACCTGAAAAACTAAAGGGAATGTTTTATTATCTGTTTGAATATCTGGATAAAACCTTTGACCTGCCCGGTGCAGGGGTATTTCAGTTTATATCCTTTCGTGCAGGGATGGCGGTAATCTTCTCGCTTTTTATCACCATGATCTCCGGCAGAAGGATCATCCGGATGTTACAGAAAAACCAGGTAGGAGAAACCGTAAGGAACCTGGGGCTGGAAGGGCAGATGAAAAAACAGGGAACCCCTACCATGGGAGGGATCATCATTATCGCTGCAATCGTAATTCCCACTTTACTTTTTGCCAAACTCGACAACATTTATATCATTCTGATGCTGATCTCTACCGTCTGGCTGGGAGCCATCGGATTTTTAGACGATTATATTAAGGTATTCAGAAAAGATAAAAAAGGCTTGCATGGAAAATTCAAAATCTTAGGCCAAATTACCCTGGGAATTATTGTCGGGGGTACTTTGTTTTTCCATGAAGGTGTGGTGATCAGGGAAAAAGCGGATACCCCTCTGGAGTTTCATACCACCGATGAAATAATGGAAATGGATGTGCCCCCCAATGGACCATTTGAAATGGAATCTTTGAAGTCTACCAAAACCACCATCCCTTTCTTCAAAGATAATGAGTTTGACTATGCGGTGCTGCTGAGGTGGCTGGGAGAGGGTTATGAGCGCTGGGCTTTCCTGGTCTTTATTCCCATCGTAATATTGATCATTACGGCAGTTTCAAACAGTGCCAATATGACCGATGGACTGGATGGTCTGGCTACGGGAACTTCAGCAATCATTGGGGTAACGCTCGGGATATTGGCCTACGTATCGGGTAACATCGTTTTTGCCGATTACCTCAATATCATGTACATACCCATGACCGGAGAACTGGTAGTATTTATCGCTGCTTTTGTGGGAGCCTGTATCGGTTTTCTATGGTACAACTCCTACCCGGCACAGGTTTTTATGGGAGATACCGGAAGCCTGTCACTGGGGGGGATCATTGCCGTGTTTGCCATTGTTATCCGCAAAGAGCTGCTGATACCGGTGCTTTGTGGAATATTTTTCGTAGAAAGTCTTTCGGTGATATTGCAGGTATCCTGGTTTAAATACACCCGGAAAAAATTCGGGGAAGGAAAAAGGATTTTTAAAATGGCGCCTTTGCATCATCATTTCCAGATGCTGGGTTACCACGAAGCAAAAATTGTTCAAAGGTTCTTTATCATCGGGATCATCCTTGCGGTATTCTCGGTGATCACCCTTAAACTGAGATAAAATATGAATTCGTATGGCAAAACGCATCGTGATATTGGGAGCAGCGGAAAGCGGGACAGGCGCTGCTATTCTGGCTGCCAAAAATAACCTGGATGTGTTTGTTTCGGATCTGAACCCAATAAAAAAACAATATAAAAACGCTCTTAAAAATCATGACATTCAATGGGAAGAAGCCCAGCACAGCAATGAGCTGATCCTGAATGCCGACGAAGTGGTAAAAAGCCCCGGGATCCCCGATAAAGCACCTATTATAAAAGCGCTGAGGGAAAATAACATCCCGGTAATTTCCGAGATTGAATTTGCAGCAAGGTATACGGATGCAAAAAGGATCTGCATTACCGGAAGTAATGGGAAAACCACCACTACCCTGCTAACAGGGCATATTCTGAAAAAAGCGGGGTTGAATGTGAAAGTTGCCGGTAATGTCGGCAAAAGCTTTGCCTGGCAGGTAGCCACTCAAAACCCGGATGTTTACGTACTGGAGATCTCCAGCTTTCAGCTGGACGGAATGATTGATTTCAGGGCGGATATTTCGGTGCTTTTAAACATTACCCCGGATCACCTGGATCGCTATGACCATGATTTTGAAAAGTATGTGCAGTCAAAGCTGCGCATACTTCAAAATCAAAGACAAACAGACTATTGCATCTATTGTTATGACGATCCTGTCTTGAAAAAACGGCTGTCTTCCCTTGATGGAGGTCCCCGGCTAATTCCCTTTTCCTTAAAAGAAAGGTTTAAGGAAGGCGCCTGGCTGGAGAATGAAAAAAAATTACGAATCAATATAAAAACTGAGGAGATTAACATGGATATCCATGAACTGGCATTAATCGGAAAGCACAATATTTACAACAGCATGGCCGGCGGAATAGCCGCACGCTTGATGGATCTGCGCAAAGAGGTGATCAAAGAGAGCCTTAGTGATTTTCAAAATGTAGATCACCGACTGGAATCCCTGGGATCCGTCAGGGGTATTGAGTTTATTAACGACAGCAAGGCAACCAACGTTAATGCAACCTGGTATGCCCTGGAAACCATGAACCGTCCGGTAATATGGATTGCCGGTGGGCAGGACAAGGGAAATGATTATTCTATGCTGGAGACCCTGGTTAAAAATAAAGTGAAAGCAATTATTTGTCTTGGAGAGGACAATGAAAGGATCAAAAAAATCTTTTCCGGCATTGTAAATACCATTATTGAAACCCGCTCTGCCAAAGACGCTGCAAAGGCGGCCTATTTGTGCGCAGACAAAGAAGATGTGGTTCTGCTATCGCCTGCATGCGCAAGTTTTGATTTGTTTGAAAATTTTGAAGACAGGGGAAACCAGTTTAAAAAAGCGGTTTACGACCTGTAAAAAATACAACCCATAATGACAACGCTACTGGATAAAATAAAAGGCGACCGAACCATCTGGATCATTGTGATCATCCTTTCAATGATCTCCCTGCTGGCAGTATACAGCAGTACGGGCACCCTTGCCTATCGCTACAGGGCTGGCAATACCGAGTACTACATATTTAAGCACCTCATCATCATGATTTTTGGACTTGGATTGATGTTTCTGGCCCATAAAATCAAATACACACATTATTCCAGGTTGTCGCAACTGGCTGTATATATTGCTATTCCCCTGCTGTTTATTACCTTATTCAGGGGAACCACCATCAACGAAGCCAATCGCTGGCTTACCCTTCCCATTATCAACATCAGCTTTCAAAGCTCGGATTTTGCCAAGCTGGCTATCATCATGTACCTGGCCAGGCTGCTTACCAAAAAGCAGGATTCCATAAAGGATTTTCAGTCGGCTTTTATGCCGGTTATCCTGCCGGTGGTGATCATCTGCGGGTTGATCCTTCCGGCCAATTTTTCCACTGCAGCGGTATTGTTTACCACCTGCGTGGTGCTGATGTTTATTGGCAGGGTCAGCTTCAAATACATTATGGCCATGGTGGGAATCGGGCTTATGGCTGCCTTTATTTTTGTGGCCATCGTGATTAACATGCCGGACACCGGCAGGGTGCATACCTGGAAAAACAGAATAGACACCCACCTTAACAAAGAAAACAATGATACCTACCAGGCGGACCAGGCTAAAATTGCCATTGCATCCGGTGGCATTTTCGGAAAACTGCCCGGCAACTCCACGCAAAGGAATTTTCTGCCTCACGCCTATTCAGATTTTATTTTTGCCATCATCATTGAGGAATATGGCCTGGTGGGTGGGTTTGTAGTACTTATGTTGTACCTGATGTTATTGTATCGTGGGGTTCGTATTGCCCATAAAAGTCCCGGAACTTTCGGGGCGCTACTGGCCGCAGGCCTTAGTTTCAGCCTGGTTTTCCAGGCCATGGTAAACATGGCCGTGGCGGTCAATCTGCTCCCGGTTACCGGACAACCCCTGCCACTGGTAAGCATGGGAGGAACTTCCCTTTGGTTTACCAGCCTGGCAATAGGGATTATTTTAAGTGTCAGTAGAAAAATTGAAGAAAACCAGGAATATGGCAACAAACTCGCAACAGCCTGAACCCCTGAAGGTGATTATTGCCGGCGGAGGTACCGGGGGGCACGTCTTCCCGGCCATTGCCATTGCCCTGGCTCTGAAAAAGAAAGTATACAATGCAAAAATCCTTTTTGTCGGAGCCAAAGGCCGCATGGAAATGAAAAAAGTTCCGGCTGCAGGCTTTCACATTATCGGGTTAAACATTGCTGGAATTCAGCGCAGGCTGACCTGGAAAAACTTTTTGGTGCCCTTTAAACTAATTGACAGCATGATCAGAGCAAAAAATATCGTCAAAAGGTTTAAGCCCGATGTGGTGATCGGGGTGGGCGGCTATGCCAGCGCTCCTATGGTTAGGGCGGCTTCAAAACAAAAGGTACCCACCCTTATCCAGGAGCAAAATTCCTATCCCGGCCTTACCAACCGCATCCTGGGAAAAAAAGCCGATAAGATCTGTGTGGCCTATGAAGGGATGGAACGCTTTTTCCCGAAATCCAGGATCTTTCTTACCGGAAACCCGGTACGACAGGATATCATCAGTCTGGAAGGCAAATATAAAAAAGGACTGGAGTTTTTCGGGCTATCCCCCGATAAACCCATCCTGCTGGTAACCGGCGGAAGCCAGGGTGCAAGATCGATCAACCAGGGTCTGAGTGCCAACCTCAGGCTGTTCCTGTTTAACGACATCCAGGTGTTGTGGCAAACAGGAAGGCCTTACTACCAGACTGCACTGGAGCAAACACAGGGTCTGGAAAAGTTTGGAGTTTGCGTAAAGGAATTCATTGACCGGATGGATTACGCTTATGCAGTTTGTGATGCGGTAATAAGCCGGGCAGGTGCCATTGCCGTTTCGGAAATCTGTGCGGTAAAAAAACCGGCAGTACTGGTTCCCCTGCCTTCGGCTGCCGAAGATCATCAGACCAAAAATGCCATGGCACTGGTGAATCATCATGCGGCCATTCTGATCAATGACCGGGACGTTCCCGAGCAGCTGGGTCCTGTGGTGATGGATCTGATCCATGATGAAGAAAAGAAGCATCGGTTCAGGGAAAAAATGGCGGGACTTTCATACCGGGATGCGGCAGATAAAATTGCAGGAGTGGTGCTAAGCCTTGTAAATTGAGAAATTATTATGAATATTGACGGTATAAAAAATATCTACTTTTTGGGCATAGGCGGCATTGGTATGAGCGCCCTGGCCAGGTATTTTTATACCCGGGGGGTTAGGGTCAGCGGCTATGACAAAACGCCTTCCCCACTCACCAAGCAGTTGCAGGAAGAAGGCATTGATGTGCATTACGAAGACGACCCGGTCCTGGTGCCGGATTCGGTTCAGCTGGTCATCTACACTCCTGCAGTTCCCTCATCCACAAGCCTTTTCCAGCATCTTTCGAATCAAAATATTCCCATAAAGAAACGGGCAGAAGTACTGGGGATGATCTCTTCAGGTACCCCAACCATTGCCGTGGCAGGCACACATGGTAAAACCACTGTAAGCGCTATGGTGGCACACATTCTGAAAACAGCTGACATTCGCTGCATCGCATTCCTTGGTGGCATACTGACCAATTATAACAGCAATTACCTGGGCTCTTCAGATCCGCGCTGGATGGTGATCGAAGCCGATGAATACGATCGCTCTTTCCTTCATCTTCGCCCTGAGCTCGCTGTTATTACTTCCATGGATGCCGACCACCTTGATGTTTACAAGTCGGAATCGCACCTGCAGGAATCTTTTTCCCTTTTTGCTAAAAATATAAAACCCGGAGGCACCCTGCTTCTGAAAAAAGGACTGAAGGAACCGGAAGGTTTTAAAGAGAAATTAATGCATTACCACCTTTCACTGCCTGCTGATTTTTCAGCTTCAGGCATCCGGGTGGAAGACGGCATGTATGTGGTGAATTTTGAAGGAAAATTAAATATAGAAAACCTTCCGTTGGGCTCAGCGGGAAGGCACAACGTTGAAAATGCATTGGCAGCAGCTGCCCTTGCAAGGCTTGCCGGTGCCGGCAAGAAAGACATTGCACGAGGGCTGAATTCGTTCATGGGCGTAAAACGCCGGTTTGAAAACTGTTTCAAGTCTTCCCAAATCATATATATTGATGATTATGCCCATCATCCGGAAGAGCTGAAAGCAACAATCTCTGCCGTTAAAGAGCTTTATCCGGACAAAAAAGTAACCGGCATTTTTCAGCCCCATCTTTTTTCCCGTACAAGGGACCTTGAAAAGCAGTTTGCCGAAAGCCTTGCATTGCTTGATGAATTGATTTTACTGGAGATTTATCCTGCAAGGGAGTTGCCCATCAAAGGGGTTAGTTCCGAAGCCCTGCTGGAAAAAATTCCCCTGCAAAATAAAAAACTGGTTAAAAGAGAAGAGCTTTTGTCAGAACTGGAAAAAATGCACCCGGAAGTGTTGCTTACCCTTGGTGCGGGAGATATTGACCGTTTTCAGCAACCCATTGTAGAACTTCTTAAAAAACGCCATATGTCATGATAAAAAAAATCGCACATATTCTCTTTATCATAGCCTTGGCTGTTGGGATGTTTCTGCTGCTGGGATTTGCGGTTGAATCAAATAAAAATATTCCCTGTCAGAAATTTGTGGTGAATGTAAACAAAAGCTGCGGGCATGACTTTATTTCAGCAGATGAGGTCAGGAATAAAATTTACAGTCTGGTGGATACGATTGAAGGACGAACAGTAAATAACGGACTGCTTAAAGACATTAAAAGCATTGTGGAAGGAATTCCTTATGCTCAGAATGCCCATATTTACCGTACCATCGATGGGGAGATCAGGGTTAATGTATCGCAGCGGCAACCCATGTTAAGGGTCATCAATCGTCAAAATCAGAGCTACTACATTGACCGGGAGGGAAGGTTGTTGCCTATGAATTCCAATTATACAGCAAGAGTAAAGGTTGCTACCGGAAATATTCATTTGCCCTATTCCCCCGGAACTGACCTCAGTAAGGAGAAAAACCCGGAAAAGCTGTCTGCTTCCGAAAAAACCATGCGCAACCTTTATCAGTTGGCTTCCTTTATTAACGACCATAAGTTCTGGAATGCTTTCATTGACCATATTGCTGTTTTGCCAAACGGGGAATTTGAATTGATCCCCAAAAATGCAGTTCACGTTATTGAGTTTGGCGGGATAGACCAGATGGAGGAAAAGTTCAGAAAACTTATGGTATTTTATCAAAATGGCCTGACCCGGGTGGGTTGGTACCATTACAACAGAATTAATTTAAAATTTAGTAACCAGGTAGTTTGTTCAAAATAAAATCGTTATGGAAACCTCAGAAATAATTGTCGGATTGGATATTGGTTCAACCAAGATTGCCTGTATCGTAGGCCGAAAAAACGAATACGGCAAAGTAGAAATCCTGGGCCTTGGCCGGGCCGACTCCCTTGGGGTTAACCGGGGTGTGGTAGAAAACATTCAGCATACCGTTGACTCCATCCGGAAAGCAGTCAACGAAGCCAGCAATGGTTCGGGAGTAGAGATCAAGGTAGTGAATGTAGGTATTGCCGGCCAGCATATCCGCAGTTTGCAGCATAGGGGAAACATTATGCGCAATACCATTGAGGAGGAAATCTCGGAGACAGACATACAGGACCTCACCGAAAACATGTTTAAGCTGGCCCTTCCTCCCGGAGAAGAGATCATTCATGTGATCCCCCAGGAATTTATTATCGACAACCAGCAAGGGATAAGACACCCTATTGGTATGTCCGGGAATTGCCTGGAAGCAAACTTTCACATTATTACCGGCAAGGTGGCAGCAGCCAAAAATATTGAGAAATGCGTTACCAAAGGAGGCCTTGAAATATCAGAGATGATCCTGGAGCCTTTGGCATCGGCTGAAGCTGTGTTGAGCGAAGAAGAAAAAGAAGCCGGGGTGGTATTGGTGGACATCGGTGGGGGTACTACCGATCTGGCCATTTTCCAGGATGACATTATCCGCCATACCGCAGTGATCCCCCTTGGAGGAAATGTGATTACCGACGATATAAAAGAAGGTTGTTCTATCATCCGTACCCAGGCCGAAGCCCTGAAAAAGACTTTTGGATCGGCCCTGGCAAGCGAAAACAAAGACGAAGAGATTGTTTCCATTCCCGGGTTGAAAGGACGGGAGCCCAAGGAAATATCACTGCGCAACCTGGCCCATATCATTCAGGCCCGTATGGAAGAGATCATCGAACACGTGTATTACGAGATCAAAACTTCCGGTTTTGAAAAAAAACTTATTGCCGGGATCGTGCTGACCGGGGGAGGCAGCCAGTTAAAACATGTGGCCCAGCTAACCGAATTCATAACCGGAATGGATACCCGCATTGGTTATCCCAATGAGCACCTGGCCAAATCACCGGCAGGAGAAGTTGGAAGCCCTATGCATGCCACAGGGATAGGATTGGTGATCAAAGGTTTTCAAAACACCGAGCGCCAGAGGATCAGACGCGAAAGCGGAGGTAACAAATCCGGAAAAAATAATAGTTCATTCTTTGAAAAGTTATTTACCAAAGGCATCGAATTTTTTGAAAAAGATGGGAACACCTGATAAAGCAGGGTTTTTATCAACAGGAAGATGTTAATAAAAACCCTGTCCTAAATAAACCGCATTTTATTTAAATATTTACCTTCAAAACCAGAAAAATATGACCAAAGACATGATAAAATTTGACCTGCCAAAAAACCAATCATCCATCATCAAAGTATTTGGTGTTGGAGGAGGTGGCAGCAACGCGGTAAATCATATGTTCCGCCAGGGTATTGAAGGGGTTGACTTTATCGTTTGCAACACCGACAGTCAGGCGCTGGAGTTAAGTCCTGTACCCAACAAGATTCAGTTGGGAATTAGCCTAACCGAAGGCAGGGGTGCGGGAAGCATCCCTGAAGTTGGAAAAAACGCTGCCATAGAAGACATTGACAAGATCAAAGAGCTTTTGGAGAAAAACACCAAAATGCTTTTTATCACCGCGGGCATGGGGGGAGGTACCGGCACGGGTGCCGCTCCGGTGCTGGCCAAAGCCTCCAAAGAACTGGGCATCCTTACGGTGGGAATCGTTACCCTGCCTTTTTCCTTTGAAGGCCGCAAAAGAAAGCAGCAAGCCGAAGAAGGCATCAAAGAGCTAAAAGAAAATGTGGATACCTTGCTGGTGATTTGCAACGACCGCCTGCGCGAGTTGTTCGGAAACCTTTCGGTCAGCGATGCTTTTGCCAGGGCGGATAATGTGCTGACCACGGCTGCCAAAGGAATTGCCGAGATCATTACCCTGACCGGCAATATCAATGTGGATTTTGCCGATGTTAAAACCGTAATGTCCAATAGTGGGGTAGCCATAATGGGAAGCGGACAGGCTGAAGGAGAAGACAGGGCAACCAAAGCCGTTGAGATGGCATTGATCTCTCCCTTGCTTAACGACAACAACATTACCGGTGCCAACAACATTCTTTTAAATATTACCAGCGGTAAAGAAGAGATCCTCATGGACGAGATCACTGAAATTACCGAATACATTCAAACCGAAGCCGGGAGCACCGCCGAGATCATATGGGGACTCGGCAAGGATGAATCTCTGGGAAACAGCATTAATGTAACCCTTGTTGCCACAGGATTTGGCGAAAGCAGTACCCTTGGTTACGATTTGGAAAAGCAGCCCGCCAGGAAAAAAGTTTTGAAATTAGACGAACACCTGGGGGAAAGTTCTAAAGAAAAGGAAAAGAAACTTCCTGAAGAGCTGGAGGGAATGAAACTGACTACCCGGAATAAAGCCAGATCAGAATCAGAATCATCGGAATCAGAAAAGGATTTGCAAAAAGAAAAGAATCCCGGTTCAGCCAATTATATTTTTGAATTTGACGGTAACAATCCCGAAAAACAAAGCCCCACAGAGGACGGAGCCGATGAAGCCGGTAAAGATTCACCGCCATCCCGCAGACAGGAACCATCAAGAAATCCTATATCTGAAGCAGAACTTGAAAAAAAAATAAAGGAAAGGGAGCAAAGGCTCAGAGAGTTGAGCATCAAGCTTAAAACCCCGGAAGGACTGGAGGATCTTGAAAAGCAACCGGCTTTCGTAAGAAGAAAAGTGGCCCTGAGCAAGGTGCCTTCCAGCTCAGAATCACAGGTTTCCAGATACACCCTCAATGATGGAGATGATCAGAAAACCCAAATCAAGTCCAACAATTCTTTCCTTCACGACAATGTAGACTAAGCCTCAAATTTTTTTAAAAAAGAAAGGCCGGCTGAAAACTGCCGGCCTTTCTTTTTGCCAACAAATTGTTGCTACTACCTGGCCAGGATCAATTTGTTCAGGAAAGTTTTACGATCAACGTTGACCCGGTAGAAATAGATGCCGTTAGGCAAAGAACTGGCGTCAAACCTAACTTTGGTCACTGTATTTGCATTCACATAACCTTCGAAAAGAATATCCACTCTTTCTCCGGTCATATTGTATAGATCTATGGTTACCGGAGCATCCTGTTCGAGTTCAAACTCAATGTTGGCCACCCTGGTAAAGGGATTCGGATAGGCTACAATGGAAATCTTATCATCTCCGGCATTAAGCGGATTGCCATGGGTGAGCGGACTGTATTCCTCCTTATCTTCTTCATCACACTCAACCAGGATGCTCGCTTCAATAACACAGTCATTGGCATCGGTTACCATAAGGGAGTATGTACCCTCGCCTACGCCATAAAGGTTGGCTGTGGTATCACCGGTACTCCACAAATAGGTGTAAGGCTCAACCCCGCCGGAAACCGAGGAAATGATGTCGGCCGTAACGCCGGCTGTGCCATGCAAGGCCACCAGACCATTGATATCATAACCATCACTGGTTTGTGAATTGGAAAAATCATTTGGATCACTCACATCCTTCATGTATACATATTTTATCCAGGGCAGATCTCCAAGTTCAAAAACATAATCCAGGCAGCCCTGCCCCATATATATCCAGTTATCAAGTTCAAGTACATCGAGTTCTTCCTGGACAGGAGTATAGAGTGATTCATTAATATATTGGGCAACCCATACATCTACCTTCTCGGGATAGGTATCACAGGTTTGGTTTCCATAGGAAGTCTCAACGATGAAGAGGTCATCACCGGGCCCATTGATTAAAGGAGCCGGGAATTTTACGATCATTTCTCCTCCAAATCCTAGGGTGAAGAATGTTCCCGGAACATCGCCGTATTCAGGCTCGCCAATCACCTGATCGGGATCGCTGCGGTCTGCACCGGGTAGATTACCCGCATTGGTCAATCCCTGCCGGTACCATACCCATTCTGATACATAGGCTTCTTCCAGGGTTTCGCCGCATTCAAGGTTTTCCACAGTCAATTCCAGTGTAAGAGCTTCGGGCTCTTCAATGGTCACACAAACAGTGATCGTGCAACCATTCTGATCTGTCACGGTAATGAGGTAATCGCCGGGCAACAACTCATTGAAAACAAATCCCTGGGCCTTGAGCTGGTCAAAGTCTTCTTCCAGGGGCATGCCGTCGCATCCGGAAGTGAGGCAAACATTGTAAGGGCCCGTATCTCCGGTAATTGTTCCGGTAATGGTTCCATCTGCGGCACCATTGCAGGTAACGTGGGTCCAGCTTATATCAAGATCGAACGGGATGGTTTCTTCAATATCAACACCTTCCTGGTAAACAACACATTCGTTCTCATCCATAACATAAACAGTATAGGTTCCGGCATAGAGATTTTCAAATACATTGCTTTCCTGATAATTTTCTCCGTCAATGGAATACATCAGGGTGCCGGTTCCTCCATAGGCGGTAACAATGATCTCACCGGTATTTTCGCCGGCACATTCTATATCGGTTGTTTCAATCTGACTGATGACAATTTCTTCCGGTTCTTCCACTTCAAATTCAAGCGAAAAGCTGCACTCATTCTCATCTTTCACTAACCAGTAATACATATCTGCACCAATTCCTTCAAGGGTAATGGAAGAATCAAAATCATCAACGAACACCGGGTCGTCACCGCTCACATCATACAGGCTGTAGATGCCGGTGCCCCCTTCGGCCATTACCGTTACATCTGTGGTTTCTCCGAAGCAGAGAATTTCATCATAATCCACAGAAGCCATCAGTTCCTCCGGTTGTTCGATTTCAAAGTCCAGGGAGAATTCACAATCGTTCTCGTCTTTTACCAGCCAGTAATACATGTCTGCAGGCAAGTTCTCAAGGGTAATGGAAGTTTCAAATTCATCCACAAATACCGGATCATCACCGCTCACATCATACAAACTGTACATACCGGTGCCACCTTCGGCTGTAACGGTAACATCGGTGGTTTCTCCGAAGCAGAGAATTTCATCATAATCCACAGAAGCCATCAGTTCCTCCGGTTGTTCGATTTCAAAGTCCAGAGGAAATTCACAATCGTTCTCGTCTTTAACGAGC
>SL_3KL_010_SEDDRAFT_10001769_pt1 | contig 19730 bp, 16 predicted proteins | sample SodLakKL_010_SED_2_FD_10381 | JGI IMG/M metagenome (IMG submission 10381) | reverse complement strand
ATAATCATGCTCGCAATGATTACTGCACTGGTAATTATGGTCATTGGAAACAACCTGGCCCGGGCTTTTGGTTTGGTGGGAGCGATGTCTATTATCCGATTCCGGACAGCAGTTAAGGACACCCAGGACATAATGTATATTTTCTTTGCTCTTGCCGCCGGTCTTGCTTGCGGTGCGGGTATGTACGCCATCGCGGTGACCGGTACTTTATTTATCGGATTTTCACTGATGATTGCCTCTGCTGTGTACGCCGAAAACCCGGCCAAGCGTGAATACCTGCTGCAAATTGTGCATCTAGGTTCAAAGGTGGAAAAGGGACTCTTCAACCGAACTATCGATAAGTATGTCAACAGGTACAATCTGGTCAATGTAAAAAATCTGACAGATGACCGGGGGGAGATAATGGAGTTTTCGTACTACATCATGCTCAAAAAAGAGTCCCGGGCTCCTAAATTGCTCGCAGAACTCAGAGAACTACCCAATATAGACAAAGTAAATCTGTTTTTCGATGAAGAGTGATCTGTTGAGCTTTTTTCAGAGTGGTTTTCGGGGGCCTACTTTACGGTTGGGATTTTTGCTGCTGATTGTATCGTTCTTAAGCAGTGGTTGTAGTGATACTTCAGCACCCGAGTGTGCAGATCCCGCGGCCAATAATTTTAACAGTGATGCTATCGGGTTTACAGACTGTGAATTTGAGCAGCAGATGGCTACTCCTGATTTTTTGACTTTTCTTGACCAGGCAGTTGAAGAGACGTCAGGCCTTGCCATTGTGAACGATCGCTTGATAACACACAACGACCGTGGCCACAGTAACGAACTTTTTGTTGTTGATCCAGAATCTGGCCTGGTATTGAACTCCTTTGAAGTAACTGGAGCGGAGAATGAGGATTGGGAAGATCTTGCCCAAAGCGATGAAATTCTTTTCGTAGGTGATATGGGAAATAACCCCGGAGACCGGAGGAATCTGCGGATATATATGGTGAAGAAGTCCGATTTTGATTTTGGAACTGAAACCGGAGAAGTTCCCATCGCGGGGCTGATAGAATTTTACTACCCGGAACAGGAAGTTTTTGAAGCCAATAACAATCACAACTGGGATTGCGAAGCCCTGATCTACCGGGATGGGTATCTATATCTCTTTATGAAGCACCGAAAGGACCCATTGAGCAATTTATACAGAATACCAGCTGAAGAAGGCTCCCACACTGCTCAATTATTGGCCTACTTCAACGCCGGCCATAGGATCACGGGTGGTGATATATCCCCCGATGGAAACCAAATTGCTCTGGTAGGCTACAACAAGGATGATAATTGTGTAGTTTGGTTGCTCGATGGCTTTGGAGATGGTCATCCACTTTCGGGTTCAAAAAGAATGTTCACCCTCGGTTCTTTTTCTGCCCTTGGCCAAATGGAGGCAATCGTCTATACAAATGACACCACCTTTTATATCTCAGCCGAAGAAGTAGATGGCATCCCGCCCAGGTTGTACAGATTGGAGCTTCCCTAAATCCAATGCTTCGATTTGGTATTAACCCAAATCTACATCTGGTAAGACAGTAAAGGCTTCCCTGAAAAAATGTTAAAAAACAGGTAATAAAATTTGGCTATTGGGTTAAAATATGTTAAATTTATGCCATTAAATTGATGACCTAAATTCTTTCTTATGAAGATAACATTTAATGAGCTCAGAAGAATTAAGCACGCTCTACCTACCGGAAGTATCAAAAAAATTGCTGCTGAATTGGGAATTGAAGAGCAAACTGTGCGCAACTACTTTGGTGCCCGGAAGTATGTGGATGGCGAGGTGGTAAGCCTGCATGTTGAACCCGGTCCTGATGGAGGTGTAGTTCACCTCGACCGAAGCGACATTCTCGAAATGGCGAGAAAGTTGGCCGATTCGCCACGTGCTAAAGCCCCTGCCTGAATCCCTGTCTATACGGGGATTTCTTTTATTCAGGCAGTACGCGTACTGTTTTATCAATGCTTTCCCGGAGTCGGGAAACAGTAGAGGCTTGCAAGTTCACTTTTTCCTGATAATGGAATAAAGATAGTCGGCTGATTGACTCGATGTAAAAAGTGTTCACCCTATTAAAGCAAGTTCCAGTGTTCCTGTAGAGTGGTTAAATGTTGATTAAGCAGGTTACGGGTTTTGAATGCTATCATCATTTTATGGCTTACAGAGTGCCGTACTTTTTGACTTCTTAAGATTGGGCTTCTATTTTTCAAACTTTAATAAACCACTACCTGACTGCATTCGCGGTCCTGATCATCTCTCAAACAAATTATGTAAACTCCAGAAGGATAGCCCTCGAAGCCAATCATGTGTACCCGGCCAAAACTAGTGCGTTCAGAGAAAACCAATCGACCTGCCATGTCAAACACTTCAATATCTAAAGAATAGTCGCCCTGCCGGGCTGCAAACAACCCTATTCTCTGAGGGCCTGGGAACCAATTTACCTGTATTTCTGTCAAATCCGCGTTTTCCTCAGTAGGTCCTCCCGGTGGATTACAGACGTCACTTTCCAGTAAATTCTGCCGGTGCAATTCCAGGCTGGCGATCATGCGCTCTTTCTGGCCGTGGGTAAACATGGCGAGGCACTGGTCTTCCGGATAATCCATGAAATTAGTAACTATGTCCTCGCTTCCACAGGATTCAGTGGTTTCGTTACTGCAGGAGCGATAGGGGCCAATCTGATTTGGCGTATCCCCCACAAAATCATCCGTATCGCAACTACCCGAACCCGGGCCCCAGGGGTGGTGAAGATTGAAGTAATGCCCGATTTCATGCACCAGGGTCTTACCACCATCTGCGAATGGCAGTTTTTCCACACCAGTCCCAATACTTCCAATGGCCCTGTAATCCACTACCACGCCCTCAGCTTCAGGGTAGGGCGCGCTATTGGGGAATGTGGCAGAACCCAGGATGTTCCCGCCTATCTCACATACCCAGATATTGAGATACTGGCCCGGGTCCCAAAGGTCCTTGCCTCCGTATTCAGAAAAGTGTACGGCCCTTTTTGTAAAATCAATCCGCTCGTTTCCAATGCCTTCCACATCGGTTTGTGTGCGTGTAATTCCGGTTGTTGGCATTCCATCAGGATCTCTTTTGGCCAGGCAGAACTCGATTTGCACATCGGAAATCAGATGGCGAAACTGCCCCCTGACGGTATGCAAATTCCTGTTTTGCATACTAAATGCCCGGTTTAAGATTTCAAGCTGATCGTATATTTGCAGGTCGGATATATTTTGCTCCTCAGTATGCCACACAAGGTGAAAAACTACCGGGATGGTGATGTTAGTGCGTGGTAGAGCACGGTGTTCTTTTATGTGCTCCTGGAGTTCTTGCTCCCACTTCACTCTTTTTTCTTTCAATTCCGGTCGCTGCTTAAGTGCTTCCTCAAGAAAAGCATCCGCTGCGCAGCGGACGATGGTGTCCTGGCCTTGAATATAGAGCGAAGGAAGAATTAGAAAACACACTAGCACCATCCATTTCCAGCCGGTCGGGGATTGGAGGTGCTGAAAATCGGTAGTTTGTTTTCCAGGTGTTGGGTACATTCGATGCCTTAAGTTCAAAGATAGTATTCCACGGCAGACCCAAAATTAGAGACCCGCGGTAGGAAACCATCTTTTGAACGCAGGAAAATCTGAAATAATTTAATCGCGCTGGACCAACTCAAATAATTTACTCAGGTCAGGCGAGAGAATAATCTCCGTACGCCTGTTGAGCGCTTTGTTTTCGGGGCTGTCATTTGGAGCCACCGGATCGTATAACGCTCTGCCCGAAGCGGTGATCCTGGTTGGATCCACACCGGCCCTTGTCAGGATTTTTACCACAGAGGTTGCCCTGCTGACACTCAGGTCCCAGTTTCTCTCGGCGCTCCCATCACTATCGGTATGCCCCTCTACAGTAATGGCGATATCGGGATTGACATTGAGCACCTCGGCCAGTTTGTTGATTGCATCGCGACCTTTAGCATCAATCCGGTCACTTCCCACCTCAAACAGCAGTTGTTGACTTAGTGAAATATAAACCCTACCATCTTTTTGTGTCACAGTGAGGTCTGCATCGGAAAAACCCATCAACGCCTGTTCTATTCCCGCCATTACATTGTCGAGAATATCGCGCTGGGCATTGATTTGATCGTTGAGTTCATTGATCCTGGCCTCGCGTTCCTCCAGTGAAGCCTGTAATTTATTGAGGTCTTTTTCCTTTTCATCCAGATCCCGCTGAAGCCTTTCAAGGCTCCACTCTTTCTGAGCTATTTCGTTTTCCTTCTTGCCCAACTCCTCGACCAGTGCCTGCCTTTCTTCTGTGGCCGATGCCAACAGTACCTCGTTTTGGCTTAAAAGAGATTCGTATTCAGCGTTTAATTTATCGAGATTCTCCCTGAGATTGGCTGCTCTCCTTTCGAGCTCTGATTTGTCTCTTGCCAACCGGTCGCGTTCACTTTCGAGTGCTTCGTGGTCAACGACCAATTTGTCGTAGGCTTGCTTTACTTTCTCAAGCCTGTCCACCCTGTTTTCAAGACTTTTATTGGTGGCCAACAACTCATCGTATTTCCGCTGTGAGACACATGAACCCAACATCAATGCTATCATGGACAAAATAAAAAGGTTCTTCATTTTTAGGTAGTTATGAATTAGATAAAAAATTAATACAAATATACGCTACTTTTCTAAACCACCAATGTTATTAGAATATTTTACAGCGGTTTGTAATATTTTAATCCCTTGATTTAGAGGTGATGAACTGGTTTATAATTCAGTTTGGTCCAAAGCTTGAAGAGGATAGTGTTTTTTACATAAGTGGCATTCGGTCAAAGGTTTGGATTGCAGGACCCGCCATATGTAATCCCGGATTTGTTTTGAACTCAAAAGGGTTGGCTGCATTTAGTATCGTGGGACGATCTGGAATATAGAAGACCGGAAATTGTTGTGATAAGATTCAATCAGATAAGTGAAAAATGCCGGAGTTTAACCATGTCAGATATAGGAATTTTTTTATATCTTTGAGGGGAGAAAACCGAATGTTGGATGCCAGGTCCACGAAATTCTTTATTATATTTCCAGTGCCTGTGGAGGCCGGGGAAAAGCTGTCTTTAATCGTCAGTGTTGCCGGCTTACAATATGTGTTGTTGACCAAGCGAATTTTATTAAGATTACCGGAAGTTGGGATCCTCTTCGGGATTCGCAAACCGGATTTAACTGAAAAAAATTTAGAAGATGGAAGAAGTGAAAAAGCCTGAGAATCTTGTCCACGACGAATTGAAAAGTTGGGTCGGGGAAATTGCCGACCTTTGCAAACCCGAACGGATTTACTGGTGTGACGGCAGTCAAAAAGAATACGATCAATTGTGTGAAATGCTGGTGGAGAAGGGCACTTTCAAGCGGTTGAACCCGGAAAAGCGCCCAAACAGTTACGCCTGCTTTTCGGACCCTTCTGACGTGGCAAGGGTGGAGGACAGAACCTATATATGCAGTCGCCTGGAGGAAGATGCAGGTCCGACCAACAATTGGATGGATCCTCGCGAGATGAAGAAAACCCTCCAGCCGCTTCTCGACGGGTCGATGCGCGGAAGAACAATGTACGTCATTCCCTTTTGCATGGGACCGTTGGGCTCCCCAATAAGTAAATACGGCATTGAAATTACCGATTCGGAATACGTGGTGGTCAATATGAAGATTATGACACGCATGGGAAAGGAGGTGTATGACCAAATTGGCAAAAAGGGGGAGTATGTCAAGGCACTGCATACCCTGGGAGCTCCATTGGATCCGGGACAGGAGGACGTCAAGTGGCCCTGCAACCCGGATGTAAAATACATTGTCCACTACCCGGAGGAGCGGAGTATAGTTTCTTACGGAAGTGGATACGGGGGCAACGCGCTCCTCGGTAAAAAGTGTTTCGCTCTCAGGATCGCCTCTGCTATGGCCCGGGATGAACAGTGGCTGGCCGAGCATATGTTGATCCTCGGAATGGAAGACCCGGATGGCAAAAAAGACTATGTCGCTGCTGCATTTCCCAGCGCATGCGGAAAGACGAATTTCGCAATGATCATCCCCCCCAAAGAATTTGAGGGATACAAAATCACCACGGTTGGGGACGATATCGCCTGGATAAAACAGGGTGAAGACGGTCGCTTGTATGCCATCAACCCGGAGGCCGGGTTTTTCGGAGTGGCGCCGGGGACCAATTACGAGACCAATCCCAACGCCATGGAAACCATCAAAGCCAACAGTATTTTCACCAATGTGGGAATTACCGAGGATGGTGATGTCTGGTGGGAAGGTCTGTCTGATAAACCACCGAAGGGAGTGATTAACTGGAAGAACAAAGTCCACGACCCTGAATCCGGAGATCCTGTAGCTCATCCCAATGCCCGTTTTACTACTCCTGCCTCACAGTGTCCAAGTATCGATCCGGCCTGGGAGGATCCTAAGGGAGTGCCGGTCAGCGCCTTTATTTTCGGTGGGCGAAGAAGCACCACCATGCCGCTGGTGTTTCAAAGCTACAACTGGAACTTCGGTGTTTACATGGCGGCCACCATGGGCTCTGAGATGACGGCTGCCGCCTTTGGAGAAATTGGAAAAGTGCGCAGAGACCCCTTTGCAATGCTCCCTTTTGCGGGTTACCACATGGCCGATTATTTCCTCCACTGGCTCAAATTCGGCCGCCAACTCCCGGCCCCGCCCCGGATTTTCTCCGTTAATTGGTTCAGAAAGGACAAAAACGGGAAGTTTATTTGGCCGGGATTTGGAGAGAATATGCGGGTACTAAAATGGATAGTCGATAGGATCAATGGCAAAACTTCAGCTGTGGAATCTCCCATCGGTTGGATGCCCTCCTATGAAGACCTGGATATGTCGGGACTTGATTTTTCCAAAGAGGACTTCGATGAAATTATGTCCATTGACCGCGAAGACTGGAAGAGTGAATTGCTGGACCACCAGGACTTATTTGAAAAAATGTACGATAGAACGCCAAAGGACTTCTTCTTCATGAGGGAATTGTTGCTGTCCGGCCTGTGGCGCTCTCCGAAAAAATGGTCCTGAAAACAAACTTAGGCTTGGTTATTAATAAGGGGTTTGCTATATGATGACGAGATCCCGATTGTTTTTTCGAAAAATTTTTCCTTTAGATGATTGGAATCCTGTATCGAAAAATTTTGAGACCGGTTTTATTCCTATTTGACCCGGATAAAGTCCACAAGGCATTCGTCAGTCTGGGAGGATTTTTGGGGAGGTTTGCTGTCGGCAGATGGCTCATCGGAAGGCTGTATGATTATCCCGGGAATAAGTTGTCGAAAAAAGTTGATGGAGTTGTCCATCGAACTCCCATAGGACTTGCAGCGGGTTTTGATTACAACGGTGAACTGGCTAACATCCTGCCACATATGGCATTTGGCTCAGAAGAGGTGGGATCTGTTACAGCCCGCCCTTGTTCCGGCAATCCCAAACCAAGGTTGAAGAGAATGGTAAAATCGGAAGCTTTGGTGGTTTACAAAGGTTTGAAGAATCAGGGTGTGGATAGGATTATTGAACGGTTGAAAAAAGCCAGACCACGGGATGGGTTTGCACTGGGCATCAGCATTGCAAAAACCAATGACCGGGAAAGTGTGGGCCTGGAAAAGGGGATAGAGGACTATTACTACTCCCTGAAAAGGCTGACGGAAGATAATGTCGGAGACTTTTACACGATCAATATTTCCTGCCCCAATGTGCACGGAGGAGAGGATTTTTCCAATCCGGAGAGGCTCGAGAAGTTGTTAACAAGACTAAGGACCATTCAGCACGATAAGCCCATGTATGCCAAAATGCCCATCAACCAGGACTGGGAGGAATTTAATGAAATGCTAAAGGTAATTGACAGAACAGGCTTACACGGAGTGGTGATTGGCAATCTGAATAAAAACTATGACGAGGCACCTCATCCTGAAGAAGCCCCTGATGAATACCGGGGTGGCTTGAGTGGAAGTCTTTGTAAAAGCCGGTCTACTGAATTGATACGCCAAACTCGTGAGAATTGGGGTGACAGGTTCACCATCATAGGATGTGGCGGCATACTAACCGCTGAGGATGCCGTCGAAAAGTTGGAGGCCGGTGCGGACCTCTTACAGTTAATCACGGGAATGATATTCCATGGGCCTCACCTGATGAAAAATATTTGCAAAAAACTTGAGAAAATGGAGGATAGGTTGGTATCGGAAAGGACAATCAGCCGGGACGTTTAGATGTAATCCGGTTAAAAAGCTATCCAATAATCTGCCGGCCAACTTTTCGTATTTGGTTTTGATAAAATAACCCGCGGTTTACGGGAGCGTGATAGTTATTAATTCATGCCCGGATCATCCATTTGACCAATCTTATCCTTCAACACTTTATATAGTTGTTCTGCGACCTCTTCCGGCACTCCAACCTCATCGGCATATTTTTTCAAATTGGGTTTAATGCCGTTGTTGTAGGCCTCGACTATCAGACCCATAAGCTCATTTAAAGATTCCAGTTGTTCGTCTTCCTCTGGCGTGTTTTCACCCTCCGCATCTTCGAATATTTCCACGAATTGGTCGGGACTGGCATCTATGTCCAGTATCATGGAGGTTAAATTAGGGGTGTAGGGATGAAGAATAAAATCGGGATTGTCCTCTACGGTAATCCCGTGGATTTCAAACGCTTTAATCATTTCTTCGAATCCGGTTTCAGAAAAAGACAGGAGTTTTAGTTCGCTTGATTCTTCGATAAAGTATGCACGTGCAAAGTGAGGAAACTCACCATAACCGTGAGGAGTTAGTTTATATATATCCTCTTTGTACTCAATCGCGAAGTTTTTCTTCAACCTATTATGGTCAGGAAGTGAGTTCAGCTCTTTAGCTTTTAAAAAGTAGAGAAAGTCTTCTCCTCGATTGGCAATCATCGCTAATTCACAACCATTTACCAACATGAGGTATGGCACCGGGTTCTGGTTCAGGTCTTTAGAAATGCCGTTTTTTTCACGATAGAGATTGAAGTTATTGTGAAGGGCGAAGTAATCTATGTCGAAGAAAGTCAAGGCCTTGAATGGTATTACAGGACCATAAGTTTCAAAGCACTTTCCATTGTAGTTTCCCATTATTAGCCAGATGGAAATAATTCCTCCTGCCTCCTTAATCGTGGTGGTCATTGCAGGTGAATAAACCAATAACTCCTCTTCCGTAAAGGGATTCCAAACCTCGTAGAGATCATGCCCCAGTTCCTCCATAATTTCAAAGAAGATATACCTCATGGGATGTTTTAAAAAACCCTTTAAATACTGTATTCCCGGATCTGTCGGACCGGGGAAATCCATTTCTTTTAGATACTTATTTATCAGCCCCCCCTCCTTCAGTATTTGATTTGCTATGTACTGATCTTGTAAACCATCAATAATAGAACCAGGCAAATTGGTTGCCGCCTCCCTGTACTTTATGGCTTCTGAGTTAAAACGGTTATCCACATTGTCCTCCGAAATTGCACGCCTCATTAAGTCTCTGTTTATCAGTTTATTTTTGAGCTCCTGGCGTTTTATACAATGTGCTATTATTTCCTTTGCTTCTGATCTGTTCATGATGTGTAATAATTATAAAGTGATTGTCACAGGTCAAATGTCTGGATAATTCCTTACATTTTGCTGAATTGAGCGTGCTTTGATGAATCTTTTCCGGATTCCCCCCTTTACCGCATCAACACAATATATGCCTGATATAAAAAAAGTGAGCAGCATCTCCACAACATCCACTGCGCTAAAAACAATTTCCAGGATTCCGTTATTTTTGCTCAAAATGGTAATATGGCAACTGGTTCCCCGAAGAGAAAAAAGCGGCGGGTTTTATTGAAAGCCAATAAGCACCTGTACCGCTACAGTGGAATTTACTTTGTGGTATTTTTCATACTGGCGCTCATCGCCTTCTGGTCTTCCTATTACAGCCGGTTGACTGCTTCCATGGATTTTGAAGTGCACTTCCACGGAATTACGATGACGCTGTGGTGCATTATGCTTATCAGCCAGGCATTCTTTGTCAGATTCAAAAAATTTAGTTGGCACCGTTTTTCTGGCAGGCTATCCTACATCCTGGTGCCACTGGTTATTTTATCCGGATTTAACATAGCTCACTATACCATCGAAAATGTGCCGGTAGGACATCCTGCCCGGTATTATCAATCCGCACTGATGTTCAACTCCATTGTGGTGTTTGCGATAATTTACGGCCTGGCAATTTACTTCAGGAAAAAACCGCTTCAGCACGCGCGTTACATGGTCTGTACCATTCTCCCTTTCATTACCCCTATCACTGACAGGATTATATTCAAGTACATTCCTGCTTTGGTTGATTATGCGCCGACAGCAGACGGAATTCGCATGGTGCCGGCACTGGGCTTTTTACTTGGACAGGTAATACTCATTTCTTTGATTCTATGGGATTGGAAAAAGAACAAGCAGCTCAATGCTTTTGTCATTGTTTGGATACCGCTGACCATTTATCACCTTTCCGTACTCCACTTTTACCAGTATCCCTTTTGGCATAGCTTTACTGAGTGGTTGATGAGTCTTCCCCTCTCATAAAGTCGCAGGGTGTTTTTTTTAAAAAAGTGATTTATCAAGATATTCTTTGGTCTAACTGGAATAGCGGTGCAGGAATTGGCCGGTGGATTTAATTCTATTGCACATATTCCCTATATTTGCCCAAACTAAATTAATGAGCCATGATGTTACGAAATATTATTTTTGGTTGCCTTACTTTTTGCCTGATCGTACTGGGGTATTCCTGCGCTGAACCCGAAGTGGTCGAGGAGCATCCTGTAATGGAAATAGAATTGAGTGAGGAAAACCTCGAACGGCACATTGCCGAACTCGCCTCCGATGAATACATGGGAAGAATGCCCATGACAAGAGGTGGAGAACTCACCAAAGAATACCTGGTGAATGAGCTTGAAGATATTGGAATCGAACCGGGAAATTTCGGAAGCTGGTTTCAGGAAGTCGGCCTGGTAGAGGTCAATAGTAAATCTGATGACCAACTCGAAGTGAAGGGCGGTTCTGAGCCTTTTACGATTAATTTCGGCCCTGATTATGTGATTTATTCTCAGTTGATGGACGATGAAATATCCATTGAAGATGCCGAAATAGTCTTTTGCGGATACGGAGTCGTAGCTCCGGAATACGGCTGGAATGATTACGAGGGGATTGATATGGAGGGAAAAATCGCTCTGGTTTTAGTCAATGATCCGGGCTTTGCCATTGGAGACGAGGATTTGTTTACCGGAAATGCCATGACGTACTATGGTCGCTGGACCTACAAGTATGAGGAAGCTGCTCGCCAGGGTGCTGCCGGCGTAATTATTATCCATGAGGATGAAGCTGCTGGTTATCCCTGGGCTGTGGTGGAGCGCTCCTGGTCGGGTCCTAAGCTGCAGTTGGATATGCCGGAAGCAGCACTCGAGCGAGCACCGCTACAGGGTTGGGTGACTTCAGATGTGGCATCCCGCCTTTTTGAAATAAGCGGTCAGGATCAGGAGAGTTTATTCGAAAGTGCTAAAAGCGCTGATTTTGAACCGGTTCCCCTCGGATTGGAAATAAGCGCTACCATAAATAATACCTTCGACCACGGAGTATCGCAAAATGTGGTAGGTATGATAGAAGGGTCAGAGCGCCCGGATGAGTATATAATTTATTCCGCACACTGGGATCACCTTGGAGTGGGAGAGCCGGTTAATGGTGACAGTATATACAATGGCGCGGTTGACAATGCCACCGGTGTCGCCATACTGCTGGAAATTGCCAGGTCTGTTCAGGAAATGGAAACCCCACCGGCCAGAACGCTCGTCTTCCTCTTTGTCACTGCAGAGGAACAGGGACTCCTCGGATCGGCCTACTATGCGAGCAATCCGCTGTTCCCCACCAACCAAACCGTAGCCAATTTGAATGTCGATGGAATTTATCCCTTCGGCCCCACCAATGACATCATTGTAATTGGCGACGATCAGTCTGAAATGACGGATTGGGGAGAAAACATTGCCGAGACTCAGGGCCGCTACATTACACCCGACCAACAACCGGAGAATGGATTTTTCTACCGGTCTGACCAATTCAGTTTCGCCAAAGTGGGGGTTCCTGCTTTTTACGGTTTGGGTGGTACTGACCTTGTTGATGGTGGCCCCGAGGTTGGAAGAGAACTTCGCGAACAATACAATGCCGAGCGCTACCACCGCCCGGGAGATGTCTATGATCCCGATACCTGGGACCTGGGTGGTATTTCTCAGGATGGACAGTTCTATTTGAGACTGGGCGTTAAACTAGCGGAAAGCGATGATTGGCCGGAGTGGAGTGACCACTCGGAATTCCGGGCTGTCAGAGAGGCTGATATGATCGAGAAAGAAGATATAATGGAATGATTACTTTTCCTGAATCCAACAATCATAAATTCCTCTGGGAGGCGATCCTGGAAGCAAAAAAAGGATTGTCTTCCGGAGGGATTCCCATTGGATCGGTATTAGTCCACAATGGTGAAATACTGGGAAGAGGCCACAACCAGCGTGAACAGAAAAAGAGCCCCGTACTGCACGCTGAGATGGATGCTCTGGAAAATGCGGGCAGGCAAGCCGCTTCGGTTTATCGGAAATGTGTATTGTACACCACGCTTTCGCCCTGCGCCATGTGCTCCGGCGCGATTTTACTTTACGGAATACCAAAAGTTGTGATAGGAGAAAACATTAATTTTATGGGTGAGGAAGAGCTTCTCAAAAGTAGAGGAGTGGAGTTGATTGTCTTAAATGACCGGGAATGTATTGAGATGATGAAAGAATTTGTCGCCGAAAAACCGGAGTTGTGGAACGAAGATATTGGTGAATAAGCCACTTGGCAAATTTACCTTACCCAATTGAAAACCGTTAAATATTTTGGATATGAAAATGCCGTGAAATAGCTCCCTAATCATTGCACCATCTACAGCGTACCCCCATCCAATTTTAAATCCCTGGCCCGATGTGACCAGGGACAGTACAAGCCACCTGTGCACTTAAATTCTTAAAAGTTATTAAGAATACCAACATACCGCTATTTTTGCAACTTAATTTTGTCAAAAGTCAACCATGCTGTTATTTACACATACGGCCTCCCTGCTGTCTGATTTTTTTGCAGACGAATACGATCTGGAGATAAATGCCGATCAACTCCAATTTTCTCCTACCAGGAAGGACTTCGAGGGGGATTACACCCTGGTTGTTTTTCCCCTGGTGCGCTTTATGAAAAAGTCCCCGGAAGAGTGTGGTGATATTCTGGGACAGTATTTAATGGAGTGCTCTGATTTTATCGACGGATACAATGTGGTGAAGGGGTTTCTGAACTTGTCTGTTTCTGTCCACTTTTGGAAGGAGAGCCTGAAAATGACGGCCGACCCGGCCAGAATGACAGCAAGCACTGAAAACAAAGGAACCCTTGTAGTGGAATACTCCTCGCCCAACACCAACAAACCGCTTCACCTCGGACACATAAGAAACATCCTCATCGGTTGGTCTATGTACCGGATTTTGGAGCGCTACGGCTACGAATTGGTGAAAACCCAAATTGTCAACGACCGCGGGGTGGCTATTTGTAAGAGCATGCTGGCATGGAAAAAATTCGCCAATGGAGAAACACCTGAAAATTCCGGAATTAAAGGCGACCACCTGGTCGGTAAATACTACGTTAAATTCGACGAGGAACTGCGGGAAGAGTATCTCCAATGGCAGGATACCCCGGAAGCGGATGAGGCTTTTAAATCCAATGCAAAAAAGGACGAATCAAAGGAGGCTTTTTTCAAGCGCTGGAAAAATGACTACTTCAATAAGGTCAGCCAACTTGGGGCAGAGGTACGCCAGATGCTAAGAGATTGGGAATCCGGTAAAGAGGAAGTAGTACAGCTTTGGAAAACCATGAACACCTGGGTGTACGATGGTTTTGACGAGACTTACGAAAAACTGGGGGTTGACTTTGACAAAACCTACTACGAATCAGACACCTACAAACTCGGTAAAGATCTGGTCAATGAAGGCTTGAAAAAAGGGGTGTTTTTCACTGAAGAGGATGGCTCTGTTTGGGCAGACCTGACTGACGAGGGCATGGATAAAAAGCTGTTGCTGCGAGGCGACGGAACTTCTGTTTATATGACCCAGGATCTCGGTACCGCGAGAGTCCGGTACCATGATTTTAAGATGGACCGGATGGTCTATGTGGTGGGTAATGAACAGGATTATCACTTTAAAGTACTTTTCAGCATTCTCAAGCTGTTGGAGGAACCATATGCCGACGGCCTTTACCACCTCTCATACGGAATGGTTGATCTGCCGGGCGGTAGAATGAAAAGCAGGGAGGGAACGGTGGTGGATGCCGATGACCTTATTGCAGAAGTCGTACAGATAGCTGCCAACAATGTGGAAAAACGCGATGGAATGATTAATCTCAGTCCGGAGGAACAAGAGGAGAGTGTGCGGAGAATTGGAATGGCTGCTTTGAAGTACCAATTGCTCAAGGTCAATCCCAAAAAACGCATGGTCTTCAACCCCGAGGAATCAGTTGACCTGCAGGGACATACCGGACCCTATATCCAAAATGCCTTTGTGCGCATCAAATCAATACTGAGAAAGTTAGATGAATCAGAGGATGCAGAAGCTGATGGTAGTATTGATGACTATTTCCACCTGAAAGACCAGGAGCGCGACTTGCTCAAACTGTTACTTTCGTACCGTGAGGTAATCGAGCGTGCCGCATCTGATTATGACCCCGCACACCTGGCCAATTTTGCCTATCAACTCGCGCGCAACTACCACCGCTTTTATCACGAACACCACATTATCAGGGCAGAATCCGGTGCCGCACGCACTTTCAGGATCAAACTGTCCGGGGTGGTGGCTTCTGCACTTGAGGACTCCATGTTTTTGTTGGGTATTGAAATGCCCAGGCGAATGTAATTGATCATAAAAAACAGCAATGAGCGAAAAAGAATCAGTCAATTTTATCGAGCAGATCATCCAAAACGACCTCGCTGAGGGCAAATTCCCCGGGGGAATAAAAACGCGGTTCCCACCCGAACCCAACGGTTACCTGCACATCGGACACGCAAAGTCCATCGTGCTGAATTTCGGTCTGACCCAAAAGTACAAGGGAACAACCAATCTCAGATTTGACGACACCAACCCGGAGACGGAAAGTTCGGAATACGTCAACTCCATCAAGCGCGATATACAATGGCTTGGCTTTGATTGGGGGGATCGCGAATACTACACCTCCGATTATTTCGACCAGTTGTATGACTTTGCCGTGAAGCTGATAAAAGAAGGTCTGGCCTATGTTGACGATTCTGATTCGGAGACCATACTGGAGCAAAAGGGTACGGTAAACGTGCCGGGTACAGAAAGTCCATTCCGGTCCCGTCCGGTGGAGGAAAATCTGGACCTCTTTGAGCGCATGAAAAATGGAGAGTTTGAAGAGGGCTCCCGGGTGCTGAGAGCCAAAATAGACATGGCCTCTCCCAATATGCACATGCGGGATCCGGTAATCTATCGTATTAAGCGCATGGCGCATCATCGCACAGGAAATAAATGGAATATTTATCCCATGTACGATTTTGCGCACGGTCAGTCGGATTCCATTGAAGAGATTACCCACTCTCTTTGCACCCTGGAGTTTGAGAATCACCGGCCGCTCTACAACTGGCTGATTGAAAAGCTGGAAATATACCCGTCCAGACAGATTGAATTTGCCCGACTAAACCTCAATTACACCGTAATGAGCAAGCGGAAATTGATGCTACTTGTCGAGAAGGGCGTGGTTTCCGGCTGGGATGATCCGAGGATGCCCACCATATCCGGTATGCGCAACAGAGGATACACCCCGGCATCGATCCGGCTTTTTTGCGAAAAAGTGGGTATAGCTAAGAGGGAGAATGTCATCGATATGTCGCTACTGGAATTCTGTGTGCGTGAGGACCTGAATAAAGTGGCAGAGCGCAGGATGGCTGTGTTGAATCCAGTCAAATTGATCATTGAAAATTACGACGAGCAGAAAGAGGAAATGCTTCCCGCCATCAACAACCCCGAAGACGAAACAGCGGGGGAGCGGGAAATGCCTTTTTGCCGGGAGTTGTACGTGGAGCGCGACGATTTTATGGAAGATCCGCCCAAGAAGTTTTTCCGACTGGCACCGGGCAGGAACGTCAGGCTTAAACATGCCTTTATAATCCATTGCACCGGTTTTGATAGGGACGAAAACGGGGAATTGGTGGAGATCAGGGCTGAGTATTACCCGGAGTCCCGCAGTGGTAGTGACACTTCGGGAATTAAAGCCAAAGGAACGCTTCACTGGGTCAGCGCAAGACACGCATCTGATGCTGTTGTGCACATGTACGATCGTCTGTTCAAAGTACCCGAGCCAATGGCAGATAAAGAAGTCGATTTTTTAGAGCATGTCAATGAAGACAGCCTGGAGGTTGTCAAAGGAGTGAAAATTGAACCATCCCTCACTGAATCCGAACCCCTCAAACCCTTTCAGTTTTTGAGAAAAGGGTATTTCGTAAGAGCGGAAAACGCAGAGGGCAATCTGCCCACCTTTAATATGACCTTGGGATTGAGAGACAGCTGGGGAGGCAAACAGAAGAAAAAGAAATAAAAATCCAGGACTTTACAATCCCGGAGATGTCCTCTTTTGCGACAATTTGCTCCTGATTGATTGCAAGCTTTGCTTTTGAGTTGAGATACTAAAGGAGCATAGTTTGTCCTTATCCATTTGCAGCGGACATTGCGAAGACACCAGAGTGACTTTCAGAAATGAAAATGAACGAAAATTCCCGCCATTATCAAGTGAGGTAATTCACCGGATCGTCGGGATATGCGTTGGCGTAGGCATACTTGATGATGTCAAATGAAGTGACCAGACCGATCAGCTTGTCTTCATCGTCCACTATTGGGATTGCGTGGAACCAGTTTCTCAGAAATATATCAGCTGCGGCACCAATTTTATCGTGTGGCCCCATCTTTGCAATTCGGGTTGTCATCACGGTTTTGGCCTTTATTTTGTTGTACTCGTCAAAAGGTCTGTTTAACCACAGCAGGTCAGAGGTAGTGACGAGTCCTACAATGTGCCCATTTTTGGTTATTGGCAGGTGGTGAATTTTTCTGGACTTGAAAATGTCCCTGATCTTGTCCAGCGTCACGTCAGGAGAGGCTGTGATCAGGTTAGTTGTCATTATGTTTGATACTGGTTCGTTCATAAGAATAAAATTTTGGATAAAAGTAATACAATATTTTGAAATCGAAAAGCCCTTTAATACAATTTTAACCCTTTTTGGAGTGGGACTGGGACCAAATTTTCACTGCCGAACATTAACATAGTCACCGGAACAAACTGTTCAGTAATTCCTCGTCGGTTTTTTCGGGAAGTGTCACCTTTAAGTCTGGTCGGGACTCCATGGCTCTTTTTGCCGCAAAGATGGCTTCATCGTTTCGTGCCCAGGCTCTTCTTGAGATACCATTGTTTACATCCCAAAACAACATGGACTCCAATCTGCGGTCTGACTCCTCCGATCCGTCGAGAACCAATCCGAACCCACCATTGATGACCTCACCCCAGCCAACTCCACCACCGTTGTGCAAACTCACCCAGGTGGCTCCGCGGAATGAATCACCAATGACGTTGTGCACGGCCATGTCCGCAGTAAACCTTGAGCCGTCGTAAATATTGGCTGTTTCCCGAAAGGGGGAGTCGGTCCCGGATACATCGTGGTGATCGCGACCTAGCACAACCGGAGCGCTCAATTTTCTTGATTTTATCGCATCATTAAAAGCCCGTGCAATGGCGATGCGGCCGTCTGAATCTGCATACAAAATGCGCGACTTCGAGCCCACATTGGGGATGTTTTCCATGGCTTGTTCGATCCATTTTATGTTGTCGGAAAGCTGCCCGCGTATTTCAGAAGGTGCATGGGCCTTTTGCTTTTCCAGAACCTCGGCGGCTATCCGGTCCGAAATCTGCAGATCCTCCATCGAACCCGAGGTACACACCCAGCGAAACGGACCAAAACCGTAGTCAAAGCACATTGGCCCCATGATGTCCTCCACGTAGGATGAATACTTAAAAATCCCCTCTTCTTTGTTTTTCCATATATCGGCTCCGGCCTCTCCGGCTTCCTTGAGAAATGCATTCCCATAATCCCAGAAGTACATACCTCGCTGGGCCATTGTGTTCACGGCTGCAACATGACGGACGAGGGATTTTTTCACTGCCACTAAAAATGCTGCTTTATCGCTGTACAGGAGTTTTTTTGCTTCTTCAAAAGAGTAACCCGCCGGACAGTAACCCAGATCGGTGATGTTGTGGAGTGAAGTTTGATCGGAGCCGAACTCCACGGCTATGTCTTTCTCAACAAGCGCCTCCCAGAGATCGACTATGTTGCCGGAATATATCAGTGAAACTGCCTCACCGGACTTTTTGGCATCCGCTGTCCTGGAAAGTAATTCATCCAGGTCGGTGTACACATTTTCTTTTTGAATGTACCCATCCGTAATCCTCTGCTGAATGGCATCCGGGTCAACTTCTGCAATTATTGCAGTGGCTCCGGTTATTTCAGCGGCTTTTGACTGAGCACCGGACATGCCACCAAGGCCTGATGTGACAAACAGCTTTCCTTTGAGATCGTCAATACCTGCCTGAATTCTCCGCCCTGCATTGAGCAGGGTGATAGTCGTTCCGTGAATGATTCCCTGTGGACCGATATACATGAAGGAACCCGCAGTCATTTGTCCGTACTGTGTCACCCCGAGGGCGTTGTATTTGTTCCAGTCCTCTTTTGAGGAGTAGTTGGGGATCATCATGCCGTTAGTAACTACCACGCGCGGGGCTTCTTTTGAAGATGGAAAAAGTCCCATAGGATGACCTGAGTACAAGACCAGGGTTTGTTCGTCGGACATTTCGGCGAAGTATTTCATACATAGCCTGTACTGAGCCCAGTTTTGAAAAACGGCCCCGTTTCCGCCGTAGGTGATCAGCTCTCTGGGGTGTTTGGCGATGGTGTCACAGAGGTTGTTTTGTATCATGAGCATAATGGCTGCCGCTTGCTTCGACCTGGCCGGGTACTCATCAATGGGCCGTGGGATAATTTCGTGAACGGGCCTGTAGCGATACATGTAAATCCTGCCGTATTTCTCGAGTTCCGAGGCAAATTCAGCAGCGAGTTCTCCGTGAAACTTTTTGGGAAAATACCTAAGGGCATTGGCAACGGCCAGCCTTTTTTCTTTGACAGTTAGAGACGCCGTGTTCCGGATCGGTGCCCGGCTGATATCCTCTTCAATGGGTCTTTTGGCGGGCAGGTAATCTGGTATGCCCTCCAGAATTTCATCCGTGAAACTTATTTTACTTGACATCGGGTTTTACTTTGCTAATTTTTATTCAATTGACTTAGAATTGAAGTCGGTATTGAAGGTTTTTGTTCACAGTTTTTTCAGCTTCCGGCCCCGGGGATGTTCAGGGGAGTTTCCCGTTTGATTACCTTCAAAGCATCCGGACATTCTCTCAATAATTTACGGATGGATTTTCCGGATACGGGGTGAATGAGATCCTGTGCCAATTCATTCAGAGGTTCCAGAACGAATCGCCTATCGGGCAAACCCTTGTGCGGTATCCGTAGATTTTCCAGGTCCACAACATGATTTCCGAAGAGCAAAACATCAATATCGATATTGCGATTTTG
>SL_3KL_010_SEDDRAFT_10001768_pt1 | contig 19750 bp, 14 predicted proteins | sample SodLakKL_010_SED_2_FD_10381 | JGI IMG/M metagenome (IMG submission 10381) | reverse complement strand
ATTCAACTCTTTTTAGAATTGACAGGTATGTTTGCTACTTTTTTGGCTTCCCAATTCTTTCAAAGATCGTTTCCCCCGGTAAGGGAGTGCAAAGGTAAAAACATTTTTTTAATACACCAAAATGTTTTTTTTGAAAAATTTCAGAACCGGCCCTTGCGCCGGATGAATTTCAAATATCAAAACAATTAAAAGATCGCTTTATAATTGCGGATTGCAAAGGTAATTTCTTTTTTTTTGCGGGCAACTTTTTATATAAAAAAATACCAGATTTTTAAAAAGCTTTTTCCCTTTGCTGCCCGGGGCTTCCCGAAAGGGAGGCATAGCAAATCGCCTGATGCCAGGTCTGTTTCTTACCAGGAACCTCCTGCACCACCTCCGCCAAAACGACCTCCGCCAAAGCCGCCGAAGCCGCTCCCACCGGGGCGTCCGGACCCGAAGGACCCCCGCCCGGAACTAAAGTTACCCCACGACCCCGTGTTTCCCCGTCTTCCGTGGTTCATCAGCCAAAGCCAGGTCCAGAAAGGAATACTTTTGCCGGGGCTGTGGTGCGCGTTCCGCTTTCTGGAAACCAGCCAAAGCACAAAAAATATGAACAGCAAGGGGAAAACCATTGAAAGCAAAGAGGGTTGTGTGGATTGCTCATAGTCTGCTGCAGTAAATTCTCCCGCAGCCAACTGCATAATTACATCGGTACCTTTGTTGAGCCCCTCAAAATACCTCCCGGCCTGAAAAGAGGGGATGATCTCATTTTCAATAATCCGACTCGCTGTAATATCGGGTATAACCCCTTCCAATCCGTAACCCACGGAAATATGGATTCTCCTTTGCCCTTCACCGCCAATTGGATTTATAAGGATCACCAGGCCGTTTTCTTTCCCCGCCTGACCCACACCCCAGTTTTCGGCAAGCCGGTCGGCAAAGTCTGCAATATCATACTGCTCCGGATCCGTTACGGTAACCACAGCAATTTGGGTTGAATGCGCATTATTATAGTCAACCAGCTTTCGCTCCAGACGTTCGCGTTCATTCGGCGAAAGCATTTGTGCAAAATCGTTTACCAGCCTCGGGGGTGCCGAACGATCCGGAATAGCCTGTAAAACTGTCGGAAATAAAAACAGCATCAAAAGCATTGTAAGACTATAACTAAACAATGCTTTTTTGCCCGGGAATTTTTTCATCATAAATCAGTCTTGAATGTATATAAATAATAAGGCGGCAATTTATTGCTTTCCAAAAGAAATGTCGTTGGGTAATTCATTGATATCCCCTTTTTGCTGAAAAGGGAAATACTTTTTCAGCTCCCGGCCTGCTGCTTCAATTCCATTGACCAGCCCCGGGGTATATTCTCCTTCCCGGAAGTGGGCAACCATATCCGCCTTAATGTTCTCCCAAAAGCCGGGAGGGACGGAACTATTGATACCGGCATCACCGATGATAGCTAGCTTGCGGCTGTTGATGGCCAGGTAAAACAGCACCCCGTTACGGAGTTCGGTCTGGTTCATTCCCAGTTTTTCAAACACCGTTGCAGCCCTGTCCAGCACTTCCCCCTCACATTCTTTGTCTACATGTACCCTGATCTCACCGGAGGTGTCTTTTTCAGCATTGCGTATGGCCTGAACAATGCGTTCATTGTCAGCTTTTGAAAAAAAGCTTTTTGCGGTTTGTCCCATAATTTAAAATTCTACCACCGGTGGCTCATCAGAGCCGGGGCGGGATTCAAAATTGGGTTTTCTTTCAAACCCAAAAATATTTGCATAAATATTTCTTGGAAAGGTTCTGACACTGGTGTTGTAGTCCCTGACCAGCTCAATGAATTTTCTGCGTTCATTGGAAATGCGGTTCTCGGTCCCTTCCAACTGCACCTGCAGTTCCCGGAAGTTTTGGCTGGCTTTCAGGTCGGGGTATCGCTCCACCACCACCATAAGCCGGGAAAGGGAGGAAGACAACTGATCCTGTGCCGTTTCAAACTGCTGCAAGGAGCTGGCATCCAGATTTTGCGGATCAACATGCACCGAGGTAGCCTTGCTGCGGGCCTCAATTACGGCTTCAAAAGTTTCCCTTTCATGTTCGGCATATCCCCTCACCACATTTACCAGGTTGGGGATCAGATCGGCGCGGCGCTGATAAACATTTTCAACCTGCGACCACTGCCCTTCCACTGCTTCGTCAAGCCTGACAAGGGTGTTGTAAGAACCACGGATGCTCGAATAAACCACAATTGCAAGCAGAATAACCACCCCAAGGGTGATCCATTTTTTTGAAATTTTTTTCAGATCCATCAAATTATTTTTTTACAAAATTACCCTATTAAATGGCAATCAACAAAAGCGAGATTAATAATTCCGGTTTATTATCCAGGAGAGGTTATTCCTTCCGGGATCAGATCAGGTCAACACTGCGTTTTACAAACCGGGTCAGCTTTTCGCCCCTGAGCAAGTTTTTGGAAAGCATGGCCAGGTCAATGAGTTGCTTAACCTGCTTTTCCTGCTTGCCCTCATCGCTTTCCTCTGCCAGGCGCGTTACCAGGGGATGATTGCTGTTGACCACCAGCATATAGCTGTCGGGCATGTTTCCCATATAATTCATCCCGCCCATTGCCGACATGTCTTTCATGCGCCGCATAAACTCCGGCTGGGTGATCAGCATGGGCAACTCGCTCTCACTCAGGTTTTCGAATGCTAGAGTGAAATTTTGCTGATCGATTTGCTTTTCGATCACAGGCTTTAATTTGTCCTTTTGTTCCTGCGAAAGTTTGGAAGGCATTTCTTCTTCTTTGTTGATGAGTTTATCAGCCACATTGGCATCCACCCTTACAAAAGAAATGTTTTCCATTTCGCTTTCCAGCATATTAATAAAATGGCTGTCGATAGGCGTATCCAACAACAATATATCATAGCCTTTTTCTTTGGCCGCAGAAATAAAGCTGTGCTGAGCATCTTTATCGGTGGCGTAAACATGCACCACCTTTTTGTCTTTATCGGTTTGGTTGGTCTGGATGTGGTTTTTATATTCCTCAAGGGTAAAGAACTTGTCTTCGGTGTTTTTCAGAAGGCAAAACTTTTTGGCTTTTTCCCTGAATTTTTCATCAGATATCATTCCGTATTCAATGAATATCTTGATGTCATCCCATTTGGCTTCAAAGTCATCGCGGTTTTCCCTGAAAAGCTCATCAAGTTTATCGGCTACTTTTTTGGTGATGTGGCTGCTGATCTTTTTTACGTTGGAGTCGCTCTGCAAAAAGCTGCGCGACACGTTCAGCGGGATGTCCGGAGAGTCGATCACCCCGTGGAGCAATGTTAGAAAGTCAGGTACAATGCCTTCCACCGAATCAGTTACAAACACCTGGTTGCAGTAAAGCTGTATCTTGTCGCGCTGCACTTCAAAATTCTGTTTCACCTTTGGAAAATACAAAATCCCGGTCAGGGTAAAAGGATAATCCACGTTCAGGTGAATGTTGAACAGGGGTTCCTCAAAGGTGAGGGGATACAATTCGCGGTAAAAGGCTTTATAGTCTTCTTCCTTCAGCTCGGAAGGTTTCTGGCTCCAGGCAGGTTTTACGTTATTGATAACTCTTGGCTTTTCAACTGTTACTTCCTTTTCCTCTCCCTTGTCATCTTTTTGCTTTTTGACTTCTTTTTCGGTACCAAAAATGATCTCTACCGGCAAAAACTTACAATACTTTTTCAGCAGGGCCAGGATCTTTGATTCATCAAGAAATTCGGTACTGTCTTCGGCAATATGCAACACCACGTCGGTGCCCCTTTGCTTTTTGCTGATGTCTTCGATTGTATAATCCGGGTTGCCTTCGCATTCCCATTTTACCGCTTTGGTTTTGGGCTTGTAACTTTTGGTATGGACCTCCACTTTGGAAGCCACCATAAAGGAAGAGTAAAAACCAAGGCCAAAATGACCGATGATGGCATTCTTTTCATCCTGATCCTTGTATTTGGCTATCCACTCCTCGGCACTGGAGAAAGCAATCTGGTTGATAAACTTATCCACTTCCTCCGCGGTCATGCCGATCCCCTTATCACTCACGGTGATGGTCTTTGCTTCGGGATCCAGTTTCACCTCAATGGCGAGATTTCCAAGTTTCCCCTTATAATCCCCCACAGATGCAAGGGTTTTCAGCTTCTGTGTGGCATCCACTGCGTTGGATATCAGTTCCCTTAAGAATATCTCGTGGTCGGAGTAAAGGAATTTTTTTATGATGGGAAAAATATTTTCCGTCTGAACGTTGATCTTACCTTTTTGCATTTCCATTTTTCAATTTTTTTTTAAAAACTGCCAATCGGTTTACAAATGATGTGCCAGCAAAGAACAACTGCCAATTTGACCGAAGATATGGAAAAATCGATGCAGCCCATTTAAAGCAAAAAAATGATGGGGGGATTAAAAAAAATTTATTTCTCTGCATAAAAGGGGTTCCCCTTGCCAGATAACCAATCCATAAAAAAACCAAAAAAAATAATTAAAAACATGGTACTTTGTTTTGCATAGTACTATATTTTATTGTAAGTTTGTAAAAATTTAACCGGGATTTCGTCATGAACTTAGAAAACACCAAAGCCCAGATGCGCAAGGGGGTACTTGAATTTTGCATATTGTCATTGTTGGCAAATAAAGAGGCCTATGCATCCGAGCTGATCCAAACCTTAAAGGAATCGAAGCTGCTGGTGGTAGAGGGTACCATTTATCCTTTGCTAACGCGGCTAAAAAACGACGGACTGCTTTCCTACCGATGGGAGGAATCGACAGGGGGGCCACCGCGAAAGTATTATTTTGTGACCCCCCTTGGGGAAAAGTTTCTGGAAGAATTGCGAAAAACCTGGAATGATCTGGCAGAGGCAGTGAATTTTGCAACCAGTTCTTCATAAATTTACCAATGAATACAAATCACCCAAAAGCAAATCCCTGAAAAACAGGAACCATGAAAAAAACACTTACAGCCAACATCAGCGGAATGGTATTTTACCTTGATGAGGATGCCTATAACAAACTGGGCGCTTACCTGTCGACCCTGAGGCGGCATTTCAGCAAAGAAGAAGGAAGCGATGAGATCGTATCAGGCATTGAGGGCCGGATTGCTGAAATGTTTGACCAGAAAGTATCAGGGCAAAAGGAGGTCATTTCCATTGGAGATGTTGATGAAATCATCAGGCAGCTGGGAGAGCCTGCGCAGATCAGCCAGGAAGAGCCCGGTGAAAGGAAACCCCCCGAGCCGGAATATGCCGGTCAAACCGTGAACAAAAGGCTTTACCGCGACCCCGATGACCGCTATATCGGGGGAGTTTGCGGGGGCATGGGCGCATTTTTCAACATAGATCCCACCTGGATCAGGGTGGCCTTTTTGCTGGCACTCTTTATGTCGTTCGGGCTTTTGCTCTATATCATCTTATGGATAGTGATCCCCATGGCCCGCACCACGGCCGAAAAGCTCGAAATGCGCGGAGAGGCCCCAAACCTTTCCAATATTGAAAGATCCATCAGGGAAGAAATGGAAGGGGTAAAAGGCCCTGCCAGCACCCTTGAAGGGGAGGAAACAGAAAAAGTTTACAGGAAAAGAGTTAAAAGCAATGCCAATGAGTTTTTTAGTGTCCTTTTCAAGATCATTGCCATTATTGTGGGGCTGGTGATCCTGTTGGTAGGCCTGGTGCTGCTGGTGGGCTTTCTTTTTTCCCTTTTCGGAGGGCCTGTTAACATTACACTGGATAACCGTTCCTTCCTCTTTAATATCCCTTCTGCCCTGGAAACTTACTTTATAAGTCCCCGCATGGTTGTTTTTGCAACCGTGGCCCTGCTGCTTTCCCTTGGTATTCCCTTCCTGGTATTGATCTATATCGGTGCCATGATGGCTTTCCAGTTCAAATCCAGCTGGAGATACCTGGGACCCATCACCTTCATTTTGTGGCTTACCGGCCTGATCCTGCTGTTTTTTGTGATGATCTCCGGAGTAAGACACTATAGAGCACAGAAACCCTTTTCGGTGTCCCCACAAAGCGGGTTCATTAAATATGCATGGAACCATAAGGGGATTGAAACAACCACAGACGATCAAAACCCGGAAAATATTTACCTGCTCAGTGCTTCCCGTCCCGAAATTGCGGGATAAGAACAACAGAAAACAAGTTAAACGATTTTTTATCCCATAAAAATTGCAACCATGAAACGAACCATTACCGCCAATATCAGTGGAATTGTATTCAACATTGATGAAGATGCCTACGAAAAGCTTCACCGGTATTTCCAAAATGTAAAGCACCATCTTGCCAACGAGGTGGGAAGTGAAGAGGTAATTGCCGATATTGAGAACCGGGTTGCGGAAATCTTTCGCGAGAAACAGAAAGATCAAAGGCAAACCATCACCCTGCCCGATGTGGAAGAGGTGATCAGCCAACTTGGCGATCCCGGGCAGATCGGCGGAGAAGAAAGTGCCAAAGACGCCGGGGAAAAGAAAAAATACACCTACGAGCCCGAAACCGAAAACATCCCAAAAAGGCTATACCGCAACCCCGATGACCGCTACATCGGCGGGGTGTGTTCCGGAATTGCCACCTATATCCAAACCGATCCTACCTGGATCCGCCTGGCTTTTGTGGTATTTTTCCTTATGGGCTTTGGGCTGATCCTCTACATCATCATGTGGATTGTGGTGCCCATGGCACGCACCACTGCAGAAAAACTGGAGATGAGGGGAAAAAAGGTAAACATTTCCAACATCAAACAATCGGTGCGGGAAGAGTTTGAATCGGTGAAAACCAACCTCAACAACCTGGGCAAAGAAGCCAGGGATAACTTCAGATAGGAAGGGCAATGCCTTTTCCTTTGTAAGTAAAAATGCAACGAGAGAAACGGAAGGCAAACAAAATCAGGTGTACTGCGTTTGTATTGTTGGTAAAGCAAAACAGAATTAATTTTTGCTATTTTTGACTGGCCAGGTATTTCGTGGCCGGACACTCAAAAAACAACCGACAAACCCATTCAAAGGCAACTGAAAAACTATGTCACCCAGAAAAAAACAATTTACTCCCGCACAAAAAAAAGAGATCCTCAACGATTACCGTATTGCAAACGAAAGCCGGCAGGCGAGTATCCTTGGCCGACGGGAAGTGCTGACCGGCAAAGCCAAGTTCGGCATTTTCGGTGATGGCAAGGAGGTTCCCCAGCTGGCTATGGCCAAGGTTTTTAAAGAAGGAGACTGGCGTTCCGGCTATTACCGGGACCAGACCTTTATGATGGCTGCAGGGATGATGAATCTGGAGGAGTTTTTCAGTCAGCTTTACGGGGATACTAACCTGGAAGCCAACCCGGCCAACGGCGGCCGCATGATGAACAACCATTTTGCTACCCGCAGCCTGGATGAAGAAGGCAACTGGAAAGATCTGACAGCCCAGAAAAACTCTTCGCCCGACATCTCTCCCACTGCCGGGCAGATGCCCCGGGCCCTGGGACTGGCCATGGCATCAAGGGTATACCGCAATGTGGAGGAACTCAAAGACCTTAAGAAGTTCAGTAAAAACGGCAACGAAGTGACTTTTGCCACCATCGGGGATGCCAGCACCAGCGAAGGCCACTTTTTTGAGACCATGAATGCCGCTGCCGTGCTCAAGGTTCCGCTGGCCTTATCGGTGTGGGACGACGGGTTTGGGATCAGTGTGCCTATAGAGTTTCAAACTGTTAAGAGCAGCATCTCCGAAGCCCTGAAAGGTTTTGAAATAACAAAGAAGGGCGAAACCGGCCTGCTGATCTTCCGGGAAAAAGGATGGAATTACCAGGGACTGATCGACATGTACAAAAAAGGGGTGGATGTGGCCCGCAAAGAACATGTGCCGGTCCTCTTCCATGTAACCGAAGTAACCCAGCCCCAGGGCCACTCCACAAGCGGCTCTCACGAACGGTACAAATCCCCTGAGCGCCTGAAGTGGGAAGAGGAGCACGACTGCATCCGCCAAATGCGTCTTTGGATACTTGAAAATGATATTGCCAAAGAAAAAGAACTGGAGGAAATTGAGAAAAAGGCCGCAACTGCCGTTAAGAAAGCCCGCCGCAATGCCTGGAACAACTTCCAGAAACCCATCCTGGAAAAGCGCAAGGATTTTATTGAAAAAGTAAATATTTCCACCTGTAAATGTCTGAAGGTGGAAAAGATTGACCAGTTGCTCCAGGACCTAGGCCGCATCGGCGAACCCATCCGCAAGGACATCATCTCTACCGGGAAAAAGATCCTCAGGCTGATCTGCAACACCTGCACCCCGGAAAATTCGCTGAAAGAGATTATCACCCAATGGCTTACTGAAGAATTCGAAAACGACCAGCGCCGCTATTCTTCCCATCTTTACAGTCAGTCAGCGCTTTCTCCTTTTAAAGTATCCGAAATCAAACCAAGTTATCCTGAAAAACCCGAAATGGTCAACGGGCGGGAGGTCCTGGTGCAGAATTTCGACAAGCTTTTTGCCAAATACCCCGAGGCCATGATATTTGGTGAGGATGTGGGCCATATCGGCGGGGTGAACCAGACCCTTGAGGGCATGCAAAAAAAGTACGGTTCTCTGCGGGTTGCCGACACCGGCATTCGCGAAGCCACCATCATCGGGCAAGGCCTTGGTATGGCCATGCGCGGGTTGCGGCCCATTGCTGAAATACAATATTTTGATTACCTGCTTTTTGGTTTGCAGGTGGTCAGCGACGACCTGGCCACCCTGCACTACCGCACCGTTGGCGGACAAAAGGCACCCCTGGTCATCAGCACCCGCGGTCACCGCCTGGAAGGGATCTGGCATTCGGGAAGCCCCCTGAGTATGGTCATCAACTCCATCAGGGGAGTGCATGTACTGGTGCCCCGCAACATGACACAGGCTGCCGGGTTTTACAACACCCTGATGCAGAGCGATGATCCCGCGCTGATCATTGAGCCCCTCAACGCTTATCGCCTCAAGGAAAAACTGCCTGAAAACATCGGGGAATTTACCACCCCCATCGGCAAGGCAGAAATATTGCAGGAAGGCGATGACGTAACACTGGTTACCTATGGCTCCTGTGTAAGGATTGCCCAGGATGCCATCAGGCAGCTCAAAGAGTTTGGCATTTCGGTTGAATTGATCGACATACAATCCCTGCTGCCTTTCGACCTGGATCAGACCATCGTGCAGTCCCTGAAAAAGACCAACAAAATCTTATTTTTCGACGAAGACGTGCCCGGTGGTGCCACCGCGTTTATGATGCAAAAAGTGCTGGAAGAACAAAAAGGTTACCGCTACCTGGATGCTGAACCCTCCACCGTTACAGCAAAAGAACACAGGGCAGCCTACAGTACCGACGGAGATTATTTCTCCAACCCCAATGCAGAAGATGTATTTGAGAAAATCTACGAAATGATGCACGAATACAATCCTTCCATTTACCCAAGGATTTTCTGAAAAAACAATTTCATTATACAGCTGTTTAATTATAATGACTACCTTTGTCACCCCGAAAAAAAACGGGGCAGTCAAAAAGTAATGCCAGGGACTTTTTGACAGGCACAACCGCGGATAATAGCAGTTTGGGAAATTCCGGAATCAGATTGCCACAAACTTTTTAATAACATTATGACAACAACAAACCTGAATGTTTTGGATGGTAAGAGGCTTTATTACAGTTTTCTTGCCGGAGCCTACAATGTTTTTGAACACCAGAAATACCTTAATAAGATCAATGTTTTTCCGGTTCCTGACGCCGACACCGGTACCAACCTGGCTTCCACCTTCCGGTCGATCGTGGAGAATTGCAGCCCAAGCCCGAGTATCAAACAAACTTCGGTTTCCATTGCAGAGGCTGCACTTATTGGTGCCAGGGGCAACAGCGGCATCATCATTGCCCAGTTTTTATATGGGTTCAGCAATGAGATCGAAGACCGCGAACACATCACCCTGAAAGATTTTGCCATATCCATGAAAAAGGCCGTGGAATATGCTTACCAGGCTATATCCAATCCGGTTGAAGGTACCATTATTACCGTGCTGCGCGAATGGGCAGATTTTTTATATGCTTTGCATGAAAAAGTGGAAAGCTTTGAGCAACTCATGAAAGAATCCCTGGAGAAAGCGAAGGAATCCCTTTCCAAAACGCCCGAATTACTTAAGGTGCTTGCTACGGCAAAAGTAGTGGATGCCGGAGCCAAAGGGTTTGTGCTCTTTTTGGAAGGAGTGACACAGTTCCTTCAAAAGGAAAACCTCAAGAAAATTCTCAGCTTCACCTCTGAAACGCAGGCAACCGAACCCATCATCACTGAATCGCATGAAACCGGCAATTTCCGCTATTGCACCGAGGCCATGGTTTCCATCCCCGAAAACTCCAAAACCGGGGTCACCAATTATTTATCACAACTTGGGGATTCGCTGGTCATGGCCGGCCCGGAAAAGAAAATGCGCATCCACATCCATACCAACCAGCCCGAGGAGGTATTTGGTTACCTTACCCGGGAAGGGAAAGTGCTTACGCAGAAGGTCGATGACATGGTGAAACAAAATGAAATTGCCAGCAACCGCAAGCACAACATTGCCCTGATGATTGATTCCACCTGCGACCTGCCAAGGGAGATCATTGACCGCTACCAGATGCATGTGGTGCCCCTTAACGTTTTTTTCGGGGAAACCCAGTTCCTTGACCGCCTCACCATCACCCAGGAGAAATTTTTTGAAATGATGGACAGCCATCCGGACTATCCCACATCCTCCCAGCCCTCCATTGCCGATCTTAACAACACCTATAATTACCTGGCCTCGCATTATGACTCGGTTATTGCCGTTCACCTTTCGGAAAAGCTCAGCGGAACCTATGCCAACAGCTTAAAGGCTGCAGAAACCGTTTCTGCCCAAACCGGAAAGCGTATTGACGTGGTAAACTCCAGGCTTTTGAGCGGAACCCTGGGCCTGCTGGCACTGCGCATTGCAAAGGCCATTGAGGAGGGAAAGTCACAGGATGAGATCATGGCCAATGTGGATAAATGGGCGGACAATACCCGGATTTTGGTCGGCATCAAAACCCTTGATTCATTTATCAAAGGAGGCCGGGTGAGCCCTACCAAAGGTTTTATCGGGAAAAAACTGGGCATGCGCCCCATTGTCAGCATGGACAAGGAAGGCAAATCACTGCTTTTTGAAAAAGCCTTCAGTATCAAAGGAAGCCTGAAAAAGATCATGAAGATCATTAAAAAGGACCTGAAGGAAAAAAAACTCTGGAAATACAATATCGTGCATGCCTACAACCCGGAAACCGCCGAATGGTTTGCCCGGCAAATGGAAGAGCTTACCGGCCAAAAGCCCGAATACATTTCTGAAATCGCCCCGGTGGTGGCCATCAGTGCCGGACGCGGCACCGTTGCCGTTTCCCTGATGATGGAATAAAACCTTCTTTTTGGTGGCAAAACGAAAAAAGGTTTAAGCCCGCAGGCTTAAACCTTTTTGGTTGTAAAACACAAACCACCAGTTAGTAATTTTCCACCCACTCTTCAAAATAAGCCTGGGGATGGCGGCAGGTTGGGCAGTTTTTCAGGGCTTTTTCACCTTCATAAATATACCCGCATTTCCTGCAATACCATTTGATTTTTTTGGGTCGGTTAAATACGGTTCCTTCTTCCACTCTCCTGAGCAACTTAAGGTAACGGTCTTCATGGTTTTTTTCGGCATCGGCAATCAGTTTGAAGGTGGTGGCAATGCGCTTAAACCCTTCTTCCTCGGCCACTTTGGCAAAGGTTGGGTACAGTTCTGACCATTCTTCATTTTCACCTTCGGCGGCATGGGCCAGGTTTTCGGCGGTATTTCCGATTTTTCCGGCAGGGTAAGCAGCCGTGATCTCCACTTTGCCTCCCTCCAGATAGCTGTAAAACATTTTCCCGTGCATGCGCTCCTGATCAGCTGTTTCCCGGAAAAAACCGGCAATCTGCTCATAACCTTCCTCACGNGCCACTTTGGCATACATCTCATATCTGCGCGTAGCCTGAGCTTCGCCTGCAAAGGATTTCAACAGGTTTTGCTCAGTCCGGGTCCCTTTTATACTTTTTTCTTCCATTGATGATTCCTCCTTAGTTTTTTATCGTGTAATGTTTAAAAATATTTGTCTTCTCAGTTTTTTTGAAAGCGGGAAAAACAAAAATAAACCGATTTGGGTTAAAAACCCTGAATCCTTATCAAAACATAAAGGGAAACCTCTAATTTATAAGTAGTTTAAATAAAAGGAGGAAAAGAAAACCCAAACCAATTTTAGAGTATCCCCGGAAAAGGTTTAAACCATTTCTCAACCCGGATGCATTATCATTGGCAGCAGACCATTTAAACCTGCCGATCAATAATTTTTTATGGAATAATTTATTGGCATTCAGGATTTCAAAAAACGGGAGCAAAATTTAGTGCCCATTAGTGATCGGGCACAGGCAATGCTGATATTCCTTTTATGAGCAAGTCCATTCGGCGATTTACTGCGGGAATGAATCAATAGTTAAAGGATTGGTTATTCAATGCATCAAAAGTATTTTTGGCGCGTTGGATCCGGTCAGGAGAAAATCTGGAAAGAATATACCTTAGCCCCCTCTGCCGGGTTTTAAAATACAATTCAATAAAATCCCTATGATTTCCTGCCTGAAAAAGTTCCTGGTCAGTTACTGATTGAACAGGGTCTGGGAACGATCGGGCCCGGTGGAAACGATTTCCATGGGAAGCCCCACATGGGCTTCGATAAGGTTGAGGTATTCCTGCAATCCTGCAGGCAGTTCCTGTATGCTTTTATAACCGCTCAGATCAAAATCCCAGCCTTTCACATTTTGCAAAACAGGTTTCAGCTTATGGGGTTCATAATCCGGGGGCAGGTAGTTTACTCTCCGGCCTTCGTATTCATAGGCAGTACAAACCTTAAAGTTTTTCATCCCGTTGAGTACATCTACTTTGGTCATAATGAGCTTTGTAACCCCATTCAGCATGACGGCATATTTGAGGGCAGGCAGGTCGAGCCATCCGCAACGGCGGGGTCGCCCGGTGGTAGATCCAAATTCGTTGCCTGCTTCCCGTAGTTTGTCTCCATCCCCATTAAAAAGTTCGGTGGGAAAAGGACCGCTTCCTACCCTGGTACAGTAGGCTTTAAATATACCATACACCTCCCCTATTCTGGACGGTGCAAGGCCCAGGCCGGTGCAGGCCCCTGCAGCAATGGTGTTGGAAGAGGTTACAAAAGGATACGACCCGAAATCAATATCAAGCTGGGTGCCCTGTGCCCCTTCTGCCAATACTTTTAACCCGTCATCCAGGGCCTGGTTGACAAAAATTTCACTTTCAATCTGGTTGAGTTTCCAGATGTTTTCCAGGCCTTGAAACCAAGCTGCTTCATAAGCTTCAAAGCCCATTCCCTCCAGGCGAAGTTCTTCAATATTATAGCCCAGGTTTCGGGCCATGGTCAGGTGTGCTTTTTTGCGCTCTTCATATTTCTGGCGGAATCCCGGAGACAAGGTTTCGGCAAGCCGCATCCCGCAACGGGCAATCTTATCGGTATAGGCAGGCCCAATGCCTTTTAGGGTGCTGCCAATCTTTTGTTTTCCGCGGCTGTGTTCGTTGGCTGCATCCAGCAGGCGATGCGAAGGAAGGATAAGATGGGCTTTTCCGGAAATGAAAAGGGATTTTCTGAGGCGGGCCATATCTAATCCCAGGCTGTCTAATTCCTGGTTGAAAATGAATGGATCCAGCACCACTCCATTGCCAATAACATTCTGGCAGCCATCATGAAAAATACCTGAGGGGATGGTATGTAAAATAAATTTCTTGTTTTCAAATTCAAGGGTATGCCCGGCGTTAGGCCCTCCCTGGAAACGGGCTACCAATTGATATCGGGGGGTGAGCACATCCACGATCTTTCCTTTGCCCTCATCACCCCATTGCAAGCCTAGCAAAACATCGGCTTTATTCTCAAACCTCATTATTTGATTTCCTGTTTTGGATAAGACATAAAAAAAGCGGCATTACACCGTTTTCTGTTTCAGGTCAAAATTAGCCTTTTTTACCCAGAGTTCAAACAATTAAATATGGTAAAAATGTGGGGAGAAGAATTTTGGAAGCCAAGCCTTCAGGAGCCGTTACTTTTGATCTTTTCACATTCTTTGCAAATCCCGTAAAAAACAAAAGAGCGGTGGGTAACTTCAAAATTCATAAGGTTTTCCACTGAATTTTGAATTTCCTGCAGGCGGGGATCGCAAAATTCATAAACATTACCACACTCTGTACAGATCAGGTGATCGTGCTGTTTGTATTTATAGGATTTCTCAAACTGGGCTACATTTTTTCCAAACTGATGCTTTACCACAAGGTTGCAGCTCAGCAGCAGATCAATGGTATTATAAAGGGTGGCCCGGCTCACCCGGTATTTGTTATTCTTCATTTTAATATACAGGGACTCTACATCGAAATGTCCCTCGGTAAGATATATTTCTCTAAGTATGGTAAACCGTTCCGGGGTTTTACGATGCCCGTTGTTTTCCAGGTAAGCGGAAAAAATATTCTTTACAGTTTCATAGACTTCCAGATCAGCTTTTGTTTCTTTCATCGCATTTTACTTTAACCGTTTGAACAAGTTCAAAAAACAAAAAGTTTAATGGTTCTTTTATAAAATAACAGTTAAACCTGTTCGGGCCTGATACAATAAAAAGTGTTCAGGATCAAAGATAGAAAAAAAAATTATTATTTGAAATGTTTATAAATAAAAGCAAAAAAGTCTGTATTACAGCATTTTAAGACTGTGCCTCCGACTCGGATTCCATCTTGCCAATTCGGGTAACTTTCTGGATTCCTTGTATTTTCTTCAGTTTTTTGATCAGATTGTTCAGGTGCTGGGTGTCATTAATATAGAGCATTACCGTACCCTCAAACATGCCATCGTGGGTGTCGAAATGAATGTTGCGGATATTGATGCTGTATTCACTGGAGATAATGTTGGTGAGGTTTTTCAGCAGCCCCACATCATCAATCCCTTTAATCCTTATGCCGGACAAAAAAGCGATGGACTTGTTGGTCATCCATTTGGCTTTAACAATGCGGTAGGCATATTTTGACATCAGCTGAACGGCATTGGGGCAATTGTTGCGATGGATCTTGATGCCATCGTTTATGGTAACAAAGCCAAACACATCGTCACCTGGGATGGGATTGCAGCAGGGCGACAGGGAGTATTTCAGATTTTCGAGGCTGTCGCCAATAAGCAGGGTGTCGGGTTTATCTTTTAGCTGCTGGCGAATGGGATCAACACCGGTGGTTTTTTCGGCGGAGGAATCTTTGGAGCGGGAAAAAGGTTTTTTCAGGTAGCTGAATAACCCACTGCGATCTTTATCAGAAAGGTAGTTTTTCAGGTCCTTCTGCCCGATCTTTCCGATGGCCACTTCATAATACAGTTCCAATGGAGAAGGCAGTTTAAAATAGTCCAGAAGTTTTTGGATATTTTCCTGGGTATTATCAATTTTCAACTGCCGCATTTTGCGCTCAAGAATCTCTTTGCCTTCCTCTGCCTGTTTTTTTCTTTCTTCTTTGAGGGCACTTTTTATTTTTCCTTTTGCCCGGGCAGTGGTAACATATTTAAGCCAGTCATGCTTTGGTGTTTGCTTGGCAGAAGTGATGATCTCTACCTGATCGCCGCTTTTAAGGGTATAGCTGAGGGGAACCAGCTTATGATTCACTTTTGCACCAAGACAATTGTTGCCCACCTGGGTGTGAATACTGTATGCAAAGTCAAGTGCGGTGCTACCCATGGGCAGGGTTCTCAACTCACCTTTTGGGGTAAAAACGATGATCTCATCAGAAAAAAGGTTGAGCTTAAAATCGTCAATAAAATCCAAGGCGTCGGATTCGGAGGTTTTCAAAATGTCACGGATCCTTCTCAGCCATTTGTCAATACCACTTTCGCCGGATTTCGACTCCTTGTATTTCCAGTGGGCGGCATATCCTTTTTCTGCCACTTCATCCATACGGCGGGTGCGTATCTGAACTTCCACCCATTTGCCCGACCGGCTCATTACGGTAGTATGTAAGGACTCATAGCCGTTGGCCTTGGGGGTGGATATCCAGTCTCTCAGCCGATCGGGGTTGGGCCGGTATATATCGGTAACTATGGAGTATGCCTTCCAGCAATCTGCTTTTTCCCGGGGTTCGGGCGTGTCAATAATAATCCGGATGGCAAAAATATCGTATACCTCCTCAAAAGGAACTTCTTTTTTTTTCATCTTGGCCCAAATGGAACTGATGGATTTGGTGCGGGCCAAAACGGTAAAATCCAGGTTTTCCTTTTGCAGAGCTTTTCGGATAGGAGCGGTAAAAGAATTGATAAACCGGTTTCGCTCTTCCTGCGTATCGGCAAGCTTTTGAACAATGGTATTGTAAGCTTCAGGCTCGGTATATTTCATGGCCAAATCTTCCAACTCGCTTTTTATGGCATGGAATCCCAGCCGGTGAGCCAGGGGTGCAAAAAGGTAAAGGGTTTCATTGGCCACTTTCAGTTGCTTCTTAGGGGGAAGAGAATCCAGGGTACGCATGTTGTGCAAACGGTCTGCCAGCTTTATTAAAATTACCCGCACATCATCCGAAAGGGTTAGCAGCATCTTGCGGAAATTCTCTGCCTGAACGGAAGTGGTCTGGTCAAAAATATCCGAAATTTTGGTGAGGCCGTCAATGATACGGGCTACTTCTTCCCCAAAATATTCCTCAATATCCGACAGGGTATAATCGGTATCTTCCACCACATCGTGCAATAGCGAGCAAACCACACTGGTGGCCCCCAGGCCGATCTCCTCCACCACGCTTTTTGCTACGGCAATGGGATGATAAATATAGGGTTCGCCGCTTTTGCGACGGTGCTCTTTATGGGCCTGCGTTGCAAAATCAAAAGCCTGACGAATACGCTTGCGGTCTTCTTTGCTGGTATTGGGCCGACAAACCGACAACAAGGAACGGTATTTCTTCAGGATTTCTTTTCGTTCTTCTTCAAGGGCTATTTTATGCATATTGCAGGCCTTTTTTCTTTGAAATTTCCTTACTGCAAAGATAAGGTAAATAAAACTTTTTAAGTCCGCAATGTCCGGTCATAAAAAGTATCTGTTGATAGAGTAAAACAAGGTTGAGTCACTGCTGGTTCAGTTCGGAAAAGAGATGGTGGATGATCCCGTCCGAAAGGCCTACTTTGGGAACATAAACCGAGCGGGTATCTAACTGCTTCATGATAAAGCAAAAAATCTGCCCGGCAGGAATGATCACATCAGCCCGGTCGGGTCGCAGCCCTATGCGTTCTATGCGTTCCTTCAGGGTGAAAAGGGCAAGGTGCTTCAGGGAATATTCCAGGTTATCGTAAGAAAGGGTATTTTCGGGGATGCGCCCATAAAGCTTGGTGAGCTTATTGATGTTGCCCCCCGAGCCAACCAAAAGCAGGCTGGCAGGATCTCCCGTGAATTTTTTCAGCCAGTTTTTCAATGCGTCCCACTCCTTTTTCTTTACTTTTTTGTTGAGGAGCCTTACCGTTCCGATCTTAAAACTGCCCGATTCAATGATCTTCCGATCTTTTAGGAGGGATATCTCGGTGCTGCCTCCACCCACATCTACAAACATAACAAAATCATGTTCCTTTGCAATACGCATATCACTGACTGCACTTACCAGGGCAGCCTCTTTCAGCCCGTCAATTATTTCCACTTCTATCCCGGTTTGACGGTGAATGGCATTCAATACTTCTCCGCGATTTTCGGCCTCACGCATGGCAGCGGTTGCGCAAGCCTTAAAGGCCACCGGCTGATAAACTTCCATGAGCAGTTTAAAAGCCTGCATGGTTTTGATTAACTTTACGGTCTTTTCGGGTGAAATACAATTGTTTTTAAAAACATCCTCCCCGAGCCGGATGGGAATCCGCACAAGGGAGGCCTTTTCCACCATTACGTGCCCGTTGTGCCTGAAAGCATTCGAAAAAAGTAAACGCACAGCATTGGTTCCGATATCTATAGCTGCCAGTAACATGGGTTTGGTTTATTCGTTGGTTTTGAGGTAGTATTTGTTTTTAAAGAATTCATAAATCGCAACCTGGCTTCTGACAGGGTTTTCAGGGTTAGTTTTGCGGTAGTTATTTTGCTGATTTTTATCGATGATGCGCGCTTTTTCATTATCCTTCCATTGAATTTCCATCATGGTGCGCAATTCTTCCTGCAGTTCTTTGTCATAAACAGGGCATCCCACCTCAATGCGGTGGTCCAGGTTACGAACCATCAGATCGGCAGAAGAAATAAAAAAGCGTTCCTCCCCATCATTATGAAAAATAAACACCCTGGAGTGCTCAAGGAAGCGATCAACAATACTGATGGCTTCAATGTTTTCGCTTAACCCGGCAACACCCGGCACCAGCACGCAAATTCCCCTAACATTGAGCCGGCACTTTACCCCGGCCTGGCTTGCCTGGTAGAGCTTTTTAACAAGGCTCTCGTCAACCAGGGAGTTGAGTTTTAAAAAAATGAATGCTGCTTTTCCGGATTTTGCGTTACGGATCTCGTTATCAATCAGCCGAATAATAAACCTGCGTGTGCGAAAAGGCGATACCACAAGGGTTTTGAAAGTTACCGGGGAATAGTAAGTTTTTTCAAAAAGACCGAAAACCTTTTCCACCTCCCGGGTAATTCGGGAATTGCTGGTGAGCAGGCTGTCATCGCAATAAAGCCGGGCAGTTTCTTCATTAAAGTTGCCGGTGCCAATATTGGCATACAATACGTTCTCCTTTTTTTCCTTTCTTTTGATCAGAATTAGCTTGCTGTGAACTTTCAGGCCGGGGATCCCGTGAATAATATTTACCCCTTCTTCCTGCATTTTTTCCGACCATAAAATATTGGCTTTTTCATCAAAGCGGGCCTGCAGCTCAAGGAAAACGGTTACTTTTTTGCCGTTGCGGGCCGCATTGATCAGGGCATTGATCACACGGGAGCTTTTGGCCACCCTGTACAAGGTCATTTTTATGGACCTTACCCCGGGATCAATAGAGGCTTCCCGCAAGAGATCAATAATGTATTGAAAAGACTGATATGGAAAATGCAACATAACATCTTTTTGTCCAAGGGTGGCCAGTATGCTTCTGCTGCCAGCCAAATCGGGGTGGGGAAGCGGAGGAGCAGGAGGGTACTCCAGTTGAGGGCCTCCAACATTGGGAAACTCCATGTAATCTTTGAAATTCTGGTAGCGCCCTCCGGGAATAATGCTGTCCTTTTCCGTGATCTTTAACCTTTGGGTCAACAATTCCAGCAAAGGCGGAGGTATCTGCTGATCATAAATAAATCTTACAGGTCGCCCTTTCTTCCTTTGCTTGAGACTTTCAGTCATGCGTTCCATAAAGCTTTTGGATACATCATTGTCGATATCCAACTCGGCATCGCGGGTTAGTTTTATGGAATAGGCATGAAAAACATCATATGTGAAAATGGAAAAAATCTCTGCCAGGTTAAAGCGGATAACATCATCCAGCAACATGATATAATTCTTATCCCCTTTTTTGGGAAGGATCACAAAACGGGAAGCATTGGATGTGGGGACCTTGATCAGGGCAAAATCTTCTTTAGCGGGCCGGCTTTTTTTCTGAAGATGCACGGCAAGATATATGCTGCGATCACGCAGGAACGACGATCGTTTGAAATTTTTGATCATCACCGGAAACAGATTGGCCCTTATATGCTCACGAAAAAATTGTGTGATAAAAGCTCCCTGATCAGCTGTAATTTGCTTTT
>SL_3KL_010_SEDDRAFT_10001767_pt1 | contig 19754 bp, 20 predicted proteins | sample SodLakKL_010_SED_2_FD_10381 | JGI IMG/M metagenome (IMG submission 10381) | reverse complement strand
GTGTTGCGCCTCGGGGGTGACAAGGTGTTGCGCCTCGGGGGTGACAAGGTGTTGCGCCTCGGGGGTGACAAGGTGTTGCGTCGCGGGGGTGACAAGGTGTTGCGTCAAGTTCGAGGGATGTGCCTTCAAATTCTAATGGCATTCGGGCAACAGACCCTTGCCGTTGCGCTGGTGATCCACGGCCCAACAATGTCAGAACACCTTGGCCATTTTCAACGGACACCCGCCCGAGCGCGGGTGAAAAGGCGGGAAGCGTCAGCCAATGCCGTCTGCCGGGTCAATGGTGTTGACACTCATGGCTGAGCGCGAGTCTAAAGGCGGGAAGCGTCAGCCAAACATCCTTTTCCAGAGGCTTCCTGATTTGAGCTTATCCAGTTCCAGTTCCAATTCCCTCACGCGTTTCTGGCTCTGGTCCAGCTCATACTCCTTCCACTCCATTTCCAGAAGGATTTCTTTGACCTCTTCGAGCTCCATGTCCTTGTCCTTGAGCTGGCGCTCTTTTTTCTGGAGCTCCTCCCGGTACTGGGACAATATCTGATCCAGCTTGCGCAGTTCTCCCAGCTCTATGAGCAGGGCTTCGTACCTTTCCCGGTCGATGATCACCACATCGGTTTTTTCCCCCAATTCCCCGCCTCCGTTCACGACTCGTCCTCACTGTTCTTGGTGGAACAGAGGGAGAGAAGGCGAGAACCTTCAGCCCCATATTCACTCCACATGGTCTTTCCTCCTTGACCGAACGCTTATAATCCTGCCATGATACGGGTTTTGAAGTTCAAAATGTTTCAATCCCCTATGGATTCAAGGACCTCTTCGAACTGGAACCACACGTTTTCTCCAGGAGCAGAATCACCTTCGAAAATATTGGACTGGATGAAAGGGGTCAAGGGGATTTGTGTTCCCTTTTAAATCTTCAAAACCCGTCATTGGCAGCGGAAACAGGTTTCAGGGCCTGAAAAAAGTTACAAAGAACGGGGACAAGTGACATGACGACCCACTCCTCCAACTATTTGACCATCCAGGAAAAAATTGAAAAGGCCCAGGCCATGTTTGAAGCATGGAGCGAAGAGCTCGCTCAGGAGCAGTCCATTGGACAGCTCCTGGAAAAACTGGCCAGGAATGCCGCGCGGTCCCAGGAAGCCATGGTCCGGCTGGGGGTGGTCGCCTGCTGCACCGCCTGCGAGGTTGAAGAGGGTGGTAGCTGCTGCGGCGCGGGCATCGAAAACCGGTACACGCCCACTCTGCTTTTGATCAATCTTTTGCTTGGGCAAAGTCTGCCCCTCACGCGCCCACGGGAAAACAGCTGCCACTTTCTCAGTGAAAGGGGCTGCAGCCTCACGGCCAGGCATGTGCTCTGCATCAATTATCTCTGCCACAAAATAGAAAAGAAACTCACCATGGAAGAACTCATGAAGCTTCAAGCCGTTACGGGTGAAGAAATGGAAACGGGCTTTGTCCTCCATGAAAAGATCCACCAACACATCCAGAGGAAAAGGCAGCTGGTCCAAAATGAACGGAAAGCATGAGGCCCTTTGGGCCATTGCCCGCTTTTTCGACACCATCAGGTATGGGTACGAGGGGCACGAAGGGTACAGAAAATCCACGGACCTCTTCAAAATGATCCCCTGCCTGGAAGATCTGATGACGAGAGGATTGATCCACCCTCAGTGGACCAATTTCCTGGATTTGGGGTGCGCCGACGGCCGCGTCAACCTCATGATGAGCTATTTCGTGAGAAATTCCATAGGCATTGAAATCGACAAAGAGATTTTGAACGAATTCGAGCCGAGAAAAGCCCATTTGAACCGGCTCCTCAAGGATCAGAAAATCCAGCCCATTCCCGAAAACGTTCATCTTTTTTCCGGCGACTCCCTGGAACCCGGGACCCATGCACGCGTGAAAGAGATTTCCGGGGTCTCCTTCGAAGAAATGGATCTTCTCTACACCTACATCACCCTTCACGACCTCTTCGGAGAAATGATCGTGGAAAAGGCCCAAAAAGGGGCTCTGTACATGGTGTACGGCTTCAGCCGAATCCTTCCTCGCTATGAAGGCATGGAACTCCTCATTCCCGATGTGGGCTCCCAGGGAATCGCGGCCCTCTACAGAAAACTCTGAAGCTTCCCGTGAAGTTTACCCCGGCGCATGGTCAGGCTTTCGCACCCGGAGTTTTTGCCTGAAGCTTTCTCACCCAGAACTAAAGTCCTTCCCCGTCATTCCCGCGGATGCGGGAATCCAGTCTTTCAAAAACGATCTGGACCCCCGCCCTGGCTGGGATGACGGGACAGGAAAATACACAATCCCTCCAAACAAGAACATTGGGCGCTGCACCCCCGTGCCCTCATTGAAAGGCCATTCCCGCAAAGGTGACGAAGGAACCGTGAGGGTCCACCACCGCATGGCCGTGATGCAGAGTCCTTCCCCTGGCCCTGCCCTCGAGGACCCTGGCCAGGACATAAAGGGGCGCCATGCCGCAGATTCTGCGGCTGTTCCTCTCCTCCCCAAGCTTTTTCATGAAACCCGCCGCGTCTGTGTCTTCCAGGGTTTTCAAAAGCTCCAGGTCTGCGGAAAGATGGCGGCTGACGTGCCCGTCCCCAGGCCGGAAACCATCCCCATACCTGGGTCCGATGTGAGCCAGATCCACGCTGGCCATGAACCCCACGGAGGTGTCGTGGCTTTCCCCCAGTTCCCAGAGAAGCTGGGACAGTTCATCCAGGTATCCCTGATCCCTCTCCCAATCCTCCAGGGAAAAAGAGCACAGAATGGGAACCAGGCGCGTTCCGGGCAGGTACCGTCCCAGAAAGAGGGCTTGAAATTCGATGGTGTGTTCCCGGTGATGGCTGTATTCGGAAGCGAGCAGGTCCCGGGGAGCCCTTTCCAGCAATCTGGTCCCGTAGTCACGGTCGCACGGAACGTTCCCGAAAGGGGTTTCGAAGTCCTTGAGGGTCACAGCCAGGTAATTGTCCACCGCATTGTGGCCCGTTCCCAGGATCACCCAGGTTTGAGGCCCATGGGATTCCAGAATCGTCTTGTAGACGTGGGCATAGGACGGCCCGCCCGCATTGATGTCTATGTGGGGAGAGACGATCCCCCATATTTTTCCCCTTTTTGAACCCGAGGGAACACCCGGTCCCTGGTTTTCGGGCAGGAAGAAGCTGTCCAGGAGCTTGCCCAGTTCCTGTGGTTCCGATGAATAGCTTTTTCCCGCATGCATCATTCTTCGAAGGGGGTCCCGCTGAAAACGGACCACCTGCTCCATGGATGCCCGTATGAAACGGTCATTTTCCAGGAAGAGGGATTCATCCAGGTGTCGAAGCACTTCCTCCAGCTGCTCCATGTAAAGCAGTTCTCCCGTGAGGCGGGCGTGGCAGGCCTGCAGGTCCCGCAGGGAGTTCCGGCCGTTCATGTGGTTCAGCAGCTGTGCCGTGGGTGGAGAAAAAAGCAGCGTGCTGCCGCTGAGGCCCCACTGGTCCCGCACGAGAATCATGGTTCTGCCCTGGTGCTCCACGGGCAAAGCTTCAAGGCCATGACGAAGCTTGGGGTATTCTTCCACCTTCATCGCTCCCTTCCGCGTGATTTCTCAAAGCTGTTGACTCAAGTTGTTTCAGTCACTGGGAAAGCCTGTTCAGGCCATTCCCGCGCAAGCGGGAACCCATCCCAAGGAGGACGGCGTCACCCACACCGATCTGGCCACGTCATTCCCGCGCAGGCGGGAATCCAGGCGCAGATTGCCGGACACCCTCCCCACGCAGCAAAACACCCCACTCCAGTCCGGGCGGAAATCCAGCCGCAAAAGTTCTTGCTCCCCTTGCGCCTCCAAAACCGCGTCATTCCAGCGCAGGCGGGAATCCAGTCTTTGCAGAATTTTCTGGGCCCCCGCCTGCTAAGGAGTGACGGAGCAGTTCACACATACCCTCTCAAATCAGCAGCATTGCGCTGATCCCTCACCGGGAATCCTTTCACACCAGAGTCTTCTCCAGTTCCAGTTTGGCCTTCTCCTGAAATTCCTCCTCGCCTATCTTGCCATCCACAAACTCCTGCCAGGCGGAAAAATTTGAAAAAAAACACAGCTGAATGCCCTCTGTCTGACACACATCCTTGTAGATCCTGTTGGCCTGCTTCACCCGCTGCTTTTTGTCCACTTCTTCCCGGGGAGGTTCTTCCTTCTGGATGACAAGATACTTTCCGAACTTTCTGGAAAAAGCTTCCATCTCCTCCCTGGCCTTTTCCACCAGCTCATCTTCCGTGATGTTACCGTCCACAAAATCCTGCCAGGCGGAAAAATCTTCCCAGGAGGAAACCTTGAGCCCGCTTTCCTCGCAGGCTTTGCAATAGACTTTTTCTGCTTTTGCCTCCCTGTTCTTCACTCCTCGATCCCCTTTCTGTAAACTCATACATTTCTGTAAAGGCTCATGATTTCATCACGGGTCACCAGAGCTTCCACGTCGGCCACTTCCTTTTGGATATTCTCACGCCCGTTCAATTCCTGCCGGTCCACGAGGACCACCACCTTGACCACTTCCAGGCCTGCGGCGCGGCATGCGGCAATGGCCTTGAGCGTGGAACCTCCCGTGGTGATAACGTCGTCCAGAACCACCACACGGTCACCCGCACTCACCTTTCCTTCAATGAGATTGCCTGTGCCATGTTCCTTGACCTGTTTTCGCACCACGAAGGACTGGATGGGCATTTTTCTGAGCCACGAAGTGTAGGCCACGGCATTGGCCATGGGATCGGCCCCCAGGGTGAGCCCGCCGATGGCTCTGATCTTGAGGGAAGACACGGCATCGAACACCAGGTTGCCGATGAGCACCTGCCCTTCGGGGTCAAGGGTCACGTTCTTGCAGTTGAAATAGAACTGGCTCATTCCACCTGAAACGAGCTTGAAGCTGGGAGTTTCGGAATATTTGAAAGCGACGTCAAGGATCATCTGCTTCAACCGTTCTCGCATTTTTCTTTTCCCTTCATTTGCGCCGGTGAACTTCTGACCGGATTCGGTACCGTCTCATTAGCTGCTGCAAACCCTGCCTTTCCAGGCCCCACAGCCTCGCAGTCCGGTTCACAATTCACTCCCCCTGTGAGGCCAATGCTCTTGACCTGAGCTTCTCCACCCTGAATAAAATCCACCCTGAATAACAGCCCCTTAACGTCATTCCCGCGGATGCGGGAATCCAGTCTTTTCAGGACATTCCAGACCCACCCCCGCTTTCGCGGGGGTCACGGGACAGGGCAACACATAATCTTTTAAGCTAACAGCATTGCCCTTTGAGGCCAAGGGAGCTGTTCATCTCGTGAGCGGGGGCCCCAAAAAGCTGCCAGGAGAAAATCTCCTTCCCAACCTGCACCAGGCGCTCCATGGTAAAAGTTTCCCCAGCGTCCATAAGCCTTTCAAATCATTGGTTCAATTGGTTCCAGAATCAAATACCTAAAACCTTTATAAAACTTTCATCTTATGTTATCAATTCTCTTTTGAGCGCAAAGGAGCAAGGGAAGAGGGTTCACCATGAGTCAGTTCCTGCGGAATTTGAGTCTCACATTTGCAGCCGGGTGCTTTGGAGGCCTCGTCCACGCATATCTTGTCTGGTATGCGGGAGACATGGGGATACCCAAGAGTTTCGGCGTGGCCCTGGCCCCGGCTTGGAGTCTATTCTACCTCTATTCGAGGATCGTCTGGGGTGGAATCTGGGGGCTCATGTTCATGGCCCCCATGTGGAAGAGCGGGTTTTGGACGGGCGTATTCAGCCGGGGCATCATTTTCAGTTTCCTGCCCACGGCATTCCAGCTTTTCTATGTCTTTCCCGTCCTGCAGGACAAGGGCATGATGGGGCTGGCACTGGGCACTCTCACNCCCGTTTTCGTTTGCCTTTTCAATGCCGCATGGGGTATTTGCGCAGGGCTCTGGCTTCATCTGAACAGGGCCTGAGCCATGAAATTCAAAACCTTTGCAGAGCACGGCGGCCCTTGAATCAGCAGGTTTTTTCCGGGGAGCCGCCGTTCATCAGCAGCGCAACAAAGCATCCATGGAGATTCTATGGAAGATTCATAGAAGGGAGGAATCACATTGGGATATACGGTGGCCCTGGGTGGCAAGGGCGGTACGGGCAAAACCACCATCGCAGGACTTCTCATTCGATACATGATTCAGCATGGCATGAAACCCGTGCTCGCCATTGATGCGGACTCCAATGCCAACCTCAACGAGGTGCTGGGAGTCCCGTTGAGCATCACCCTTTCCGATGCACGCGAAAGCATGAAAAGGGATGTGCCCACGGGCATGACCAAGGACATCTACATGGAAATGAAGATGGAAGAAGCCCTGGTGGAGTCCCAGGGGTTCGACCTGGTGGCCATGGGGCTTCCTGAAGGGCCCGGCTGTTACTGTGCCGCCAACAATCTTTTGACAGGCCTCATTGAAAAGCTCATGAAAAACTACGACTATCTCGTCATCGACAACGAAGCGGGCATGGAGCACTTCAGCCGGCTGACCCAGAAAGACGTGGACCTTCTCCTGCTCGTTTCCGATCCGAGCCGGCGGGGACTCACCACCGCGTGCCGCATTGCCCAGCTCGTGAAGGGTCTTCCCATACGCGTGGGAGAGACATTTCTCATCGTGAACCAGGTTCAGGAAACGCCCGCATCCTGGCCCCAGGATGTCCTGGATGTTTTCGGCCGGGACCGCATCGCAGCGTTTCCAGCAGACAAGCTTCTGGCCCGGTTCGATCAGGAGGGGAAACCATCGGTCCACTTGCCCGGCGACGCTCCCATTGTGGAAGCTGCGGAAACCCTCTTTGGCAAACTCCTGGGAGAAGGCGCCCGGTGAAGGATTCGATTTTGGAAAGAGACGAGCAGGAAAACCAGAAGGAGAAGAAAATGTTCAAGATTCGGCGGGCTCTCATGAGCGTCACGGACAAGTCGGGGCTCGCAGCCTTTGCCCAGGGGCTCAGCAACTTTGGCGTGCACATCCTTTCCACGGGGGGCACGGCCAAACTTCTGCGGGAAGAGGGCGTTCCCATCACGGATGTTTCAGACTTCACCGGTTTTCCCGAGATGCTGGATGGAAGAGTGAAGACCCTCCACCCAAAAATCCATGGCGGCATCCTGGGAATCCGCGACAATCCCGCCCATGTGCAAACCATGGCCGAGCACGGCATTGAAGTCATCGACATGGTGGTGGTCAATCTCTATGCCTTCGCCAAGACCGTCGCCCAACCGGGCTGCACTCTGGAAGAGGCCATTGAAAACATCGACATCGGGGGTCCGGCCATGATTCGCGCTGCGGCCAAAAATTCCAGGCACGTGGCTGTGGTGACGGATCCGGAGGACTACGAGGCCATCCTGCGGGAGATGAAAGATTCTGAAGGGCACATATCGCGCAAAACAAGTCTCAGGCTGGCGTGCAAAGCCTTTTGCCTCACGCATGAGTATGATGGCAACATTTGCGAGTATCTGCAGAAAGCGACGGCATCATGAAAGTACTGGTCATTGGCAGTGGTGGAAGAGACCACACCATTGCCTGGAAGTTCTCTCAAAGTCCCCGCGTGAAGCAGGTTTTTGTGGCTCACGGCAATGCGGGCATGGAACAGCACGCCCAGTGCGTCAACGCGAGAACCATCGAGGAAATGGCTCAATTCGCCTCCCGCGAAAAGATCGACCTGACCTTTGTGGGGCCTGAGAAACCTCTCTCCGCGGGCGTCGTCGACCTTTTCCAGTCCCTGAGCCTTCCCATCGTGGGGCCCAGCCAAAGGGCCAGCCTTCTGGAATCGAGCAAGTGCGACACCAAGGTGCTTTTGCAGGAATTGTCCATACCCGTTCCTGACTTTGCCGTTTTTTCCGATCCCGAAGAGGCACGCCGGTACGTGCGCCAGGTGGGACACCCCGTGGTGGTGAAAGCCGATGGCCTGGCCGCGGGCAAAGGGGCCCTGGTCTGTGACGGCGTGGAGGACGCGGAGGAAGCCATCGAAAGCATCATGGTGCAGAAGATCTTCGGTGAAGCGGGGGATCGCGTGGACATCGAGAAGCGCCTTTACGGAAGAGAACTTTCTTTTTTCTGCTTCACCGACGGTTACCACGTGGTTCCCATGGTGGCGGCGCAGGACTACAAGCGTGCCAGGGACAACGATGAGGGCAAAAACACGGGGGGCATGGGCTCCTATTCGCCTCATCCCTGGCTCACGGACGCTCTGGTCCAAACCATCATGACCCGCGTGGCCGAACCCCTCATCCGGGGCTGCCGTGAAAAATACGGTTTCCTCTACCAGGGAGTCCTCTACCTGGGGCTCATGCTCACGGAGGAAAACAACGAAATCGTTCCCCGTGTTCTGGAAATCAACATTCGATTGGGAGATCCGGAAGCCCAGGTGATTCTGCCCCGCCTGGAGACAGACCTGGTGGATGTGTGCGAAGCCATACTCACGGGAAAACTGCAGGACATGCAGCTGAAATGGGATCCCCGCTACAGGCTCTGCCTCATCGCCGTCAGCGGGCGCACCAGGGGCAAGAAAGGGTGGTACAAAGGCTATCCCGATCGCTACAAAATAGGGCTGCCCATCGAGGGGGTGGACCAGGTGGATCCTTCCTGCCTCCTTTTTCACTCGGGCACGGGCTGGAATGGGCAGGGGCAGCTGGAAACCACGGGTGGGCGCGTCCTTTGCGTGGTGAGTTCCGGGGACACATTGAGCGAGGCCCGGGAAACCGCCTATGAAGAAATGAAAAAGATCCATTTTGAAGGCATGTATTACCGCAGCGACATCGGCATGGGGTAAAATTCACTCTAACCAAGGCAAGGAAAGAACCAATGGCCGCAAACAAGGAAAACCCTCTGGTCGGAATTCTCATGGGAAGCGACTCGGACTTACCCGTCATGGAAGAAGCTTTCAAGGCTCTCGATTCTTTTGGTGTGCCCTACGAAGTTCACGTTTTGTCGGCTCACCGCTGCCCCGCAGAAACCTCACAATACGCCGCAAAGGCCAGGGAGAGAGGGATCAGGGTCATCATGGCTGCAGCGGGCATGGCAGCCCACCTGGGAGGTGTGGTGGCGGCGGAAACCATCCTGCCCGTCATTGGAGTTCCCATCGACGCATCCCCTCTTGGGGGCTTGGACTCCCTTCTTTCCATCGTGCAGATGCCCCCGGGCATTCCCGTGGCCACCATGGCCATCGGCAAGGCGGGAGCGCGCAATGGAGCTCTGCTGGCCATACAGATTCTTGCCCTTGAGAACGCCGCGTTGACCGAAAAGCTCCTGGACCACAAGAAAAAGATGGCCGAAGAAGTGGTCGTCCATCGCAACAGGAAACTAAAGGAATACCTGGCCCAGAGAAAGTCCTGATTTTTGAGCAGCCCACCCCGCAAAACATTTCGATGGCGGGTCGATCCACTGCAACCCTGCCGTGAAACGCTGGTCATGGCCGCTTCCATCGTTCGAAGTGGAGGGATTGTCATTTATCCCACCGAAACCTTTTACGCCCTGGGAGGAGATCCTTCCAGCGAACCTGCAGTCAAGCGCATCTACGCGATCAAGGAAAGGGATATGGGAAAACCCCTTCCCCTGATCGCGGACTGCCTGGATTCAGCACGAAGGGCGGTCAAAGAATGGCCCGTGGAGGCATCCCATCTGGCAAAGCAGTTCTGGCCGGGCCCCCTCACCCTCATACTCCCTCTGGGCTGCGCCTTCCCCTTCACCCTTCACGGCGGATCGGGAAACATTGCCCTTCGAGTCTCCTCTCACCCCCTTGCAAGAGCCCTGGCCGCCCTCTCGGGAGGCTGGATCATCTCCACCAGCGCCAATAAATCGGGAGAACCGCCCTTTTCCGACCTTCGGGACATGCCGCCTCCATTGGAAGACATGGTGGACGGCATCCTGGACGGCGGCACTCTGCCCGGAGAGCGGCCGTCAACCATAGTGGACCTGACCCGGTCCGTTCCGCAGCTTCTGAGAGAAGGCGCGGTCCCCTGGGAGAAAATTTTGAGGGCTCTTGCCTTTCAAAGGCTTGTACCCCGGGCTCCATGAGAGTACACTTCTTCCTAAACAAAGCACCTTCAAGCATTCAATTGGTTTGATGGCCACTTTACGGACATAAAAAACAGAGTCAGAACCCGTGTTGAAAATTTCATTGATCGTTTTTTTTCTGATCTTGCTTTTTTCCATATCCCTCCTTTACGGGCTTTCCAGAAGGTGGAAACGGCTGGCATCCCAGGGCTCAAGGGTACTCCTCACGGGGGGTGGAACGGGCGGCCACGTGAACCCTGCCCTGGCCATGGCCGAAGGCATTCGAAACCGTGAGCCGGAAACAAAATTCCTGTATGTGGGTGTGAAAGGAAAAGCCGAGAGCGTCATTGTGCGGCGGGCCGGCTATCCCTTGCGATTCGTCCTGTCGCAGGGGTTTCCGGGGCTTCGTCTTTCGCCGTCCACCTTGTTGTTCCTCATCAAGGTTTCGGTGGGAATTTTTCAGTCCATGATCCTCCTTTTGTGGTTTGCTCCCCGGTGGGTGGTGGCCACGGGAGGATATGTGAGTGCACCCGTCATCCTGGCGGCTCTCCTTCTCAAGAGCCTGCGCATCGGGCACACTCGCATCTATCTGCACGAACAAAACAGCATTCCCGGCCAGCTGAACGCCTTGCTGGGCCGGTGGGTGGACCGGGTGCTTCTGACTTTTTCCCAGACCCTGTCCTTTTTTCCCAGAAACGGAGTTCTGGTGGGATATCCCATACGGGGCTCCATCACGCAAAAGCCCAGGGAGGAGGCTCAGAAGAATCTTCCCTTTCGGGTGCCTGCGGACCGCAAGGTGGTTTTTGCTTTTGGAGGATCCCAGGGGGCGCGCACCATCAACCGGGCCATCGTGGACGCTCTCCGGTTCCTCATTCCCCATCGCCACAAGGTGTTCATCATCCATGGCACGGGGCTCAACAAGTCCTTTGAGTACGACGCCTCGAAAGACACGGAAAGGCGCCTTCAAAAGGCCTACAGCCCCGAAGAACTGGAACTCATTGCAGACTTTTATGTGCGCCAGGACTATTTCCACAACATCGGTGACGTGTACTCCCTGAGCGACCTCATGGTGTGCCGCAGNGGGGCCGGAAGCCTCAATGAAATTTCCCGCCTGAGAAAACCGGCCATCCTCATTCCCAAAGCCAATCTTCCCGGAGACCACCAGGTCATGAACGCGAGGGCCATGAAACACGCGGGGGCCGCCGAGATTCTCTATGAAGACACCATTGTGGAGGACGGGGTGGTCCTGGAGAAACTGGAAGGGCGCTTCCTTGCTGATCGCATCATGCGCCTTCTCCAGGACACGGACCGGCTCGATGAAATGGCCCGATGCAGCGGGACTTTTCTGAGGCGCCAGGCGGTGGAACGCATTCTCAGCGAAATGTACGAGGACAAAGCCTACAACAATGGATCGGGCTACCAGGCTCTCCCTTTCAAGCCCCTCCTCACCAACGGGCAGCTCCTTGCCTTTCTCAGCCAGTCCCAGGCCCGGAATCCTTCCCATTACAATCCCGGCAACCTTCTGGACGACCCCGATGATCTCATCTATTACCGCCACCGGGCTGCGGGGCTTCTCAGCCACAACGCATGGCAGGACCGTAATTTGGGGGTCAAACTCATCGGACTCACCCTGTACAGCGAAAAAATCCCCACTCTTCTCCACATGCTCGCCGACCGGACACCCGTCTCCAGGTTCAAGGAATTTCTGGGGGGAGACTTTGAACAGGTTGGATTCATTCGCCGCAACGTTTTGCAGGCCCTGCGCATTCTCAACCGCTTCGATGGGGAAGTGGAAAAGCACCTGTTCATGGCCCTTGAGGACCCCTATTTTGAAGTCCGTTCCCAGGCCTGTGTCACCGCGTCCCATTTCGGCTTCTTTCTATCGGGCCAGGAATGGTGGTTTCATGCCCTGGAACAAAGGCTCCAGGACCCATGCTTTGAGGTGGTGATCGAAGCGGCCCTGGCCATCGGAGAACTGGGCACCGATTCTTCGGCCCTGGAGATTCTGCTGCGCATGAGGGAGTCGCGTTACTGGCAGGTGAGGAATGCGGCGCTGAAAGGGATTCAAAGACTCCTTCAAAGAAAAATCATCGTGCCGTCCCGGGAGCTTCTCACGGAAACGGGCACTTTCGTTCTCACATCCACGGACTTTCGGCCCCATTTCGCCATCAAGGAAACATACAAAAACCTTCAGAAATATTGTTTGGAACAACTCCTCGGGGAGCGCCCCGCCGATGAGGCACGTCTCCTGGTGGAACGCGCGGTGAGGAAACACTCGTCATGATCTTTGAAATCAGCAACTACCTTCTGGGTATTTCGGACACTTTCTCCTTTCTCCGCCTGGTGAACTACATCACCTTCCGATCCATAATGGCCGCCCTCACAGCAGTGGCTTTCGTCCTGATCTTCAGCCGCCATTTCATCCTTTTCGTGCACAGGCGCTCTCTCCTGGACCAGGTGCGGGAAACGGGCATCGATTCGGCCTTCGACAAAAGGGGCACTCCCACCATGGGGGGGCTGCTGATCATCGGGGCCGTCCTCGTTTCCATGCTCCTGTGGGGCAACTGGAAAAACCCTTTTCTCTTGTGTTCCGTGGCGGGGATGATCTGGTTCGGCCTTCTGGGCTTGTGGGATGACCTCTCCAAAGTGAGAATGAAGAGCGGGGACAAGGGCATGTCCGAGCGCCGAAAGCTTCTGCTCCAGGGGCTTTTTGCGGGAGTTTTCGCCTGGGTGGCAGCGGGTCCTTTTTCACCCCTTGGCCCCGAGCTGGCCACCAAGCTCTACATTCCCTTTTATAAGCACCCGCTCCTGGATCTGGGTCCTTACGCTTACGGGGCCTTCATTTTCCTTTTCGTCCTTTTTGTGTGCAACGCCGTCAACATCACGGACGGGCTGGACGGACTGGCCATCACCCCCTCCATTTTCGTGGTGGGAGTGCTGGGAGTCTTTGCATATGTGGAGGGCAACCGCATCTATTCCGCCTATCTGCACTACCCTTTCATCAGGGATGCGGGTGAGCTCACCATTTTCACCGCTGCCTTCGTGGGGGCCGGTCTCGGCTTTCTCTGGTACAACGCCTACCCGGCCCAGATCTTCATGGGAGACACGGGCTCCCTGGCCATTGGGGGCACCATGGCCGTGGTTTCCGTCCTCCTCAAGCAGGAAATGCTCTTTCCCCTTCTGGGGGGGCTATTCCTGGTGGAAGCGCTCACCAGCCAGGTGCAGGATAAAATCGGCGTGAGATGGCTGGGGCGCCGTGTCTTTTACAGGGCTCCCCTGCACCACAATCTTCAGCACAAGGGAATCGCCGAAACCAAAGTGGTCATTCGACTGTGGATTATGTCGGGCATTCTGGCCCTGATCGCCCTGGCGACCCTGAAGCTTCGTTGAGGTCAAGGGGGAGTTCATCCCGCGATCTTCCCGGGGCAAAGGGCCATGCTGTTTCCTTGAGCGGTCTCACCCCAAGGGAGCAATGCTGTTGACTTAAATGGTCTCAACCAGTGCATGAACACCTTTGCGTCATTCCCGCGAAGGGGGGAATCCAGTCTTTTCAGAACCTTATGGGCCCCCGCCTTCTCGGGGCTGACGGAGCAAGGCAGCATCCAATTCCTTAAATCGACCGCACCGGGGTGAAGCGGTCCCTGGAATGCATGGGGAAGGCATCGCCCCGCTGAATGAGCATCGTGCTCGAGTTCCTGGAAAAAGTCCAAAGAAGACGGGGTGTTCATCATGCACGTGCTTATCCTGGGTGCTGGAGCTCTGGGAAGCCTCATGGGAGCGCGGCTTTCCAAAACCGAAGTACAAACCACTCTCTACAGCACCAACGAGGACCACACAAAGGCCATTCTAAAAAACGGTCTCCTCGTGGAAGAACTGGACGGCAGCACGCAAACTTTCCCCATGACCGCCTGCAGCACCCCCCATGCCGTGGACAAAGCAGCGGATGTGGTCCTCGTGACGGTCAAAAGCTATGCGACCCGCCAGGCCGTGTCATCCATTCTGCGCTGCTGTAATCGGGCCACTGTCTTTCTCACCCTGCAAAACGGAATAGGAAACTGGGAGCAGATCGCCCAGGCTGCGCGTCCTGAGCAGGCCCTTCTGGGCACCACAGCGCAGGGGGCAACTCTGCTGAAACCGGGACGCATTCGCCATGGTGGAAATGGCCCCACCTTCATTGGAGAACGGGACGGCCCTCCCACGGCAAGGGTGCATGACATCGTGAAGGTCTTCATGACGGCAGGACTGCCCACCGGCTCCAGCGACCGCATGGAGCACCTCATCTGGGAAAAGCTCATGGTGAATGTGGGCATCAACGCCATCACCGCCCTCACAAACATACGCAACGGCGTCATCGCAGACCTGGAAGCGGGACGGTCCCTGTCCCGCATTGCCGTTCTTGAAGCACTTCAGGTGGCGCAGTCAAAGGGTTTCTCCCTGGGCGAAGAAATGGTGGAAAGGGTTTTGAACGTGGCCCGAGCCACGGCGGTCAACCGTTCTTCCATGGGCCAGGACGTGGACCGCAAGAAACGCACGGAGATTGACGCCATCAACGGGGCCATCGTCCAGTTTGCTGAAGAAGCCGGCATCGCCGTTCCCGTCAACCGCACTCTCACCCAGCTGATCCAGGTGATGCAGTCGAACTATTTGAACTGTTCCCAGTGACCGCCGTGCGCACGAACCAGCTGACAAAGGCAGAAAGGATGATCATGAGCAAAAAGGTAACGGTTCCGGACATCATGAGCGCCAAGGGCAAGCGCAAGCTCACGGAAATCACCGCCTACGACTATCCCACCGCCCTCTTTGTGGATCAGAGCGGCATCGACATGATCCTCGTGGGGGATTCTCTCGCCATGGTTGTGTTGGGACAGGAAGACACTCTATCCGTGGGCATGACCGAGATGCTGCACCACACTCTCGCCGTGTCCCGAGGCGCCAGAAACTCCCTCGTCATCGGCGACATGCCCTTTCTTTCCTACCAGGCCAGTGTGGAGCAGGCCCTGATCAATGCGGGGCGGTTTCTCAAGGAAGGCCGGGCGGGAGCCGTGAAACTGGAAGGAGGCGCCCGCGTGGTGCCCCAGATCAAAGCCCTTGTGGAAGCGGGCATTCCCGTTCAGGGCCACCTTGGCCTCACCCCTCAGAGCGCTCAGCAGTTCGGCGGCTTCAAAGTTCAGGGCAAAACGGCCGAAGCGGCCAAAATCATGATCGAGGATGCCCGGGCATTGGAAGAGGCGGGTTGTTTCAGCATTGTTCTCGAAGCCATTCCTTCGGCCATTGCGGAGAGGATCACCCATGCCGTCAAGATCCCCACCATTGGCATCGGGGCGGGAAGCGCCTGCGACGGTCAGGTCCTGGTCATTCACGATGTCCTTGGACTGTACGAAAGGTTCACGCCCCGCTTCGTGAAGCAGTACGCCAAACTTTCCGAATCCATCAGGGAAGCCCTTGCCCGGTACAAGGATGAAGTGGAGAAGGGAGTCTTTCCCGGCCCCGAACATTCCTTCACCATGAGTGAAGAGGAAATGCGGAAGTTGTCCGGGGAATAGGGCAGGGAGTCACTCTCGTGCAATGCCTTTGTTCCAGGGCCTTTGCCTTCTCCTGGACTTCCATGAATACGGAGGGCTGCAGAAAAGCTCGGGAAACCAAGGATGAGTGAAGCCGCTGTTTCCCCGAAGGAGGACAATGCTGTTGATTTAACCCGCTTTGAATTGCCCTGTCCCCTCAATGCTGTTGACTCAAGCTGTCTCAACCAGTGCAACAAAACCTTTACGTCAAGTGCAACAACACCTTTACGTCATTCCCGCGAAGGCGGGAATCCAGCTTTTTCGGGATCTTCAGGATTTCCGCCTTTGCGGGAATGACCGGGGTGTGAGGCATCGGGAGCAACAGGGGTTTGAAACGTCGGGAGTCTCGGGGGTGTGAGATGTTTGGAAATGACCCGAATGCGGGCAGGCGGGGAATGACGTTTGTCAGAAGGGTTGGGAATGCGCGGCGTGCGGGGAGTGAACTTTTTTGGAGCGATGGCGTTCTGTTGGGGGAATGGCTTTTTATGGGGTGGATGATTGCCGGGGCTGAAAAATCTGTTCCGTCCCCAAAAGCCTTGGGGGGTTCATGACCCTTTGTTTGTAACCTTCTGAAGATACTGCCCCAGAGCCATGAGGGGAAAGCAATTGCGGTAGTTGTGGTAGAGGATATAAAAGTGCTCGGGGAAACCGGTGCCCGTGAAGTGTTTTTCTTCCCATGAACCATCGGGCTGCTGGGTCCGCAAAAGATAATCGATTCCCTTTTGCACCTCGAAACTGTGCTCTTCCCCGCAGGCGAGCAGTCCCATGAGGGCCCAGGCCGTCTGGGATGCGGTGCTCTCCCCTTTTCCCCGGAGTGAACAGTCCGTGTAAGATTCGCACGTTTCACCCCAGCCCCCGTCATCATTCTGATGCTTTTTCAGCCAGCGGACCGCCGCTTGAATGTAAGGGGCTTTCGGGTCTTCGCCCATGGAGATCAGACCTTTCAAAACGGACCAGGTGCCGTAGATGTAGTTCACCCCCCAGCGTCCCCACCAGCTGCCGTCCTTTTCCTGAAGACGACGTATGAAGCGAATGCCCCTTTGAGCCACGGAATGGGACCGGGAAAAACCATACAATCCCATTGCTTCCAGGACCCTTCCGCTCACATCGGCGGTGGGATTGTCCACCATGGCCTCATGATCGGCAAAAGGGATTCGGTTGAGAATGGTCATGGTGTTGTCACGGTCGAAAGCGGCCCACCCCCCGTTGCTGCTCTGCATGCTGATGCACCAGTCCATGCCCCTTTTTTTGGCGCATTCCAGAGCGTCGTCACTGCCACACTGCAAGCGGTGCAGAGTCATCAGCACCACGGCCGAATCGTCCACGTCGGGGTACTTGTTGTTCACAAACTCAAAGGCCCAGCCACCGGGAAGACAGCAATTCTTGACCTGCCAGTCGCCTCCCTCGGTGATCTGCTTTTCAAGGAGCCACCGGGCAGCCTTCTGCAGACCGGGATGTTCCGCGGGCACACCCGCATCTTTCAGAGCCAGGGCCGTGAGGGCCGTATCCCACACGGGGGAAATGCAGGACTGCATGCGCAGTCCGCATTGATCTTCATGACAAAAGTCGTCGATGGCTTTCAGACCCTTTTGCATGGCAGGGTGGTCCAATTCATATCCCAGGTAGTGCAGGGCCAGCAGGGAATAAAACATGGGGGGCTGAATGCCTCCCCAGTCGCCGCTTTCCTCCTGGTGATCCAGGATCCAGTCCTCCGCAGCCTGGATGGCCCGGCGGCGCATGGAAGGAAACGGGTTCACTTCGTCATAGAGCTTGGCAACGCGGTCAAAAAGATAAAAGAGCTTGTGGGTTTTTGATGGAAAAGTCCTGGGCTCTCCCCCGTTTCGATCTTTCAGATACAGTTCGTGGATGGATTTTTCCGGGGGAAGCTCCATGGCTGGTCTTATGGTCATGACGATGGAAAGAGGAACGATGGTTCCCCGGGCCCAGCTGGAAAATTCATAGATGTTGAAATAAGCGCCGGGCGGAAGAAGAACCAGTTCCACGGGCATGGATGGGATTTCATTCCAGTCGTATTGACCGAAAAGGGCCAGCCAGATTTTGGTGAAGACCCTGGAGGTCTCCACTCCTCCCCGGGAAAGAATCCACTCCCGGGCTTTTCGCATGGGTTCCGATTGAGGATCCTGCCCTGCAAGCTTCAGGGCGAAATAAGCCTCCACGGTGACGCTGATATCCCCCTTGTCACCGTAATAGAGCTCCCAGTGGCCCTCGTCTCTCTGCTCGCTGAGCAGGTACTTGGCCACAGCCTGCTCCGTTGCCCCGTCACTGATCCCCAGGAGATGCAGGAGCATCACGTGTTCACTGCAGATGGTCACATTGGATTGCAACTCTTCCCACCAGTAACCCTCGGGATGCTGGATGCGAAAATACCTCTGGCACGACCTTTCTATGGCCTCTCGAACAGCCTGAAATTCATCCTCCTTGAGAAGCTCCATTTTCCATTGCTCGGGGCGGTCTCCGCCACGGTTATCAGGGGCAGATTCCCTCCCCTCCCCATGGCAGGAGCGAAGGGAGTCACCTGGGGATTCGCGATCTTCCCAATAATATTCCCTTGCGGCCACTTCACCCGCACCGCGCATCTTGTTGCTCACTGGGTTCATTTTTCAACATCCGTGAAGATGGCTTCCAATCAAATGGAACTGAATGCCGCCATATGGACAAACCCGTGATCCACGCCACAGCAGCAACGCCCCCTCGAGACATGCCACACATTGAATTGATAAAGCTTTCAACTTATGGCGTTACGGGTAACGCCCACTATTCTGCATTACAGGCAGATAGCAGAATTCTTTATAGCATAAATGAGATTTTCTCAAGAATTATGAAAAGAACTTCTTCCACGATGTTCAACAACTGCGCATGTAAAGGCCCCCTTTCTTTCCCCTTTCCATATTTGTGGTGGAGGGTTACAAAAGACACGGCTCGAAAATTTATTCTCAATTATATTACAAAATTCGCTGACATCAAACCACCGATACAGTTCACCGGGAGGAAGAAGGTGCTTTGGGAAGGGCCCTGCGCGAAGTTTCAAGGAGCATTGCACCAAAAATATGAAATCATACAGACGTCCCTTCTGCATTGGTTCGAGAATCACCAGAGGCTTCTGCCCTGGCGTGAAAGCCACTCTCCCTACGAGGTCTGGATTTCGGAAATCATGCTGCAGCAGACGCAGGTGAAAACCGTTTTGCCCTATTACCTGAGATGGATGCAAAGATTCCCCGGCATTGCCTCCGTTGCACAAGCTTCGGAAGAGGAACTCCTCAAACTGTGGGAAGGACTGGGCTACTATTCAAGGGTGAGAAATATCCACAAGGCGGCCCGGGTGATCATGGATGAGCACGGGGGAGAGTTCCCCGGAAACCCTGAAGCCGTCCGCGCTTTGCCGGGAATCGGCCCTTACACGGCGGGGGCCGTCATGAGCCTGGCCTTCAATGAGCCCCACGCCATCGTGGACGGCAACGTGGAAAGGGTCGTGGCCCGGCTGTTCAACCTGGACAAACCGGTGAAGAGCGGGGAGGGCCGCAGTTTCATCTGGAAAACAGCTCGAGAGTACATTCCTCACGGAAAAGCGAGGGACTTCAACCAGGCCGTCATGGAACTGGGAGCCATGGTGTGCCTGCCCCGAAAACCCCTGTGTGTGTCATGCCCTTTGACCGTGTGCTGCGAGAGCCACCAGCTGGGCCTGGTGGATCAAAGGCCCGTGAAGGGACCCGGGAGAGTGATCACTCCTCTGGGCGTCTCCATCGGCCTGCTTTTGAAAGGAGACAGGGTTTTCATTCAGAAGCGCTCTCCCCACGGATTGATGCCCCACCTCTGGGAATTTCCGGGGGGCAAAATTCAAAAGGGTGAAAGCCCCGAAAGGGCCCTGGTGCGGGAATTTCAGGAGGAATTGGAAGTGAGCGTTCACAATCTCCATAAAATAGGGGTCATACGTCACAGCTACACATCCTTTCGCGTGACACTGCACGCCTTCTTCTGTGAGCTTCGCCACCCCCATGAGCATCCCGCCTTGAAAAGTGCCGTGAAAGGTCTGTGGGTTTCCCGGGAGGACCTGAAAAATTACCCTTTCCCCGCTGCCAACCGCAAACTCATTGACAGGCTTTGAAACAACTTTGACCTTGTGCCCCCGGGGGCCCGCCATTAAGATGAAGGGGTTTTTATTCAGGGTGAAAAGCTTAAATGAACAGCATTGA
>SL_3KL_010_SEDDRAFT_10001766_pt1 | contig 19759 bp, 14 predicted proteins | sample SodLakKL_010_SED_2_FD_10381 | JGI IMG/M metagenome (IMG submission 10381) | reverse complement strand
GCGCTCGAACAGAAATTCAACCATACCGTTTCCGACCGGATACCGTTAATTTTCTACAGCTCACACCTCCATTTTCAGGAAACCAATGTTACGCCGGGATTCATTCCGGAGGGTGTCGGCGGGTTCTTTGAATTCATCAAAGGGCGCGTCGTTATTCCTTTCAACGGATCCTTTGCGCAATTTGAGCACGTTATAAACCATGAGCTTGTACACGTATTTATGATAGACAAGCTTCGGCAGGTTTTACGAGACCGGCGCAAACCTTCCGATCGGCTGCCACCACTCTGGTTTGTTGAGGGGCTTGCAGAGTACTGGTCGACCGATTGGGATACACAGGCAGATATGCTGATCCGTGATGCGATGTTGAACGATTATATTGTCGGGCTTTCAAATATAGAGCGGTACTACGGTTCGTTTCTTATGTACAAACTCGGTCAGAATGCGGTGCAGTTTATTGCGCAAGAGTTTGGAGAGGAAGCGGTGTTGCTGCTGTTGGAGAACTACTGGTATTCGAGCTCGTTCAGCGATGTTATGAAAAAAACAATCGGTCTCGATTACCGGGAATTCGATGAGAAATGGTTATATCACTTAAAGAAAAAGTACTATCCATTGATCGCCGAGAGCGATCATCCGAGCCGGGTAAGCGAAGAGATTATTACCGAAGGATACAATGCAACACCGGTGTACACAGAGATCAACAATAAGCGCGAAGTATATTTTGTCGGCAATCATACGGGTTACACAAGTCTGTTCCGTCTGAACCTCGATGATGATAAACCTAAGCCGGAAGTAGTCATCAAAGGTGAACGCACAAGCGATTTCGAATCGGTGAGAGTGTCACAAAACTCAATACACATTTCAAACGAAGGTATATTAGCGTTTGTGACAAAGAGCGGTGAAAGCGATGTCATTCATCTCTTTGACATACGGCAGAAGAAACGGATTGAAACCCTCCGTTTTGATGAATTGGTTATGATACATTCACCGAACTGGTCGCCCGATGCAAATCGATTTGCATTTGCCGGTGTGAATATGAATGGGTACCGGAATCTATATATTTATGATGTCAAGCAGCGTTTACTGGAGCAGTTGACGCATGATATATATGATAACCGTGACCCCGCATGGTCCCCGCAGAACGATAGGATTGTATTCAGTTCCGACCGGTCGTTATATGGCAGATACGGATATTATAATCTATTTGAATTGCACCTGGAATCAGGTGATATCAATGCATTGACAAACGGCCGAAGGAATTACCAGACACCGTCGTGGTCACCCGACGGGTCACAGCTTGTATTTGTATCAGATAGAAACGGCGTCCGCAACATCTGGTCGATGAATATGGAAGAAGAGAACCCGCATTCATTGACACGGCTTACGAATTTTACTACGGGATCGTTTGATCCATCGTGGACGAATAATGATGAACTGTTATTCACCGCATATGAACGGGGAAGATTTCATATCCGAAAGCTGAATAATATCACTGAAACAATTGCAGAAAAATCCGGTGAATCGATATTTGACACCACACCTACATTGAATGGTTGGGATATAGAAAAACTTCGTGCCGAGATCGATGCACAAATTAAACCGTATCAACCGAGATATACCCTTGACATTGCTCAAAGTCAGATTTCAACCGATCCGATATTCGGTACCAGCGGCGGAGCGGTGATATCGTTGAGCGATATGCTCGGAAACGAACGGTATAATTTCCTTGTATACAATACAGCCCAATCGCAGGATGAATTTCTGGAAAGCTTCAATATTGCTGTATCGCGTGTATCGTTACTGCGAAGGACGAATTTTACGTACGGTATTTTTCATTTTGCCGGCCGGCGGTATGATCTGACAGACCCCGATCTGTATTTTTACGAGCGTATGTTTGGCGGATATTTTGCATTGAGTTATCCTTTATCTCATTTCAAGCGAATCGAATTCTCCTCGTCACTCAGTCATTCAAATAAACAATTATTTGATGCAATAGGCGAACGAAAAGCGTTGTTAATATCTAATTCTGCAACGTTTATTCATGATAATTCATTATGGGGGCCAACCGGTCCGCTTGACGGAAGACGTTTGTTGCTCAGACTTGCATATACAACAGATATACAATATGGGAATGTGAATTACTATACAATAATGGCTGATTACCGCCATTATCACCGGCTTGGACAACGGTCGGCGTACGCGTCAAGATTTCAATTATTTTATAATCACGGAGAGGAAGCACGACGTTACTTTATGGGAGGAAGCTGGGATTTGCGAGGATATCCACGCTGGTCGCTGCGGGGTCAGAAATTATGGCTCACGAGTCACGAATTACGGTTTCCGTTTATCGATCAACTCGGTTTGCTTTTTCCTTTTGGTGGCATCGGTTTAGGGGCGATCCGCGGAGCGTTATTTTTCGATGCAGGAAGTGTTTGGGACACCGAATATAAAGAAACGCTCGGGAGTATTGGTGCCGGGTTACGATGGAACCTCGGCGGTGTCATAGTATTACGGTATGATATCGGCAAACGAATAGAGGATAATTTTTCAAGTTTACAAAGCGGGTTGTTCCATCAATTTTTCTTCGGATGGGATTTTTAGATGACAAATAGTTGCGCTTTCACAATTATATGTATTATATCGCTGTCATTTTTTATCGGATGTTCCAGTCTCAAGCTTGATGAATCCATTCCTGCAGGTGAGTATGATTGGTTACTCGGAGCCGGCTCTTCAGAGCGGAGTCATTTCCTGCAAGCCGTTGCATCACCCCCATTTTCAGCAGATTGGGAGTATAACGCCGGTGGAGGTTTTGCATCGAATGCGCTGCTTGCAAAGGGTGATTTTCTTTTTGTGACCACATTGCACGGAGAATTACATCTTATCGATATACTAACCGGTAAACGTATTGGGCGCCAAAAGTTTGATGAACCGATTTCTGCGTCGGCTGCATTGCACGATGATATAATCTTTATCCCTCTTGCCAATGGTGATAATACACTAATTGCGTACGACCTGGTGCGGGGAAAAGAATTCTGGAAAAAGAAGCTCGGTCCTGTCGAGGCGGCACCGTTGATCCATCGTGAGATACTTTTTGCTGCTGCCCGTAATGGTACACTCTATGCAATAGATCCAAAAACAGGAACGGAAGAATGGAAGTATGAGACAGGAAGAATGGTATATTCTTCACCTGCAGCTACCGAGAGTTCTGTTTTTGTCGGTACTACTGCAGGAATAGTATATGCATTGAATTACCAGAACGGAGAAGTAGTCTGGAAATCTGATACGCTGCGAACAATAATGAGTGCCCCGGTCGTTGGTGGTGATTATCTCTATATTACTTCAAGAGATTCTCTCGTGTATTGTTTTGATACCACGACCGGTGAAAAAGTCTGGACTCGTAATGTAGGTGCACGAATATATAGTGCTCCGGCAATCGGCGATGAATATCTTATTGTTGGAACTGCTGCCGGGGATGTTATAGCTCTCATACCGGAGACCGGAGAAGAGCAGTGGCGGTTCAGCGCGAAAAGTGTAGTGAATGCTACTCCCTTAATTGGCGGAAATTTTGTATATTCTGTATCATTAGATAACAACGTATATGTTCTTGATAAGCGTGACGGAGTGCTGCACTGGTCGTTTGATGTAGGTAGCCGGCTTAAAACAACACCGCTTTTACACGGCAATCGCTTGATACTATGTGCGGAAGATAGAAGGGTATATAGTTTTACACAAAAGATATCCGGACACACAATGTAATTTTGTGTGTTATTTCCTACAACCGTAAAACCGTATGGAGTACCGCACTAATGGATAAAATTGATCTCATCCGAACCGTCCCGATATTTAGTGAACTTGAAGAATCCACCGTGCAACAGATCGTAGATATTGGGCTCAAACGTAAGTATACAAAAAACTCTATTATTTTTTTAGAGGAGGAAGCGGGAGCAATCCTTTTCATCATCTCCACCGGTAAAGTAAAAATCGTTAGAACCGACGATGATGGTAAAGAAGTGATACTCTCAATTCTCGGACCCGGTGATTTTTTTGGCGAGATGGCATTACTGGACGGATTACCCCGTTCAGCTACTGTTGTAGCCCTCGATGAATCGGAGTTATTTGTCATAAATCGTCGGGAATTTATTAAGTTACTCGAGGATTCACCTCAGGTCGCGACATCGCTCCTCCGGGAGCTCACGCGCCGGCTCCGCAGAGCTGATGAACAGATTGAAAATCTGTCACTCAGAGACGCCGTTGGCAGAGTCGCAAGTGTAATAATTCAACTCGCGGATGAATCGGGTAAGATAAGAAAAGGACAAGTTGTTATCGATGATTTCCCGTTACAGCAGGATCTCGCCAATATGGCTGGAACTTCGCGGGAGACCATTTCGCGTACCATTCACCAGTTTATGCGGCTTGGTTATGTTAACCAGAAAGGCAACAGCTTCATTATCAATGAATATGAGAAATTTAAGAATCTCTTTTCTTGAGCAGCATTAAAAATTACTTCATCGGCTTGACATTCAGTGTGGTAAAATGTATCTTATCAAGAACTTAGGGTTCTTTTCGGGCGTAACCTGCAATAGTCCCCCCGGTGGTTAAGAGAGATGATCCACAAATGATGGGAATCAGCGTTATATGGACATAGTTGAATTAGTAAGGGCAGTTCCTATTTTTGGTGACTTAGATGAGAATGAGATCAAAAAAGTTGCCGAGATAGGAATTAACAGGAAATTTTCTAAAAATGGTATTGTTTTTCTTGAAGAAGAAGAGGGGGCCGCTCTTTTCATTATTATTTCCGGTAAGGTAAAGATTGTCAGAACTGATGATGATGGCGGTGAGGTAATTTTATCCATTCTAGGTTCGGGAGATTTCTTTGGTGAAATGGCAATCCTCGACGGGTTGCCAAGATCGGCAACCGTTGTTTCGATCGATAATTCCGAGCTATTTATGATTCACCGGCGGGATTTTCTTCAGGTTGTGGAAAAAGCGCCGCAAGTTGCCATATCTCTTCTTCGTGAATTAACACGTCGCCTTCGCAAAGCAGATGAACAAATCAAAAGTCTGTCCCTTAAGGATGCTGTCGGACGTGTTGCAAATGTTATTCTGCAGCTCGCCGATGATTCGGGAAAAATAAAAAAGGGACAGGTTATTATACCCGATTTTCCGTTGCAACAGGATCTCGCCAATATGGCGGGTACATCTCGTGAAACTATATCACGAACTATTCACCAATTTATCCGTGAAGGATTATTGGAGCAGCGTGGGAATTCACTTATTATCACAAACTTTGATAAATTTAAAAGTTCCTATTCGTAAGAGCAGATGTTGGTTTCATGGATAAATTAGCAAGCATGCACAAATTTGATTATTTCTCAGGAGATCCGTCGCTGGTAGGTAAACGTGCAAAAAAACCGCCGTCCGGTGATTTACATATGCATACCTACTATTCAGACGGTTCCTTCTCACCAGACGAAGTGATTCGAAGAGCTGCTGCACGAAAAATTACCGTTGTATCAATAACTGATCATGATTCGGTTAATGGTATTCAGGAAGCTATCGATTGCGGTATGAAGTATAATGTAGAAGTAATTCCCGGTATCGAATTGAGTGCAACGTGCGGTGAGCGTGAAGTACACATCCTCGGCTATTTTATCGATTATCAAAATAAAGAACTGCAAAATTATCTTGAATTTTTCCGCGGTGAACGTGTAAAACGTGCCCGTGAAATGGTCAGCCGTTTAAACGAACTTCAAATACCAGTTTCCATAGATGATGTGCTCAATAATGCGGAAGGTCGATCAATCGGCCGGCCACACGTCGCCGAAGCGGTACTTGAAACGGGGCGTGTAAAAAATTATCTTGAAGTGTTTCATAAATTCATCGGGTTTGGATGTCCGGCATACGTTGAGAAATACCGGCTGGATGTAAAGGAAGCTGTTACAATGATAGCCAGAGCCGGTGGACTCTCATTCATTGCCCATCCAAATGATACTTTAGCTGAATCGGTATTATTCGATATTATTAAAGCCGGAATTGACGGTATCGAAACGGTACACCCTTCATTGAATCCTTCGAAATCAAATTATTATCGAGGGATTGCACGGGAATATTATTTGCTTGAGAGTGGCGGTTCGGATTTCCACGGCGGCAAGCGGGATGACGAAATGAATATCGGTCGATATGGTGTCCCGGTTGAATATATTGATGCTATGAGAAAACGGCTTGTTGCCTGATATTATTTATAATAAGGATTAAAACATATGGTCGTTCACGGATCATTAGATGCTCAAGGTCTTCGGTTTGCAATTGTTATAAGCAGATTTAATGAAACAATTTCGAATCGTCTTCGCGACGGTGCAAAAGATTGTATAGTACGCCATGGCGGGAGTGAAGAATCGATTACTGAATTTTATTGTCCCGGGTCATTTGAGATACCCGTAGTTGCACAACGCCTGAGTAAAACAGGAAAGTATGATGCAATCATATGTCTCGGTGCGGTTATCCGGGGTGATACTCCACATTTTGAATATGTTGCAGGTGAAGCAGCCAAAGGGATCGCACAGGTTGCGCTCAGCGGCGAATGTCCGGTGATGTTTGGTATCCTTACTACTGACACAACCGATCAGGCGATGGAACGTGCAGGCGGTAAAGCCGGTAACCGTGGATGGGATGCTGCCCTCGGTGCAATTGAGATGGTTAAATTATTGGAGCAAATTAAATAAGTTTTACATGATAATGCAGGGATAGGTAAGTCCGTGATTCGGTTAGTTGGAATTGTATTTTTGAGTTGTGCCATTATGCAGTTTATCTATAGCCAGAATGAACAGTGGCGCAATTATACTGCGATGAATCAGGCACGTTCTGCCGTTCAACATGATGGTGTAGTTTATGTGGTGACGAGCGGTGGTTTGTTCAGTTATACGAATAACGGAGAAATAATCGAAACTCTAACGACCTCTGAAGGCTTATCGGCGATTGATTTGACGGCAATTGTCGGTAGTGAGAGCGGTAAACTATGGATCGGTACAAGCAGCGGATCGCTCGATGGATATAATCCGATCGATCACTCGTGGACGAGGGTTCGCGATATCGCACGAACCGATTTTGCACAACGTGACATTACCACACTTGCCTCGCGGGGAGATACACTCTATGTGGGTTCAAGCTTCGGTGTAAGCGTATATTCGATTTCCCGGAATGAATTTAACGATTCATACATTAAGTTTGGAGATTTTCCCACCCAAACCCCGACTACTGCGATCGCATATGACGAAAACTATATTTGGATCGCTACCCCTCTTGGTCTCGCCCGTGGAAATATCGATGACCCGCTTCTTGCCGCCCCTGACCGATGGACCACATTCAGTGAACAACTGCCATCCGAAATGGTCAATGATGTGGCGATCTTTGATGACTATGTATACACGGCAACTTCTGAAGGACTTGCTTATTATGACGGTAATGCTTGGAATACTCTTTCCGAAGTACAAAGCAATGTCGTAGCCCTCGCAAGCGATAATTTTTTATATTTTGCAACAGAGCGGGATGTGTACCGGATGGACAGGAACCATAACATCACAAGCTATGGTGACCGGCTTCCGGATACCATAGCCGGTTTGTTTGCTGCCGATGGAACTGTCAAAGTACTCGTGCGTAATTATGGGGTTGCCCGTCTTGAGGGAAGCTGGCACTATACCATGCCGGATGGTCCATCAACTAATTTTTTTGTGAACATAGATATCGATCGATATGGAAATGTTTGGGTGGGAACAGGCGCTACTACTATTGCCAACGGTTTCATGCGATTTTCACCTGATGCCGGGCCGGATGAACAGTGGTGGAATATTCCGAGATTGACATATTCATTTCAGGATCAGCAAACCTCCGAAAGCCGGAATATTGCACTTTTTAAATACCACAATATTCGTACAATGGAGGACGGAACAGTTTGGTTAAGTTTATGGGGGGAAGGGATATCCCGGTTTGTACCTGAGAATCCCGACGCTATTGAAACAACGGGTGATATAGTTTATGAAGGCGATAGTGCGACAATAGAACACTTTTATCTCAATCAAGGCTTGCAACCGATATCCGGCTCAACGAGTTTTATGGTTATCGGCAGTGCCGCTATGGATAGTGAAAGAAACGTCTGGATAACAAATTATAATGCCGATAATGGAATGCCGCTTGCCAGCTGGTCTCCCGACGGTACCTGGGAATTTCATCGGAATTTGCGTAATACATTTGCTACAAATTTCACCGATATTATTGTCGATAGATATGATACCAAGTGGATACTATCTGCTGATCCGGCGCAACGTGGACTCTTTTATTTTAATGAACATCTATCTATCGGGAACAACACCAGTGGGTGGGGTGTCGTGACAAGTACCAACGGTCTGCCATCAAATAACATTAATACTGTTGTTGAAGATAACCGGGGTGAGATCTGGGTAGGAACCGAAGCAGGTCTGGCTGCTATTGCAAATCCACAGGAACCGCAGGCTTCGGTGCGTGATATATTCGTCTTGCGGGACCAGTACATTAATAGCATAGCTGTCGATCCGCTAAACAGAAAATGGGTCGGGACTCAGGAAGGTGTCTTTCTGGTATCACCCGATGGCACCTCTTTGGTCCGTCATTATAATATGCAGAATACAGACAATCAATTGCTTACAAACGATGTTCAATCTGTTGCATTCGATGGTGAAAAGGGCATAGCATACTTTGGAACAAATCGCGGACTTTCAAGTGTGCAGACGGTGGCAGTTACCCCGAGAACAGCGTTTGATGACCTGTTCATCGCACCGAATCCATACCGTATTCCGGCAGAGCATGCAATGAAAATCGATGGACTTATGCGCAATTCATCCGTGAAGATACTGTCGGTAGACGGCCGTTTGGTTAGATCGTTTGATTCACCCGGTGGCAGAGTTGCATTCTGGGATGGACGGGATGAGGCAGGCAGGCAGGTAGCAAGCGGTGTTTATATCGTTGTCGGCGTTTCTGAAGATGGAACCGAAGTCGGAAAGTCAAAAGTGACCATAATACGAAGGTGATGTGTATCATATCAAGTTTGGAGAAGATTTTGCTAATTAATTTTAATCTAATAAACTAACTAAACCAATAAACCAAAACAAATAAAGATAAAACGAGGAGGAGGTCGACCTTGGAAAAAACTTACAATGAAGAACTTTTCACGAGGCGAGTTCGTGCAGGTAAGCGAACCTATTTCTTTGATGTAAAAGCGACAAAATCCCAAAAAGACTTTTACATCACAATCACCGAAAGCAAGCGGGTTGGTGAAAATACATACGAAAAGCACAAAATCTTTCTGTACAAGGAAGATTTTGATAAGTTCGCAGACGCGCTCGGTGAAACAGTCGAGCATGTCAAGACCGAGCTTCTTGCACGCGTGAACGGTGAAGATCAAACCGTCTCGTCTGAGTAGATCCTTGGTCACAGATTCACGCCTGTGAGCCGAAATCCGGCTCGAGTAAGTTCAATGTGTAATTTACTTCGGCGTGCAGGCACGTGGCTTCAACCCTCTTTTCCGCACCAATGGAAAAGAGGGTTTTTTATGTAATTGTAAACTCTACATCTCCATCACGCCTTACATTCTTCACACGCACACAGTGATCGAAGATATTCAAATGTATATATACCGGTATCGTGGCCATCCTGCCAGGATATCTGAACAGCATATTGACCTACCTGTTTCACTCCGGAAATTTGATATTTTCTCTCCTCGTAAATCGGAAGCATAGATCCTCCCTGATCGTTTTCTGCTTTGCAGGTTGCACACGGACACATATCGCGTAGAATTCTGAAGGGATATTTACCGATGTGACCATCATCCCACGTAACGGTAAGTTGGTTTTGATCTGAGCGTTTAATGCTGGTCGGTCTCATTTCTTGAAAGGATCCTTAAACGGTTTGCGGGGACGATTGATGTAATATTTTTCGTATAACTCTTTTAGCCGTTTCATAGATAGTGAATCAAGTTCCTCATCGTCCTTGTGACGTTTGACAAACATCTCAAAATCTTCCTGCTCATCCCGTGACATTTTCTGTTCGTAGTCCCGTAAGACTTCGATCATTTCCTTTTGTTCTCTGAATGGCATGGTATCATCCTTTTTTATACAATATAATTTTTCGACAAAATAATTATTTTGCAATTGTTTTAAATGTTATCTTATCACGATTAAAATTGATCCATTGGACACCTTTGATTGGTGTATATTTAATAAATCTGTAGATGTTCTTTTCGTATGATTTATTCCCTTTCTTTATCGATGAAATATGAAATGCAGTTTCTGAATTAAGCATATGTACTTTTTGTGAGCCTATTATTTTAGAGTCGATTGTTATATCAACCTTTTTTATGATATTATCTTTTCCTCCGCGAAAATAATAAATTGCATCATAATATACGTTGATATCAAGATAAACACCCCAATCTTGAATAAGATTTTCCATTAACTTCTTAAGCCATAAAGATTCTTCATCCAGATTGAACCATTGTGTATTCAATATCAGAAAGTCGTATCGATTTTTAATAGTAATGTTTGTTGAAACAAATTTATGCTCTACAGATGGTGGTCGCATATTTATTAGTTTGCCACGCTGAAGGCCAAGAAGGAACAGGTAATTCAATGTTTGGTTTTTATGTTCTCCGGTTAATATCTTTACGGATTTTAATTCGTATATGATTGCATTATTTATCAATAAGTCAATATAGTATGATTTCTTGAAATCCAAATGTGAAATGTTTATAGGTAGTTCTGTACATACATCGAAATATCCCAATTTCCTACATCGATTGGCCAATTCATTTTTATAAATATCTTCGTTCCAAAGCCTACCCATCTCCCGGTGAATACTAAATGCTAATCCCATTATTTTGTAATCGATCGAATAAAACTCTTTATCAGATATCGATTTTGTATCAATTTCATAATGTATTGGCATGATGTAAATGAAGAGAATAATTATTTTGACACATAATCATTTTGTGTGAGCAAAAAATCACTCCAACATCGGGATTTTTACACCGTATTTCTGTGCGTTCTTGATTGCGCGGTCGTAACCGGCATCGGCGTGGCGTATGATTCCCATACCCGGATCATAGGTCAGCACACGTTCAAGACGTTTTTCCGCTTCTTTAGTACCATCTGCGACAATAACCATTCCGGCGTGGATTGATAATCCCATTCCGACACCGCCACCGTGATGTACCGATACCCAGCTTGCACCGCCGATACTGTTCATTAATGCGTTCAGGATAGGCCAGTCGGCAATAGCGTCGCTGCCGTCTTTCATTCCTTCGGTTTCACGGTTTGGTGATGCAACCGATCCGCAATCGAGATGATCGCGTCCGATCACGATTGGTGCTTTCACTTCCCCTTTCGCAACAAGATCGTTAAATACCTTGCCCATTTTAGCACGATCGCCGTAACCCAGCCAGCAGATCCGGCATGGTAATCCCTGAAATTTTATTTTCTCACCCGCCTGTTTAATCCATCGATGAAGTGGTTCATCGTCGGGGAATGTTTCTAGTACTGCACGGTCCGTGCGGTATATATCCTCCGGATCGCCGCTTAATGCTGCCCAGCGAAACGGACCTTTTCCATCGCAAAAGAGTGGACGTATAAATTCCGGTACGAATCCCGGAATATCGAATGCATTTGCCACACCGTTATCCTGTGCTTCGCCGCGTATGTTATTTCCGTAATCGAACGTAATCGATCCTTTCTTTAGCAGGTCGAGCATAGCCCGCACATGTGTTGCAATCGAATCCTTTGCCTTTTTTATATATTCGTCCGGATCTTTTTTGCGGAGTGCAAGGGCGTCTCTGTATGGCAATCCTGCCGGAACATAACCATGCAATGTATCATGTGCAGATGTTTGATCGGTAACAACATCGGGTATGATATCCCTTTTTACAAGTTCAGGTAAAATGTCTGCGGCGTTTGCATGTAAACCGACAGAAAGGGCGCGTTTTTCTTTTTTTGCATCGAGTACTTTTTTAAGTGCCTCATCAAGGTCGGTACTCATCTCATCGAGGTACGCAGTCGAGAGACGTTTTTCAATGCGGGATTTGTCGACTTCGATACAGAGTGTTGCAGCACCGTTCATTGTCGCTGCAAGCGGTTGAGCACCCCCCATACCGCCGAGTCCGGCAGTAACCAATAATTTACCCGCAAGTGAACCGTCAAAATATTTACGTGCGCATTCAGCAAAGGTTTCGTAGGTTCCCTGCAATATTCCCTGTGTTCCGATATAAATCCAGCTGCCGGCTGTCATCTGTCCGTACATTGTCAGTCCGAGCCCTTCGAGTCGGCGGAATTCATCCCACGTTGCCCATTTTGGTACGAGCATTGAATTCGAGATAATAACGCGTGGCGCATCGGGATATGTTTTAAAAACGCCTACCGGTTTACCCGATTGTACGAGCAATGTTTCGTCATTTCCGAGCTCACGCAAACTCATTACAATCGATCGGTATGCATCCCAATTTCGGGCTGCTTTTCCTGTGCCGCCATAAACTATCAGTTCTTCAGGTTTTTCGGCAACCTCGGGATCGAGGTTGTTCATTAACATTCGTAATGCCGCTTCCTGCAACCAGCCTTTGCAGCTTATATCGGTACCGCGGGGTGCTTTTATCAGTTTTTTATGCATGGTTGACTCTCAAAGTGTGGAAAATAGAACGATATATTGATTCTCAATGAAAATACAAAAAGATTTGGTGTTCCTCAACGGTTATTGAATTAAGAGTATTTTCTACATTATTTAAAAAAATTATAATTTTTACCTATTGATGATAAGTAAAATATTGTATATTTTACAAACCTATGAAAGCACAGGGTGAAAACATTCTAATTACCGACGATGAAGCCGGATTGCGCGAATCACTCAAGGATTTGCTGACAATCGAAGGCTATACCGTTGCGGTAACGGCAAACGGTGTTGAAGCGATAAATAAATTACAAACCGATCAGTTCGATGTTGCTCTGCTGGATATAAAAATGCCAAAAATAGACGGCTTTGAAGTACTCCGCTATATTCAGCAAAATTGTCCATTTACACAACCGATTATGCTGACCGGTCTCATCGACGTTAAACTTGCCGTTGAAGCCATACGCCTCGGAGCGTATGATTACATCACAAAACCGTATTCTTCGGATGAACTTTTAAAAGTCATCCGTCGGGCGATTGAACGTAAAAACCTCATGATGCAAAATGAGGTAATGAAATCAGAATTACAGCGACTTGCAGGTTCGACGGAGATCGTAGGAGAATCGGATAGTTTTAAAAAAGTATTACGACTTGCGGCAAAAGTAGCTCCCACCGAATCGAGCGTATTGATCCGGGGTCATAGCGGTACCGGTAAAGAGCTCGTCGCGAAATTCATTTATCAGAACAGTTTGCGCGCTGATAAGCCGTTTGTGGCACTGAACTGTGCGTCTATCTCCGATACATTGATCGAAAGTGAGTTGTTCGGCCATGAAAAAGGTGCGTTCACCGATGCGGTAAAACAGAAACAGGGACTGGTTGAGATTGCAAATGGTGGCACATTGTTTCTTGATGAAGTCGGTGATATTAGTATGGCAATTCAACCGAAGATATTACGGTTCATACAGGAAGGTGAGTACCGTCGTGTCGGAGGTAATACGGTTTTACATTCCGATGTTCGTATTATTTCAGCAACAAATAAACGACTTGAGAGCGAAGTTGCTGCCGGTAAATTCCGTGAAGATCTATTGTACCGTCTCAATGTTATAACTCTTGAACTTCCTCCGTTAAAAGAACGCAGGGATGATATCCCGCGGCTCGCTCAATGGTTCATCCAGAAAAAGATGAAGACGAAAGTCGAGAAAACGTTGTCATCCGATGCGATTGATATGCTGACAAATTACGATTGGCCGGGAAACGTACGCGAACTCGAGAACGTTATCGAGCGGGCCGCAATATTATCGCAAGGCGATGTGATCGAAGCAAAAGATCTTGCGCTTCCCCACAGAACAATGGTTGCATCAGGGGGTAATTCAGGTGATAACAGCCGGGTAGGTAAACTCATACCGATGAAAGAGGTCGAACGTGAGCATTATCTAAAAGTGCTCAACACGCTGAACTGGAATAAAAGCCAGGCGGCAAAAGTACTCGGCGTGAGTTTGAAGACGTTGTACACAAAGATCCAGCAGTTTCAGCTAAAAGAAACCAGTTAATAGTTATTGGTTAATGGATATTGCTATGAGAATGTATTCACCAAGAACTATTAACAAATAACTATTATACTATCACTACTCAGCATTCGCCATCATTCGTTGCAGATTTCCCTCGTCCTTCTGGTTAATACGAAACCGAATATGAATGTGATCGTTTTCGTAACGCTTCTCAAGTATCTCACCGATAGTATGGATCTTCGATATGAGCTGATGTTTCTGATGGGTAAGCGTGAGCGTCTTTTCGACGAACTGTTTGTCCATTTGTTCAATTATCGTTTCTTTCAGAACATCGATATTAATGCCCCGTGAAGCTGAGATAGCAACTGCCGAGTTGTAATTCTCCATCAAACCAAAAATATAATCCCGGTTTTCAACGGTATCTATTTTGTTGAATACCATGATCGTCGGTTTGTCGTCTGCCTGCAATGATTTTAATGTTTCGTGTACAATTTCAATGTGTTCTTCAAGTACCGCACTCGATGCGTCGACAACGTGCAGCAACACATCGGCCTCGGCAACCTCCTCGAGCGTGCTCTTGAACGACGCTATTAAATTCGGCGGCAGTTTACGTATAAAACCTACGGTATCCGAAATCAATATTTTATGAGCAGGTGACAGCGTTACTCCGCGAACCGTTGCATCAAGCGTTGCAAAGAGCCGGTCTTCGACAAGAATCTCAGAATCGGAGAGGAGATTCATCAACGTTGATTTTCCCGCATTCGTGTAACCCACGATTGCAACACGGGTGAATTCACTCCGTCCCTTACGTTGGGTTTCGCGCTGTTGCTCTATGCGTTCGAGTACCTGTTTAAGATGGCTGATACGAGTACGGATCATACGCCGGTCGGTCTCGATCTGTGTTTCACCGGGACCTTTCGTACCGATACCACCGTACTGTTTCGAAAGGTGCGTCCACTGCCGTGTCAATCGAGGCAGGAGATATTGCAACTGCGCAAGCTCGACCTGAGTGCGTGCTTCACGCGAGCGTGCCCGAAGTGCAAAAATATCGAGTATCAAACCGCTCCGGTCGAGGATCTTGCATTTGATATACTTTTCAAGGTTCCGGGATTGTGTGGGTGTGAGATCGTCGTCGAATATGACCAGATCGATTTTTTCCTCTTCAACACGCCGCGCTATTTCTTCAACTTTTCCTTTACCGATAAAAAAGGCGGGATTGATTGAATCTTTATTTTGTATGATAGTATCCACCACGACCGCTCCTGCAGTATCTGCAAGACGGGTCAGCTCTTCGAGATGCTCCTCTGTAACGCCTCTCGGTGTAATTCCTGAGGAGACGCCGATCAGGATTGCTTTTTCAGTTTTTGGAATTTCTATTTCGTGCACACGCCCTCATTAGTTAATGAACGATATCTATACTATACAAACAATTTAATTCTTAAGAAAGTTTTTGCTGATCTGCTGCGGCCTGCTGTTTGGGATCCCGTGCGACGATCGTTTCAACCAGCGCCATTAAAAATGCCAGCAAAGCGAACAATTTCCACAATTCCTGCCCGTAGCGTGATTCCTGCACTATGGTGGCGATGTCATCATCCTGTACGATAAAATAAATATTCTCCAGGCCGAATTCACCTAACCGCTCTTCGACCATTTCTTTATCTGTCCGTTCACTCGTTGATTCACCGGGATTTACATTTACAGCAAATGCCCGCACGGTGATGGCATCTCGTTGAATTCTGTACAAACCGGTTTGCTCGATGGTATCAAATGAAAACTGCAGTACACCTGCCGCTGCAAGATGCTGCGGTTGAATCCGTTCCTCCGTTCCATCTGGTGCAACAAGAATATGATCGGCCTGTATACCCTCTTCGGTTGCCGGAATTGATATCGTAACATCATCTCCCGCGATAAACCGGTCGTTGTCGTGATCCATTGCAGTTGCATATAATAACGAACGGTGAATTAACGGAACAAAGATACCGCGTACCGGAAAATCAGACCACTGCATAGCCGGATGTATGCTGTACATCAGTACAGTACCATTCTGTCGTTGCCCGCTTATTAAAAACTCCTGTCCGTTACTTAATGTAATAACAGGTGTGTCGATTGTTTGAAGCGATCCGGTCTCGATCGATCTGCGAATGCGCGGTGATTCTATTCGCTCTTCAGTGACTGCCCGTTCGCGGAGCCGTTCTTCAAATATATCCTGAAAGATCGGGTGATCATAGTCGACTTGCTCGAATACCAATGTACCTGTTTGTTCGCCTTCGCGTCCGCTTATGTTTTGAATATCGGGCAACTGTAGCTTTGCAAGGAGTCCGCGGTTGTAATTCTGAATATCGATATTATCACCCGGGAATAGGATAAAACCGCCGCCCTGTTCAACATACCGTGTTATCCTGTCTGCCTGTGCATCGCTGAATGAAGGCACATTTATTGCGATCACACTCTGATATTCTGAAAGGTCTTCTGCCGCAATGTTATCGGCACTAACAAAGTTGGTACGGATAGCGGAGGCGCCTCCTGTTTCATCGCCGCGGGCAGCAAGTGCAGTCTCGATGTACCGCACGTCGTCACGTGTCGGTGCAACGAGCAGAACATTAAGCTGTTCGGGTATTGCAATCGTGAAATAATACATGTTATCTATTGCAAGGTCGTCATCCTCGAGTTCGATGAATCCTTCAATGATACCCGGTTGTTCGGGCGTTATTGTGAACTCAATAACAGAAGCGCTTTCTGCCTGAATATCGATAGATTTTTGTGCAACACGCTGTTCATCCAGATAAACAGATGCGAGGTGATTATCAAGATCGTTCTCGCTGTAATTACGGATTTCAACATCTACTGTAAGCGGTTTTCCGGCTTCGAATAATGATGAACGGAATGATACGTCATGGATTCCGGCATTATTAAATTGATCAACCGGTACCGGAATAACAAATGCCCTGTAAGAATCGTCAAAAAGATGAGTGACTTCGATATCATCAGTTGTCCAGTGTGATGCCTGCATATCGGTGATGATATAGAGTTCACGATTCAGGTGCGGAGATTCCTGAAGTAATGTATGCGCCTGTATTATTCCTTGATTGAAATTGCGGTGTACAGGTTGCGGCTGTGTTTCACGGAGTATCGTTCGCACTCGACTTCGGTCTGCGGTAGCAGTTGCAGTGGTTGCATCAGGAAGATCCGATTGACGCAGTAAAATGACATTATCGCCGTCTGCGAGCAGATCGATTGTCCCGAGCGCAAGATCGGTAGCCTGTCTGAATACATTACCATGTTCATTATAGACATCCATACTCGCGGAGTTGTCGAGCAGGATCGCTGCGGTTGTATTTGCGTCGGCACCGATCGCCCCGCCTGCAGTTTGTATTGCAGGTCGTGAAAATGCGAGCACGATAAAAATTATCAACAGCGTGCGCAAAATAAGCAGTATCAGCTGCCGCAGTTTGATGCGGCGAATTTGTGTCCTTTGCAACTCTTTAAGGAAGGTAAGGGTGCTGAATTCAATTGTACGTACTTTTCGAAGATTGAGTAAATGAATGATAATGGGGATAGCCGCCGCTCCGAGTCCGACAAGAAATAGGGGATTTAAAAAAATCATGTACGGGGTGCTGCCCTTCCTTTCGCTTTCTCCGTGTAAAAAACTCTTTAATTCGAAGTAAAATTTTTATTATATTACTATATAATAGACAGAGAAAATGAAAAAATCAATCGATTGGGGCTAAAATCCGCATAAACGTCGAATCCTGTTGTGGTGTGGTCAGCCGAATTTAGATGAAACTCAAAATACTCGGAACAATATTACTTTTAGTGTCGCTTTTTCCATTAACTGCGTCATCATATACCGGACAAGCGGATACTGTTGATGCTATCGAGACGGTACGCCCTGCATTTGGTGAAATCCGGCAGGGAAGATTCGATATGCTTCCGTACCATGAAATCGACCGGCCAAAGATAGGGCTCGTTCTTAGCGGCGGGGGTGCTCGCGGGGTAGCACATCTCGGTGTTATCGATGTATTGGAGGAACACAGAATCCCCATCGACTTTATATCAGGTGCAAGTATGGGGAGTTTGATCGGAGGATTGTATGCCATCGGGTATTCTACTGAATCGCTGCACGCACTTGTTGATACAACCGATTGGGAATATGTTCTCTCGCTCACCGAAGAAACCGACCGGCGGGATTTGTTTATCGACCAGAAGCTTACTCCAAAACGGGGTTTATTCACGCTGCGCTTTGACGGCATTGTACCGGTTATACCTGCATCGATAACTCCTGCTCAACGGTTATCGAATTTTATTAATCAACTTGTTTTGCAGGGGATTTATCACGCTGAAGATTCGTATGATAATCTCCGTATACCATTCCGTACCGTAGCAACTGATATTGTTACGGGTGATCGGATCGTATTCGACCGCGGTGATCTTGTGCAGGCACTTCGGGCAAGTATTTCAATACCGCTGGTATTTTCACCGGTCCGGATGAACGATATGATGCTGGTCGACGGCGGCCTGGTTGCAAACATTCCCGTTGATATTGCACGGGAACAAAATTGCGATATCGTAATTGCCGTGAATACAACAAGCGGTATGCGGACTGCAGACCAGATTGGTGCACCATGGGAAATAGCCGATCAGATCATTACCATTATGCAGCAACGATGGAACCGTGATCAGCTTGCACTGGCCGATGTTGTTATTACACCTCCCATTGACGATTATCTTGGGACTGATTTTGACAATATGCATTTTTTTATATCTGAAGGAAGGAAAACTGCAGAAGCGGTCATCGATTCAATACGGGAAAAGATTGAAGACTATTATGCTGCTCGTATGGAAGATGGCACAACCTTCTATACGAACCCATCGGTTTATAATGAAGGTGAATATACCGGACCGGAATGTGAACGGGCAATTTCATCCTTGGCCGAAAAGGATTCGATATCGCGTGTCGAGTTGGTCCGTGTTTTGAACGGTATGTATGAATCCGGCTGGTATCGTGATCTCTATGCTGCAATCGAGCAGGATGGATCGGGAACTTCGATCAGCATTCATACGAAAATGAATCCGGTTTTACACGAAGTGGTTTTCGAAGGGAACGAGCGTATAGATTCCGACACGTTATCGGGCGTATATGCGGAACTTATCGGTAAACCGATTAACAATAGGGCAATTCGATCAGCAAATGAAAATGTTTTATATATCTACAGGGAGAATGGATACTCGCTGGCCGGTATAGCTGATATAGCATTCGATGAGCAATCCGGTGTACTTACAGTAAATATTAATGAAGGTGTTATAGGCAATATTGTTTATGAGGGCAACCGGAAAACACGCGGTTATGTTATTCGCCGTGAATTTCCGATGAAACCGGGTGATGTATTTCTTGTCGATGAAGCCATGCGGGGAGTTCGTAATATTAACGGAACCGGATTGTTTGAGCAGGTACTTATCAATGTGCAGGAAGAAGAAGGTGAGCAAAATCTTATTGTCAAGGTAGACGAGCATCATTCTGAATTACTTCGGTTATCGATGCGGATCGATGAATATAATCATTTTCAACCGATGCTTGA
>SL_3KL_010_SEDDRAFT_10001765_pt1 | contig 19762 bp, 19 predicted proteins | sample SodLakKL_010_SED_2_FD_10381 | JGI IMG/M metagenome (IMG submission 10381) | reverse complement strand
CTTCCGAAAATGGAGGTTCTTCCAGACCAACTTACCTGGCATTTTATAGGGCATCTACAGAGTAACAAGGTAAAAGATGTGCTTCCCCGCTTTTCCTTAGTCCATTCCCTGGACAGACTCTCTCTGGCAAAAGAAATAAATAAACGTTCAAAAAAAGCAAAAAGGATAACCGAGGCCCTGGTTCAGGTAAATGTGGCAAAAGAAAAGTCGAAATTTGGGCTTGCTGTGACAGAATTAGAAGGATTTATAGAAAAGGTTGTAGAAAATTTCCCTAATATTAAAATCAAGGGACTGATGACCATTGCTCCTTATGAGGAAGATCCCCAGGAGGCCAGGCCGGTATTTCGGGAGCTGAAGGATTTAGCCCGGCAAATCAAGGTGCCGGGGGCTGAGCTTAAGGAACTTTCTATGGGTATGAGCAATGATTTTGAAGTTGCTGTAGAGGAAGGGGCCACTATGGTCAGAATTGGTTCTGCTCTTTTTAGATGACCGTTATTTATTTAAAAAGAGGTTTCCAACTGCAGTTAAGTATATAATTTTCAACAAGTGTTCATTATGAGAGGTTAAAGGAGGAAAAATAATGGGATTAAAATTTTTTGAAAAGATTTTGGTTTTCTTAGGTTTAGCCGAGGAAGAGGAGGAACAAAGGGAAATGGTATCCAGCAGTAATTCTCCCAATCCTTCTGCCAGAAAAGGGAAAGTAGTAAGTCTTCATACCAGCAAAAACCTGAGGGTAATTGTGGCTGAGCCCAGTGATTTTGAAGAGGCCCAGGCTATTGCCGAGAACCTGAAAAACAATCTTCCCGTGGTTATTAACCTGGAGGGCACAGAACTAGAGATCTCCAAACGGTTGATTGATTTTATCAGTGGTGCAGCTTTTGCCCTGAATGCCAATTATCAAAAAATTAGCAATCATATTTTTATTTTTACCCCGAATAATATAGATATTAACTCCACCATAACCCGGGATGAGGTGGATGCTTTTACCTCCGGTTCCATAGGAGACTCAGAACTGGATGAGTGATTTTTCCCTCAGGAGTGTTTAAAAAAAATGGTGAGGTGATACCCTATTTTAGACTTTCCTCGGATGATTGATGTTTTTTTTAATATCCTTAAGTTATTTTTAATAGCCAGGGTTATTTTAAGTTATTTTTCTATTAATCCTTATGGTAAGCCCTGGCTGGTCCAATTGAAGAGAGTAATTTACCGGGTAACGGAACCCATATTACTTCCCTTTCGAAGTATTATCCCATTAGTTAACCTGGGTGGAGGATACATTGATCTTTCTCCCCTGGTTGCTATTATCGTATTGGGTTTCATTCAGGGCATTTTAATTAACCTGGTAAGGCAGGGCCTGGGCTAAGGCAGGTTCTTCCATAGATTACATTTATAGTAAAAAGGAGAAATTATGCAAGGAGAAAATCACTTTCCTCCTCTGGAAAAGGCGATGTTGGAGAGAATTAGAGACAAGGTTGAGATGGTACAAAACTCTAACCTTCCCCAGGTAACTGATTTTTTAGATCCTCACCAGCAGCAGGTGGTGGAGTCCTATTTGAAGACCTGTAAAGAAGTCAAATTTATGACATATGGAGGTTATCCGGGTGCGGAGAGGGCTAAGATTGCAGTAATGTCCAACAACTGGATTGCAGAATCTGTAAATCTGGGGATTTCCTTAGTGGAGGTCAAGGGCAGTCCTAAATTCAAGGAATTGACCCATAGGGATTATTTGGGAGCAGCGTTAAACCTGGGCTTAAAGAGGGAAAAGTTAGGAGATATTATCGTAGGGGAACAGAGTGCCGTTATCATCATAGATGAAGGTGTAACTTCATTTCTTTTGCAAAACTTAAGCCAGGTAAATACCATCTCAGTTGCCCTGGAGGAAATTTCACCGGAGAAGCTGGTGACGCCGGAAGAAAACAGCAAAATAATAAGTGGCACGGTGGCTTCCTTAAGGCTGGATGCTGTAGCCGGGTTGGGCTTTGGTTATTCACGGTCAAAGATTGCCAGGGTTATTAAGGCGGATCAGGTTAAGCTGAACTGGCAGAGAGTAAAGGACCCCTCCTCCCAGCTAAAAACAGGAGATGTAATTTCGCTCAAAGGCCGCGGTAGGATTGTATTAGAAGATATATTAGGGGAGAGCAAAAAAGGAAGACTGCGAATAGTTGTAAAAAAGGTGCGCTAAAAGGGAAGGACTTTGTTAAAATTTGGCGAAAAGAAAAGGAAGCAATTGCTCATAACTACAGCTGAAATGAGGAGGTATTTAACCATGCCATTAACTCCACTGGATATCCAAAACAAGGAGTTTTCTGTAACCCTGCGCGGTTTTAACCGGGAAGAAGTAAATGATTTCCTGGACAGGCTTACTAAAGATTATGAGGAAATAATTAAGGAAAATGTGCAGATGAAGGAACAGGTAGAATCTCTGGATGGAAAACTGGAGCACTACAAAAGAATCGAGGAAACTCTTCAAAAAGCCATTGTAATTGCCCAGGATACTGCTGAAGAGGTAAAAAGGAATGCCAGTAAGGAGGCTGAACTGATCCGCAGGGAGGCTGAAAAAGATGCTGCCAGAATCATCGAAGAAGCCAGGTATAAAGCCAGCAAAATAATAGCTGAGCATGAAGACCTGAACAAGCAGGCCCAGGTTTTTAAACTGCGTCTGCGGTCCCTGGTGGAAGCTCAACTAGCAGCCCTGGAGCAGGAAACCTGGTTAAATTATCAAGAGGATGAAAAGCTGCAGGGGGAAGAGGATAATCAGGAGGATCAGACGGCTTAATTTTCCCTTTTTTTCCGTTTACTTTGTTTTAACGGCATAATTATTGACATTTAAAAAAATAGTGTTATATTAATAATAATTGGTTATTTAGAACAACCCGATGAACGGGTCCAGTAAGCAGGATATTGCTGTTTAGAGAGCTGGGGAAGCTGAAAACTGGCCTTCAATACCTGCCGAATATCTCCCGGGAGCGCTGTGCGAAATTCTTGAGAAGAGTAGACACAGCCGGTGGCGCCGTTACCGCGTGTTATCCCATTACAGTATTTTATTTCTTACTATCCAGGGTGGTATAGCGGGAATGATTCCCGTCCCTTAAGGGCGGGATTTTTGATTTTATATAGATATAATAAGCGGAGGGATAAAACGTCATGGATTACAAAGAAACATTGAACCTGCCTAAAACGGAATTTCCTATGAGGGCAAATCTACCGAAGAGGGAACCGGATATCCTGGAATACTGGGATGAAATTAATCTTTATGAACTGGTCCAAAAGGCGAGAAAAGGGAAGGAAAAGTTTATACTTCACGATGGGCCTCCCTATGCCAATGGGGATATTCACATGGGCACCGCCATGAATAAGGTTCTCAAAGACATTGTGGTGAAGTATAAAACCATGAGAGGGTATGATGCTCCTTATGTCCCCGGGTGGGATACCCATGGCCTTCCCATTGAGCATCAGATTATTAAGACAAAAAAAATTAACAGGCATGAAGCAGGAGACCTGGAATTCAGACAGCAGTGTAAAAATTACGCCCTTAAATTTGTGGATATTCAAAGAGAGCAGTTTATGCGGCTGGGAGTCCGGGGAGATTGGTTTAACCCCTACCTTACCCTGGCGCCCTCTTTTGAAGCCCGGCAGATTGAGGTTTTTGGTGAAATGGCCAAAAGGGGCTATATCTACAAAGGGCTTAAGCCGGTTTACTGGTGTACCAGCTGTGAAACAGCTTTAGCTGAGGCAGAAGTGGAATATGATGACCGTAAGTCTCCTTCTATTTTTGTTAAATTCCCCATCACTGAGGATAAGGGATTGTTTGACGAAGGAACTAAAAATTATGTAATGATTTGGACTACTACTCCCTGGACTTTACCGGCAAACGTAGCGGTAGCGCTGCATCCGGAGTTTGATTATGTTCGGATTAAACTGGATGATGAATACTATATCATGGCCGAAGGTCTTGCTGCCCGGGTGATGATGGTTTTAGACCGTACCGATTGGGAAGTGGTGGACCGTTACAAGGGATCTGACCTTTCCGGGGTAAAGTACCACCATGCTCTTTTGGAAAAAGAAGGAGTTGTGGTTACCGGGGATATGGTCACCCTGGAACAGGGTTCAGGGTGTGTACACATTGCTCCCGGCCACGGTATGGAGGATTATCAGTTAAGCCTGGAGTACGATCTTCCTATCATCGCACCCCTGGATAACAAGGGGGTTTTCACCAGTGAAGCAGAACAGTTCCAGGGGCTGTCTTATGCCGAGGGAAACAAGGCGGTTACCACGGAGCTGAAAGAAAAAAACCTGCTGTTTCATCTGGACTTTTTCTCCCATCCCTATCCCCACTGCTGGCGCTGTAAAAAGCCGGTGATTTTCCGGGCCACGGAGCAGTGGTTCGCTTCCATTGAAGGTTTTAGAGAAGCTGCCCTGGAGGCCATTAAAGAGGTGCATTGGATTCCCTCCTGGGGAGAGGAAAGAATCAGCAAGATGGTGGGAGAACGTCATGACTGGTGTATTTCCCGACAGCGGGTGTGGGGAGTCCCTATCCCTATATTCTACTGTTCGAAATGTGATAAAGAATTGATTAATGATGATACTATAAAGGCTGTAAGGGATCTTTTTGCTGAGGAAGGGTCTGATGCCTGGTTCAAGAAAACGGCAGAGGAAATTCTGCCTCCGGGAATTCAATGCAGCCACTGCAGCGGGGCCGGTTTCCGTAAGGAAACAGATATCATGGATGTATGGTTTGATTCCGGTTCCACCCACGCTGCCGTCTGTGATGCCCGGGAAGACCTGGGATGGCCGGTAGACCTGTATCTGGAGGGAAGCGACCAGTACCGAGGATGGTTTCAGTCTTCTCTGTTAACTTCGGTGGCAACCCGGGGGAGAGCCCCTTACCGTTCTGTCCTTACCCATGGTTGGGTGGTTGACGGGGAAGGAAAGAAGATGTCCAAATCTGTGGGGAATGTCATCGCTCCCAAGGAAATTATAAAAAATTATGGCGCCGATATTTTAAGGCTGTGGGTTTCTTCTTCAGATTTTAGGGGAGATGTCAGGGTTTCTCCCAATATACTTCAACAGCTGTCGGAGGTGTACCGGAAAATTCGTAATACCGCACGGTATATGCTGGGTAACTGCCAGGACTTTAACCCTAATAGCGATCAGGCAGATTATGACAAAATGTGGGAAATTGACCGCTGGGCCCTGCACAGGCTGCAGGAACTGATAGAGACGGTTACCCGGGCCTATGAGAAATATGAATTTCACCAGGTATTTCATGCGATTCACAATTTCTGTGTAATTGACATGAGCAATTTTTATCTGGATGTATTGAAAGACAGGCTTTATGTGTTTCCTCAGGCTTCTCAGGGGCGTAGAGCGGCTCAATCTGTAATGTATGAGATATTGACATCCCTGGTCATTATGATTGCCCCTATATTGACCTTTACGTCGGAAGAAATCTGGAATCTTTTGCCGGAAAAGGCACAGGGAGCGGAGAAAACCGTGCATCTGGCTTCCTGGCCGGAGGTAAATCCAAACTATTTGGATGGCCAGCTCAAAGAAAAATGGAATGGTATTCTGGAGGTGAGGGATGAAGTTTCCAGAGCCCTGGAGGAGGGCAGAAGGAGGAAAATTATATCCGGCTCTCTGGGAGCTGCAGTAGATATTTATCCTACCCAAGAGGTGTATGAGCTGCTAAAGGCATATAAGGATCAGCTTCCTATGATATTTATCGTGTCTCAGGTTACTCTACATTCGCCGGAAGATTCCGTAATGGAAGGGGCCTATGTAAGTACCTCTATCAGAGACTTAAAAATTGGCATAGGGCAGGCCCGAGGGGGAAAATGTGAAAGATGCTGGAATATCAGCGAAACCGTAGGGTCTCACCAGGAAAATTTGGAACTGTGCCAGCGCTGTTACAATGTGGTCAAGGAGTTGGATGTCTCTCTTTCTGCCGAATAAATTCATGCAAGGCATCACAGTAACTTTTCAAATTAATCGAAATCTTATAAAGGAACAGGAAGATATTGATAGGGCTTCCTGTTCCTTTATATTATTAAAATTATGAAAACTTTTGCATAATGGACGGTAATTAAGCATATTTTTGGGTAAATTATAACGAGGGGTGCTTATGGAACAGTACAGGAAAAATATTCTCATGAAGGAGCTTAATGAAAAATTAGAAAAGCTCAGTCAGGACATGGAGAAGTTTAATCTGGCAGAGTATCTGGAGCTGTTAAATAATCCCCGCAGGTATATGTGGATCAATTTTGTGGGCGGCCTTTTCAGGGGGCTGGGGATCGCCTTGGGAGCAACAATCCTGGGGGCGCTGGTTCTTTATTTGCTGCAGAGATTGGTGGTTTTGAATTTACCTTTGATTGGGGATTCAATTGCAGAACTGGTGAGGATTGTACAGATGCATCTTTAGCAATTTTTTAGAATTTCTGTTTATCAATGATTATGGAGGTGATCATAGTGAATCTCATGGAAGCCATAAAGAAAAGACACAGTGTGAGAAGTTTTAAAGAAGAGGGAATATCAGAGGAAGCGGTTCCCAAAATGCTGGAAGCTGCCTGTCTGGCACCGACTGCCGGTAATATGCAGGCCTGGAGATTTGTGGTGGTAAGAAATAAAAAAATCAAAAGAGACCTGGCTATCTCAGCATTGAATCAGATGTGGATGTCTAAGGCTCCCGTAATTATAGTTATTTGTGCAGACCTGGCCCGTGCGGAACGTTTTTATGGTGAAAGGGGAAGGACCCTTTATGCGCTGCAGGATACTGCGTCAGCTTCTCAAAATATTTTACTGACTGCTGTTTCCTTAGGTTTAGCAGGATGTTGGGTTGGGGCATTCAGCGAGCCCAGGGTTGCAAAAATTTTAGACTTATCTCATTCTGTTAGGCCTTTAGCAATGCTCCCCATAGGTTATTCTGACGAAGAGGTGAAGCCTTCCTCCCGATTGAAGCCTGAGGAAGTAACTAGTTATTTGGACTGATTAGGGGTTAATGAGGGTTTCAGTCTATGGTTGAATGGAAGAGGCATTCCCATGTTTATTTTAGATTTATTTAATTTTCTCCATAAAAAACGGACGTGTGTCCATATTCATACAAAGGAGAATCGATATTATGAACCAGCATTTCTACCAGAAGTTGAAGGAGATGGAAACTGAAATTACCGAGGCATTGGAGAATAATAATGGAATGGGCAGGCATGAATCATTACGGGACAGTGTAGAGGAACTTGCTTTATATGACAATCATCCGGCTGACCTGGCCAGTGAAAATTTTGAGCGGTCCAAGGATTTATCTCTGCATGAAAACCGTCTTTTTGAATTACAAAAAATCCGGAGATCCCTGGTAAAAATTGAAAAAGGAATCTATGGAAACTGTGCTTCCTGCGGAAAANCCATTGAAAATTCTAGACTGGAGGCCCTTCCCTATGCGGACCTTTGTATAAACTGTGCGGAAAAAGCTCAAGGGTTACCCCATGCCGACTCCAGACCTGTTGAAGAGGAGGTTCTTGCCCCCCCTTACGGAAGAATTTCTAAAGATGGGGAGGATTATGTGGGTTTTGATGGGGAAGATGCCTGGCAGGAGGTGGCGCAGTACAATCGTTTGCCCCATGTACATTACGAAGATGTGGATCCTGGAGAGGATGGGGAAGACCCCGGGGCCAGTTTAGAAAATATGCCTACGGCAAAGGACCGTGGGGGAACCTATGTGCAAACGTATTGGAAAGATGACCGGAATTTTGAGTTTGGAAAAGAGGGCAAGGGGAAAAAGGGGAGGAAAGTGGATAAGAAGAACGTGCAGTCTGACAAATAATGTAGGGGCTGCAGGTTACTTTTTTCGGTCAAGGAACCCATCCGGGTTCTTTTTCATGAGCTGCTTTCTACCTGATAATAAAATAACTGGAGTGGAGACTTTTGTTTCGTAATAAGGAAAAGATACTTAAAAGGGCAGATGATTTACTTAGGAGGCCTCACAGAAAAAGGGATAGGGTTGTCTACCTGTTATGTTTTATGCTAGAATGGAGAAAGTTGGGGGTGATTATTTTTGGCTTTAATCCTGTTGGGAATTATTATCGTTTTTGCCGACCAATGGAGCAAACATGTGGTAGAAAATTATTTATATTTAGGCCAGTCAGTCCCCATCATCACTGACGTTTTTCATATCACCCTGCTGAGGAATCCCGGGGCGCTTTTCGGGTTTATGCCTGGAGGCCGCTGGTTTTTTATTGTAATTACTATAATATCATTGGCTATTATGGCCCTGCTGATGATAGAAATACCCCGGGGAAAAATTTTCATGAAGGTTGGAATGACTTTAATTATAGGGGGAGCCCTGGGGAATCTAATAGACCGGTTACGTTTCGGCTATGTTGTCGATTTTATCGATTTTCGTTTTTGGCCGGTGTTTAATATAGCGGATATGGCCCTCTGTGTAGGAGCAGCTTTTTTCCTTTTTGAATATATATCTTTCAGTATAAAAAATAACCAATAGGGGAGGCAAATAAATTTGCATCCGGTTTTGTTTGAAATAGGCTTTATAAAGGTTTATTCCTATGGAGCTGCCCTGGCTCTGGCTTTTATCCTGGGAACAGTAATGGCCATAAGGGAAGCTCCTCGGGTAGGGATTGAGCAGGAAAGGATATTGGATTTATCTATATTAATCGGTATTGCTGCCCTGGTGGGTTCTCGGATTGCTTATATTATTTTGGATCTCAATTATTATCTGGAAGTACCTTTGAGAATTATCTCCAGGGAAGGGGGGCTTTCCTTTCATGGAGGGCTAATTGCCGGTTTTTTAGTCTCCTTGTGGTATGTCAGACGTTATAAGGTTCCGGTGGGAGTTACTGCGGACCTGGCTGCGCCTTATGTGGCCCTGGGTTACGCTATCACTCGAATTGGCTGCCTGATGTACGGCTGTTGTTACGGTAAAATCAGTGACCTTCCCTGGGCCCTGCCTTCATCTTTTGTAGACCAAGCACTACGGCACCCCACACAAATTTATGCCAGCCTGACAAACTTTTTATTTTTTGGTTTACTTCTTTATCTCAGGGATAAAAAGCCCTTTCAAGGGTACCTTTTTGTGCTGTATGTCGGCCTTTACGGTGTTTATCGTTTTGTTATAGAATTTTTCAGGGATTCAGATGTATTCTTTGGGCCGGTTACTCTGGCTCAGGCATTAAGTCTATTGATGGTGCTGGTCTCTGTGCTGCTCATCAAGTACTGGCCCTGGAAACAGGTGGAGAAATTCAGTGGTTAAAAAATACTGTTTTTTGGTGTCCCCCGAGGAAAGTGGGAAACGGCTGGACATTTTTCTTATGGAAAAGAATCCGGCCTATTCCAGGTCCCGTCTTCAGGCGTTGATTGCTGAAGGAATGATTTCTTTGAAGGGGAAAAGGGTTAAATCTAATTATAAGGTTAAAGAGGGAGACCAGATTTATATGGAAGTTCCTCCTCCTAGGGAAGTAACTGTTGAGCCGGAGAATATTCCCCTGCCTATACTATACCAGGATCAGGATATTGTAGTGGTGAATAAACCAGCGGGAATGGTAGTCCATCCAGCGGCGGGCCATTACCGGGGGACTCTCGTGAATGCCCTGTTATATCACTGCCGGGATTTATCAGGAGTAGGCGGTGAACTGAGGCCGGGCATTGTACACCGTCTGGACAAAGATACGTCGGGAATCCTGGTGGCGGCAAAAAATGATTCTGCTCATCATTCACTGGCACATCAGCTAAAAAAGAGGTCTATGAAGAGGGAGTATCAGGCCCTGGTGCACGGCAGGATAAAGGAAGACAGGGCCATGGTGGACGCTCCCATAGGAAGGCACCATAAGGACCGCAAAAAGATGGCCGTTACCAAAGGGCGGATCCGGGAGGCGGTTACCCACTTTGAGGTGTTGGAAAGGTTTGAGCGGTATACTTATCTCCGCCTGAAACTGGAGACGGGGAGAACCCATCAGATCAGGGTACACATGGCCTATATAGGATATCCTCTTCTGGGGGACGGCCAGTACGGTACTTCGAAAAATGAGTTTAATCTAACGGGGCAGGCCCTTCATGCGGGCACCCTAGGCTTTAACCACCCTCAGAGCGGAAATTACATGGAATTTTTTGCTCCGCTGCCGGAACATTTTCGAAGGATATTGAGTGCTTTGAGGCAGGGAAAGATTACTAAATCACCTGGGAAGGAGTAGATAAACCATGTCCCAATTTAGAAAAATTATTATGGACGAAAATGGTATGCGCAGGGCTTTGACCAGAATATCCCACGAGATTCTAGAGAAAAACAAAGGAATTGAGGATTTGATACTGGTGGGTATTCAAACCAGGGGAGTCCCTCTAGCACTGCGAATTGGTGAAAAGATTAATGAGATTGAGGGTGTGCAGATTCCCATTGGAGTATTAGATATTACCTATTACCGGGATGATTTGGATAATCATGATTTAGCTGACAGAGAAAAGGCCAGCCTTCCCTTTGGGGTGAATGAAAAAAAAGTAGTGCTGGTAGACGATGTGCTTTATGCAGGAAGAACCGCCAGGGCAGCTATGGACGCCCTGATGGATATGGGCAGGCCTAAGCTGATTCAGCTGGCGGTTTTAATAGATAGGGGCCACCGGGAACTCCCTATCCGGGCTGACTATGTAGGGAAAAACGTTCCCACCAGCCGCACCGAGGTAGTTTCGGTGAACCTGGTGGAAACCGACGGCGTAGATCAGGTGCTGATTGAAAAAAATGAAGATTAAAAACCCCCATGCCGGGGGTTTTTTAGTGCCAAAAAGTTGTGCTGATAGTACATTAGCCTGGTTTTGAAGAAATCTTATTTGGTTTTTAATTTTATAATTTTTGTATATTCTTGGCCTTATACCAAAGAATAAAGGATAGAGACTTTTGAAGTTAGTTCGAATGAAAGGGCAAAGAAAATAGAAGCATTCTTGCTTTTTTGAAGAAAATTTGGAGGTGTTATCTTGACCAATATATCTAACAAAGAACTGAATTATATGAAAGACTTTCTTTCCTGGGAACTTTTAATGGCCAAAAAATGTTTTGAATATTCTAATGAAGTACAGATTCAAGAGTTAAAGGGGCTTTTTGACCAGGCTGGCAAAATCCATCAGCAGAATTACCAGGTGAACTTAAATTACCTGGGGCAGATTAATCAGGAGGTGAACAGCTGATTATGGATACTCAATCAATCATAACCACTAAGACGGGCGCTGTGAAAATAGGAAAAGAAGTCACGGCTCAGCTTCCCAAGCAGAAGGATGCTACGGTGAACGACCGGGACCGATTAAATGATATTCTGTTACATGAAAAGCATATGCTTACAGGGTATAACACCGGTATTAATGAAGTATTGGACCCTAACCTTTTAAATCTTTTGCAGGAAAACCGTCAGCAGTTGCAGCAGGTTCATCAGCAGATGTTGGAAGCTCTTTTTGATATGGGGGAGTATACGGCGGACATTGCCCTTCCCAACCAGGTGGCCGATGCCTACGATATTTTTAACGGCTATAAAACTCAATTCCCTTATCCTGAGAGCAAACTGCACTGATGAGAATACAATAAACATTAGTGTTCAAAAGTACAATCAAATAATTTATTTGATTTGGTTTCTATCAACATGTACATCAAAACCCACTCTTTTTTGATTATGTACTAACAAAAAAAGTGGGTTTTTGTTCTGAGCATTCCGTTTCATTTTTGGTAAAATAATAACAAAAGTTAATATTTCCTTCGCAGGGAATAAGTCACTTATCAAGAAGGTACTTTTAAGTTTTTGTGTATAATATTTGGTAGGAATTAAGGGGACAGCTTACTTAATTACCTTAATTACACTTTTGGTTCATTTATTTTTATTGTCTCGTAATTAAGTAAGCTGTCCCCTTAATTCCCTTAATTAAAACTTTTTCTTGTTTTAACAGTCTATTATAATAAAGAGGCATACATAAGCTAAGAATTTCCCAGTGCCTCTAGAGAGAACAAAAGAAAGGATTTTCTTGATGTCATTGTTTTCTACTCCGAAGTGCTTGTTATGGATTTTGGCTGTCGTCTTCCTTTTATCTGCCGGATGTTTTAACTCCCACAGTACGCCGCAATTAAACCTGGAATACCTGGATGCAGTCCGGGGAATTTCGGTGATTCGTCCCTATGAATATTTTGATTATATAGCGGTGGAAAAGGAAATAGATAAACCGGAAGAGGTGGAAAGCCTGACGGAAGCTATAAAAGTTGCCAGTGTAAAAGGAATTTATAAACCGGGAGATTCCCGGTTTCCCGATATTGGTTTTCCCGATTACTATGTGGATTTTAAGTTAGGGGAGCTGGAGGTAAGGTCTTTTTACTGGAAGGAACGGTATATTCTTATGCCTATCTCGCTGGAAGGGGACCAGACAGCGGAAAGATATTTGTTGGAACTGGAGAGAGATTTTTTGGAATAGTACATTATTCTATACGTCAGTTTTTAGAAAGCCCCGGGGTATCCCTGGGCTTTATTGGCCCTGAGGATATCACGCAGTTTTCTCTGCGCTCAGGGTATCCTGAGCCTTTTTATTGCGCTCTCTTCCGGTGTGACATAGATGGTTTTGTGATGGTCATAGATCACCATCCCCGGTTTAGCCCCCCGGGGTTTTCTGACATGTTTAATTCGGGTATAATCTACCGGCACGTTGGAGGATTCGGCGCCTTTGCTGTAGAAAGCAGCCAGCTGTGCTGCTTCCTCCAGGGTTTGCGGAGGGATATGATCCCCTCTAATCACTACGTGGGATCCAGGGATGTCTTTAACATGAAGCCAAAGGTCTTCTTTCCCAGCCATTTTAAGAGACAGGTATTCGTTTTGGTAGTTGTTTTTACCAACAAAGATTTCCAAGCCCTGGCTGGATAAAAATTTTAAAGGCTCTGATTTTTTATGGGTTTCTTTCTTTTGGGCAGCGCCCTTTCGGGCGGTGGGTTTTTTGATGTAACCCTCTTTTATAAGTTCCTCTTTAATGTACTCCAGGTCTTCTGGCCTAACAATTTCCAGGCTGAATCGTACCCCCTCCAGGTAGCTTAACTCCCGGGAAATTTTATGCAGTGCTTTTTGTAATAGCGGCAGTGCTTTTTTATATTTCCTATATTTTTGAAAAATTTTTTGGGCATTGGCTCCGGGGGAAAGCTTAGGGTCCAGAGGGACCTTAATTTTTTTCTGTTGGGGGTCATAGAAGTTAACCAGTTCTACCTGATTCTCGCCTTTTTGCACCAGGTACATCTGGGAAGTCAGCAGGTCTCCNCATAGACGCAATTCTTCGGCTTTTTTTGCAGATTTTAACCTCAACTGCAGTTTTTCATTTTTGGCCCTTACTTTCTTAATTTCTTCCTCCACCAGGCTGACCAGGTTCTGCTTTAACTGGTCAGTTTTTTGCTGGTTTTCTTTAAAACTAAAGAAAGTGTTCAGCAGACGGTTCATGTTTTTGAAGGATTTTTTGTGGGTTGAAGGCAGGCTTTTTATATCCTGACAGGTAAAGTCTTTGAAAAACCCGCTTTCATTGACTATCATCGTCGGTTCCCAGAGATTATTTTGGACCGCCTTTCCCAGGGAGAAGAGAACCATATAGAGTCCTTCCATTTTTCCCGGAGGGATATCTTTGATTTTAACGGCTGGATCCAGGGAGGCACGGAAAGCAATTTCTTCTGCCAGCAGTGGGTCAAGCCCGTTAAAAATACGGATTAGAGCCTTGGAGAGTTTTTGTTCACCCTGGGCAAAAAATATTTCTGTCAGCTGCTCCGAAGAGAACAGGGAAAATGCATTTAAATTAATTTTTTCCTGGTAAGGAGGTGGTACATAGGGTTTTCCCGGAAGGACGGTACGGTGACGGCTGACAATGGGGGATACCGCCCGGATACTTCCCAGAATGATTTCCCGGTCGTCCAGGAGTATTATATTGCTGTGTTTTCCCATAAACTCCAGCACCAGGATTTTTTCCTCCACCAGGTCAAATTCATCCCGGGTGCGAATATACAGGCGCAGCACTCGATCGGTACCCTCCTGTTTGATTCCGGTGATTTTCCCTCCCGTCAGGTGTTTTCTCAGCAGCATACAGAAGGAGGGGGCAGTTTTTGGGTTTTCTTTTACCCTATCGGTAAGGTGGAGGCGGTGGGACATAGGATTAGCGGAAATTAAAAGGCGTTGGTGGCCCTCCTGACGGATTAACAGGTTAATTTCGTATCTGGATGGCTGCAGCACCCTTTCAATTTTCTTGTCTAATATTGTTTGCAGTTGATGGGCTGTGGCAGCTAGCACCAGTCCGCTGAAGGACATAATAATCTTCTCCTTTTTTCGCCTGAACAGCTTTATGTGACAGGATAACAACTATCCCAATGATACATTATGCTTTCAAGTATTTCAAGGGGTCATCTCCTAATATATGGTGAGGGCCAAAAGTATTCCGTAAGGGGAAGGAAATAGTATATCGGTGTCGAATATGAATAGTTGATTGTCCAAAAGACTGTTAATTTATAAGAATGGGAGGGAGCATGTTGGCTTTTAGGGACCTGCAGGAGTTTGCTGCACATTTGGAAAACCGGGGCCTTTTAAAGAGAATTACCTCTGAAGTGGATCCTGAGCTGGAAATTACGGAAATCACGGACCGGGTATCGAAGAAATACGGTCCGGCTTTATTGTTTGAAAACGTTAAAGGTTCACAATTTCCTTTAATTATAAATACTTTTGGGACTTATGAAAGAATGAGCATGTCATTAGGAGTAGAAAAACTGGACGATATCGCTGAGGATGTCTCCTCCATGGTGGACATATTTTCTGCAAAAAAATTGATGGATAAACTGAAATCTATTCCCATGCTGACTCAGCTGGCGGGTTTTCCGCCCAAGAAAGTAAAAAAGGCCCCCTGTCAGGAAGTGGTGGCAGAACCTGACCTGAGCAAACTTCCCATATTAAAGTGCTGGCCGTTGGACGGAGGGAAGTTTATCACCCTGCCCCTGGTGTTTACCAAAGATCCCGAAACCGGAGAAAGAAACTGCGGTATGTACCGGCTTCAGGTTTTTGATGAAAAGACCACCGGTATGCACTGGCACATGCATAAAGACGGGGCCAGCAATTTTTCTAAGCATAAGAGGAGGGGGGAACGGATGGATGTGGCTATAGCCCTGGGGGGTGACCCGGCTACCATTTATTCCTCCACGGCACCCCTACCAAAAAACCTTTATGAACTGGTTTTTGCCGGTTTCCTGAGAAAGGCGGCGGTGGAGGAGGTTAAGTGCAAGACGGTGGACCTTTATGTCCCGGCTCATGCGGAGTTTATTCTGGAGGGTTATGTGGATCCCCAGGAGGAAACCCGGATTGAGGGCCCCTTTGGAGATCATACCGGTTATTATTCCCTGGCGGACCAGTATCCGGTCTTTCATTTGACCTGTATTACCCATAAGAAAAATGCCATTTATCCGGCTACTATAGTAGGAAAACCACCCATGGAGGACTGTTACCTGGCCAAAGCTACGGAGAGGATATTCCTTCCCCTGTTGAAGATGATTATCCCGGAGGTGCTGGATATCAATCTTCCCCTGGAGGGGGTTTTCCACAGCTGTGCCATCGTTTCCATTAAGAAGACGTTTCCGGGACAGGCCCGCAAGGTGATTAATGCCCTTTGGGGCCTGGGCCAGATGATGTTTACCAAGATGATTATCGTGGTGGATGAAAAGGTGGACCCTCAAGACCTGTCTACAGTAATGTGGAAGGTATTTAACAATGTAGATCCCAAAAGGGACCTCATGATTGTAGACGGACCCCTGGATGCCCTGGACCATGCCTCACCTCTGCCTAATTTCGGTGCCAAGATGGGGATTGACGCCACGGTCAAAGGGCCATCGGAGGGGCATTATCGAGAATGGCCCGAGGATATTGAGATGTCTGAATCTATCCGGGAACTTGTCAACAGAAAGTGGGAGGAGTATGGTCTGGAATAAATTAAAAACATACGGGGAACTGGTGATGTTTCGTCATACCCTGTTTGCGCTGCCCTTTGGCCTCATGGGGGCGTTTCTGGCCAGCGGGGGTTGGCCGCCCTTTGCAAATTTGTTTTGGATCCTGGTGGCCCTGGTGGGGGCCAGGAATGCGGCCAACGCGTTAAACCGCCTGATCGATTGGAGAATCGATGCTAAAAATCCCCGCACCGCCTCCCGTCACATGCCCCAGGGATTGGTAAAACCTCTGGAGGTGCTTATATTGAGCGGAATTGGGCTGGGGTTGATGGTTCTTGCGGCTTTCCGTTTGAATGATCTCTGTGTAAAACTCCTGCCTTTGGCTGTGTTGATTTTGGTGGGTTATTCCTATACCAAGCGCTTTACCTGGGCCTGTCACCTGGTGTTGGGCCTGGCGGTGGGGTTAGCGCCCCTGGGTGCCTGGATTGCCATCACCGGTGAAATGGCCCTGGCGCCCCTGATTTTGACCCTGGTGGTAGCCCTCTGGGTGGCTGGCTTTGATGTAATTTATGCCACTCAGGATATTACCTTTGACCGGAAGGAGAGGATTCACTCCATTCCCGCCCGGTTTGGGTTAAAAAATGCCCTGTTGATTGCCCGGGCCTTTCATTTTACCACCATCCTGCTGCTGCTTTCTCTGCCCTTAATATTAAACCTGGGCTTGCTGTATTACCTGGGAATATTGGTGGCAGCAGGCCTTTTGCTGTATGAACACCGGATTGTCTCTCCAGAAAATTTGAGCAGGGTCAAGATTGCTTCCTATCATGTGAACGAACTGATTGGGGTAACCGTTTTTGCTTTTACCCTGGCGGACATGTTTATTTTATAATTTTGCTTATGTTTTATATGTTTTGAAATACTCTTTATGGTGTTGGCCAATAGTGTTATTATTCTTGCAACAATATGTTTTAGGAGAGGTTTACATTGAAAAAAATTATTGTGGGAATTTCCGGAGCCAGTGGGATTGATTATGCCCGCATACTGGTGCGGGAGCTTTACAGAAAAGATTATATCATATACCTGGTCATTACCGGCCCTGGAAAAATCGTTATGGAAAAAGAAGCGGACCTGAAGCTTATGGGGAATGTGCAGGAACAGGAACGTCAGCTTAAAAATTTTTTTGAGATTCCCCTGAAGGAGGACCGGTGCTTCGTTCTTCTGGAAAATGAGGATATCGCCGCTTCTGTGGCCAGCGGTTCCTTTAAGGTAGAGGCTATGGTGGTTATCCCCTGTTCTATGGCCACGGTTTCCTCCATAGCCCGGGGCAGTTCCCAGGACCTTTTAGAGAGAGCGGCAGACGTGATGATAAAAGAAGGCCGCCGGTTAATCGTGGTACCCCGGGAAACTCCCTTAAGCCGGATTCACCTGGAAAACCTACTTCAGTTAAGTCGGGTTGGGGTAACCGTTTTGCCTGCTATGCCGGCTTTTTATCATAAACCCTGTTCCATAGAGGACCTGGTAAAATTTGTGTCCGGCAGGGTTTTGGAACACTTGGGGCTGGAACATAATTTGTATCAGCCCTGGTCCCCGGAGCCGGACAAGGGGGGAAGGGGTAGGGAATCCAGTTTTAAAATTGGCATTCTTCAGCTGACTTCTCACCTGGACGATACAGTAGAGGGATTTAAGGAGGGTATCTCTGTATTAAAGAATACAGAATTTATATATGATTATCGCAATGTGGAGGGAAGGGTCCCCCAGCTTGCCGCGGAAGCGGAGGGACTTGTAAACCGGGGGATGGACCTGATCTTCGCCTGTACCACACCGTCAGCTAAATTTGCTGCCGGCGCTGTAGGAGGGAAGGGTACTCCGGTGGTGTTTACTCCGGTACTGGATCCGGTAAAGGTAGGGCTGGTAGCATCCTGGGAAAGTTCTGAAAACAATCTCACCGGGGTCAGCGGCCTGGTTTCCTCAGAGCAAAAGCTGATCCGTTTTAAGGAATTATATCCCGGGCTTAGAAAGCTGGTAATTGTTTACGAGGGAGAGAATCCTAATGCCGCTATTGAGCTGGAATATGTGCTGAAAGCAGCGGCGCGAATGAGGCTTGGAGTGCAGGCTGTGGAGGTTTCCGGGGTGGAAGAGTTAAAAGCCCTGGCCAAAAAGAAGTTTTATGCGGGAACCGGTTTCTTTGTTCCCGTCAGTCCCCTGGTGGAGCAAAACATTTCCCTGCTAATTGAGCAGGCCAGGGATCAGAAACTGCCTCTGATGGCGCCCAATGAAGGCGCTGTGAAGCAGGGAGCCTTGTTGGGGTTGGTGGCTTCCCACTATGACCTGGGGGTAGAGGCGGGAAAGATGGCAGCAGAAATACTGCTGGGGAAAGACCCTTCGGATATCCCCATAGGCCGTCCTGAACAGCCTGATTTAATGATTAACTTGACTGCTGCCATGAATCTAAAGCTGGATATCCCTGCCCATATTTTGGAGCAGGCATCAGTAATATATTAAAAAGACTGCAGAATACAATCTGATCATCTGGTAAATGAGGTGCTCCCTGAGGAGGGTGAGACAAGATATGGTTCAAAAAATGGAACTTTTAGCCCCGGTGGGCCGTTGGGATGTTCTGGAGGCCGTGGTGGAGGAGGGTGCCGATGCGGTGTACCTGGGGGCTAAAAAACACAATATGCGGATGTTCCGCAGTGATTTTAATTTTACGGAAGAAGAAATTGAAAAAGCCATTAAATATGCCCGTCCCAGGGGTGTTAAAGTATATATTACCATGAACAATCTGCTTTTTGACCAGGAGATGGAAGAACTGAAACCTTACCTTAAATTTCTGGGAAAGGTGAAACCCGATGCCCTGATCATTCAAGATTTAGGAGTTATTCAGGTGATGCGGGAGCTGGGGGTTACTCTGCCTCTGCATGCCAGCGTGATGATGAATGTGCATAATGAACCCACCATAAGGCTGCTGGCTGAACAAGGAGTGAGCCGGACTATTCTTTCCAGGGATATTTCCCTGCTGGAGGCAAAGGAGCTGTTGAAGAATACAGGAATGGAACTGGAATACTTTATTCACGGAGACATGTGCCTGTGTCAAAGCGGCCAGTGCTACCACAGCGGGATGGTTTTCGGGGAAAGCAGCAACCGGGGCAGGTGCATGAAGCCCTGTCGATGGGCTTTTGGCCTTTGGGATCGGAACCAGGAAGCGTCCCTGGCTCTTTCCCGGGATAAAAAATACCTGCTGGCCATCAAGGATATGTGTATGCTGAACTATATCCCGGAACTGGCAGATTCAGGGATCTGTTCTTTGAAAATTGAAGGGCGTATGCGCACTGCGGATTACCTGAGCATGGTGGTCAGGATCTACCGCAGGGCTTTGGACCGCTATTATGAAGACCCCCTGGGGTATACCATGGACCCCAGAGATTTTAAAGAGATACATGATAAAAGAGTTCGGGATTTCAGCAGTTTGTATGCATTTAAAAATCCCGGACCCCTTTCCATTGGCTACAGTGGTGAGCGGGAACCCCGGTTTTTCAGTCATGCTGTTAGGGAAAAGGAAATCACTCAAAAGGATATTGAAGAACAGGTTTTTGCAGGTAAGTTAGAGAAAGAGAAGACGTTCCCTGAACCTAAACTGTCCGTCAGGGTAGGCCATATAAAAGGAATGGTGGAAGCCGTAAAAGCTGGAGCTGATTGCGTCTATATCGGAGGAGAATCTTTTATTTCCTCCGGGGGAGGCTGGTCTTCGGCGGATCTATATTATGCCGTTAATTACGGCAGGGCCCGGGGAGTTGAAGTGGTGGTGGCCACCCCCCGGATTACCCAGGGCAGGCAGGTGGAAAGGCTTCGGGA
>SL_3KL_010_SEDDRAFT_10001763_pt1 | contig 19767 bp, 17 predicted proteins | sample SodLakKL_010_SED_2_FD_10381 | JGI IMG/M metagenome (IMG submission 10381) | reverse complement strand
TCGAACACCCTTGAAATATTCGCTTACCTTCAGCAGCAGTTCCTGGTTCAACCCGGTATCATAAGGGGTATCCTTTAATGCCGTAACAAATGTATCCGTAGGCGGCTGGGAGGTTCCCAGGGAAAGGGGAGAAGTCGCTGTGTCCACCACATCCACTCCCGCCTCAATCGCCTTCAGGTATGCCATGGAGGCCATCCCGCTGGTGTAGTGACAGTGAAGTTGAATGGGAATATCCACCGCTTTCTTCAGCTGGCTCACCAGCTCATAAGCATCATAGGGGGAAATTAACCCGGCCATATCCTTGATACAGAAGGAATCAGCCCCCATATCCGTCAGCTTTCTGGCGATATCTACAAAGTGAGGAATGTCATGAAACGGGCTGATGGTATAACTGACCGTTGCTTGAGCATGGAGCCCTACCCTCTTGGTGGCCTCCATGGCTTTTTCCATATTTCTTAAATCATTCAAAGCATCAAAAATCCGGATAATATCCAACCCGCAGTCAGCGGTATTTTGGACAAAAGCATCCACCACATCATCTGCATAGTGCCGGTAGCCCACCAGGTTCTGTGCCCGGAGAAGCATCTGTATTTTCGTTTTTTTCAAATGCTTTCTCAGGACTCTCAGGCGGTCCCAGGGGTCTTCATCCAAAAAACGCATGCAGGTATCAAAGGTGGCTCCTCCCCATACCTCCAGGGAGTGGTAACCTACATCATCCATAATTTCTAATATGGGGATCATTTCTTCGATTTTCATACGGGTGGCCATCAGGGATTGGTGTGCATCCCGCAGAGAAGTATCCGTAATTCCAACGATTCTCTTTTCCTGTGTCATAAAAACCCTCCTTTTTGTTTTCTTTGGTATTTTGCGTTACTTTCTGTTTTGTGGATGGAGATATACTTAATGATACCAGCTTTTTTTTCAGTAAATACAACATAAATTTCTACGTCAAAATACAATTATTTTCATACCAGTATATCATATAATTGACCCTTTTTTCACATGTCTTTTTATAAAAATAATTATTTTTTACTAATACTCATTCCTGTTCCCGGCGATGCTTTTTCATACATTCAAATATATTTCAAAATAAGACAGGAGAACCGTCCCCTTGTCTTATTTTTTTTACGATATCTGCTGTCCGTCTTCCCTTTGATTGGGGCTGATGCTTTCGGGGCTGACCAGTTCCTCACCCCCGGTCTTTGCAGGAACCCGAGCCAGGGAAACAACCCGGTCGCCCTGATCCAGCTTAATCAGGGTCACTCCCTGAGCATAACGGCTTATCATTGAAATTTCACTAACCTGCTGCCGAATAATAATTCCCTTGGCGGTTATTAACATCAGTTCATCCCCGGACTGTACTCCTCTGAAACCTACCAGGGGGCCGGTGCGTGGAGTGACCCGAAGGGTATAAATACCTTTGCCTCCCCTTTTCTGAAGCCGGTATTCCTCCACTGCTGTCCTCTTGCCAAAACCTTTTTCCGATACCACCAGCACGTCCCGTTCAGGGCAGACCACCTGCATACCAATGACGGCATCCTCCCGGGAAAGGGTAATCCCCTTTACTCCCCGGGCAGACCTCCCCATGGTCCTTACATCGCTCTCCCGGAACCTGATGCTCAAGCCTTTTGTGGTACCTAAAAGTATTTCCCGGCTGCCGTCGGTCATCCTGGCTCCGATTAGCTCGTCGTCATCCCCCAGGGTAAGGGCGATAAGCCCTCCCTTGCGGGCTCTCTGATATTCAATCAGGCGGGTCTTTTTCACATATCCTTTTTTGGTGCCGAAGAATAGAAAGTCTTCCTTCGTAAATTTCCGAATGGGGAAAACCGTGGTGATAAATTCCCCCTTATCCAGGGAAAGCAGATTGATCATATTAGTCCCCCGGGCCTGCCTTCCCGCCTCTGGTATTTCGTATACTTTAAGACGGTAAAGCTTCCCATGATTGCTGATGCACAGCAGGTTGTGATGGGTGGAAGTGATGAATAACTGTTCCACAAAATCATCTTCCTTGGTCCCCATCCCGGTAATTCCCCGGCCGCCTCTCCTCTGACTCCGATAAGTGGTCAGGGGAAGGCGCTTTATATAACCCTGGTGGGTAAGGGTGATAACCGCATCCTCCACGGCAATCAGGTCTTCTATATGAAGCTCCTCCTCCCGGGGCATTATTTTGGTCCTCCGGGGGTCGGAAAATTTCTTCTTAACCTCCTGCAGCTCTGTCTTAATAATCTGGAAAATAAGCCTCTCATTGTTCAACACTTCCTGCAGATAGGCAATCTTTTTAATCAGCTCCAGGTATTCTGCCTCCAGCTTTTCCCGTTCCAAACCGGTAAGCTTCTGAAGGCGCATATCCAAAATTGCCTGGGCCTGTTTTTCCGTCAAGTTAAAACTGCTTATCAGCCCTTTTCGGGCTTCATCCACCGTCTTGGACTGTCTGATCAATTTTATCACTGCATCCAGGTTGCTCAGGGCAATACGCAGCCCCTCCAGGATATGGGCCCGTGCTTCAGCTTTTCTCAATTCAAAACGGGTGCGCCGGGTGATGACCTCCTTCTGGTGGTCCAGGTACGCCTGAAGCACCTGTTTAAGATTAAGCACCCGGGGCTGACCGTCTACCAGGGCCAGCATAATCACCCCAAAAGTCTGTTCCAACTGGGTATACTTAAAAAGCTTATTTAATATAACCTGAGGTATAACATCCTTTCTAAGGTCAATGATTACCCTCATTCCGGTACGGTCGGATTCATCCCCCAGGTCTGTAATTCCTTCAATTTTTTTGGTCCTAACTAAATCAGCGATGGTTTCCACTAAGCGGGCTTTATTCACCTGGTAGGGAAGTTCCGTCACCGTAATCCTGGTCTTGTCGCCCTTCAGCGGTTCAATGGTGGTTTTAGCCCTCATTTTAATAATACCCCTGCCGGTGCTGTAGGCAGAATCAATGCCCCCTTTACCCAGGATTAAACCCCCCGTGGGAAAATCGGGGCCTTTAATAATCCTGGCTAAAGACTCTCCATCTACCTCCGGATTATCGATCATGCTTACCAGTCCATCCACCACCTCCCCCAGGTTATGGGGAGGGATATTGGTGGCCATGCCTACGGCAATTCCTGAGGAACCGTTCACCAGTAAATTGGGGAAACGGGCAGGAAGCACCACCGGCTCCTCCAGGCTGTCATCGAAGTTGGGCCGGTAATCGATGGTATCTTTATCAATATCGGTGAGCATCTGCTCCGCAATTTTCGCCATCCGGACCTCGGTATAACGCATGGCCGCCGCGGAATCGCCGTCTACACTTCCGAAGTTACCGTGCCCATCTACCACAGGGTAACGGGTAGAAAATTCCTGGGCCATTCTGACCATGGCTTCATAGACTGCTAAATCTCCGTGAGGATGGTACTTACCCAGCACCTCTCCCACCAGCCTGGCGGATTTCTTGTGGGGCTTGTCGGGGCTCAGGCCCAGCTCGTGCATGGCATATAAAATCCGGCGGTGAACCGGCTTCAAGCCATCCCTGACATCCGGCAGCGCCCGGCTCACAATAACGCTCATGGCGTAGTCCATAAAGGAATTTTTTACTTCGTCCTGAATATTAATGCTGACAATTTTCCCGTGGGTATATTCATCCATACGCAATTTCTCCTATCCAAAAATTTAAAAAATATGATGTAGCATATATAATAAAGTCCTTAAATATCCAGGTTTCGGACATCATGGGCATGGTCCTCAATAAACTGCCGGCGGGGTTCTACCTTATCCCCCATCAGTGTGGAAAAGATCGTGTCCGCTTTGATGGCATCCATCAGGTTTACCTGTAGAATAGTCCGGCTCTCTGGATTCATGGTAGTTTCCCACAGCTGTGTGGGATTCATCTCCCCCAGGCCTTTGTAGCGCTGCAGGGAGTAACCGTTCCTCCCCACCTTTTTATAAAAGCTGTTCAGCTGATGATCGCTGTAAAAATACTGTTCCTCTTTGCCTTTCTTTACTTTAAAAAGAGGTGGTTGAGCAATATAGATATACCCTGCCTCAATAAGGGCGGGCATATAACGGTAGAAGAAGGTTAAAAGCAGAATCCGTATATGGGACCCATCCACGTCGGCATCGGTCATGATAATAATTTTATGATAACGGGCTTTTTTTAAATCAAAATCTTCGCCAATTCCCGTGCCCAGAGCTGTAATAATGGTCCTGATTTCATTATTGGACAGGATCTTGTCCAGCCGCGCCTTTTCTACGTTTAAAATCTTACCCCTCAGGGGGAGTATGGCCTGGAATCTCCGGTCCCTGCCCTGTTTTGCTGAACCTCCCGCTGAATCTCCCTCCACCAGGTATATTTCACTGATGGAAGGGTCCCTGGAGGAACAGTCGGCCAATTTTCCTGGAAGGTTGGTTATTTCCAGGGCATTTTTACGCCGTGTCAGCTCCCGGGCTTTCTTAGCTGCTTCCCGAGCCCGGTACGCATGCAGTGACTTTTCTACAATTTTTTTGGCTACATTAGGATTTTCATCCAGATAATGTCCCATTTCCTGATAAATTAATGAATCTACAATCCCCCTGACCTCCGGGTTGCCCAGTTTGGTTTTGGTCTGTCCTTCAAACTGGGGGTCACGTATCTTAACGCTGATTACCGCGGCAATGCCCTCCCGGATATCCTCTCCGGACAGATTGCTTTCACCCTCCTTGAGAAGGTTGTACTTTCGCGCATAATCATTGATTAAACGAGTTAAAGAGGTCTTGAATCCAAACTCATGGCTTCCCCCTTCATAGGTATGGATATTGTTGGCAAAAGAATAAATTAGTTCGTTATAACCGGTATGGTATTGAATGGCCAGTTCCAGTTCACAGTCCCTTAAAGTTCGATTAAAATAGATGGGGTCTTTATGGACAACATCCTTGGTACGGTTCAGGTAGCTGATGAATGACTTAATACCTCCCTCGTAACAGAACGCCTCTTCCCGAATTTCTTCCTTTCGCTCATCCCGAAGAATGATATTTAACCCTTTATTAAGAAAGGCCAGTTCTCTCAACCGCTGGGTTAAGTATTCAAAATCAAACCGTATTTCTTCAAATATCTCACTGTCTGCAGAAAAACTTATTTGGGTGCCGCTTTCCTGGGAGCTTCCAATTTTTTTTAGCTGAGTGACCGGCTTACCCCTTTCATACCGCTGGGAATAAATGCCGCCATCTCTCTTAATCTCTACCTCCAGCCATTCCGAAAGAGCATTTACCACGGAAAGGCCTACTCCGTGCAGGCCTCCGGAAACTTTATAGCCCTCTCCACCAAATTTCCCACCGGCATGAAGCAGGGTGAGAACCACTTCTACGGCGGGAAGATTCATTTTAGGATGAATTTTTACCGGTATACCCCTTCCGTCATCTATCACGGTAATGAAGTTCCCCTTTTTAATGATCACTATTATTTCCCTGCAAAATCCGGCAGAGGCTTCATCTACACTGTTGTCCACCACTTCAAAAACCAGATGATGAAGCCCTTTTTTCCCCGTAGAACCAATATACATTCCGGGCCTTTTGCGCACCGCTTCCAAGCCTTCCAGTACCTGAATCTGATGCTCATCGTACTGGTTTTTTTCATTCACCATCGTACCCGACCTCCCTTCCTTGAAAAAAATTTTCCATTACCCCGTAATCAATTCCACTCTCTTCTTCAGAGTAGTGGGAGCAATGGGAGAAAAATAAATTTTATCGGTGGTGACAATAAAGGATTTAGATTCTTCCTTTTTCGTAGTGATCACCACTTTTTTTTCTTCTTTAGACTGTAAAAATTCTTTGGTGCTGCTGCTGGACAGCAAGCTCATGTCAAAAATTCCCAATATCTCCACCATGGGGACAACTATTGAACTGCCAATATGCAAATACACAATTATCCTCCTGTTCTAAAAGATTTATTTTTTTAAATGACAAATCGGACATATGGATTCCTGCTGCCGTGGTGAGAACAGAGCCCCACATTCTATACATTCCTGCCACCCCTGTTCTTTTCTTAGTATAGAACGCCTGGCTTCCTGGGTCATAATATTTTTGATTTTTTCTTTAAAATAGTCTTCCTGCAGATCTTTAACCGACTCTTCTATTTTTAAGGCTTCCTCTTTTTGTAATAAAATATTTTTGATATCAAGGGATTCTTGATTTTCCTGAAGTTCCTCCTCAGGTGGTTCACTGCTGAGGATTGACCCTACTTTAAAATGGATATCTTTTACCACCGGGCTTTCCAGCTTATGATTTATTTTATTGATCATGCTGTGTTTATAAAAGCTTAAATGCTGGGCCCAATGAGAATTTTCTACATGGATAAATAGAATGCCTCCTTTGATTCCCTCCGCCCGGGTATGCTGTAAAATTTGGGGGCCTACCTCCTTCTCCCATTGACAAAGGGCCATTCCCTCTTTTACCTTTTTGGATACGCCTATTTTTTTCATGGTACTATTTAAAAAAGAACCCAGTTTTTCCATTTATAAAACCTTTACATTTCCCTGTTTAATTAAAAATATTTTCGCCGGAACATTTAAATTATTTAAAATCTCTTCTTCCCGGGTTCCGGTAATAAACGTTTGAATCCCCTTTTTTATTTCCTGGACCAGAAATATTCTCCGGCTTTGGTCCAGCTCGGAAAAAACATCATCCAGCAGCAGCACAGGGTATTCTCCCCATTTCCCTTTTATGATTTCCATAATAGAAAGTTTTAGTGCTAAAACGCAGGTTCTCTGCTGGCCTTGGGAAGCATAATTCTTGGCCGGCTGATTGTCTATCAATATTTTCAAATCATCCCGATGTGGGCCCAGAAGTGAAACCCGATTTTTCAGCTCATCTTTTTTGAGTATGTTCAGCTGTTCTCTAAACATAGACTTAATATGCTCCAGTTCTGAGTCATGATTAATCTCCAGGCCGGAAACATAATTCAGGTGCAGGTTTTCTTTGTTATCGGTCAGCCTCCTGTACACCAGGCGGGATAAAATTGACAGTTTTTGAATAGTTTCAAGCCTCTTTTTCAATACCAGGGATCCATAATGAATAAACTGTTCATCCCAAAGAGATAAATCCTCTTCGGTTTTTTTCCAATCCATACTTAATTTTAACACTTTATTGCGCTGCCGTAAAATTTTGGTGTAATCCCTAAGGGTTTTGGAATAAATAGAGGAAATCTGACCTATTTCCCTATCCAAAAAATCCCTTCTACCGGAGGGTGATCCTTTGGCCAGATTCAAATCATCGGGAGAAAAAATAACAGCCTTAAAATCCTTAGGCATACTCTTTTTTTCCAGACCATTAATCTTTATCTTTTTTTTACCCTCCTGAGTATATGCAATTTTTAAATGATAACTACCATTCAGTGTCTCCAATTCTGCTGCTATATTAAAAAAAGACTGGTTCAAACGAATCAGTTCCCGATCCTGAAATGTTCTATTAGATCTACCGCCGGCAAAATAAAAAATAGATTCCAATAAATTTGTTTTACCCTGGGCATTATTTCCCAGGAAAATATTAATATTTGGATCCAAATCAACATACAATTTTTCATAGTTTCTAAAATTTATTACCTGTAGTTTTTTTATTCGCAAGGGCCAGGCCCCCATCTTTTAACTTTTTATAGGTAAAACTAGATAAAGATAATCATCTTTCTGTGGATAAAGCTTTAGAACACAAGGGCCGTTTGCTTCTCTAAAATTTAACTGAATTTTTTCCATATCTATATATCTTAAAGGCTCTATTAAAAAACGGGAGTTTAAAAATATATCTACATCTTCTCCCTCTTTTTCGATATCCACTTCCTCTTCAACACTTCCCATTTCTGAATTTGCTTTGAAAAGAGCTGCCTTATCTCGAACTTCTATTTTTGTGATAAAATTATTTCCCTCTGAAATAAGAATAATTCTCTGCAGACAGCTGATTAAATCATTTTTTCCAGCAGTAATTGTGGTATTAAACTCATTGGGAATCACCCGTTCAATGGCAGGGTATTTTTCATCCAGTAATTTAGAAAAGAAAAGGAAATTATCAATTTTAAAGAGAATTTGCTTTTTCTCATCTACCTTTACCTGGATTTTTTCTTCTGAAAAATTAAATTTAATTATCTCCGTTAATATTTTTAACGGTACTATAAATTGCATTTCTTTTCCACTGATATTTTCTATGGCCCCTTTTCTCACGGAAAGCCGAAAGGAATCAGAGGAAGTAAGGGTAAGGCGGTCTTTTCCAATCGAAAATAAAATACCTGTCAAAGGAGCTTTTCCCTCATCTCCTGAGGCACAAAAAATAGTTTGTTTCAACATATCTTTAAAAAGGTCCGTTTTAATGGCCCAATCACTATCCATTTCCATCACGGGTATTTCAGGAAAATCCAAAGGATCCAGGCCTTTTAATTGAAAATTTACCTTGCTGCACTTAATTAAAGCATTAAAGTTATCTCCTATTTCAATATCTACCTGCTGGTCATTGACCAGCCTGATTATTTCCGCCAGTTTTGTAGGAAGCACGACCGCTCCTTCTTTTAATGTCTTTACCGGCAGGTGACATCTGATGCCTACCTCCAGATTTGTAGCAGACAGGTCCAGCACATTTTTATAACAGGAAAGATATATTCCTTCCAGTGAAGGAATGGTGCTTCGTTGAGGTGCTATTTTCATACAGGCCTGTAGGAAAAAAAGCATTTCAGATTGATCTCCAGAAAATTTCATATTTTCCTCCTTATTTTTGGCATATTAATTGCTTATTATGTATATAATAATAATTTAAAAAAATAGTAATAGTAATAAGGCTTGTGGATTTGTGGAAAACTAAAAAGAAACGACGTCTGGATTAAATAGTTGTTGTGATAAAAGCAGTGGATGAAGAAGGTCTTTTTAGAGTGATATACACAAGCAAAAAATAATATCAAAAATTTCAAAAAACCCTGTGTATAAATCTGACTTTATGCACAGGATAATCAGAGTTTCTTAACTTTTTGAATTAAATCATTAATAATTTTTTTCAATTCATCATCTTTAATTATTTCTGCTGTTATTTTTTGATGAGCGTGCATTACCGTGGTATGGTCTCTTCCACCGAAATCTTCCCCAATTTTAGGGAGGGAAAAATCCGTAAGCTCTCGGCATAAATACATGGAAATCTGCCTGGGGTAAGTAATATGTTTGGTCCTTCTCTTACATTTCAAATCTTCTGTTTTGATTTTAAAATAATCTGCAGTAATGGTTTGAATGTGATCAATGCTCATAGTTTTTTGTTTTTTTTGAGAAAGAATATCTTTAAGGGCTTCTTTGGCCAGGTCCAAACTAATTTTATTGCCGGTAAGGGAGGAGTAAGCAACCACCCTGATCAAAGCCCCTTCTATTTCACGAATGTTAGTGCTGATTTCATTGGCAATATAAGAAACTACTTCATTGGGAAGGTCGAGGCTTTCCAAACTGGCTTTTTTGCGGATAATGGCAATTCTTGTTTCCAAATCAGGGGGTTGAATGTCTGTAATAAGCCCCCATTCGAATCGGGAACGAAGCCTGTCCTCCAGAGTAGGAATATCTTTGGGAGGGCGGTCGCTGGAAATAGCAATCTGTTTATTATTTTCGTGCAGGGAATTGAAAGTATGGAAAAATTCCTCCTGAGTTTGTTCCTTTCCTGCTAAAAATTGAATATCGTCGATTAAAAGGATATCCACATTTCGATATTTATTGCGGAATTCAACCGTCCGGTTGTCACGGATGGCATTAATAAACTCGTTGGTAAACTTTTCTGAAGTAATGTAAACTACCATGGTATTGGGTTTGTTTTCCAAGGCAACGTGGCCTATGGCGTGTAAGAGATGGGTTTTACCCAAACCCACACCTCCGTACACAAAAAGAGGGTTGTAGGCCTGGGCAGGAGATTCGGCAACGGCTAGAGAAGCAGCATGGGCAAAACGGTTGCCACTGCCTACAACATAAGAATCAAAGGTATATTTTGCGTTTAACCAGTTTTTATTGCTTTGAAATTGACGAGAAGGGATGGACTTTTTTACATTTCTATCTTCGTCCTCCATAGATTGTTCCCGGTGATTACTTTCCGTTTCAATAACTAACTTGACGCAGTAATTTGAATCGGTTAAATTATTTAAGACAGAATTAATCAGGCTTGAATAACGATTTTCTATAAAATTCTTGGAAAAGTCGTTGGGAACGCTGATAAAAAAAATATTATCCTGTATGGCAAGAGGCTGAATGGGCTTGATCCAAGTTTCATAACTGGGTTTACTGAGTTTTTTTTCGACTTCCAGCAGAGTCTGCTGCCAGATTATGTTAATGTCTGTTTGCATTTTTAAACCTCCCGATAATTCTAAAAAAATTAAGGATATAAACATATTTATAAACAACTTATCCACAGATGTGGATATTAAAGGACAAAAAACCTATACGAGAATATAATACCAAAATTTGAAAGGTTCTACAACCTGAAATATTTTTACTAAGAAGTCAATAAACAAAGATATTATCGATATTTCCGGGGTTGACAGGGTGAAAATAAATAATATATAATTGCTATAGCATTTCTGGGGGAATTTTTTTTAAAAGGAGGTGTCATGGCCATGACGAAAAGAACGTATCAACCTAAAAGAATAAAAAGAAAAAGAAACCACGGGTTCAGAGCAAGAATGAGAACCAAAGGTGGAAAAATAATTATTAAAAGGCGAAGAAAAAAGGGTAGAAATCTTTTAACAGCTTAGGTCGCGTTGAGGGGCCTTTTTTAGCTTTTTAGGGAAATATAAGGGTTTGGCGGTGCTTTTATTGTTTAAGAGCATTAAAAAGAACTGGGAGTTTAAAAAAGTTTATAATCATGGAAAATATTTTGTTTCTCCCTACACAGTAGTTTACCTTTATCCGAATAAAGAGGGAGAAAAACGACTGGGCATAACCGTAAGCAAAAAGGTCGGAAACAGTGTGGAGCGGCATCGTATAAAACGTATTTACAAGGAAGTTTGCAGATTAAACGAAGCAAAAATAAAAAATGGTTATGATATTATACTGGTGGCCCGGAAAAAAGCAGCCGAACTTGATTTTAAAATAGCCTGGAAAGATCTGATGGAGCTATTTAAAAAAGGAAAATTATTGGAGAAGACGCATAAAAATGAAAATATTAAAAAGAATAACGGTAATTGTGATTAAATTCTATAAAAAATTTATTTCCCCCTTGTTTCCTCCAAGATGCAGGTTTTATCCAACCTGTTCCAGTTATGCTCTGATGGCTTTAGAAGAGAGAGAATATAAGGAAGCCATGGTATTGATCCTTAAAAGATTATCAAGGTGTCACCCGTTTCATGGGGGGGGTTACGACCCTTTGCCCGGAAAAAGGAGGAAGTTAGATGATTCAACCCATAGTTGACATACTTTTTGAAGTACTGCTCTATTTTTATAATTTAACCGGGAATTATGGGGTTGCCATAATTATTCTTACGATAATTGTAAAAGTAATTACCTTTCCCCTGACTCAAAAACAAATAAAATCTGCCAAAGCAATTCAAGATATACAGCCGGAACTAAAAAAATTGCAGGAAAAACATAAAAACGATAAAGAAAAACTGAATGAAGAAACCATGAAGCTGTGGCAGGAACATAAAATTAATCCTCTGGCGGGCTGCCTACCGCTGATTGTCCAGTTTCCGGTTTTAATTGCCATGTTCAGACTGCTTCAGGAAAGTGAAACGTTATTTATGAATGCAGGGATTGCTGATTTTAATAAGATGTTTCTGTTTTTTGATATGACCCAACCGGATACCTTCCCTTATATCCTTCCCATTCTGGCAGGGGTAACCACTTTCTTACAGCAAAAACTGATGACCACAGACCAATCACAAAAAGCATTGTTATATCTTATGCCCATCATGATTACTGGATTCAGTATACAATTTCCAGCTGGACTGACACTGTATTGGGTGCTGCAGAACGTTTTGTCGGTGGGGCAGCACATGTTTGTTAATAAACCCGTTTTGAAAGGGGTGCAGAAACAGAATGAAAACAGTTGAAAAAACAGCAAAAACAGTAGAAGAGGCCGTTGAGTTAGGAATAGAGGAACTGGGGATTAAAAGGGAAAACGCAGAGATTGAAATTTTATCGGAACCCAGCAATGGATTATTCGGATTTATTGGGGCACGCTCGGCCAAGGTAAAAATTAGTATGAAAAAACTCCCGGCAGATTTTGCCAGGGATTTTATACATGAGCTAATTGAAAAAATGGGTTTAAGTAATGTTAACGTAGAAATAGTAAAACAAAATGAAAACACAATATATGTTGACATTGTGGGAGATAATCTGGGAATATTGATTGGAAAAAGAGGACAGACTTTAAATTCTATGCAGTATTTGGCTAACCTGGTAGTTAACCGACAGTTTAATGAGTTCAATCGGGTGATGATTGATATTGAGAATTACAGGGATCGCAGGGAAAAAACATTGAAACAGCTGGCTGAAAACCTGGCGCGAAAAGTGGTCAAGGGAAGAAGAAATATCGTTTTGGAGCCCATGATTCCCCAGGAAAGAAGGATTATTCATACCGCCCTACAGAATAACCCCTCGGTTTCTACGTACAGTCAGGGAGACGAGCCCTTTAGAAAAGTTGTTATTACACTGAAAAGGGCTGAGGAAAATGCCGGTTAACGGTTGAATTTTAATAATATGGCTTGGTAATTAAGGCACGGACACATTTTTTTGTGGAGGTGCCTTTTTTTAAAATAGAGAACCCAATTTAAGGTCCAAAAGGGAAAAGAAACTTAGACTTTATTGGTTTAATATAGTAAAGTAATGGGATATGCTGTATCAGTGAAGGCACTCCAGCTGATGCAAAAAAATGAAACCCAAAAGGAAAAAAAATTTGGGAAAAGCGAAAATGTAGTGGAAAGAAGGGTTGAAAGTGAGAGAGGATACCATTTCTGCCATATCAACTTCCCTGGGAGAAGGGGGAATTGGAATCGTCAGGATGAGCGGCAAGGAAGCTTTTTCTATTGCCCGCAAAATATTTGAAAAAAAGATAAAGAAAACGGAGCCCGAAAACTATAAGTTAAATTATGGTAATATCAAGGATCCCGAAACAGGAAAAATGATTGATGAGGTACTGGTCAGCTTTATGTCCGCCCCTTATACATATACCCGGGAAGATGTAGTGGAAATTAATTGTCATGGAGGAATTGTCCCTCTAAAAAGAATTCTGGATCTTACTCTCCGGCAGGGGGCACGGTTGGCAGACCCGGGGGAATTTACATTTCGAGCCTTTATGAACGGCCGTTTAGACCTTTCCCAGGCAGAGGCGGTAATTGATATTATCAGGGCCAGGACTGAAACTGCAGGAGAAGTAGCCGTGTCCCAGGTAGAGGGGAAGCTCTCTCAAAAAATTAATCTAATCAAGGATGAAATTGAAAGAATATTAACCCTGATAGAGGTAAATATAGATTTCCCCGAAGAGGATATCGAAGAAACACAACAGGAACAGTTAACAGAAAGCATGAAAGAAATGATAGAAGAAATAAAGCAAATCCTGAAGACTGCAGAACAGGGAAAAGTGATTCGGGAAGGAATTAAAACCGCCATCATCGGAAAACCCAATGTGGGGAAATCTTCGCTGTTAAATGCCCTTTTAAAAGAGCAGAGGGCGATTGTGACAGAGATTCCAGGGACCACCAGGGATCTTCTGGAGGAAGTAATAAACATTAAGGGACTGCCCTTAAAAGTGATTGATACTGCGGGAATTCGGCACACCAGTGACCGGGTGGAAAAAATCGGAGTAGAAAAGGCTCAAGGGTTAATTTCTGAAAGCGACCTGATACTATTTATTTTAGATGCCCATTCAGGGATTGAAGAGGAAGACCGGAATATCATAGAGATGATTAAAGGGAAAAAATCTATTGTAATCATTAATAAAATAGACCTGGTAAGGCAAGAAACAGTAGATCATCTGGAAAAAGAAATTACGACAGCACCCATACTTAAGGCTTCCATTAAATTCGAAAGAGGAGTAAAGGAGCTGGAGGAAGAAATTGCTGCACTTTTCTTTGAGAAGGGAATTCCTGAAGTAGAATCGGTTCTTATTTCCAATACCCGCCATAAGGTTTCTTTAGAAAAAAGCAAAGAATTTTTGGAGGAAGCCCTGAGGGGAATGGAGGAAGGGTTGACCCCGGATCTAGTTACCATTGACTTAAAGTGCAGCTGGGAAGCCCTGGGGGAAATAACCGGAGAAAATTTGGACGAGAAAATTATTAGTAAAATATTCAGCGAATTTTGCATCGGAAAGTAAAAATAATGAGGGTGTTTCCCTGGAAATTTATAAAGATATTTTAAAAAAAGGAGTTTAACTAATGTTCCCCCAGGAGCTTTTTCTGGCAGGCGTTAAGGCAATGAACCTGCAAATAGATGAACAAAAATTGGAGCAGTTTAAAATATATTTTAAACTGCTTTTGGAATGGAATAAGCGCATAAATCTAACCCGCATTACACAACCAGAGGAAGTGGTTACCAAACATTATCTTGATTCATTTGCTTCTGCAAAGCTGCTTTCTTTCCGGGGAGGGGAAATAGTATGTGATGTAGGGGCCGGAGCGGGATTTCCGGGAATTCCACTAAAGATATTATTTCCCCAGATTCATCTGACCTTGATGGAGTCCCAAAAAAAGCGAGTATCGTTTTTAAAAACGGTGATTAATGAGTTGGGGCTTTCAGATACAGAAGCGCTGCATGGTAGAGCAGAGGAACTGGGGCAAAACGTAAACTACCGGGAAACCTATGATAAGGTGCTGGCCAGGGCTGTCGCTCCCTTAACGGTGCTTTTAGAGCTGTCCCTGCCTTTGGCAGCAGTGGGGGGATTGTTCATCGCATATAAAGGCCCAAAAGCCTCAGAGGAAGTAAGGGAGGCCCAAAAAGCCCTGGAAATATTGGGAGGAGAAATTGAATTAATGGAAGGCCTTAAGATTCCCTTCCAAAAGGAAAAGAGGACCATAGTCATCATAGGAAAGAAAACCAAAACCCCTGTGAAATATCCAAGGAGGCCAGGAGTTCCTGAGAAGAAACCCTTATAAGAAGGGCTTGTCCAGGACAGGCAGAAAAAATTTTTGATAATTTTATTAAAATGGCAGGACAGGCAGGAAGCCTTGTCGAATTATTCTATAAAATTAACAAATATTTACTCAGGTGGTGTGAATATGAAGGAAAAATTGTCTAAACTGTTTAAACCTACAGAGCATGAACATGAAGAGGAAAACATCAGATATATAGATATTGAAAAGATTCAATCAAATCCTTATCAGCCCCGGTCTGTTTTTGATCCTGAAAAGATTACTGAGCTTGCCCAGTCCGTAAAAACCTATGGCCTTTTACAGCCAATTATTATTCGAGAGGCTGATACCTGCTTTCAGTTAATTGCGGGGGAAAGAAGGCTTTTGGCCTGTAAAGAACTGGAATGGCAGACCATACCGGCCATTGTCAAGGAAATGAACGACAGCGGAATGGGAGCAGTGGCCTTAATCGAGAATTTACAGCGGGAAAACCTGCATTTTATGGAGGAAGCATGGGCTTTTCAGAGGCTCATTGAGGAGTTTGGATTGACCCAGGAGGTATTGGCCCAGAGATTAGGAAAAAGTCAGTCAACCATAGCCAACAAATTAAGGCTTTTGAAACTTCCTGAGGATTTCCGGGAATTACTATACACCGGACATCTGACAGAAAGGCACGCCCGCTCCCTTTTAAAGCTGCCCGGGGAAGATATACAGGGGAGGGTGCTGAAGCAGATACTGGAAAATAATCTTAATGTTAAGCAGTCAGAAAACCTGGTGGATGAATATCTGCAGTATTTAAAAAACAAAGAAAAACCGGGCAGGAAAAAAAAGAAAGTAGTAATTAGGGATTTAAGGATCTTTATAAATACCATACGTCAGTCCATTAAAGCAATTAAAAAAGCAGGGCTGAATCCCCTGGTTACGGAAAAAGACTGCGGAAATTATTTTGAAATTACCATAAGGCTCCCTAAAGATTCAGACAAACTGAATGAATAATGATATTCCTTGGTACCGGTAAAACCCTTGGTGTACTTCAGTTTATTTAAATGCAAAAATAGTTAATTTATAATAATAGCACAACTGCAATAGAAATAAGACTTTAAAAAATTAGATTCTGGCAAATATCCAGGATTTAATTTTTTTTGGTCAAAGAAGGAACTTATAAAATAAATCACGAAAATAAACGTAAGAAATAAAATACTATGGGGGAAAGCAGAAGGTGAATGATGCCTATGGCTAAAATTATTGCAATAACCAATCAAAAGGGAGGCGTCGGGAAGACTACTACAGCGGTTAACCTGAGTTCATGTCTGGCGGAACTGGGGAAAAAGGCACTGCTGGTAGATATTGACCCCCAGGGAAACAGTACCAGCGGTATGGGTTTAGACCGAATGAAAATAAAATTTTGTATTTATGACGCGATTATCAATAACCTGCCGGTCAAGAAAATAATTCAAGATACCCATGTAAAGAATCTAAAAATACTTCCTGCTACTATACAGCTGGCCGGGGCGGAAATAGAGCTGGTGCCTACCATGTCCCGGGAGGTTAAACTTAAAAAAGTACTGCAGGAAATCCATGCAGATTTTGATTTTATCATTATTGACTGCCCACCCTCCTTGGGACTGCTCACCATAAACGCATTAACGGCCTCAAATTCCGTGCTGGTCCCCATCCAATGTGAATACTACGCATTAGAGGGTTTAAGTCAGCTGATTAACACCATAAAACTGGTTCAAAAGCACTTAAATCCGGATTTAAAAATTGAAGGGGCCCTGTTAACCATGTTTGATGTGCGGACCAATCTCTCTTCTCAGGTGGTGGAGGAGGTAAAGAGATTTTTCGGCTCACTGGTTTACGAAACGATCATACCCCGCAATGTCCGACTGAGTGAAGCTCCCAGTCATGGCCAACCAATTATTTATTACGATCCAAAATCTAAGGGAGCACAGGTATACCAAGAGCTAGCCAGGGAGGTAGTAAAAAATGATTAAGAAGGGCCTCGGAAAAGGGCTGTCTGCTTTAATTCCCGAAAAAGAACATGAAATGGATGGGGAGAAGGCTCATGAGATACCTGTTCAAAAAATCTCCAGGAATCCTTATCAGCCCAGGAAGCATTTTAATGATGAAAAAATGAAGGAACTGGTCAGCTCCATAGAGGAACACGGAGTAATACAGCCGGTGCTGGTTCGAAAATCCGGCAGCGATTATGAGCTGGTGGCCGGGGAAAGGCGCTTTAGAGCCGCACAGCTGGCAGGGCTGGAACAGATTCCTGCCGTGGTAAAAGAATTAAATGATACTGAAATGCTGGAGTTTGCCATGATCGAAAACCTCCAAAGGGAAGACTTAAACCCCCTGGAGGAAGCCCAGGCGTATAAAAGGCTGATAGACGAATTTAACTTTACCCAGGATAAACTGGCGAAAAGGATCGGTAAAAGCCGACCGGTAATCACCAACACCATGAGGCTATTAAAGCTGGCTAAGGAAGTGCAGCAGCTTCTCCAGGAAGGGAAATTATCCGCGGGCCATGCCAGGGCACTGGTTTCGTTGGAGGACCACGAAATACAAAAAAGGGTTGCGGCAAAAATAATGAGCGAGAACCTTACCGTCAGGGATACTGAAAATATAATGTCTCGGCTCAGCCAGAAAACCAGCCATGAGGAATCGGGAAAAGAAGAGAAGGTTAAAGAAATAGAAACAAAAATTGACCCCCAAATCTTGGATGTAGAGGAGAAGCTGTGTCATCTGCTGGGAACCAGGGTAAAAATAAAAGATAAAAGAAACAGGGGAAAAATTGAAATAGAATATTATTCCCACGGGGAACTGGAAAGGATATTAGAGAAGTTTTTTAAAACGGAAAGTTTCATGTGAAACTAACATAATAAGATTGCCGTCATCTCCATATAATATTGTAGGGTTGAATAAACCATAAGGGGGAACATCCCAAATGATTTATTTAGATAATGCTGCTACTACCTGGCCCAAACCGGAAGGGGTTTACCAGGCAGTAGCTAATTTTATGCGTGAAATAGGGGCTAATCCCGGCAGGGGAGGCCACAGAGCTTCGGTCAGAGGTGGAAAAATTATTGCGGACACCCGAAAAAAAATTGCCCGGCTTTTTAATTTAAAAAATTCTAACCGGGCAATCTTTACTTTCAACGCTACCCATTCTATCAACCTGGCCTTAAAGGGCCTTTTAGAACCAGGGGACCATGTAATTACTACGGCGCTGGAGCATAACTCTACCCTAAGGCCCCTTTTTAAACTTCTTCAAAAAGGAGTCAGGGTTACGGTTATTCCCTGCTCTCCCCAAGGCTTCATAGACCCTGCCCTGATAAAAAGAGAACTTCTTCCCTCCACCCGGCTGATCTGTTTAAATCACGCCTCCAATGTGCTGGGGACTTTGACACCTGTTCAAGAGGTGGGCAGGATCGCCAGGGAAAACGATGTTATTTTTATGGTGGATGCCGCACAGACGGCCGGAATATACCCTATCGATGTAGAAGAGATGAACATCGACCTGCTGGCCTTTCCGGGACATAAAAGCCTGTTGGGGCCCCAGGGCACAGGAGGTCTGTGTGTGGGGGAAAGGGTCAGGTTGGACAGCATCTTTGAAGGAGGCACCGGCAGTGCCTCGGAATCTTTTGCACAGCCCGACAGGCTTCCCGACAAATTAGAAAGCGGCACTCCCAATACACCCGGGATTGCCGGTTTAGGAGCCGGTCTTGATTTTATTCTCCAGGAAGGCATGGAAAAAATAAGGGACCATGAGCAGGACCTTACTTCATATCTGCTGCAGGGCCTTGAGGAATTTAAAGAAATAAAAATTTATGGACCTAAAAACACGGAAAAACAGGCACCCCTGGTGGCCTTTAATGTAAAGGACAAAGATTCAACGGATATCAGCTATATGCTGGATAAGTTCTATGATATTGCTACCCGTTCTGGACTTCACTGCGCTCCCCTGGTGCACAAGGCCCTGGGGACCAGGGAACAGGGAGCTGTTAGGGCCAGCATAGGTTATTTTAACACCCGGGGAGATATCGACGGGTTACTACATGCCCTGGCCTCAATTGTGAAAGAATTTTAAAGAAATATAAAGGATTCTTTTGGTTTTTAGCGAAGTATATCCTTCGATTTCCAAAAAACAAAACACGTTTGGGTGATTATATATATGAAAAAAAATAAAAGATTCACCGTAATGTTTATTCCCCATTACGGTAGTGACTCTCGTTCCTTTAACCTTTCTCTTAAATCTCTATCCATAACCTTTTCTCTAATAGTAATTCTGTTTACGGCCACCATAACCTCCCTTTCAATGTGGGGCAATCACTATGGGTTTATGCTGACCCAAATGGAAGAGCTGGAACAGCTGCGCACCATTAATGAAATTCAGGGGGAACAGATTCTTTCCCTGTCGGCAGAGACAGAAGGTATAACGGAAAAAATGAAAAGCCTTGAAGAACTGGACCGGGAAGTAAGAAACCTTCTACAGCTGGAGGACTTCCAGGAGATTATGTCCGATGTCCCTGAAAGAAAACCAATGCTGCTCAGCAGAGGGTTGGACTATAACTTGAATCCTTTACAGGAAACAGCTGTGGGGGGAAGGGTTGAGGAAACTCCCCTTCATAATCAATTGGAGGAGCTGAAGGGAGGCATCCCCTTTACCCGGGCCTCACTGGAGGACTTGAAAGAATTAATAGAAGAAAAACAGGAGGAGCTGGCCGGCACCCCTTCTATTTGGCCTGCCACAG
>SL_3KL_010_SEDDRAFT_10001762_pt1 | contig 19768 bp, 18 predicted proteins | sample SodLakKL_010_SED_2_FD_10381 | JGI IMG/M metagenome (IMG submission 10381) | reverse complement strand
CGAAGCGTCTTTTCCGCTGAACGCGCCGCCGCCATGCGGAGCCCGCCCGCCGTACGTATCCACAATGATCTTTCTACCCGTCAAGCCGCTATCTCCATGCGGTCCGCCGATTTCGAACTTACCGGTCGGGTTGACATGATATATCGTTTTATCGTCGAGTAAATTTGAGGGGATAACCTTCTTGATGATATGTTCAATAACGTCTTTTTTAATTTGTTCCTGTGTGATACCGTTATCGTGCTGTGTGGACACAACGACGGTATGTACGCGTAACGGTTTTTTATCGTCGCTGTATTCAACGGTTACCTGTGATTTTGAATCGGGACGGAGATACGGCATCAAACTGTTTTCTTTTTTTCGGACGGTTGCGAGGCGTTCGACAAGCCGGTGTGCATAAATAATGGGCATAGGCATTAGTTCGTCGGTCTCATCGTTTGCATATCCGAACATCATTCCCTGGTCACCCGCGCCGCCGGTATCGACTCCCATTGCAATATCACCCGATTGTTTGTTGACTGTCAGTATCACCGAACAGGAATCGGCGTCGAATTTATATTCTGATCTTGTATAGCCGATCTCACGAATGACATCCCGTGCAATTCCCTGGAAGTCGAGGGTTGCCTTCGAAGTGATCTCTCCTCCGATGAGAATCAACCCCGTTGTTGTGAAACATTCACAGGCAACGCGGGAATCCGGGTCTTCCCTCAGCGCGGCATCCAGTACCGCATCAGATACCTGATCGCATACTTTATCCGGGTGCCCCTCAGATACAGATTCAGACGTAAATAGGTATGACATAAGCAAATTAACTCCGCATGTTTTTGAAAATGTAAATTAAAAAACTGTTAGTGTATATTACGTTCCGGGGTCGTTACTGAAATCTATCTCCGACGAATCGCCGAGGTTGATGCGTTTGTAATTCCCCCTTACGAAAGCTTCATTTCCGATGATCGAACGATCCAGTAGTGCCTGCTCAACGCGGGAGCCCGTTCCGATAATTGAGTCTTTGATAATCGATTCGGTTACTACTGTGTTTTCCGCAATGGTAGCATACGGACCGATGACAGAATGACTGACTGAAGCGGTCTTTGCGACGAACACCGGTGGGATGACTATGTTGTTCTCCTCTAAACCCTCGGCAACAAACGAGGTTTTATCGAGCAGATGCCTGTTTGTCGAAAGCATTGTTTCCGGTTTACCGCAATCATACCATCCCTCCACGGGGAATGTGGTCATCTTATAATTGCGGTCGAGCATGAGTTGTAGCCCATCGGTTAATTGATATTCCCCCTTTGTGCGTATATCTTTACGTATCATTTCAGCAAGACATTCGGTAAGCAGATTGGGATCCTGGATTAAGTATAAACCGACCAACGCAAGGTTACTGACCGGTTCCTGGGGTTTCTCGACAAGTTTTGTGATAAATCCGTTCTCGGTTACCGCGACACCAAAACGGCGGGGATCGTCTACCGTTTTCACACCGAGCGATGATTCTTTCTTTCCTAAAACTTCTTTTAGTTCAACATCAAAAATAGTATCGCCGAGTATTATGAAAAGCGGATCATTTTTGAAGGTATCTTTTGCCATATAGATGGCATGCCCCAAACCGCGTCGATTTTCCTGATAAATGAAATCCAGTTCAATAGTATAGTTCGTTTCAAGATAGTTCCTGATCCTGTCTCCCAGATAACCCACGATGATGGTGGCTTTTTTAATACCGTCTTCGACGATTTTATCCATTATATGGGCTATAATAGGTTTCCCGGCAACGTTGAGAAGGACTTTCGGGTGAGTATATGTGTGCGGGCGGAGTCTGGTACCGACACCGGCCACGGGTATAATTGCTCTCATATTTTCTTTACTTGATCTTCAATGCAACAGGTATGATGATAGTATAAATTATAAATTTAGTAAATATAATAATGAATTGACCAATAATCAAATTAAAATATCCATACATACGCTATTATTGACTATAGCTTCGATTATTATTATTTTGAAAAAAATTAACCTGTGTATATGAGTAAATCCACTTCCAAGAATAAAGAATCAAGTCGTACATCTGCCCGTCGTAAACACGACCACGTCGATATTGTGTTAAACAAAGATGTCGCTTTCCACTCGAAAACAACCGGTTTCGAGAGCGTGGATTTTGTTCATAATGCGTTACCCGAGTTAAATTTTAGTGACGTTGATCCGGCTGTCGTTTTTTTAAACAAGAAAATCATTGCCCCTTTGATGGTATCATGTATGACAGGGGGGTTCGCACAGGGAGCCACGATTAACCGTTTACTCGCTTCGGTGTGTGAAGAGATGGGAATACCAATGGGTGTAGGGAGTCAGCGAATTATGCTCGATAATCCGCTTAAGGATACAAGTTTTAAAGTCGTCAGAGATATGGCTCCCTCAATACCTGTGCTCGGCAATATCGGAGCAACCGAGGTCGCGAAGCTTCATCAGGATGAATATCGGATTGACGATTTTTACCGGCTTGTGGATGTAATCGGTGCCGATGCACTTGTCGTTCATTGTAATCCTTTACAGGAGTTGTTGCAACCCGAGGGAAATACAAATTTCAGCGGTGTTCTGGATGGTATTGCACTATTGGTAGAAAAACTGGATTGTCCGGTCATCGTGAAAGAAGTCGGGGCGGGTATATCAGACGATGTCGCGCGGAGAGTTCTATCGGTAGGGGTGACATACATAGATGTTGCCGGTGCAGGCGGAACAAGCTGGTCGGGTATTGAAATGTATCGACGCGGCGATGGAGACAGTTCACATCCGTTCTGGGATTGGGGAATCCCGACAAGGGAGTCCCTGGAAATGGTTGCTGCACTGCGTCCGGAGTTTCCGGCACTACGTGTTATTGCTTCGGGGGGTATTTATGACGGTGTTACTGCGGCAAAAGCAATCGCGTCCGGAGCGGATATTGTCGGTGCAGCACGGGTATTTCTTGAGACGGGCATACGCGGAGGTAGACGGTCTCTTAAAAAGCAAATTCGGAGATGGATTGAGGATATCAAGGGTGTGATGTTTCTAACAGGAGCACGATCCGTTATTGACCTCCGGCAGGTACAATTGAAAAAGCGTAGATAATATTCATTACGGCATAGAATAAGTTCATGAATACCTTCGATAAAATATTAGAACGATATCGACGTGAGATTAACAGACATATCTCTTCAGCTTTGACGAAACGTGAACCGGTATCGATGTACGAAGCCGGAAAATATGTGCTCGACGGAGGTGGCAAACGGATCCGCCCCTTGTTGACATTGTTTTCCTGTGATGCAGTGGGAGGGAGATGGAAAGATGCCGTGCCGGCGGCACTTGCCGTGGAGATTTTACATAATTTTACCCTCGTACACGATGATATCATGGATATGTCAGATTCCAGACGCGGCAGAGCGACAGTCCATAAAAAATGGAATGATAATATTGCTATCCTTGTGGGAGATGCGCTGGTCGCTGTGGCGTATCATTCGCTGCTCGAGAGTAAGAGCGGTCGACTGCAGGAGATTACGAGTTTTTTTACCGATGGATTACTTGAGGTCTGCGAGGGCCAGACGCTTGATATGGAATTCGAGTACATGGATGATGTAACGGTTGAAAGATATTTGCAGATGATTGAAAAAAAGACCGGAGCTCTGCTCAAGATAGCAGCGGCGATCGGAGGTGTTATCGGAAATGCCGATAAAAAGCAGTTGCGGGTATTGAAAGAATTCGGCTCGTTCCTCGGATTGGCATTCCAGATACAGGATGATATCCTCGATGTTGTCGCCGATGAAACCAAGCTCGGTAAACCGATGCATAATGATATAAAAACAGGGAAAAGAACATATCTTCTGTTGTACGCAAATGAGCACGCAAAAAAACGTAAAAAGGCCGCATTAAAAAAAGTATTTAACAGAACGGTACGGGATACGGGAGGATATACAGGCAGTGCTTGNTGTTTATGCACAGACAAATGCGACGGAGGCTGCTCAAAAAGCAGTTGCTCATTATACTTTCAAGGCGGAGAAATGTTTACAGAAACTTCCGAAAACGCCCGGCAGGGATAACTTGATATCATTTGCGAAAATGTTGTTAAGTAGAGAATATTAGGTTCAAATTATATATATTAATACCGTAGGGGATTACCGATATACTGTTATGATTGAAGAGACACTTATCGTAAAAAATCAAAAGGGAATACATACGCGACCGGCAGCGGTTCTCGTTAAAACGGCTGCTAAATTCTCTTCTGATTTTACCATTATCAAAGACGGTATTTCTATAAACGGAAAAAGTATCATCGGTGTTATGTCTTTAGCTGCCGAAGAAGGAGCTGAACTGACCGTACGCATTGAAGGGGGCGATGAAAAGGAAGCCTTTGAGGCAATAAAAAACGTCTTCGAGCGGGGATTTGACGAAGACTGATACATAAACGAGAAACTATGTCCGATCAATCCGAATATATAGAACAGATAAAACCATTCGAAGATAAGAATGACAGCAACAATGATCGAACCGTAATCCACGGGATTGCCGCATCCCCCGGTCTTGCATTCGGGAAAGTCTTCGTATTCGAACCTAAGACCATCGAGATAAGTCAAAGAATTGTTGAACCGGAAGAATCTGAAAAAGAGATTGAACAGGTAAAACAGTCACTTCAACGATCGGAAAAAGAATTAAATAAAATACTTTCATTTACCGAACAAAAAATCGGCAACGCAAAGGCACGAATTTTTGAAGCCCAGATCCTGATTTTACACGATCCGGATCTTATTGATCAGATTTTTCATCGTATCCGTTCGGAACGGAAAAATGCCGAATCCGCAGTTTACGGTGAGTTGACGAAGATCCAGGAATCAATGCTCAATGCCAATGATCCTTACCTGCGGGAACGCGCTGACGATATAGGGGACGTAAAACACCGTATAATCAGAAATATTCAGCAGGAACGGTTATTCTCGCGCTTCAAGGGTACAGCGATCGTTGTTGCAAAAAACCTTTCACCCGCAGATACAATGCTCCTGTCGAGAAACGACGTGCTCGGCTATGCTACCGATATGGGAGGGATCACTTCTCATACGGCTCTTCTCTCACGATCATTGAAAATACCCGCTGTTGTCGGGCTTTCCCGTGTTAGTCGGGTTGCGACTACCGGTGATGAGATGATTCTTGACGGGTATAGCGGCACTGTCGTTCTCCGTCCGAATAAAGGGGATATAGATAGATACACCGAAAAAAGAAGAAGATATGCGCTCTTTGAGGAAAAACTGGTTGTGCTTCGGGATCTACCCGCTGAAACAACGGACGGAAGACGTATAACATTATCGGCAAACGCAGATCTCGAAGAAGAACTTGATTTTGTGGGATTTCAGGGTGCGGAAGGTATCGGACTGTTCCGGAGTGAAAGTCTCCTGATCGGCCGCGATACGTTCCCGAATGAGGATGAACAGTATGATGCATACTGGCTGGCAGCTGAGAAAGTTTATCCTCACAATGTTATTATACGGGTGTTCGATATCGGTGGAGATAAAGTATATCCTCTGATGATTGAGGAAAATAATCCATTCCTGGGATGGCGGGGTATTCGAATTCTTCTCGACCGACCCGAATTATTTAAAACCCAGTTGCGTGCATTATTCCGTGCCAGCACGAAAAAGAATGTAAAGATTCTTTTGCCGATGATCTCGGGTGTTTCGGAGATCGCCGCAGCGATGATCCACATAAGAGATGTCAAAACCGAATTACGAGAGAAGAACATTCCGTTCGATGGAAATATGCAGGTCGGTGCGATGATCGAAATACCATCGGCTGCGATTATGGCGAGGGAAATCGCGCGCCTGGTTGATTTCCTGAGCATCGGGACAAACGATCTGATCCAATATCTCCTTGCCGTCGATAGAGGTAATCCCACCATTACCAAATTGTTTCAGGAATTCCATCCCGCCGTTCTTCGTATGATCCAGCATACACTAGATGGCGGACATAAACGGAATATCCACGTCGGTATGTGCGGCGAAATGGCAGGTGATCCGATAGCCACAATCTTACTTGTCGGGATGGGTATCGATTCATTAAGCGTCGTGCCCTCGGTCCTTCCCGAAGTTAAAAAGATTATTCGTTCAATTAATTATAAAGAAGCCGCTAAGATCAGCCGTCGTGCAATGACCCTTGGAACTCCGGAGGAAGTGTTCGATTACCTTAAGAGAACTTTAAAAACAAAACTGCCGGATGTCCCGATCGGATAACAGATAACGGAGCCGGAGCATACAGGTACTAGATGTTTACAATCAGCAATAGAGGAAAATAAAGCATTGATACTTTCACAGGAAACTTTTCATAAGCTCGATCCATCCGATATGCGCGGTACAATTCGGGGATTTTTTGAACAGGTTGAAGAAGCTGTTGTCATCGGGAGGAAATGTAAGGCCCCGGCTATAGGAAAGAACATCACGAATATAGTCCTAACCGGTATGGGAGGATCTGCCATTGGTGCGGATCTTTTAAGAACATACCTGTCGAAGCAGTTGCGTGTGCCTTTTATCGTGAATCGTCATTATACCCTGCCGTCGTTTGTCGATAAAAATTCGCTGGTTCTGATTTCGAGTTATTCCGGTAATACCGAGGAAACGCTCGAAGCGTATGAAGATGCGGTTCGGCGAAAAGCCAACATATTCTGCATAAGTTCGGGCGGAGAGGTTGCAAAGAAAGCCGGAAGCTTAAAACATCCTTTCATTTTAATTCCTGGAGGATTGCAACCGCGGGCTGCCCTCGGGTATTCTTTCTTTCCTCTGCTCTATGCTATGGGAAAAATGGGTCTCATAGAGGTTGATGAAAACGAAATAAGTGAAACGATCACGGTTCTTAAAACCCTTTCGGGTGAGGCGATCGATATATCCGACAAGAATCTGCCGAATTCGATCGCAAAACAATTATATGACAAGATCGTTGTCATTTGGTCATCTTCCGATTTGTTCGAAGCTGTTGGCGTGCGTTGGCGGGGACAAATTAATGAGAACGCAAAAAATATGGCATATAGCGGTACTTTCCCCGAACTGAATCATAATGAGATTGTCGGTTGGGAACATCCCCATACTAGTCTAAAAAGTATGGTCATCGTTATATTGAGAGACCGTGACGATCACCCCCGCGTGGTCCAGCGTATTTCCATAACGAAAGACGTACTCAAAGGTATTCCCCATGGATTTATTGAGATACCGCCGCGGGGAGAAAGCCGCCTTGCGCGGATGTTCTCGGTAATACATCTCGGAGATTGGGTCAGTTATTATCTTGCTATGCTCAATGATACGGATCCGACGCCGGTGGAAAGAATCGGTCATTTAAAGAACGAGCTTGAACGGGTTAGATGATTTTACCTGTGTGTAAATCTTGATTTTTTCAACAGTTCTTCCCACATTATTGTAATGGGAATAAATCAAAAGAGATGAGTAAAAAGTGATGAATGGTAAGCGGGTAATAATTGTCCTTCTCCTGCTTTTGTGGTGTACAGAGTTTGCGAGCGGGCAATTTTATTGGTTCGGGCGGAACAAAGTACAGTATACTGATTTCGAGTGGAAGATTTTACAATCCGATCATTTCGATATTTATTTCTATTCGGGAATGCAGGACCTCGCCGAACGAGGTGCGTACATAGCCGAAGAAAGTTTTAAGCAACTTGAGGATACATTTAACCATACCGTCTCACGACGCATCCCTCTCATTTTCTATAGTTCACATGTACATTTTCAGGAAACAAACGTCACACCCGGATTTATCCCCGAAGGTGTAGGCGGTTTTTTTGAATTTATAAAGGGGCGCGTGGTCATTCCTTTCAACGGTTCCTTTGCACAATTCGAACATGTTATCCGTCACGAACTTGTCCATGTCTTTATGGTCAGTAAAATATCACAAGTACTGCGTGACAGGCGCAAATCTGCGGACCGATTACCGCCTCTCTGGTTTGTCGAAGGGCTTGCGGAATACTGGTCGACCAAATGGGATACGCAGGCAGATATGATGCTACGCGATGCGGTTCTGAATGATTATATCGTCGGATTGTCAAACATCGAGAGATACTACGGATCGTACCTTATGTATAAACTCGGTCAGCACGCCGTCGGGTTCATTGCCGAACAGTTCGGGGAGGAAGCGGTGTTACTGTTGCTTGAAAATTTCTGGCGCTCGAGTTCGTTTAGTGACATTATGAAAGAAACAATCGGCCTTGACTACCGGGAATTCGACGAACGATGGTTATATCATCTTAAAAAAGAGTATTATCCCCTGATGGCGGACAGCGATCATCCGAGTCGTGTGAGCAGGAAAATTATTTCGGAAGGATTTAATGCTTCACCGGTGTATACAGAAATTAACGGTACCCGTGAAGTATATTTCGTAGGGAATCACACCGGATATACAAGTCTGTTTCGTCTTAATCTCGATGACGACGAACCGGAACCGAAGGTCGTTATCAGAGGTGAGCGGACAAGCGAGTTCGAATCGGTCCGGGTGTTTCAGAATGCCATTCATATCTCAAAAGAAGGTATATTGGCTTTTGTAACCAAAAGCGGAGAAAGCGATGTACTCCACCTCTTCGATGTCAAAAAGAACCAACGGATTGAAACTCTCAGATTCAAAGATATCGTGATGTTGAGCTCTCCGAATTGGTGTCCCGTCGGAGACCGGCTGGCCGTGGCTGCCGTGGATATGAACGGTTATCGGAATCTTTACATATACAACGGGGAAAAAGGATCGATTCAAAAACTCACGAATGATATCTACGATGATCGTGATCCTGCCTGGTCTCCGAAAGGGGATAGAATTGTCTTTAGCTCCGACAGATCGATATACGGCAGACATGGTTACTATAATTTGTTTACCTATACGCTGGAGTCCGGTGAAATAACACCGGTTACCTACGGGAAAAGAAATTATCATTCTCCGTCCTGGTCTCCGGACGGTTCACATCTTGTCTTTGTATCGGACAGAGATGGTGTCCGTAATATCTGGTCTATTCAAGTCGACACCGATAATACTCACTCTGTCACCCGTTTAACGGACTTCACCACCGGGGCTTTTGATCCATCCTGGACAAACAATGACGGACTGCTTTTTACCGCCTACGAGCGGGGAAGATTTCATATCAGAAAGCTTGATAATGTATCGGAAATTATAAGAGATCGATCCAACGAATCGGTTTTTGACTTGCAGCCCACACTCTACGGCTGGGATATTGAGAAAATCCGCGCCGACGTAGATGCAAGGTTAAAACCTTATCAGCCAAGTTATACACTCGATATTGCTCAAAGTCAGATCTCTACCGATCCGATCTTCGGCACAAGCGGCGGTGCGATCCTTTCTATAAGCGATATGCTCGGGAACGAACGCTATAATTTCCTTATCTTTAACACCGCCCAATCACAGGATGAATTTCTTGAGAGTTTTAATATCGCCGTGTCACGTGTATCGTTGCTCCGGCGTACGAACTTTACCTACGGTATTTTCCATTTCGCGGGCAGGAGATATGATCTGACCGATCCGGATCTGTATTTTTATGAACGGATGTTCGGTGGATATTTTGCGTTAAGCTATCCGCTATCCCATTTTAAGCGGTTGGAATTTGCGTCCTCATTGAGCCACTCGAATAAACAGCTCTTCTACGATATTTCAGAGCGAAAAGCCCTCATGGTCTCGAATTCTGTTTCTTTTATACACGATAATTCACTCTGGGGACCCACCGGTCCACTTGATGGACGCCGGTTTTTAGTACAGCTTGCATATACAACCGATATTCAATACGGAAATGTAAACTACTATACATTCATGGCGGATTATCGGAATTATCTTCGTCTCGGACAGCGTACGGCATACGCTTCACGCTTTCAAATATTTTATAATCATGGCGAAGAAGCCAGAAGGTATTTCATGGGCGGTAGCTGGGACCTTCGAGGCTATCCGCGATGGTCACTTCGGGGACAAAAACTATGGCTCACCAGTCACGAACTGCGTATCCCCTTCATCGATCAGCTCGGTGTACTCTTCCCGTTCGGGGGGATAGGGCTTGGCTCATTCCGTGCGGCTGTCTTTTTTGATGCCGGTAGTGTATGGGATAGCGAGTATCGGGAAACCCTTGGAAGTATAGGTGCCGGATTGCGTTGGAATCTCGGCGGGATGCTCGTCCTGCGATACGATATCGGAAAACGAATCGAGGATAATTTTACCCGCCTGCAAAAAGATGTATTCCATCAATTTTTCTTCGGATGGGATTTCTGATGACACAACACCGGTTTATACCTTGTTTTTTCATTGTACTGCTGTATCTCTATACAGGATGCGGAAGCTTCAAACTTGATAAACCGATTCCCCCGGGTGAACAAGACTGGTTAATTGGCTCAGGGTCACAGGAACGAACGCACTTCCGGCAGACCTTTCTATCACCTCCATTTGTCCCGGATTGGAATTATCACACAGGAGGCGGATTTGCAACCAATGCATTGTTGACAAAGGGCAATATATTGTTTGTCACAACGCTGCATGGTGAATTACATCTCATCGAGGCCGAAACCGGTAAACGTGTGGGACGAATGAACCTAAGCGAACCGATATCCGGATCACCTCTGTTTTATAACCATATTATCATATTTCCGCTCGCGGGAGGCGATAAAACCATAATTGCATACGATCTTTTATCGGGCAAAAAAATATGGTCGAATGCGGTAGGTCCCGTTGAATCCTCTCTTCTTCTGCATAATGATATCCTGTATGCCGCATCCCGCGATGGAGTCCTGTATGCCTATGATCCATCGACCGGTGCGGAACACTGGCGACGTAAGGTTGGAAGTATGGTGCACTCATCTCCATCGGCGACCGGTACCATGGTTTTCATTGCCAACACCGATGGCCTCGTGTTTGCAATCGATTATAAAGATGGCGATATTATATGGACATCGGATACTTTACGGGCCATTTTAACGACTCCCGTTATCGGTAACGATCATGTATACGTGTCTTCAAGAGATTCATTACTATACTGTTTACGGATAGCGGACGGTGAGGTTGCATGGAGCCGGAATCTGGATTCCCGAATGTACAGTGCCCCCTCGCTCGGGTCAGACCACCTGATAGTCGGTACTGCAGGGGGAGAAGTCATTTCGCTGCATCCGTTAGACGGCTCGGAACAATGGAGATTCGGCGCGGGAAGCGTTGTAAATAGCTCTCCCTTCATAGCGGGGAATTTTGTATATTTTGTCTCACTGGATAAACATATTTATATTTTAACGAAGCAGGACGGTGTGCTGCGTTGGTCATATGAGGTAGCAAGCCGTTTAAAAACCACACCGCTTATTTGGAAAGACCGGCTGTTTGTATGCGCGGAAGACAGAAGGGTGTATTCTTTTAAACAAGAAGTATCCGAACATTCCCCGGAATGATAGTGTGTCTTAATTCAGTTACTAAAACAAAGGAGTTAATAATATATGGACCGGTTAGATCTTTTGCGTATCGTACCCATTTTTACAGAACTTGATGATAAGGTCTTGAAAAAAATTGTTGAAATCGGCCTGGAGCGGAAATATACAAAAAATTCGATTGTATTCCTGGAAGAAGAGATCGGTGCGATTTTGTTTATTATCATAAGCGGAAAAGTAAAAATCGTTCGGACAGATGACGAAGGTAAAGAGGTGATATTGTCTATTCTCGGCACGGGAGATTTCTTCGGTGAGATGGCGCTTCTTGACGGTCTTCCCCGATCTGCAACCGTTGTTGCCCTGGATAAAACAGAATTGTTTATCATCCACCGGCGTGAATTTCTCGAATTGATGGAGAATTCCCCGCAGATTGCAACATCTCTGATGAACGAGTTAACCCGGCGTTTGAGGAAAGCAAATGAACAGATCGAAGATCTCTCACTCAAAGATGCCGTCGGTCGGGTTGCCTCGGTTATAATACGACTCGCCGATGATATCGGGAAGATACGTAAAGGTGAGGTAGTCATTGAGGATTTCCCGGTCCAGCAGGACCTCGCCAACATGGCAGGGACATCGAGGGAAACAATTTCGCGGACTATCCATCAGTTCATGCGTCACGAGTATGTAGAACAGAAAGGAAATACACTCATAATCAAGGATTATGAAAAATTTAAAAATCTGTTTTCCTGAACCGGCTAAAATAACACGAGTGATTAAAAATACCTTGTCTTCTTGACATTCAACTTGGTAAAATGTATCTTTACAAGAACTTAGAGCTTTAGCCCGGGAACAACCCGCTATTCTCCTACCGGTATGTACGGTACCGATCTATTAACGATGGGATTCTGGGGTATATGGATATTGTTGAACTTGTTCGTGCTGTACCTATTTTTAGTGATCTTGACGACCAACAAATTAAAAAAATCTCTGAAATAGGGATACACCGCAAATATCAAAAAAATGGAATAATTTTTCTGGAGGAAGAAGAAGGGGCCGCCCTTTTTATTATCATATCCGGGAAAGTAAAGGTCGTGCGTACCGATGATGAGGGAAGAGAAGTAATTTTGAGTATACTCGGTCCGGGAGACTTTTTCGGCGAAATGTCCATCTTAGACGGATTACCAAGATCCGCTACCGTTGTTTCACTCGATAGTTCGGAATTAGTCATGATTCACCGTCGGGACTTTTACCATTTGCTGGAGAAGGCCCCCCAGGTCGCAATCGCACTGCTTCGTGAATTAACGGCTCGGTTACGCAAATCCGATGAGCAGATTAAAAGTCTATCGCTTAAAGACGCTATCGGGCGCGTCGCCAACGTGATTATCCAACTGGCAGATGATTTAGGAAAGATAAAAAAAGGGCAGGTTATTATACCGGATTTCCCTTTGCAACAGGACCTCGCAAATATGGCGGGTACATCCCGTGAAACTATCTCACGGACGATTCACCAGTTTATACGTGAAGGTCATCTCGAACAAAACGGGAATGCTATTATAATTACAAATTTTCAGAAGTTTAAAGGAATGTATTCGTAACAGCCGGTATTGGTTTCAATGGAGAAGGAGTCACAAACTCGGTACGGCTATTTTTATCCACGTGCTTATCCGGCCGGTATCTCAGAGGGTGTTAAAATCTTAAACAAAAACGTAAAAAAATCTATAATCGGTGATCTGCATATGCATTCGTCCTATTCGGACGGTATATATCCCCCCGAAGAATTAGTACAAAAAGCCGGGAAGAACGGACTCGGAGCCATTTCCATTACAGATCACGATTCGGTCAATGGAATCGATGAGGCGATGGAAACCGGATCATTTCTGAATATCAAGGTGATCCCCGGTATAGAACTGAGCGCAATGTGTGGAAATCGCGAGGTACATATCCTTGGTTATTTTTTTGATCATCACAATGCTGAGCTTGAGGAGTATTTAAAGTTTTTTCGGGCACAACGTGTGAAACGGGCACGCGAAATGGTGATACGCTTAAACAACCTTAATATACCCGTGAATATCGATTCAATTATGCAGAATGCAGAAGAACGTTCCATTGGACGGCCGCATATAGCGGCAGAGGTGCTTAAGACCGGTAGCGTGAAAACATACCTTGAGGTTTTTCACAAGTATATCGGTTATGGCTGCCCGGCGTATGTGGAAAAATACCGTCTCGATGTGGCGGAAGCTATCGCGATGATTACCAAAGCAGGCGGATTGTCGTTTATTGCGCACCCCTCGGCAGCATTAAACGAATCGATACTACTGCATATAATTAAAACCGGAATTGACGGTATTGAAACAGTTCACCCATCATTAACAAACCAGCAATCTATATACTACCGGGGAATTGCAGAGGAATATTATCTCCTTCAAAGCGGCGGATCGGATTTCCACGGCGGAAAAAGAGATGATGAATCGTTCATAGGCCGGTATGGTATTCCCCTTGACTATATCGATGCTATGCAAAAGAGACTTGTTGCGTAAAATAAAGGAAATAGTATGGTCGTTCAAGGATTATTACATGCCGAAGGTCTCCGATTCGGGATCGTTATCAGCAGATTCAATGAGACTATCTCTGACCGATTATTGGACGGTGCAAAAGACTGTATACTACGTCACGGCGGAGACGAGAAATCTATCACTGTTTTTTATTGCCCCGGATCTTTTGAGTTGCCGGTCGTGGCGCAGCGCCTTTGTAAATCGGGAACGTATGACGCAATTATCTGTTTAGGTGCCGTTATACGGGGTGATACACCGCACTTTGATTATGTCGCGGGAGAAGCGGCAAAGGGAATTGCCCAGGTTGCCCTCAGCGGCGGATGTCCGGTTATGTTCGGTGTCCTAACAACCGACACGACCGATCAGGCGATGGAAAGAGCGGGCGGTAAAGCGGGGAACCGCGGCTGGGATGCCGCACTCGGTGCGATCGAAATGGTACGATTATTGGAACAGATAAAATAAGTTTGCTTGAATTAATGCGGGGATGAGAGAATCCGTGATTCGGTTTGTTGGTTTTTTGATTATGTGTTGTGCTGTCGGACAGCTTGCATTCTCTGGAAATGCACAGTGGCGAAATTATACTGCTATGCACCAGGGACGTGATGCGGTACAACATGGAAATGTTGTCTATGTCGTAACAAGCGGCGGTATGTTTGGATATACGGATAACGGAGAAAGAATCGAAACTTTTACGACTTCCGAAGGTTTATCTGCAAATGATTTAACCGCAGTAACAGTCGATATGCATGGGACGCTCTGGATAGGTGCTACAGGCGGTCATATCGATGGATTTAACCCGCTTGAGGATTCGTGGAGAAAAGTTACGGATATCACCCGCGCAGATTTTCCGCAGAGGGATATTACTACCCTGGCAACCCGCGGCGATACGCTCTATGTCGGCACCAGTTTCGGCGTGAGTATCTACTCAATTTCACGAAATGAGTTTAACGATTCCTATATAAAATTTGGTCAATTCCCGACGCAAACTCCCGTTACGGCAATCGCTTATGATGATACATATATCTGGGTCGGGACACCGTTCGGCATTGCACGCGGTGAAGTCAACGATCCGCTTCTCGCCGCACCCGATCGGTGGAAAATTTTTTCAACCGCCGACAACATCCCTCACGAACGTATTAACGATATTGTCATAAAAGACGGAATACCATTTCTGGCTACTCCGGGTGGTATTGTATGGTACAACGGAGATACATGGAACCAGATCGATGGTTTTTCGAATAGAGAGGTACGCGCGCTTGCGATAGTTAACTCCTCTTTGTATGCATCCACTCCCCGCGATATGTATCAAATTGATCGGCAGGGGATCGTCGAACGGTATGGTACAACGTTACCGTCTGAAATCACTGCCCTCGCCGATTCGGAGGAAAATCTCATTGCTGTGATGAGCAACAGCGGAATAGCATATTTTATTGAAAATAATTGGGTTACCATAGCGCCGGAAGGTCCAGAAACGAATATATTAACTCACGTTTATGTAGACCGGTCAAGCAAAGTCTGGATCGCGACAGGTACCGGGGCATCGGGAAGAGGTTTCTACAGGTATGACCCAACCGAAACGGTTGGTGAAAAATGGAAGAGCTTCACTTTTCAGAAGTATGAACAATTAAGGTCAAATGCTTATTATCGCGTGTCGGGGACGTCTGACGGCACCGTGTGGGCGAGTAACTGGGGAAGAGGCATTACAACCGTACACCCGGACGGCAGTATCAGGAATTTTTATGTCGATGACGGTTTAGTCGGAATAACGCAAAATCCGGATTTCGTCGTAACGGGCAGAGCTGCCGAAGATCGAAGAGGCAATGTTTGGTTTACCCTTTATAATATGTCCGAAGGGAAACCGCTCGCAATGCTCTCACCGGAATCCTCTTCCCTGAACCTGTTCCGTAATCAGCGCAATCCGAACGCCACGCTACTCGGCGATATTATCATCGACCGATTTGATACCGTCTGGATGATCTCATCCTTCTCGACGACACTTGGTGGTCAGGATGGTTTGTTTTATTTTAATGAGCAGGAATCGATAGGTAGTCATGTCGAAGGTTGGGGAATTGTAACAACCGCTCACGGACTCCCGTCAAATTCGATCAATGCAATAGTGGAAGATAACCGGGGTGAAATTTGGGTCGGAACAAATCAGGGACTCGGAGTGATATCGAATCCCCGTGATCCTCAGGCATCGGTGCGGGATATTTTTACACTCATGGATCAGGTCGTCAATTCCATAGAGGTTGATCCGTTAAATAGAAAATGGGTCGGTACCCAGGAGGGGGTCTTCCTGTTATCCCCGGACGGTACACAGTTATTAGAGCATTATAATATGAGAAACACGAACAATAAACTACTCGCGAACGAAGTGCTCTCGATCGCATTCGATGATAATACAGGAATTGTATATTTCGGCACAGATCGCGGCATTTCAAGTCTGCAAACCGTGGCTGTTGCCCCTACTCCTTCTTTTCAGGAGCTTTTTGTCGCACCGAACCCTTACCGTATCCCTGCCGAGCATTTGATGAAAATTGACGGACTGGTACGAAATGCGCGGATAAAAATTCTATCGGTCGATGGAAGATTAGTCAGATCCTTCGACGCTCCCGGTGGAAGGATCGCATTTTGGGATGGACGGGACGATACCGGCAGGCAGGTTGCCAGCGGCATTTATATTATTGTAGGTGTATCGGAAGACGGAACAGAAGTCGGAAAATCAAAAGTGACGGTCATCAGGAGGTGATTCAAGTCATATCTTCAATGACGACAAATTAACTAACTTAATCTCTAGTAACCTAATAAACCACTACTATGTACAATGACAAACGAGGAGGAGGTTGGCCTTGGAAAATAATTACAATGAAGAGATCTTTACCAGGCGTGTTCGTGCCGGAAAGCGGACATATTTCTTTGATGTAAAAGCAACCAAGTCGCAAAAGGACTTTTACATTACGATAACCGAGAGCAAGCGAATCGGTGAGAATAGTTATGAGAAACACAAAATTTTTCTTTATAAGGAAGATTTTGAAAAGTTCATCGATGCACTCGGCGAAACCGTAGGACATGTCAAAACCGATTTACTCTCAAAGGTAAACGGCGAAGATCAGTCCGTATCGACATAAACCATCCATGGTCACATAAATACAACCATAAACCGAATTGTTGCCCGGAAATACAAACTATCGGTAACAATTTCGGTATATAAACACGTGGCTTCAACCCTCTCATCTGCGTATGCAGTGAGAGGGTTTTCTATTTTTTATCGCCGATACACTCCCTGCACCGGCATAATCTTCTCAATATTTCATAGGTATATATACCCGTATCATGTCCGTCCTGCCAGGTTATCTGAACGGCATATTGGCCGACCTGTTTCACGCCGGTGAGGGAATATTTGCCTTCTTTATACAATGGTAAAAGGGAACTCTGCGTATCGCTGTATTCATTGCACGTAGCACAGGGGCAATTGTCCCGTAATAATCGGAAAGGATATACGCTGCTATGACCGTCATCCCAGGTTATGCTAAGTTCAGTTTCTCCGGCGCGGGAAATACGGGTTGGTTTCATTTCTTAAATGGATCTATAAAGGGTTTACGCGGACGATTAATAAAATATTTAATGTGCATTTCTTTTAGTCGTTTCATCGACAATGCATCGAGCTCCTCGTCGTCTTTGTGCCGTTTCACGTACATCTGAAAATCCTCCAGTTCATCCCGCGACATCTTTCGTTCATAATCGCGGAGTTCTTCGATCATCTCTTTTTGTTCTCTGAAAGCCATTTGTATTCCTTTATATCTTATCTGTTACCTGGACATTGGTATTGTAACGCCAAATTTCTTCGCATTGTCAATCGCCCGCTCATAGCCGGCATCGGCATGGCGGATTATACCCATACCCGGATCATAGGTCAGTACCCGTTCGAGACGCCGTTCTGCCTCTTTTGTGCCATCTGCGACAATAACCATTCCCGCGTGAATGGATAGACCCATCCCGACTCCTCCGCCGTGGTGTACGGAAACCCAGCTTGCTCCTCCGATTGTATTCATCAAAACGTTGAGAATAGGCCAGTCGGCTATGGCGTCACTGCCGTCGAGCATACTCTCTGTTTCACGGTTCGGGGATGCAACGGATCCGCAGTCCAAATGATCCCTGCCGATAACGATTGGTGCTTTCACCTCACCTTTTGCCACCAGGTCATTAAATACTTTACCCATTTTTGCACGGTCACCGTATCCGAGCCAGCATATCCGGCAAGGTAATCCCTGGAATTTAATTTTTTCACCTGCCTGTTGTATCCATCGGATAAGGGGCTCATCGTCCGGAAATGTCTCTATGACTGCCCGGTCCGTTCGGTAAATATCTTCCGGATCTCCGCTTAAAGCCGCCCAGCGGAACGGTCCCTTCCCGTCACAGAAAAGCGGACGGATGAACTCAGGTACAAAACCCGGAATATCGAATGCATTTTCCACACCGTTATCTTTGGCCTCACCGCGTATGTTGTTACCGTAATCGAAGGTTATAGCACCTCTCTTTTGAAGTTCAAGCATAGCTCTGACATGTTCGGTAATTGATTGCTGTGCGCGTCTGATATATTCTTTTGGATCGGTCTGTCTTAATGCCAGTGCTTCTTCGTATGATATTCCCGCGGGAACGTATCCGTTTAACGTATCGTGAGCCGAGGTTTGATCGGTTACGATATCGGGAATGATATCCCGCTTGACGAGTTCGGGTAAAATCGCTGCCGCGTTTCCAGTGAGACCGACAGATAGAGCACGTTTGTTTTTCTTCGCATCTGTTATTTTTTTGAGCGCATCGTCGAGGTCGGTGCTCATCTCGTCCAGATAGGCGGTTGCCAGTCTTTTTTCAATACGTGCTTTGTCGATTTCTATACATAACGTTGCCGCGCCGTTCATAGTGGCGGCAAGCGGTTGAGCTCCCCCCATACCGCCAAGCCCCGCAGTCACGAGAAATTTACCGGAAAGCGATCCCTGAAAATATTTCCTTGAACATTCCGCAAATGTTTCATACGTACCCTGTAAGATTCCCTGTGTACCTATATAAATCCAGCTTCCGGCAGTCATCTGTCCATACATAGTAAGCCCCAACCCCTCAAGGCGTCTGAACTCATCCCAGGTCGCCCATTTCGGAACCAGCATAGAATTTGAAATTATAACACGGGGTGCGTCATTGTGGGTTTTAAATATTCCAACCGGTTTGCCCGACTGGACAAGCAATGTCTCATCATTTTCAAGTTCAGATAAGCTGTTGACAATTGCTTTGTAGGCATCCCAGTTTCTCGCTGCTTTTCCGGTGCCTCCATAAACGATTAAATCCTCGGGTTTTTCGGCAACCTCCGGGTCGAGATTGTTCATTAGCATCCGCAGGGCGGCTTCCTGGAGCCAACCTTTACAGGTTATAGTCGTGCCCCGGGGGGCTTTTATGATATTTCTAACCATCGAAATCTCTATGTGTTTTTATTTGATTATACCTGAAAATACAAAAAGAATTTAAGTTCCTCAATTTTTTAAATATATTTAAAGTGAAAAATTTTCAAAAACAATTGCTCTGCTATTGATGATAAGAAAAATTATTTCTATTATGTAATAATTACATAGTGAGAGTCTGGCAAATTGGTGCCTCAGGGGGGGACTGAGACGTTGAGCTGTTTATACAAATACTTAATTTTTTTCCACCAAAAATTTTAATGACACTATGAAACCAAAAGGCGAAACAATTCTTATTGCCGATGATGAAATAGGCTTGCGCGACTCATTAAGAGATTTGCTTACCGTTGAGGGGTATACGGTAACGACAACC
>SL_3KL_010_SEDDRAFT_10001760_pt1 | contig 19789 bp, 14 predicted proteins | sample SodLakKL_010_SED_2_FD_10381 | JGI IMG/M metagenome (IMG submission 10381) | reverse complement strand
CAGGCATGTCGGGCAAACGACTGCTGCCGTTAAACTGGGCCGTCAGGTCAAACTGCCAGTCATTGCCGGTGGTGGCATAAGAACCCGAAAGCATCCCACGATAACGATTCACAAAAGGCTGCCGGCGTAACTCCCCGCCAATGGTAGCATACGAATCAGTAAAACGGTAAGCAGCCGTGAGGTCAAACCGCCGGATGGGTTCCAGGCTAAGCTCCACCTGGTAATTGTTGGCCCAGGAGTCGCCATCCAGGTTGTAGAACACCGCCATGGTATGGTCACTGTCTACATCCACGATCATTTGGTTCACAAAATCAGTACGGTAAAACTCGGCAGCCAGGGAACCCTCCCTGCCCAGAAAATCAAATCGCCGGGTAATGCTTCCCCCGTAATTCCAGGCTTCCTCCGCCTCCACCTCATCACGTACCACAATTCTGCGATTACTCACCAGCAGTCCTGTATTTTCGGCAATGAGATTGGGTACCCTGTACCCTTTACCCGCAGAACCCCTGATACTGGTATGCTCGTTGATATTGAAATGGATGTGCGACCGGGGGGTGAATAAGGTTCCGAACAAATTATGATGGTCTGCCCTGGCAGACAGCACGAGTGTGAGTCGCTCGTGAGAGTGGTATGAATATTCAAAGAAGATACCGGGCACCGACTCATGACGGTCAAATAAGGAATCATTCAGTTGTTCGCTGTAATCGTCGACCAGAAAACTGATCCCCGTTGCAAATGAATGATCCGGATGCCCCATGGTATTGGCAAACATGATATTGGCATAAAAGGTATTTTGTTCCCCGTTATAAGGGCGCTGCCCGTAAAAAGACTCCTGGTCATGATGGGTGAAGCTGAACTGAGTTCCCAGGCTTGCATCCGGCATGCTTTCAAAATAAAAACCTGTACGTGCAAATCCGTGAAAACGGGTGGTGTTTGTGCCATAGCCGAAATACTGATCCGAACCGGCCGTTTCACCATTGGTAAAGAAGGCTTTTTGTCCGCCCTCACGCTCTTCCTGCATCAGGTTGAAACCGAACTGTGAGTCCATCACGCCATGGCGTTCGTAGCGGTAACGATTCAGCACATTGTACTTTTTTACCATGGGATGATCCAGGAAAGAATTCTGATTGTGATCCACTTTCCGCTGGAACAATTCGCCATGGGCCATGATCATGGTTGACCAGTTATCATTCAGGTCAGTGGCTGCATTCAGCGCAGTCTCCATTTGCCCGTCACTGCTGGCAAATGCGTTATAATACAGTTGCTCGGGGCCTTCCGGTTTTTTCAGGTCAACGTTGATCTGCCCGGTGACCGATTCATACCCATTCATCACGCTGGCTGCCCCTTTGGAGATGCTGATGGACTCCATCCATGGTCCGGGAACATAGCTCAGCCCGAATGGCTGCCCAAGCCCCCGTATCCCGGGCATATTTTCCAGCATCAGCTGGCTGTAAACCCCTGCCAGCCCGAGCATCTGGATTTGCTGGGCTCCGGAAACCGCATCGCTGTATGACACATCCACCGACACATTTGTCTCGAAGGCTTCCGCAAGATTGCAGCAGGCCGCCCGTTGCATCTCACTCCCGGTGATTACATGGGTCAGCACAGGCTCCATGGAAGACACATGGGCCCCGGAGCGGCGACCGGACACAGTCACTTCATCCAGGTCCTGGGAGGCGTCAAGGATCACTTCCACATGGGCCCGCGCGTTTTCTATCAGGATGGTGTCAGACCGGTAACCGATATAACTGACCACAATTTCATGGGGGAGGTCAACCGTCACATCCAGGCAGAAGTGCCCTTCGGCATTGGTAGCCACCCCCGAGGTGGTTCCCAGCCAGACCACGTTGGCTCCGGCCAGGGGATGATAGTGATAGTGGTCATCATGGGCCACTCTTTCATACACGTCGCCGTGCACTTGCGCTTGCTGTGCATAAACCAGGGCATAACAGCCCAAAAACAGAAACAGGAAAAATGATATGGATTTGATTATAGATTGCATGGTTTTAACTTATCTGAAAATGAAACATAAAAAAGACACGCCGTCAACGATAACGGCCATTTCACTGCAGTAAGAAAAACCTTAGCAATACTTGAGCCGGCAGGAGAAAATCACCAGTTCACGCCCGGCCGGCTTAGGCGGCGGATCATTCAGACTGATGAAAGGGAGGGATAACGGCATCTCTTCCACCTCCGGCACGGAGATTACAAAAGCGGATAACAGCACGAACTCCGGTGATACAATTTTTTCAGGGGAACGGTCAGCAGAAGCATCGTATTCCGCCCGCAAGTAATGGGTTTCCGATTCGCAATCGTCACCACAGTGACAGTCCTGCCCCTTTTCAAAGTCGTCACAACAGGTGGAGTCCCCACCCAAATGATTTTCGTGGCAGTCGGTACCTTTCTGGTGATGATGGTGAATGTCGTCGAAACGATCAGCCTGGGCCAATCCGATCATGACCACGTCTGTGGATGAACAGGTGAAACAATGGTGCGTCAGCAAGCGAATCCCGGCAAATGAGACCAGGAACATGCCCGCAAGCAACATCGATAACAACTGAACACCCAGACGCTTCATGCTACAAATATAATGATATATTGAATCCGCAGGAAAAATGTGTTAAATTCCTTCTCCCCCTTGCCCGGAAGATCGCTGGAATGCATCCAGCACAAAATCAACGCTCGTCCAGCCGTTGTCCACCTCCACCATGGAGATAAACGCCTTTATCCTGTGTTCGCCAGCCGCAAAAGTATCCCTGTTGTACAAATCGATGATCTCCTGCCGCGCTTCTTCGTTCGTGGCAGCATCAAGACGTTGCTGACGGATTTCCGGCCACTGTTCATTCACCTCAAACACACCATGGGTAAAAAAACGGGAGATCACATATCCTTCTTCTACATATATACCCACATCCATCTCCACATCATAAAACTCCGTTTCGTTAAAAGATGATGTGCGAATATCAGTGAGTGATACATCAGTCACTTCCACAACCTCCATGTAAGCGGGAGACTCAAAATGTCTTTCGAGCAAAACACCAGCCGCCCGGGCCGCAGGCGGTTCAGACTCACTACAGGCCGACATGACCAACATTAGACCCAATGCCATTAACAAGGCACTCAAACGCACATATTTTATTTCTGACATAACTGATAATTTTTCTTAGTGGTTCATAAGAATGGCCCCTTTCGGCTATATTACCCGGTCATTGGGCAGGGACAAAAATAAACTTTTTTGGCAAAAAAAAACCTGCCTATCAGACGATAAGCAGGCTATTTTAGTAGCGGGGGCAAGATTCGAACTTGCGACCTTCGGGTTATGAGCCCGACGAGCTACCACTGCTCCACCCCGCAGTGTTTTCAAGTGCAAAAGTACAAAACATCTTGTCTTTACCAAAATCTTTTCCGGTTTTTTTTATAAAACACCTACCTTTGCACTCAAATTCAAAGAAAATCAACCAAATGCACAAGGCAGGCTACGTAAACATCATCGGCAATCCCAATGTAGGAAAGTCAACCCTCATGAACGCCTTGCTTGGCGAAAGGTTGTCAATTATCACCCCCAAGGCACAAACCACCCGTCACCGCATCCTCGGACTCCTGAACGATGACAATTACCAGGTTGTTTTTTCCGACACCCCGGGCATATTGTCACCCCATTATAAACTGCAGGAAAAGATGATGCAATCTGTCAAAACAGCCCTGGAGGACGCGGACCTGTTCATTGTACTCACTGACATTTATGAAGATTTTGACAATGAACAGATTCTGGCCCGGATCAAAAACGCCGGCGTACCTGTACTGCTGCTTGTCAACAAATCCGACCTGGGCAGCGAAGCCGAAGTGACCGGCAAATGTGAACTTTGGCAGAGCGCCTATCCCGACTGGTATGTGATGCCGGTTTCTGCCCTGACAGGACATAACCTGGAAAGGGTGTTCGGGCAGATATTGGAGATGCTGCCGGAGTCACCGCCCTTTTATCCGAAGGATGACCTCACAGATAAGCCCGTGCGGTTTTTTATAGAAGAAATGGTCCGGGAACACATTTTACTGAATTACAAGCAGGAAGTCCCCTATTCCGTTGAGGTGGAAACCGAGTCTTTCAAAGAAGAGGAGAATATCATTCATATCCGCTGTGTAATACATGTAGCCAGGGAAAGCCAGAAAGGGATTATCATCGGGCACAAAGGTCAGGCCCTGAAAAAAGTCGGCACCGACGCCCGGAAAAGTATGGAATCATTCCTGGGAAAAAAGGTCTTCCTGGAGTTGCATGTCAAGGTCAGTAAAAACTGGCGGGAGAACGAAAACCAGCTGCGCCGTTTCGGCTACCATTAGGTAGTGGATATCTCAACCGTAAAACAATTACCACGCAGACTCGTCAATCCCGAAAACAATTAAGATTTTTCCAAATAAATCACATATACCCATGTCCAATATTGTAGCATTAGTAGGCCGGCCCAACGTGGGTAAATCAACTTTGTTCAACCGCCTCACCGGTCATCGCATGGCCATTGTCGACCCCACAGCCGGGGTAACACGTGACCGCCATTACGGCAAATCCGACTGGAACGGAAAAGAATTCTCCCTGATCGATACCGGCGGATATGTGGCCGGTTCAGACGACGTATTCGAGGAGCAGATCCGTAACCAGGTAACGATCGCCCTGGAGGAGGCCGATGTGGTGCTTTTTCTTGTGGATGTGATGGAGGGGGTGTCACCCCTTGACAGGGAGGTCGCTGATCTGCTCAGGCGCAGCGGGAAAGAATACTTTCTGGTTGCCAATAAAGCCGATAACAACCTGTTGATCTCCCAGGCAGGCGATTTTTATGCACTTGGAGTTGACAGGGTATTTCCTGTCTCTGCCATTAACGGCAGCGGAACCGGCGATTTGCTGGATGAAGTGGTCAGAGCGATGAACGAACCCCCCGAAGAAGAGCCGCAGGAAGACATTCCGCGGTTTGCGGTAATCGGCCGCCCGAACGTTGGCAAATCATCCATCATCAATGCCCTGCTGGGAATCGACAGAAACATCGTAACCGACATTCCCGGCACCACGCGCGACACCATTTATTCCCGCTACCAGCAATATGGCTTTGACTTTTACCTGGTTGATACGGCAGGGGTTCGCAAAAAGGGAAAAGTACACGAAAACATTGAATTTTATTCCGTGATGCGGTCCATACGCGCCGTTGAATACGCCGATGTGTGCCTGTTGATGATCGATGCCACCAGTCCTTTTGAATCACAAGACATCAACCTCTTCGGGGTAGCGGCACGCAATAATAAAGGGATTGTCATCCTGGTCAACAAATGGGACCTGGTCAAAGACAAAGACCACAATACCACGCGGGAGTTCACCAGACAGATACGGGAACGGATCGCACCCCTGACCGATGTCCCCATTATCTTTACCTCTGTGCCGCAAAAACAGCGCGTTTTCAAAGCCATTGAAACAGCCCATGAGGTATATAGCAACAGGCAGCGAAAAATTCCTACCAGCAAACTCAATGATGTGATGCTACCGGTGATTCAAAACAATCCGCCCCCTTCCATCAAAGGAAAATACATCCGGATCAAGTATGTGACCCAGCTGCCGACGCATTATCCCTCTTTTGTCTTTTTCTGCAATTTGCCCCAATATATCAAAGAACCGTATATCCGCTTTCTTGAAAACCAGTTACGGGCACAATGGGATTTCTCAGGGGTGCCTGTAAGGATTTATTGCAGAAAAAAATAAACCACCATGGCGCAAACCGATGCACCAAGGATAGACAAATGGCTTTGGGCCGTACGCATTTTCAAGACCAGGACCCTGGCCACCGAAGCCTGCCGTACCGGAAGGGTCAAAGTCGACGATCAGCCGGTAAAACCCTCCCGTGAGATACAGGAAGGGATGATGATCAGCGTACAGACCGGTCCCATAAAAAGAACACTCAAAGTGATCGCCCCCCTGCACAACCGGGTGGGAGCAAAACTGGTCGGCCACTACATGGAGGATCTCACCCCGGAAGAGGAATACCAGAAACTGGAGATCATTAAGAGCCAGTCGGGCTACCGGCCGAAACGAACAGGACGCCCCACAAAGAAGGAACGCAGGGAACTGGACGAATGGTTCGGAGATTGGTCGTAAGGCCGGCGGGAGTCATTTACCTTCCCCCGCACGAACAAATATTTTCATATATTTGCCTTTCCGGTTGCCAGGGAATTCACTTTCGGGCAATCCGGCATCCCAACATATTCAAAATTTTAAAAATTTCATCCAATGAAAGATCTGAAGGATTATATTGAAAAGAATAAGGATCGCTTCCTGGAGGAGCTTTATGAATTGATCCGTATTCCCTCGATCAGTTCCAAAGAAGCCCACAAAGACGATATGTACACGGCCGCCAACTGGGTAAAGGAAAGCCTGCTGAAAAAAGGAGCCGACAAGGCGGAAGTTTGCGACACCGAAGGCCACCCGGTTGTATATGGTGAAAAGACCATTGACCCCGGGCTGCCTACCGTAATCATTTACGGTCACTATGATGTGCAGCCGGTTGAACCGCTGGAACTTTGGAAAAGCAAGCCATTTGAGCCGGAGGTACGTGAAGGAAAGATTTTCGCCAGGGGCGCAGACGACGACAAAGGGCAGATGTTCATGCACTTTGCGGCATTCGAATACCTGGTGGAAACCAACCAGCTTCCCTGCAATGTCAAATTCATGATTGAAGGGGAAGAAGAGATCGGATCACCCAGCCTGGGTAACTTCCTGAAGGAAAACAAAGAAAAGCTGGCCGGAGACGTAATCCTGGTATCCGACACAGCCATGCTCGGACCTGACAATCCTTCCATCACCACCGGGCTGCGGGGGCTCTCCTACTGTGAAGTCCATGTGACCGGGCCCAAACGTGACCTCCACTCAGGTTTATACGGAGGCGCCGTCGCCAACCCCATCAATATTCTCTGCGACATGATCAGCAGCCTGGTGGATGAAAACGGACGCATTACCGTCAAAGGTTTTTATGATGACGTGGAAGAGCTTTCCAAAGAAGAAAGGGAAGATATGGCACGGGCACCTTTTGATGAAGAGGCCTATAAAAAATCAATCGGGGTGGATGCCCTGCACGGCGAAAAAGGTTATTCGGCACTGGAGCGCACCGGAATCAGGCCATCGCTTGACGTAAACGGCATCTGGGGTGGTCACACAGACAAAGGAGCCAAAACCGTTCTGCCATCAGAGGCACACGCCAAAATTTCCATGCGGCTGGTTCCCCATCAGAATTCCGAAAAGATCACCCGGCTGTTCAAAGACCACTTTAAATCCATTGCCCCTGATTGCGTGAAGGTAGATGTGGAGTTCCTGCACGGCGGCGAAGGGTATGTAAGCCCCACTGACACCCCTGCCTACCAGGCCGCAAGCAAAGCCTATGAGCAGACGTATGGCATCAAACCCATCCCTTACAGGAGTGGCGGAAGTATTCCGATCATCTCCATGTTTGAAAAGATCCTGGGAACAAAATCCATCCTGATGGGATTCGGACTGGAAACTGATGCCATTCATTCCCCCAACGAAAACTATCCGCTTTCCCAGTTTTTCAAGGGAATGGAAACCATCCCGCATTTCTATCAGCACTTTGCGGAGAAGAAGAAATAAGCGTTCAGCAATAATCAGTCTTAACCTTTCCGGGCCGGGCATAATCATTCATTTGAGATGCCTGGCCCGGATTTTTCAGTCCGCTTCCTTCATTGACAGGCCGATGCGTTTGCGTTCCACATCCACGGACAAAACCTTGACTTTTACTTTCTGATTCAGGCTGNCCACATCCGCCGGGTTGCTGACAAAACGATCGGCCAGGTGGCTGATATGCACCAGTCCGTCCTGCTGCACACCCACATCCACAAACGCCCCGAAGGCAGTTACATTGGTCACGATGCCTGGCAGCACCATGCCCTCACGGAGATCCTGAATCCGGAAGACATCCTTGTCAAACTCAAACATATCGTACGACTCACGGGGGTCGCGGCCAGGCCGGGCCAATTCCTGCATGATATCTTTCAGTGTGGGCATTCCGGTTTGCCCGCCGGCATAATCCTCCAGCTTAATTTGCTGTCGCAATTTTTCATCCCTGATCAGGTCCTGCACACCCACCTTCAGGTCACGGGCCATCCGTTCAACCACCGGATAACTTTCCGGGTGCACCGCACTCCTGTCAAGCGGATGATCCGACTGGGCCACACGGACAAATCCGGCAGCCTGTTCAAATGCCCGCTCACCAAGGCGCGGAACTTTCAGCAATTCTTTCCTGGAACGAAAAGGGCCGTTTTCATTCCTGTAGCTGACAATGGCAGCGGCCAGGGATGGCCCGATCCCTGACACATAGGCCAGCAACTCTTTACTGGCAGTATTGGCCTCCACCCCGACTGCATTCACGCAGCTGACAACCACATCATCCAGGGCCTGCCTGAGCATTTTCTGGTCCACATCATGCTGATATTGTCCCACCCCAATGGATTTGGGATCAATTTTCACAAGCTCCGACAAAGGATCTGCCAGACGACGTCCAATGCTTACCGCCCCTCTCACCGTCACATCATAATCAGGGAATTCCTCCCTGGCGATATCAGAGGCTGAATACACCGAAGCCCCGCTTTCATTGACCATCACCGCAGTCACCTCGCGATCGAAACGAATGCGGCGGATCAGGTGTTCCGTTTCGCGCCCTGCCGTGGCATTTCCGATGGCGATGGCTTCAATGCGGTAGGCATCCGCCAGGCTCTGTATCTTGGCCATCGCCTGCTTCTTTTGCCCCACAGGCGGATGGGGGTAAATATTTTCATTATGCAGCAGACGGCCCTCCTCATCCAGACAAACCACTTTACAGCCCGTACGATAACCCGGGTCAATGGCCAATATTCGTTTCTGCCCCATCGGCGGTGCCAGCAAAAGTTGTCGCAGATTCTGCCCGAACACCTCGATCGCCTTTTTGTCGGCCATTTCTTTCAGGGAATTTCTCATCTCCGTTTCCAGCGAGGGCAACAGCAGCCGCTTATAGGCATCCTTCAGCGCCAGCCTGACCTGGTCACTGCAGGCCCCATCCCCCCTCACAAACAATTGTTCCAGAATGGCAAGCGCGGCTTCCTGATCCGGCACAATCTGCACCTTCAATAAGCCTTCCTTTTCCCCCCGGAACATTGCCAGCAGCCGGTGAGATGGAGCTTTCACCGCTTTCTCGGACCAGTCAAAATAGCTGGCGTATTTAACAGCTTCTTCCTCTTTGCCCCTGCCCACCTTGCAGAGTATAAAGGCGTCCCGCTTCATCAGGCGACGCATACGCTCGCGGGAACTCCTGTCCTCACTGATCCATTCCGCCACAATATCGCGGGCCCCTGCCAGCGCATCCTCCGCTGAAGCAACCTCCCTGCCGGGATTCACAAACGCCTCCGCCCGAGTCATAAGGTCCACAGATCGCTGGGCCATCAGCACTCGTGCAAGGGGTTCCAGCCCCTTTGCAACAGCCACACTCGCCCTGGTTTTTCTTTTGGGACGGTAGGGAAGGTAAATATCCTCCAGCTCCGACAGGGTGGTAACCTGCCGAATCGATTCCTCCAGTTCCGGGCCTAGCTTGCCCTGCTCACGGATGGAAGACAATACAGCTTCTCTCCGTTTATCAAGTTCTTCCAGCCGGGATAACAAGTCCCTTACAGAGGTGATCTGCACCTCATCCAGCGAACCGGTCATCTCTTTTCTGTAACGGGAAATAAAGGGAATGGTAGCCCCCGATTTCAAAAGGGAAACAGTTTGCGCCACACTGCGGGCTGAAATCCCGGTCTGCTCAGCAATTGTATTGGTATAAGTCTGAACGGTATCTGTCATATCTTTCACACTATTTTTGGGCCGAAGAAAAATAAAGGCGCATCTGCCGTGCCCGCCCGAAGCTGCGGCGATGATATGGGCTCAGTCCGTATTTGTCAATGGCACGCCGGTGTAACGGGGTGGGATACCCCTTATTGCGATCCCAGCCATATTGGGGATACGCTGCATGAAGTTCTTCCATGTACTCATCCCTGGCAGTTTTTGCCAGCACTGAAGCTGCCGCCACCGAAAGAAAAGCCGCATCTCCTTTCACGATACATTCATACGGGACATCCCTGTAAGGCGTAAAGCGATTGCCATCTACGATGACCATCTCCGGCTGGGGATCCAGTTGCTCCAGGGCCAGATGCATGGCCATATGACTGGCCCGGAGAATATTCACCTCATCAATGGTGGCATGGTTAATGACTCCGACCCCATAAGACAGGGCATGGGCCCTGATGAGTTCACGCATAAGCAATCGGGTTTTCGGAGATAATTGTTTGGAATCATTCAGCCCTGCAAACAGGGTTCTGTCCGGGTAGCGGGGAAGGATCACCGCAGCGGCAACAACAGGTCCGGCAAGGCATCCGCGGCCGGCCTCATCGCACCCGGCCTCCGGGAATACTTCACCGAAACATATTGCCAGATTTGGGCGAACGACTGCCATTCAGGTTTTATACAGACTTCAGTATGCTCTCAAAAATCAAACGACCATCCTCATTGCCCAGTTCCTCATCAGCAGCCCGCTCCGGATGCGGCATCATACCAAAAACATTGCGCGATGCATTGCATATTCCGGCAATGTTCTCCACAGACCCGTTGGGGTTGGAAGCATCTGTCACGGCCCCTGTTTCGTCGCAATACCTGAAAAGCACCTGCTGGCTGTCATTCAGCTTTTTCAATCCATCCTCATCAATAAAGAACTGCCCTTCTCCATGGGCAATGGGAATCTTCAGGGGTTCACCGGTTTTAATTTCACGAGTCACCAGGCTGCCAGGGGTTTCGCTGCGGATGTAGGTATTGTGGCAAATAAAACGGTGATCCGGGTTGTGCAACAGGGCCCCGGGCAATAAATGGGCTTCACAGAGTATCTGGAATCCATTGCAAATACCAAATACATAACCGCCCCTGCGTGCAAAATCAACCACCTGATCCATAATGGGTGAAAAGCGTGCAATGGCACCCGATCGCAGGTAATCACCGTAAGAAAACCCGCCGGGCAAAATGACAAAATCAACCCCCTGCAGGTCGGTATCTTTATGCCATAGCGCCACCACCTCCCGGCCGAGCTTCTTTTTTAATACATATATCATATCATGGTCGCAGTTGGACCCGGGGAAAACCACTACTCCAAACTTCATAAAAGGCTTTTTTTATTGATGCGTGACAAAGGTACACATTTGTCAAAAAATAAAGCAGGCCGAAAATCGCCCGCCGAGGATCAGCAAAAACAGGATTGTAAAAACCACTTCAGCCAGTTTCTTTTTGCCGATATCAGAGAAAAATACCGCAAGGGCAATGCTCAGGGGAATAATCAGCACACCATGATGCACATACACATAATCAACGGTAACCAGGTAGGTCAGCACGGAAAGCAGGAAAAACAATGACAATACCATTATGCGCTTCCGCACCCGGATGGGTTTATCTGGCATATAAAGAAAAAGTAAACGGAGAAATGCAAACACCGACAATAATCCGAGAACAACAGCAAAGGCCTGCTGATACATGTCCAGCGATTGCCGAAAAACCTCCATTGGCTGAATGGCAATACTGACCGCATCCAGTTTGTCACCCAGCATATCATACATGTAATAATACACCCCGAGAAAGAAAAACGGGGCAATAAATCCCATCAGGGCAGCCAGTATTGTACGCAGGCTGGCCGGAAAATATAGAAAAAGTGAGAAAATCAGCAACAGAAAAAGCGGTAAAACCGGAAAGTAGAACAAGCCGGCTACGGACAACAGCAAACCAACATTCAGCACCTCCATGATGGCCTGACTTTCGTGATAGACCTTAAAAATTTTGTTCAGGGCCAGCAGCAGAAAGATATTGGCAATCAGGACAGGTTGTGGTCCTGTCATTCCGGGGGTGCTGCTCATCAGCAACAGGTAAAGCAGTGCAGGCAAGGCTGAAAAACGATCCGTAAACCCCTTTGAAGTAGCAATATGATTGACAAANAAAACCTGACCCATAAGCATCACAAAGGCCAGGATCACCGATATCCCCGGATAATCCATGATAAAGGGAAGCAGGAATTCATATAAAGGGGCATTGTCGTCCGCAATACGATCCAGGACACCTGCCGGATCAAGAAAGGAGCTTCCCCAAAACAAGGCACCCAGCAAAAGCAATATAATAGGGCTGTGCCAATGGGCTTTTCTGAACGTGCGAATCAACATCTGCGGGCTGGTTCCGGGTTATTTCAATAGGTCTTTTCCGATATCCCTTCGGTAATATTTCCCCTTAAAGTCCACGACACGGGCATTGGTATAAGAAATTGACCGTGCACCCTCCAGATCATCGGCAAGGGAAGTGACTGCTATTACGCGTCCGCCACTTGTTACCAGTTGATCAACATCCTGTTGGACGCCGGCATAAAATAACTGGCTGCCATCAACTTCCTCTGTGCCTTCTATGACATATCCTTTCTGGTAGGCATCCGGATAGCCACCACTGGTCAGCATCACTGCCAGGGCATACCGGGGAGATATCACCGGGGCACAATCCTTCAGTTTACCGTTGCAGGCTGCTTTCATCAGTTCCACAAGGTCAGATTCCAGGCGGGGAATGATCACCTCCGCTTCCGGATCCCCCAAACGTACGTTGTACTCAATTACATAAGGGTTCCCGTCAACAAGCATCAGCCCGAAAAATATAAAACCATGGTAATCGATCCCCTCTTTCCGGATGCCTCCAATGGTGGGTTGAATGATTCGTTCTTCAATGCGCTTCATCACCTCGTCATCTGCAAAAGGTACCGGGCTCACTGCCCCCATTCCCCCGGTATTGGCACCGGTATCATGCTCTCCGACACGCTTGTAATCCTTTGCAGCAGGCAATACCTGGTAAGTTTCTCCGTCAGTGAGCACAAAAACAGATATTTCCTTCCCATCAAGAAACTCCTCAATGACCACAGTGCTGGAAGCTTCGCCGAATTTTCCTTCACGGAGCATTTCATCCAGATTCTGTTCAGCCTCTGCACGGGTGGTGCATATCACCACACCTTTACCTGCAGCCAGCCCGTCGGCCTTCAGCACATAAGGCGGAGAAAACCGCCCCAGGAACTCCCTGGCTTCAGTTGCCTGATCCCGGTTAAATGCCCGGTAAGCAGCCGTGGGTATCTGGTTCCTCTCCATGAATGCCTTGGCAAAGGCTTTACTCCCTTCCAGCCGGGCACCTTCTGAAGACGGACCCACGAACATGACCCGGCGGAGATGCTCATCTGCTGCAAAATAATCGGCCAATCCCTTTACCAGAGGTTCTTCGGGCCCTACAACCACCATATTAACCGAGTTGGAGCGCACAAAACCACCCACCGCCTCCTTATCGTTTGGCTGCATATCCACATTTTCACCGCAAAGCGCTGTTCCGGCGTTCCCCGGGGCAATAAATAATTTTTCACACAACGGACTCCGGGAAATTTTCCATGCCATGGCATGCTCACGACCTCCGCTACCGATCAACAAAATTCGCATAAACTCAGCCTCATGATTTAATGNAAACTANCGCCAAATTTACTNAAAAATNAGCGGATGAAAGAACTTATTATTTGCTAATTTTGCGGAGAACAGGACNATATACTTGCTCATTTTACAACCATATATTCAGATGCAACAACAGATTCCCACAAACATTTATTCCGAAATCGGCGAGCTGGAAGGCGTGATCATTCACTCACCCGGCCCGGAAGTGGAAAATATGACCCCGGAAAATGCGGAAAGGGCTCTTTACAGCGACATTCTGAATTTATCAGTGGCCGGGAAAGAATATGACCAGTTCAGGGGCATCCTCCAAAAAACCACCCGCACTTTCGAGGTAAAGGAATTACTGGAACACATCCTGGGCATCGAAAAAGCCAGGCAGGACCTGGTACGCAAAATATGCCTCAATGAAAGCGCGGGATTCATCTGTGAGGAACTGTTACGCCTGGACAACCATGCACTGGCCACAGCCCTCATTGAGGGAGTGTTGATCCGGAAAAACACCCTGACCAACTTCCTGAACAAAGAAAGATTTGCCCTGAGGCCGCTTCACAACTTCTTCTTTACCAGGGATGCGGCCGTTTCCATTTATGACAATGTGCTGGTAGGAGCCATGGCTTCACCGGTCAGGCTAAGGGAAAGCCTGATCATGGAGGCCATCTTCAATCATCATCCGATTTTAAAATCCAGGACAATCAACCCGAACCCATCCCCGGCAAAAGATTTAAAGAATTCCAGCATTGCCATTGAAGGCGGCGATGTACTGATAGCCAGGGATGATATCCTGCTGTGCGGCATCGGTTCCCGGACAAGCACTCAGGGAATCGATTTTCTTATTGACGATCTGAAGCAAACAAAGAAAACACAACACATCCTGGTCCAGGAACTCCCCCTGACCCCAGAGTCCTTCATTCACCTCGATATGGTATTCACGCTGCTGGACAAAGACATCTGCATGATCTATGACCCGATTATCATGAAGATGAATAAATACCAGACAGTGCATATCTGCCTTGAAGGGGGTGAGGTAAAATTTATCCGGGAGATCAAAAACCTGCCGGAAGGTTTGAAAAAACTGGGGATGGACCTCCAAACCGTATATTGCGGTGGCAAAGACGATCAGTGGGTACAGGAAAGAGAGCAATGGCACAGCGGCGCCAATTTTTTTGCGACTGGCCCGGGCCGGATCATCGGATATGCCAGGAACACCCACACCCTGGATGCCTTGAGTGATGCAGGCTTTGCCATATTGAATGCCGAGGATGTTATCGAAGGGAAGGTTAATCTGAAGGATTACACACGCTATGTGGCCGCCATAGAAGGATCCGAACTGCCAAGAGGCGGCGGCGGGGCACGCTGTATGACCATGCCTGTAAGCAGAAAACCCATCAGCTAATCATTGGTTCCGATGCAAAAACAAACATTACATGTATTGAAGCTGCTTGCTGTCATTCTGTTCATTTCAGGATGCAGCCGGCCCCTGCCGTCAGACATTAATCTGGAGCAAGCACACAACCCCGGTGGTCAGCACATCATCATGCCCGGAATGGGCACTGTGGGGGTCATTGACGAAGGCAGGGTAATGGTATACTTCCGTGATCAAAACGGGGATTGGGTGCCTGATCATGCCTCCACATTCACCATACCGGAAAACAATAGCGGGGTGCTGGCCATGGGCATGGGAACCATCGGCGTATTGCAGCAGGACAGTCTCCATTTTTTCCGTTTAGACAGTGATGATGCGTGGAGAAAAGAACCTTCGATCTCTTTTGAAATCCCCGGTGATTTTGACAGGTTAATGGCCATGAAAATGCCATGGGATCTCGGGTCGATCGGCATAGAAAAAGACGGCGTGATAGAGTTTTACTCATTTTACGACGAACAGTGGCAGCACGACCCCACCGCTACTTTTCAGATCCCTTCAGGCATCAGCGGATGTTACCCCATGGGAGACATGACCATGATCGTTTCAGATAATGATAAACTCGGGATGTACTTTCTCGGTCCGGAAAACGGATGGGAATTTATGGATCATGACGCCTTTGTGCTGTCCCTGCCGGAAAACCATTCAGCCGTGATTCCTTATGAACGCAGACAGGTTGCCGTAAGGGTCAACGACACCCTCCGTTTTTTTCACCTGGATCTTGAAAACGACAGGTGGGTGATACTGGGTGACCTAGAATTCAATTTGCCTGGATGATACTTCTTCCCGGCTTTCTTCCAGGGCTTCTGCCAGGAAATGACTGGTGTACCCCTTACCGGAGGCAGCTACCTCTTCGGGCGTCCCTTCCGCAACAATAAGACCTCCCATCCGGCCGCCTTCAGGCCCCAGGTCAACAATATGATCCGCCACCTTGACCACATCCATGTTGTGCTCAATCACCAGTACGGTGTTGCCCCGGTCTGTCAGCCGGCTCAGCACCTCCATCAGAACCCGTATATCCTCGAAGTGGAGGCCGGTTGTGGGCTCATCCAGGATGTACAACGTTTTTCCCGTGTCGCGACGCGACAATTCAGATGCCAGTTTGACCCGCTGTGCTTCCCCGCCGGACAGCGTCGTACTGCTTTGCCCCAGGGTGACATAACCCAGACCGACATCATTCAGCGTTTTCAGCCTGGACACGATGGAGGGGATGTGCTCAAAGAAATGAATCGCCTGGTTGATGGACATATCCAGCACATCATTGATGCTTTTTCCCTTGTACCTGACCTCGAGCGTTTCCCTGTTGTACCGTTTCCCCTGACAGGTTTCGCAGTGCACATGTACATCGGGCAAAAAATTCATCTCAATCACACGCACCCCGCCACCCTGGCAGGTCTCACATCTTCCCCCCTTCACATTGAAAGAGAAACGCCCGGGTTTGTAGCCCCGTACCTGCGATTCAGGCAATGCTGCAAAAAGCTTGCGAATGTCATCAAACACCTTGGTGTAGGTGGCCGGGTTAGACCGCGGAGTGCGGCCGATGGGCGACTGATCCACCTCGATTACTTTGTCCAGGTATTCAAGTCCTTCTATGCTGTCGTAAGGAAGCGTTTCTTTTTCAGACCGGAAATAATGGTTACTGAGCACCGGGTAGAGGGTTTCATTGATGACTGACGATTTTCCGCTTCCGGACACCCCGGTAACACAGGTCAGCTTCCCAAGCGGAAGGGCAAGGTCAATTTTTTGCAGATTATGGCCCTGTGCCCCGCGCAACAGGAGATTTTGCCCACTTCCCTTCCTTCGTTTAAGCGGCAGGGGAATCTCTTTATCACCGTTAAGATAGGATGCGGTAATGGATTTGTGCTGCATCAGTTGCAGAGGTGTTCCTTTTGCAACCACTTTTCCTCCGTTCAGGCCGGCCCCGGGCCCCATATCCACCACGTAATCGGCAGAAAGGATCATGTCACGGTCATGTTCCACCACGATCACCGAGTTCCCGATGTCACGCAATTCCTTCAGGGCCCCGATCAGTCGGTGATTGTCGCGCTGATGCAGCCCGATACTGGGTTCATCCAGGATGTACAACACCCCCGTTAACTGTGAACCTATCTGGGTGGCCAGCCGGATACGCTGGCTCTCGCCGCCTGAAAGGCTCCTTGAAGAACGGTTCAATGACAGGTAATCAAGCCCCACATCCAGCAAAAACCCCAGCCGCACACTCAACTCACGAAGAATCTCCAACGCTATGCGACGGCGTCGTTTATCAAGGCGATCCGGCAGACTGTCTANCTGTTCTTTCAGCTGCGACAGGTCCATCTCCGCAAAATCCCCGATGTTTTTGTCATCCACAAAAAAATGCAGGGATTCTTTTTGCAGACGTTTCCCGTGGCAGGCCGGACAAGGTTTTTGCCGCATAAAACCGGAAGCCCACCGGCGCAGGGCCCCTGAAGGGCTGTCTTCGTACTGGCCGCGAATAAAGTTGACAATGCCTTCAAAATTCAATGAATAGGTGCTGGTCACCCCCAGCCTTTCGTGCTTGACCCGGAACACCTCGTCCGACCCATACAAAATGGTATGGACGGCTTCCTCACTCAGCTTCTTGAGCGGGGTATCCAGGTCAAAGCCATATTTCATCCCGATGGATTCCAGCTGTCCGGTAATCCAGGCATTCTTTGATTTGGCTATGGGAGCAATTCCCCCCTTGTTAATGGACAAAGAGGGATTGGGTATTATTCTGGACACATCCATTTCACTGATCATACCCAGCCCGTTACACTCCTTGCAAGCCCCGTAAGGTGAGTTGAACGAAAACGTATTGGGCTCAGGGTCTTTATAAGCAATCCCGGATTGCGGGCACATCAGGTTCTTGCTGAAGTGATGCACACTGTTGTCTTCCTCATCCACCACCATGACCATGCCCTTCCCGTATTTCATGGCAGTTTGCAGTGAAGAAGCCAGCTGTTTACTGCGGGCCGGATCGACAATGACCTTGTCAATCACCGTTTCAATGTCATGCACCTTGTACCGGTCAAGCTTCATATGCGGGGCCAGTTCACGAATCTCCCCGTCAATACGGACACGCAGAAACCCCTGCTTACGAACCTGTTCAAACAGTTCACGGTAATGACCTTTGCGTCCCTTCACCAGTGGTGCCAGCAGTAGCACACGCTTGCCACTGAACCGTTCTACCAGCAAATCACGGATCTGTTCCTCGGTGTACTTCACCATTATGTCACCCGTCATCCAGGATCGGGCCTCCCCGGCCCGGGCAAAAAGCAGTCGCAGGAAATCATAGATCTCGGTGATGGTACCCACGGTAGACCGCGGATTTCGCCCGGAGGATTTTTGCTCAATACTTATCACGGGGCTCAGGCCGGTGATCTTGTCCACATCCGGCCGTTCCAGGGCGCCCAGAAACTGCCGGGCATAAGCGGAGAATGTTTCAATGTACCGCCTTTGCCCCTCGGCATAAATTGTATCAAAAGCCAGGGAAGACTTCCCACTTCCACTCAGCCCCGTAATCACTGTCAGCTTGTGACGGGGGATTACCACGTCAATGTCTTTCAGGTTGTGCTCACGGGCCCCGTAAACCTCAAGGTTTTCGCTATATGTTTTAATATCAGAATCCTGCATTAAATTCTCCCACAAAAAATCAATCTGCAAAGATACGGGAAATTTATGAAGAAACGGGGGCTACTGGTTGTTGGTTGTTGGTTCTCATGGGCAGAGTGATGGGGAAGCTGCCTGTATTCCGGGAAACGGCCCAGGCGGTTGTTGGTTAGATAGTTGTTAGTTTTCACGGGCCATGGGTTGGGGAAGCTGCCTGTGGTTCGGGAATCCGGCGATCAGTTGTTAGTTGTTGGTTCATTCGTACCTCTGGCTCGGCTTGGGGGCGGTCCAACCAACAACCGCATAGGCCGTTTACCAGGCTATTGGCAGCTTTCCCATTATGTGGCCCATGATAACCAACAACCAACAACCGCATAGCCCGTTTACCAGACCATCGGCATCTTTCCCATTATGCGGCCCATGAGAACCAACAACCATCTACCCTCTACCTTCGAGCTTCTTTCCATATAATTTCCTATTTTTGATCAATACATATCAATCAATAAAACCTTCACCCATGAAAGGCATTATTCTGGCGGGCGGATCGGGCACACGGCTGTACCCCATCACATTGGCCATGAGCAAACAGCTTATGCCGGTTTACGACAAGCCCATGATCTATTACCCGTTATCGGTGCTGATGATGGCAGGTATCCGTGACATTCTGATCATTTCCACCCCCGAAGATTTGCCGCATTTTGAACGCTTGCTGGGTGACGGGAGCCGCATCGGCTGTAATTTCTCCTACGCCGTTCAGGAGGAGCCCAAAGGTCTGGCGCAGGCGTTCACCATCGGTGCCGGTTTTGTGGGCGGTGAAAAGGTGGCCCTCATCCTGGGCGACAACATCTTTTACGGCAGCGGGCTCTGGGATATGCTCCAGGACCATAACAACCCTGACGGCGGGATGGTTTTTGCCTATCATGTATCCAACCCATCAAGATACGGGGTGGTCGAATTCAATGAAAAAAAACAGGCCATCAGCATCGAGGAAAAACCGGAAATGCCCCGTTCCAATTACGCCGTACCAGGGTTGTACTTTTATGACAACAGCGTGCTGGATGTAGCCAGAAACATTCGTCCGAGTGCACGAGGTGAATACGAGATCACGGATGTGAACCGGCATTACCTTGATGAAGGCCGGCTTAAAGTGGGCATCATGAGCCGGGGAACCGCCTGGCTCGACACAGGTACCTTTGAATCCCTGATCCAGGCCGC
>SL_3KL_010_SEDDRAFT_10001759_pt1 | contig 19791 bp, 9 predicted proteins | sample SodLakKL_010_SED_2_FD_10381 | JGI IMG/M metagenome (IMG submission 10381) | reverse complement strand
AGTTTTGACACGCTATCAGCTATTTCAGAATCAGCCAATTCTATATTTCCTAATATATTTTTGGATACTTCTGATTGAGGCTCGCTTAATAATGTTGCAAGGGTAACCCCTAAGTGTGATTTGCCTGTTCCATAACCTGCGATAGCAAAATTAAAAGGCTCTTCTTTGCTTTTATTGTTAATGCTTTCTAACACATTTAAAGTAAAACTAGCTGTATCGATTACCCTAGATTGCTCAGCGACAGAACTACTTTTCCCTAATCCATGATATTCTGGCCCATGAAAAACAAAATGCTCAGCAGCTTTATGAGCTAAATCAATGTCATTTTCGAACCAGCTAATTTGCACCGCTCCATTAAACAATAAGTCTCTTCGAAAACTAATTAAATCTTTGACTAGCAATTATTGAACCCCCTTGCTAAGCGATATCGTCTAGTATCTTAGGCCATATATCTTCTGAATCACAGCGTTTTTCAATGATCCATGGATGTCTCTGTCTGTCTATAGTAAATAGCCCTCTTTCCTCAATATGCCGCAAAACATTTTCTATATCAAATTTATCCCATCTGCAAATATCAAATAGTTTACTAACCCTGTTAAAATCATTTACTGTTACCTGTGTCTGATTTGCAAAATAGGTCTCAAATAGTTCTGCAATTAGAGCTCCATAAGCTAATGCGTATATCTCTACCAAAGGAGCTTTATGAATTGAAATTATAGTGCCCGAGCTAGTTTTTTCATCTGATGCATTAAGAACCCTTGCCCTGTATAATGCAGCATCGTCTGTATAAGTTCTAATTATTGGGCCGACTCTTCCTTTCTTATTCCCTGATCCGAACTTAACTGATAGATATAATTCAAGGTCATCATATCTAAAACTGTTACCTAATGATCCACCTTCAGCAAATAATGCATTCCAAACTTTTGAGCCAATATCAGCTCGGCAGAGGTTAATATGGACTAGCCATTGCACTACCTTTTCTCCTAAATATTTATCCCCTAAATAAACTATTCTTCCAAAAGAAGTTAATCTCGGCGAATAGACGCCCCCCTTCCCAGGTTTATCTACTTCTATTAGCCCCATACCCTTTGCGTAATTCAATATTGCTGGCACCTTACCGTTAGTTTTCCCCATCGGAATGTCAGTTTCATTGGCAATATCCTTATAACTTCCCTTTTTCCCAATTGCAACAAAATCCAGCAAAGCAGCTATATAACGCCTTTCTGGTATAAAGGTTTGGTGAAAGTTTAATGGCAGCAAGTAAGGCACCTCCTACAATCTTTCTTCTAAAGCTTTAATTTTGATACGATAAGCCTTATTCACTTCTAGCTTACCATTTACTGGATTAGTTGCATGGCCCAAAGAATAACATTCGCCTCTTTTTAGACTGTTTAAGTTATGTATCCACTGATCTACATTTTTGTCTGTTGCATTTGCAAGTAATTGTGCAAAAAACTTAACTTCTGTACCTGCAGGTTTGAAGAACAGTTGATGACTAGCCTGGAAAAGCCTATCTTGCTGATCCTTAGATAAATTACTTAAGGTCTGAGTCGCAAGTATTAGGGATATACCAAACTTTCTACCTTCAGTTAACAGCTGGCCGAGAGGGCTATTTAGACTGTGGTCAAGATTTTGCACCTCATCCAATACTATGGAGCGTGGATCATTTTTGCTACCTTTAGCTCTGTAGTACCAATAAAGGTCAAATAATGTAAATTCAGTAATTAACCTTGATGCATCTTTAACAAAACCAGCTAACTGAATTACATGACACCTCGAATCGCAATCTTTATATATTTTTTCCCAACCTTCAGGGTCTTCTTCACCAAAGGGTTCCATATCAACAAAAGGTTGAATCTTACTAATAACACTACCCGCAGAACTCGCAACGGGACCGCTTTCGCTTTGGATATTCTCAAGCTCAGAAATCAATCTGCCCATATTAAATGAATCATTATACTGTTCTACACCTCGGCGGACAGCACGATATAAAGCAGACTTTTGCTGATCCCCCAACTGATAAACACCAGCAAACACACCACTCACTCTCTGTGCAGTATTAGCAGATTTTTCATAATTTAATTCATCGGCAATAATGTCATATTGTCGGCGAAAAGGGTTTATGCTCAATGGTTGTTTTAAAATAATGTGCTGTTTTGGCTTAAGCTGCTCTAAGATAAATGGCTCAAGCTGATTTGATATATATCCACTTGTATAATCAACAATCATACTATTCTGTCTTGCTTTACAAAGTTCCCATAACAAAGCTTGAGCTGCATATGTCTTTCCAGTACCTGAAGAACCGAATATGAGTAGGTGTCTATTAGGTAAATCTGGATGCCCGTACTCCCAGAACACTTCTTTCCCACCAGAAGTAAAGCTGCCCAACAATATTCTTTCAGGGATATAACTAGCCTCTACAACTTCCATTTCCACATTAGTTGACTCTTCATTTTTCCGATCACTTTCATTTTCATCAACCTCGCCTGTTTCTTCTTGGCCCTCTTCTATTTCTATCTTTTCATTATTGAAAGGACCACATGCCAGATATGAAAAAACTAAGCCATCAGTGTCAGAAAATAAATCAGCGCTTTCATTTTCTAGTGCAACTTTTTTTATATACTCTTTGCCAGTCCTAGCAACGGTAATAGCCATATCTCTATCCCCATAAATGTAATCCCATTCAGCATTACATTCCAGGATATTGCTACCATTATCACTCCAAAACGCAACGGCAGCTGCATTCCATCGTATTTGAAAACAGCCTTCACTTAATCTTTCTAAAGCGGTTAAAACTTCTTTATAATTTTGCATCTTTGCCGTACCCATGCTAGCAATTAAGCGATGAAGTTGCATCCACCAATACCTCTGATCGGGTTTATCTTTGATGCCTTCGGGATCAGAACTATTTCTAGGCTTAAAGCTTTCGACTAGTTGATATAAGCCATTTTCCAGTTGTTGTCTGGCTTTTTGAAGAAATCCTTCGTTTTCTTTGGCTAATTTACATTCTATGACCTGTGCATCAATATGAAAGCAGCCTTCAACAATACCTGCCTTTATCCTGAGGAGATCAGGCCTTTTTTGGTCATCTTCATTATCAAACCAATGTAAAAACGCATCTAATGATATGATTTCATCACAAAACGCATTCTCATCTCTTTGAATAATCTTGCGCATAGCAGCATTAGCTATCAATTCATGTACATATTTAATTGGCCCAGTAGCTTTAATTACCGAAAGCCCTGTTATTTTGAAAGCTTCACCAATTAAACTATCTGCAATCTTTTCACAAGTGTTTTGGTCCCATGGGCCTAATAAGCTATTAATTTGCTGGCTCATTTTTTGCTTGATATCTTTTAGAAAAAATTTCTCTGTTGATACAGTATAATTATTTTCACCATGCGCACCTACACCTGTCCCAAAACCAATTATTTCTCTTTTGTAATCCTGTTCATTGTCAAAACTCTCCAAAAGCTGATCATCAACTGCTGGATCGATACAAACAACCCAAGTACTCTGTTCATGAGCAACATCTATATTATTCAACCACGGCATATAGTAATATTTTCGCATAACAGCATATTTCTGGTCATGGCTAACATTGATATTTCCATAATAAAGTTTTGCCAATACTTCCGAGTGCAAAGTACTCAACTTAAACCGATGATTACTTATTACTCTTTCTCTTTCCTGACTCTTACCTCCACCAGCAACAATGCAACCAGCTTTTTCTAGAACGGGAAACTTTCGGTACACAGTTTGAGCACATATATTGCCTAAAGGCTCAAATCTGCTTGACATGGAACCAATAAAGTCTATGTAAAACAATATATCCATATTTAAAGTTTTAAGTAGTTTATCAAATTGTGCAGAATTTTTTTCTTTTGAAATTATCCGATAGGATATTGATATTCGGCATTTTTGATAATGCTCTTTTCCACTAGATAATTCAGCTACTTGCCAGCGATCCTTCCATGCGTCTATCCACCTCGCAACTGAAGAATCATCCCTACTTTCAGAAAAAATTGTAAGCTGCAACGAATACTCTCGTTCACCTCTCTCACTCAGTATGCGGGATAAGTATGAATCAATCCCAGCGATGACAGGCTGTATCTCTCCCCCACAGTAAGCTCCGACGCTTAAACCATCATCAGCAAAAGGATAAAGGTTTCGATAGTCTACTAAGCATTGTTGTATCAGTTTTGAGTTTCTTGTCTCTCTAAATAGATCAGTATCAGATATATCATCCTCATCATCTTCTTGAGGCTCCAATAATAACCTTGTCGATACAAACTCAGGTTCATCATGCACTTTACCAATAAGATGAGTATAACCAAAACTACGCACATCAGTAGACATGTTTTTAGAAGCATTTACTAAAGTGCCGAAGACAGGCCATTGTATGCGGGCAAGATCGGCAACACGGGCCCACCTCCTATCACTGGAAACTCTTGAGGTTGTCTCACTAAAGAGCTGCTTAGCATAATAACATAGGTTTTCACAAAGAAAACTGTGCTGATGTTGAATCATTTCGATGAGAACTGGATGCAAAGGCGTCATTATTGAAGCAGGTAAATACTCTTTCCAAATCCAATTGGGATCATCAGTAAAATCATCAGCAACAAACATAAAAGATTTTATTATTAAGGGTCCAGCCATACTAAGCGCATTTTTTTCTAAAAACTTTTCATAAATATCAGTGAAAACCTGCCTAAGAGGTGTGAAGCTATTATCTATCGCAGCAAAAAACCCTGCATTTTGGACATCGCCGAGAAACTGCTGATATTTATAAGACAGATCGAGCATTGGTCCCTTAAGAGGATCATTTAGAGGCAAATTATCTTTATCAATAAGATCAACCATACCACTCTTGTCTTTGACTAAACCCATTTCCAATAGCCTGGTAACTTCTTCTTCATCCCGAGCTTTAAATATTTCAGACATATGGGGCAAAATGAAAACGGGAACCGCATCACTACTACTAAGATATTGTTTATGAGCCCATTTTACTAAGCTTTTTAATAACCTAGAGGGGTGATACTGTGGCAAAGCCCATTTGTATTGTCTAGCAAAAACTTTATTATCTTCATCATAGTGAACTGATACTTCAAATTGCAGATATGGCTCTGCAGTAGCAGTTTTTTTATAAGAAATCTCATCATTTTGCCTTCCCGCCTCAAGGAGTGAGGTTAAATCTATACTAACTGATTCTTTTTCATTCTCGTCATCCAGTTTTATTTGTAAATTTCTCTCTAAGAAAGAATCGATACCGCCAATTGATATTTTTAGAAAATCTTTTGCAGGTAAATGCTCGTCCTCCAGTAAACCTTCTGCACTATAATCTTCATCATCTGCACCTTGACTAAAATCATGTTTGAACTCCAAGCTTTTTATTTTGATCGATTTCAGATAATGAGGAGTCAAGACAAGGTTTGCCTTTTCATTTTTCTTAAAATCATTTAAAGTCTGCCAAATAGCCCTTAAAAATATTTCAGGGGGTACGCCATATACTTTTTTAGGCATCCTGTCCTTTGGAGGCTTGTTAACATTTTTTGTTTTATAATTCAACACTTGTTCAAATAAATAAATAAAGTCACAAGAATACAATTTTTTGGCAGCAGATACTTCTCGCTTAATAATATATTCTTTAAGATCATTTAAGGTAGCATTGCCTAGAGCTTCATGATCAACATTATCCTCATTTTCATTTTCAAACTCAGTGATTTTCTTAATATATTTTTTTCGACTAGAAGCGTCCAAAAACATGCTGTAATTAAAAAAATCTAATGCCTGATTCATGTATTGATATGGCGTTTTCTTGGCATATTTTCCTGCCAATCCAGTCATTCTGGGCAAATTAAAACTTCTTAAGTCTGCCAGTATTAGGTCATACACATCATTTTCACTCATTGCGCCTTTAAAGTCTAAACCTTGAAGATAGGAACTAACAGTTAGCATATCCGCCAAGCCGCTATTAAAAAGAGCTTCAAATATATTAGATATTTTTATATAATCTTGCTGGCTATCTTCCGGGTTCAAAACATCTTGAAGTGCATCTTGTATCCAAGCAGTAAAGCTCTTACCCATACATATTTCCCAAATTTTATATTGATCCAAGTGAAAGAAGTCTTGTAAGCTGGCACGATCATCTATATTTTCATAGCCAGCCAAAATGACGATTAAATTATCCAACTCAGGAGGCTTAATTGCATTACGCAAACTAGTAAGGTTGTCTCCTTCGTTATACCAACCATTATCTTTTAATAATTTCAAATTCACTTTATCCTGATCTGTTCCACTCTTTTCCCAATATTCACCTAACTTAAATGCTATACCATATATCATGTCAACTTCTTTTTCCACTCTGCTAAAGTGTTCTTCTAAGTCTTCACCCAATTTCAAAAGCAGCTCAGAAGGGTAAGACGGCAAAACAAATCTAAGCGTGCTATTTTCGGTTGCAGATTGAGCTAAAATATAATCTCTTATAGTTTCACAAATATACTTCATAGCTATAAGTCACCCCTTCTAAACTTTCATAGCCTAACAGACATTCTATTTCAAATGAGTCATTATTATTCCAAAAATAGTGCTCCATAGAAACGCTCTTCTTTATGATGTTTCGTGTTTAAATTCGTTCGTAACTATAGAACAACCATCAGATAACTCTGTAAGAAAGCCACTCGCTCGAAGCATATCTACCAACCAAGAACTATTTTCTTTCTGGATTGAAGTATTAACCGGCATTTTACTCCAAGCTACCGCATCGTTTAGCCATCCACCTTCAACAGCAATGCCATAATGCTGATATAGTTTTTGCAAAAATAAATCATACTCACAACTTTCACCTGGTCGAAGCAAAACTAGTACTAAATAGCGCAAAACTTCATCCGTCAGTACAAATCTAGCACCAGGCCCCTTAAATGGTGCTATAATGCCTAACTTTTTACCTAAATACAAAAATAGTTTATGACCGTACCTTGTATCTGCCTCTCTTAAAAGCGCTTCAAAATCTTTCTTTGATTTATGTGCATTATCCAATAGTAAATCGTTTCGTAATGCACTCTGTATCAACACCTGAATTTCCTGTAGATTTCGCTGGGAAGCCAACCGCTGCTGACGAGATACAGAGCCTGTAGGTGTGAATATCCAAGAATAACCCAACACACTCCCGTAACCTTCACTATTTCTTTGATTGGAGGAGTATCGAATGCTTTGTGCACAAAGGCTGCGTAAGATTTGTAATGAGCAGCCAGTAATGAACAGCTCTAAACGTTCAACCGGATCGAGTTTACACTCCATTAAACGGTTTATTTCAACTGCAAACAGGAGACCTTCTTGCCAGCTTTCTTGAGGACACCACTCACAACTTTGACTTTCAGATTCTTTATTAACTATTTTATGTGTTTCAAGATCAAGGTTTTCTATAAAGTCAATTAACTTTTCAAAAGCACTGGAATAATTATCCTTCAATATTTTAAAGTTATCTTGAAGCGAATCATACAGCAAATGGGGGTCTCTTTCATTATGATTAAGATCTAAACTATGAGCAAAACCATCAATTATATCTTTATCAGTTATAAACAAATTGCAAAGTTGTAAATATAGCAATTCACCCCCACGTGCCATAAACATTCGCTTTTGAATACTATAATATTTATGAAACTTGCTTATGCTTTCAGTCCAGCTACTAATAGATTCTCTCTTTGCAACACTTTCATTCCATATTACCTCCCGAGTTATCAACTTTGTTGAAACTGGGAAAAAACACTGAGTGCACCAATTTCTATTAAAGCCAACCCCCTGGAAACCTTGAAGCAGCTGCTCTAATATTTCAACTTTCTCCTCAGCTTTTCCATCATTGGTCTCAATTTTATTCTCAAGCTCCAAAGCAATCTTGCGAAATTGTTCCTGATGCACTTGATGACGTGAGTCAAAAGGGGTCACTCCAAAAAAAGAAAAAAGTTTTAAGTTTAGTTTTATGGGTGGTTTGTATGATAATCGCTCATTGCTATCAGCCCATTCATTAAGTTCCTTAATGCTAGGGAATAAATCGCTGCTAGCACCGTTTTTCCCAATCCATTTATTTGAAAAAAGTATAGCCATAAACTCGACAGCATTTTCCAAAATAGTTTGTTCTTTAATGAAACGTTTACCATATAAGCGTATTCCAGGATTGCGATCATCACTAACATCATATTTATAAGGAAATGGTCGTGGTAATCCAGAACTCATGAAAGCACCTCCAGGCTATTTTCACCAAGTATAATTTTCGTTACCGAAAACTTACGGTCTGCCCCTATCATAAGTAACTTTAAAACTTCTTTATCGGAAGCTTTGCTTGATTCTAACAAACTGACCTTAAATCTTTCTAAGCGATCTTTATAGTATGCTGACAGACCTTGCGCTAGTTCACCTTCATACCTTTGTGCTACATAATCTAGAAATGGCAAATCAAGAATTAGAGTTGCCAGGCCATTATCATATGAAAGATTTAGAAGCCCTACACGCTGGCTGCCAATTTGGTACATTGGTTTAATTGATAAGTGAAAATCAGATGCTTTAAAATCAGCTAAAACAACCTGCGTTCCTTTGTTCGAGGATTGACTACTAAGAGTTATATACAGCTCATCTAGAATGAAGTTTTCTTCCGGAAGCCTCGTGTTGGAAAAATACTCCTGCAAAACATGAAGCACTTTTTTCCGAAGCAACTCCTCTTTCAAAGCAGGTATTTTACCTTCTTGCGTATAATCAATAAAAACTTCTAACATTGGGGAACGTAAAAATTTAGTAATAAAACCTTCTTTGTAAAGATCATCCAAAGCTCCGAAGAAATATGCCAAGCGGCGTAACTGTTTTCGCTCAGGGTTATGTGCTTTCTCTAGTAAAACCTCAGCTACTGTAATACCATCGGTAAAATCGCCCATTAGCTTCTCGAGTTCTGCTTTCATCCAGATTTTTCTTTCAAATCGAGGATCCAGTAGCGTCCCAAATTCAGATTCCCGAACTAACCTAACCGGCATTAATTGCATTGCCTCAGGGGATGATTGGTATCCATCATCCCCGAAGAAACGATTAAATAATAATGCTCCTATGGAGCAATCCTCTAATGCTGTTTGAGACATTGCTTGGATATCAGCACAACTCAGTCCTGATGTAATTGAGTAAGCTAAATGACCTACCATCTGTCGCATTGTCAACCTGTTTCCATATTCAAATAAACGTCTATAAATAAGAGCAATCCTATTAACTGCAATTTCTTTTCTTTCCCTTATAAACTTAACATTTTTAAGTATNGGACATGATTCTTTTCTATTGCATTGTATACAAGAATCCCAATTATCCATGTTTAACAGATTCTTGAAAACATCTACAGCAGTTTGGATGCTATTCATACGACCTATGTTAATTAGCAAAAATTGATCTGAAAGAATACTAGTAGGCTTATCTGCTGCCAACGCGTTAAGTATTTCACTATAGGCGCTATTATCATCGCCATTCTTAGCTTTTTTGAAGCTGTTTATTAAAGTTCCTGTATTAGATACTATAAAATAAGTTTTCTCTTTGTTATTTAGTGCTTCATTGATGATATTTACCTGTTTTTGTTTTTCTATTTCGCTCATATCTTTAATTAATACCAAATCTTTTTCCGGAAATTCTATCCTTTGTTCATAATAGTTAGACAAGCCTGCCATCTCTTTCAATACATTGAATGCGATCGTAGTTTTACCATCACCAGCATTACCCGTTAATAAAATATTTTTTCCTTTATTCAACTCATCGTATAAAAAAGACTCTATAGGATTATGAGCCTTAACCTTATCGAAATAAATATTGTTATAATGTGACTCTGCCATTGCATTCTCGTTGCCCGCTGTTGCATTAGACAATGTATTCAGATATTTAACGAAACCATTTTCATATGAGGATTCACCTTCTTTTTGTTCATAGCTTTCATCCAACTTACTTTGATCTGGAGCGATTTGCGTTGCTGATGCAAACAATTGATCAGCTTTTTCAGCAGGATAAGCGCAATCTTTTTTAATTGGTTCTATTTGCTGTTCATCTGTAGCTTTATCTAAGCTTGATGGCTCTTCTTCCATATATGAACTTATGAAATCTTTCTTCATTTCTTCTACAGCTGAGTAACGGCTATCTGCTTCGGTAGCAACTGCTTTTTTAAACCATAGCTCTAATTTATCAGGTGTTTTTTCTTTATATTCTTCATACCATAGTGGTTCATCATTGATGGAAGGATTCTCGTATGGCTTAGAACCAAAATACCATTCCCATAATGTTACACCTAGTGCAAAAAGATCCGCGCTTTCCGAAAACTGCATATCTGTTCCTATAATACTATCCGGTGGCACATATCCAGTAGTTCCTTGAAAAGTATCAACTCTTTGCTCACCAGCAATGCCGCAGTCTAAAAGAACAGCTTTTTCATCATTGGTGATAATGACGTTCTCAGGTTTTATATCGCTATGAACGAAAGGCTGTGGGTTACCTTCTTCATCTTTATGATTGTGAAACGAAGCTATAGCCTCCATTAAACATATGGAAACCATCTGCAACAGTTCAAGGGTTGGGCCTTGTTCATCTTCTATCCATTGTCGCATAGTCTTACCTTCAACAAAGTCATAAATAATAAAGTAACGATCACCATCCCAATGACCAAAGCGGTTTCCACAATGTGCTACATAAGTAGAACTAACACTACTAGCTATCTCGACTTCTTTAAAGATCCTTTCCCGGCTTACCTCTCTGTTAAATAATTTTAAAGCTACCTTTATCTTGGGACCTTGCCTTGCTAAATATACTTGTGTATCTGCTCCTTTTGCAATCAAATGATCAATCTCGTATACATCGTACCGGCTACCAGGCTGAAGCTCCTGGTTAACTTTTGTTTCACCGGTTATTTCTTGTTGCGAATGTTTTTTTAAAACATCAGTAATCCTATTTTTATCCTTAAGCCGGCTATCCCTATCCGCTATCATCATTTTATTTATAACTTCGATTACTTCATCTGGAACACCCGCCTTTCTTAATCCTTCAAGTTGGTTCTGGCTTAATTCCCCACCTTGAGATACATAATCCCTTACACTACTGATCGGTTTTATCCCAGTGAGAAGTAAATATGCTATAGCCCCTAAGCTAAAATAATCTGTACCTTCATCAATATCATCACCAAACAATAATTCTGGAGCATAATAACCATCATCTAAAAGCTTTGTAACATCATTAATGACGGTTATTCGATCATCTTCCATTCGATACGACAAATCAAAATCAATAAGCTTAGGAATATCATTTTTAATTAAAATATTCGAGGGTTTTACTGCACGGTGAATTGTATTATAACTATGAGCAGCAGAGAGAGCATCCGCAATTTTAGCACAGAGACCCAGGGCATATATTTGAGAAAAAGCTCCACCCTTCATATTAATATAATCTTGTAAAGTACCTGCTTCAGACCATTCCGATTGCTCAATGATGTCACCTTCGGCATTTTTATGTACAAATACTTTATTTATATATGGGTGATCACCAATTTCTGATACTGTGCTTAATGTATTGAAAGCAATCTTTAAAAATCTATCTTTCTCTTCTTTAGAAAGATCATGTGGTGGACGAAAAACACGGAACCTAATCAATCCTTTGACATGACTATAAAGAGAACGAGCGATTAATTCAATAAATTCTGGGGTTTGCTTAATATATTCAATAGTTTCATAGCCATCAACATTATAGTGTATAGACTTGCCCGGCTGATTTAAACTCTTAAAGTAAGTAGCGACATTATCTACCTGTGATTCTGTTAATTTTTTTGTGCTAATTCCCTCTTTTTTGGATACATATGAAATAAAATCTTCTATAGAAGCAAATGATAAATTACCTTTATCTTGTTTTAAAGCAGCTTGTGGGCTTAAAGCACCTTCAACATTAGCATCCTGGTTTGTTAAAATGACAACAGATTGAACCCAGATTGATGGATAAGTTTTGAATTGATGTTGGTAATACCCTTTCAAAACTTTACACTTAAGGCTGTTAGATTTGTGGGGATCTGGTCTGTAGTGTGACTGGTTAACTATCCAGTTATGAGAGCCTAACTGAATGTTGCCGGACCAATGCTTTAACTCAATTACCAAAACACCAAACTTAGTTACTAAAACAACATCATATTCTAGGTAGATATTCATTTGTTTATCATAAAGAACTAAATTACTGATAAGAGAACCTATCCTACGTGGGCTAATAGACTTTAAAAGCCTATTAATTGCAATTTCCTCGTGCTTAAAAAGGCTATCAGTTTCATTTACAACTAGCTGATAATCATCTTTGTCCTCTAAGTTGTATGATTTTTCATTGCTTAATACTTTTTCTATTTTACTGATTAACTCCAGTCTGTTATTTTTATCATCCAAATATTTAAAAATCTTCGCATCAAGGAATCCATATTTTATTGTTTCCTCTAACCTACGCTTAGTGAATCTTTTCTCTTTATACTCAGCGAATAATTCATCTTTTCCCTCAATAATTTTCAAAAACCAAAAACCATCTGTTTGTAAGTGATAAAATGGATATTCAAGCATTACTTCATAATCGGGTGCTTCAGGGAAAAATTTCCTATACAGTGAAACAAAATAGCGCTCAACCTCATTAAAAGTAAAACAGTTTGAATGGCTCGGCTCTTCATCTATAAGCTTAACAATGGAGTATGTTAGAATTAGCTTATGCGGCTTCATTTTCTTTGATTGATATTTTTCTAAAAACTGATTAAGTGAATCCAAAAAATAACCTCCTCCCACTATTAAAACGAGCTTAAATCTTTCAGGACAGAAGTCAATCTGATATCATCTTTACTGCTTTTTTCACAAGCAGGCTCATTGTCTACTCCACTATCAACGTCCATATCACGTAAATAAATATAACCTCTTGTATTTTTACCTCTCCATGTATAAGCCCTACCATCAGAATGATCTTCTTCATATAGACAAGCTTTTTCAAATAAATCTGGATGGTGTTTTTTTAATGAACTCCATTCACCAGCTGTCTGATAAAAGCAGAAATAACATCCTGAGCGAGAACGCCAATTATAGTAGGAAGGCAATCCTAATCCACAATTATTTAGTATTTGTATAACATCATTAAGAACGATGTTATCTTGAACAAATGGATGTATAGGTCTTATATTGCCTTTCTTATTTTGGTAACCTTCTCGATTTTCATCCGCCCTGATAGCAATATAGCTATCTACTAGACCATTCCCAATAAACTCCTCAAAAGGCTTCAGTTTCAATTGTTTTGTACACCATCTATTTTGCGGTGAAGGCAATACTCCGTTATAATATTGCAACCAGTAATCAAAATTTTTGTCAGACTTAATCACTGTAATATCAATATTCAAAATTGCTCTTATCCGATCTAAGTATTCATATGTCTCTGGTAATTCACAGCCGCTATCAGTAAATACGTACTCCAGTTTAATATCTGGATATTTTTCTCTCATATAAACTGCCAAAGCAGCACTGTCTTTACCTCCAGAAAGTGCAAGTATATGTCTTTTTGTTTCACATTTTTTACTCGCCATATTCATCATCCTCCAAAAGCTGGTCTGCCAGCTTAACAAGTATTGCTCTCGATTTTGACTTAGGCATTTTTAAGATTTCAGCAACTTCTGTATCCACATCAGCAGTTTGTTCATTTTCTATATATACCTCCCGCTTAGTTGAGCCATCAGCCAAAGTAATGCTAAATACCCGAATAGATGAATCACGAGCATCACTGTTTAAGCTTGTAATCGCTTCAAGTGCGGCCATACGATCAGCAAAGTCTAATAGTTTTATTTCAAAACCATTAAGATCACCATCATGCCAAGATTCCATAGGTTTACCTGACACTAGCCCAGCTACTCCTTTTAGCCATTTATGTGTATCTTCACATTTTCGGCTCAGTGATAATAAAAATGGCTTTAATTCTAAATTATTGCATGAATGAATTAGTTTTTCTGCCCTTTGTGATTGCTCCCTACATAAGGTTTCCAAGTTATCAGCATTGAATGTTTTTAGTGCAATACTTTGTACCCTTTCTTCTAAGGTAGAATATGAATTCATTAACTCTGTTAATGCTGCACTTAGTTTTTGCTCAAAATCACTATTGTTAAAAGAGTCACAAATAGACTCCGAAAATCCTACTGCCTCCGGTAATTCTACGAATACAAGTGCTGCAGGATCATGAGAATTTTGAATAGCTAAACGGACTTTTTTTGCCTCTTCAGTAATCATTTTTGTGTTCATTGTATAGGCAGGCATATCATTAAAAATATTTATTAACGGACTGACTACACTTAATAAACTAACATTTCTCAAGCCATTGCTGCTTTCGATTTTCGCTAGATTTAGTGAGCTTTGATAAGCCGATAAAATATTAGATTCACTTTCACTTAAGTTATATTTCTTAAGCCTAAACAAATCAGGTCTTTTAATCATTAAAGCAGCTTCAGCATCATTAATTACAGGTCGGTATATTCCTTCCCGGAAAATAGCTATTTCTTCACTTCTTACTATTAAATATGCACTTAAATAGATCGGAATAGGACCTTCTTTCAAACCATATGGTGGTGCTCTTAAGATTGATATGAGATCGCTAAGAACCATTCCATCGGCATCTGATTCATCAAGGTAGTAATCTAACAGCTCCCAAATAGATAGTAGTTTTGCATTATTTACATCTAAGGTAATATGAAAGTCGGAGCCATATTCTTTTTGTATGTGGAGGCCTTCAGATAAAACCAGCGATCTATAAATAGCTACTTCTGGACCAAATCCTTCAAGACCTAGATTAATTTCATTATTCGCTTTGAACATAGCTTCAATTAGCTCACGACGAGCTCTAGACGCAGCTGAAGAAAGTTTATTGTAGTTAACCATCTCATTTCTTATTGGGGGGCATTTATCATAACAATCATCACAAAGATCCGACAATTTACTAGATAGCTGCTTAAAGTTAGTAAAGTTTGTTTTTTCACCACTTGAATACCATTGCAATAGCGGGTTGGCCGGATTATAGGATTGAGCTAAGTACTCGCGGAAATTATCATCAGCAACCTTAACCCTATATTTAACCTCTTTCCTTGCTACACTGTCATATACCAATTCTGCCGACTCTTCAAGTAGTTTTCGCACAGCAGCAACTTCTAAGGCGAGCTCATGCAAAGCATTTTGAGAAGGCAAATAAGCAATAATTAAGGGGCGCCCATCTTGACATTGTTTAGGAACATCAATTAAGTATTGCGAACTTCCAAAACAATAGACAAATAAACCATCATAGCCATCTTTTGCGCTTAAGCTTTCATCTATAGCTGACTCAGAAAGCCAGCGGCGTTCAAATTTTCTTACTGTACCAGTTTGATGAGCATGGCGGGAAGCTATTTGAGGGGTCAAAGATAAATATTTTGCTAAGACGCTTTCAAGATCATCAATTATAAGCTTTTCTTTTTGAGACTGGATTTCTTCAAAAACTTTAAAATCCGAGCCCTCCCACAAACGATATTCGTCTGCATATTCCCTATAAAGAAGGGACCCTTTTCCTTGCAAACGCTTGATTATTGAAATAGTTTCATCCTTATCAAATCCAGCTGTTTGTTCTAGAAGTATGGACACGTTATTTGCATTTGCTTTCATAATAGGCGAACCAGCTAGAAGGTTTAGTAAGCCAATGCTTTTTAGTATTGCCATTTCATGATCACTATTTTGGCCAAAAGAATTAATTAAGTTATTAATTTCTAGCCACTTCTGAGTTTCTGCCTTGCTTGCATAAGATACAGTATTGATATTAAAGAAGTAGTCATATAAATAATCTAAGCTTACTGATGGCAAGTGTCCTTTTTCAGGAAAATCGATTTGTTTCAAAAATGACGGCAAAGCATAGCTTTCAGTACTACAAGCAAATGATAGTAATGTCCGATCGTTTTGTGCATACTTAGAACATATAGATATTAATGCCAAGGCTGATATGGGGTGAATTGGATATAAGCGCCTTACTAAAGCTTTATCCAAATAAGAAGCACCATAAGTATTAGTAGCATCCAATGAAGTAATAGCATCTTCAGACCATGCACTGAGCCTTTCATTATCTAAGTTAGAATGAGACAGGCTATTTGCGAGAAGAGCTAACATTTGCGATGGTGATTCAATAAAAGTAAAGTCTTCAAAGCGACCTTGCACCTTACTCCACTCTTTACGTTGTATTGCAGATAGCGCTGCTGCATATTCATCAAATGCTTGATGTAAACAAACCCATAAATAAACTGATTTCATTTCAGAAAGCTGCTGTAAAACGAATATATCGCCGTCTTCATGATGATGAGCCATATACTCAAGATTCTTGCCAAATTCATCAATGGCGATTGATATATCTTTGTTCGTAGCAGTTTGTATTTCTCTGAAAAGATTGATTAAGCTACTTGAATCTATAGTATCGTTAGAAAGTAGTTCTTTAACTGTTGCTATATATGAACGCTTGCCTTTGATACTATAATTATTTAACATATCAGCTAAACCCCTAGCTATAGAACGGTTAACTGGTTCATAAGCCGAAGTTATAGGAAGTCTAATAAAATCTTTTACTTCACCATACGGTTCAATGCAATTAATAAATCTTTTGTAAAGATTTAAATCGGCATTCTTTAATTTTTGTTGCGCTAAAACTGTCTGATTGCTTTTTTTAGGTCCAGTTAAAGCAAACAGGTAATTTAAAAAAGCAGACTTACCCATTCCGTATGGTCCAGTTAGTGACCAACTATTCATTCCCTTTCTTTCAACTGCAACAATGAATCTATCTATTAAATCTAATGCATTAGATGTTGGTAGATAGTTAACAATTGCATCACGTTGGTTATGATCTCTCTCAATATTGACTGAACGAGCAAATTCAATATTCGGCTTTATAATATCTGATAGCTTCATCTAATTATTAGACTCCTTATAGTATGTTTCTAATGCTTCCCAGTACATTGTTTTTGGTTTCTCTTCACAATATAGCTGATACCCACTTATATCATCTCTCAAAGTAAAACCTGCAAGCTTTTTAGATGCATTTAATAAATAAAACCCAGCGACAGTTTCTGGCACTTTAAACGCTATCCCAGGGGAATTAAAATCATATGTTAGCCTTTGCAGAGAAATAGTTCTTTGCTGGCCTGAAGAATAATTATCTAAGTAATCAAAACATGCAGCTGCAAAAATTAAAGGAGGTAAATTTTGTTTAAAGTTTGTGTTGAACGATACTTCACCACTATCGACTGTCCTGTTTAATAGGTTAAGTTCTGTAAAAGGTGTATCTATCTCATCATCTTTATCTTCGATTTCATCAGTATACATCCGAATAATACAAGAAGCGTCTTTCAGGTAAGTGTTCTCAGAAAGAGAAGCAAACTTTGCATGCATTTTAGTAGCATTCATTATTATCATCATAAGTTGTTTAATATCAAAGCTCCATAGATTACACTTGCTAAATGCGAAATTCCAGCTTATAGACATTAACGGAGGTATAAATAATTGCCAGTGAAGCAGCCAAAGGCTGGCTGGATCCTCAAGATATGGATCCCACCCATTATCATCAAGCAGTTTATCCCCAAAAACAGTCGTGATCAATTTGCTTTTATTTTGCAAATCGGGACTGATCAGATTAAAAGCGCTACACCAATACTTAATTGCGCTAACCATATTCTTACCAACACCAAGTTCTTCAATCGCATTCTTTTCTAAAAAAACACGATCATTTCTGACAACAGCATCATAACCCTTTTTTAACCAACCATACCTTGGTGTAAAAGTTTCATGCCGCCCAAAATTACCTTGTGTTATAAAATCATCATAGTAGCTTAATTGTGTTTGCATCACTTTCTCCTGATAGAGTATATTTTATAAATTTAGTAAATATATTATTCTCGAATACTTGTTATCACCTAAACGGCTTAAGCATCGCATTGACTATAGCCACAGCTATTTGCCCTAAACCATCTATTCCAGAGAGCTGTTTCGGGCTACAGCTCACTAGAGTAGAAAGATCAATGAACTTACAGATTATTTATGCATTTCTACTTAACCCTGAGCTAATCCTGCCGTTTTTAACTTACTTGAAAATCTTTTGCATTGCTTTACCGGCTGCCCTTCCGGTTACCCGCCTTCCAACCCGTTTTGCCATTTTCTTAGAGCTGCCGCTTGATACGGCCTGGAAATCACCGAGCAAACAGGCTATCCAGTAAAGGAGGCCTCAGTACTTATTGAAGCTCAATGTAACCCTCCTTTCGTGGCTTAAAACAAAGAACTAAAAAACCAAAATAAATGTTTTATTCAGTTTATAATAATTAATGTATTTTACCAACATTCAATATGAGTTCTAATTACAGTTTATCGCCTATTAGTGACATATATCTGTCACTCAGAACTTAAACTGGTGTTTATTAGCTAATTTATCGCCTTCTCACAATTATTAAATCATAGTTATCTTTGTCCTTTAATTTTATACTGTAACTTGAATTAGGCATTAGCATATTTATTTACAAACAAAAAGCTTTACAGTAAAAGAAAAATAAGTGCTTAGAAACCCTTTGACATTGATGGAGCATGAATTAAATTACAACTAAGTTAGCCAGGATTCCCACGACTCAATAATTCTTCACCATGTTTTAAGAGACATACCGATTATAAAACCGGCTCTTTATTTATTCTCCACTCTTACCCTTGATAACACCTAAGGCGACGCCCAATATACGCGCCTGTTCTGTCTTCACAGATACCGGCTCATAGTCCTTATGCTCTGAAAGAAGAACGACATCTTCACCCATAGAAGAATATTTTTTTATTACGCATTCATTGTTGAAGGCAACCACCACAATCTCGAGATTGTCGGCGTAATTTCTTTTTTCCACCACAACCATATCGCCGTCATCTATGCCTGCACCCGTCATGCTATCGCCCTTGACCTGCAGGGCAAAAATATTTTTACCTTTAAACCATTCGGTAGGGAGACAGAAAAACTCATCTGCTTGTTCATCCATGAGGTGTGGGCTGCCGGCAGCGGCCTTTTGAAAAAGAGGGGCTTCAAAGGTATCTTCATCTGCATATCCTTCATACGCTCCTGATCTTTCCACTAATAATTTTTCATTCGATTCGTAGTCCATTTTCAATGTGCAGTATTCCTTCGTTTGAAGATCTAAGTATTTATAAGCTTCGCCTCCAACAGGCAGCATTGAGCGGTGAAAGCCGGGGATATCATCAACAGGATCATAATTACTATTTACCACCATCAAATCATGCCCGTTGGTTAAAAGCCCATACTGACAATCTTTACTTACCTTCATGTAACTTTTGAGCTGCTCCAACCCTGCTGCCAGATCCGTTCCCGGAGCCTTAGTTTCTATAACGATCAAGGGCGAAAGTTTATCATCTCTATAGGTGTTGATTGTGATATCTATCAAGCCCGGCGTAGAAAACAAATTGACTTTACGCTCTATCTCCAGTAATTCAAGAGGATAATGGTATGTATCCATCAATTCACGGAGCACCCACTGCCTTACCTCTTCTTCCGGGCTAAAGGTCCTTTGGATCTTTTCTGTGAAAAGATAATCATCAACATTTACCTTGTAAAAAACCCTCATCTTACTTCCAGAACTCAAACGAAGATATTCGGGATCAATATCCCTAACCCGGACAAGCCGGTGCCATAAAGGGTTCTTGCGCTTTCAAAAGTGTTAACGCTCTAAACAAAGCAAACCATATGTTTCGGTCT
>SL_3KL_010_SEDDRAFT_10001758_pt1 | contig 19800 bp, 12 predicted proteins | sample SodLakKL_010_SED_2_FD_10381 | JGI IMG/M metagenome (IMG submission 10381) | reverse complement strand
ATTTGCTTTGCTTTTGCTGATGGCTTCCACCATGTCCGGCGCCTTTACCACCCTGTCTTACCAGGGCCATCTGGAGCATGAAACCGTGCCGGTCAATGACACTGTCGAGATGAGTTTCGCCCTGTTCGATGCCGAGACTGCCGGGAACCAGGTTGGCGAGACGATCGATGTTGCCGAGGTCAGTGTGCACAACGGGATTTTCCAGGTTGATCTGGATTTCGGTGAACAGGATTACGCCAGTGGGCTTTGGTTGGCAATAGAGGTTGAGGGAGAGTCACTACAGCCTCGCCAGCCCATCACCGGTGCGCCGTTTGCGATCAGCTTGGTGTCCGATGACCCACCGGATGATCCACCGGACTGCCCGGTAGATGACCCGCCATCCGAGGAATGCGAAGATTATTGCTCAGCCATGGCGATGGGTTGTGCTGACGTGTACTCGAGTATGGAGCAGTGTCTTGACGCCTGTGCCTGCTTTTCAACAGACGGAAGTGAAGGCGATACCAGCGGCGACACCTTGCAGTGCAGATCGACGTGGCTGCAGATGGGTTTCAATGGCGATGTGCCCGCGAGCGAGGCCTGTGCAAATGCAGCCGATACCAGTCCGGAGTGTGTCGATTAGTAGATTCGGTGATGGCCGAGTCGACAATGGGAACAGTGAGAGTATGAGCCGTTACCTTCACAAGCGTCCAAATCCGGCCTGGGCGGTCATGGTGACAGTCCTTTTGGCTGGCCAGGCAATGGCCTGGATCGAACTTGGGCCGGAAGGAAGCCCTGAATTCGAGGAGGGTGGGGAAGCCGGAATAGAGCAGGAGACGTGGGCGCTCGAACAGGAGTTGGTCGCTTACCGGACCGCCATGGTCGAGATCCTTGCCGACAGCCCCGATCCGCGCCGGCGCGCCATGGCCTTGATGCTGAGCGAGCCCAGGTATTGCCACCAGGAGCCGACGGCCGATCGGGGTCGATTGCTGGCCAGCCTGTTGGAAAGTTCCGATCCGATGGTGCTGACCGTCGCTTACCTGGCCTGTGATCGCAATGCTGCGGGGACGATCGCTGAATGTGACAAGCAAGCAATCCTGGATCGGTTGGCTGAGGTTGCGCCGGACAATGTCTGGATCAGCCTGCGGCGCTTGAGACTTGGGGACGATGAGCAGGTGCAAGCCCTGCAGGACTTGCGCCGCCAACTGCAGGGCAATCCGTATCACCGCGCTTACCAATCCGAAATGATTGCCGCATTCGTCGAACTGCGCGAGGCCGAGAAACATCTGCCGGAAGAGGCGCGTCTGGACCCGGATGCTGCGCGGGACATTCTGGATCGGGAGCTGGCCAGGCACGGGGGGTCCGGCAACTTCACTTCCAGGCTGCGGCGGGCGCTGGATGAATCCATTCGCAATGATCCCCTCTATCTGACCCGGCGCAGTCCGGTGCAGTTGCAGCTCTTTCTCATGACCACCGAACTCTCCATGGCGCGCCGGAACCTTTGCGAGGACCCTGACAACCGCAAATTGTGTGCCCGGGTGATCGAATTGATGCTTGATGATGATTTGTATGTCATCACCCCGTTTCTGGCCAGCGGATTGGCCCGCCGGTACCTGGATGAGGACGATCCGCTGCGCCGGCAAGCGGCGTCATTGCGTGCCGATCTCGATGAGTGGAGAAGTCTCCAGGCCGAGACTGCGGCAGTCGACGGGTCCTGCTGGGCCACATTCCAGTCTCTCTACATGGAGGAATTTCTGCTCGAATTGAGCGTGGCAGGGGAGTTGATGGCGCACGAAGCCATGCTCGATCGATTACCGGATTATTGCGAAGTCGAGAGCTTGCCTTTCCTGGAGTCTGAGCGGATTGTGGCATCATTCTCGGTGTCGCCAAAGTTCAACTTTCACGTACTTTAGAATGGACCAGCCATTTGTCGAGGGAAGTCTTGAGTTCATCTGAAAGAATCCACACATCAGCCGGCGTTAGATGGCAACTGATCGGGTGTCTGGTCGGGCTATTGATCCTGGCGGCTTGCTCGCAGATCGTTTGGGCGAGCAGCATGGAAGACTCACAATCTGATCTCCAGCTGGAGACGATTGCGTCGAGAACCTTGCTGCCATGTCCGTCTGGTATTTCCGCAGTCGAGCCGAATCGACGGGTGCTTCAGGTCATTGAGATGACCATCCATCGGTGGGCCGAGTATGACCTGGATGAAGGTCGCGCCATGTGCATCGTTCTCGAGCGGCCCGAAGCCCGATTATTGGACGTTGGCGAGGCCCTTGACCTGCTGCATCGTTCACGTGCCTGGGAGGCGCCGTTGCCCGAGTTCGAGCACTGGGAAAGGCTTCCCTCTGATGCCTGGCAGTTGCAGGCCCCGGCGCCGGTGCTCGACTTTACTCAGCCGCCATCCGGCGAGTTCAGTGTCGACGCCCGTCTGCCGGATACCGAGTACGTTCCAGGGGAAAGGGAAACAAGCGTCGGCATCGGATCGGAGTCGGGTGACCCTCGGTCACTGTCTGAAATCGCCACCCGGGTGGTCATTGGCGATGATGATGAGCGCTTGCGTCGATCTCTCAGCCATGTCCAGAATCATCCCTGGAACACGATCGGGTTTTTCCTGCATCAGTATCCGGTTGGCATTATCACTAGATGTACGGCCTTTCTGGTGGGTCCTTACCTGGCACTGACCAATGGCCACTGTGTCTACAACGACGAGCGAAACAATCGCGGTGGAACGATTCGGGCAGGCGAGCTTGCGCCGGGTCAGTTCTCTGCCGGACAAGGCGAGGAGGTCATTCGCCCTTTCGGCAATCATCCGGTCTACAGGGTGCGACTGAACAACGGTTGGGTCAATGATGAATCGGCGTGGCACTACGACTATGCCGGTTTGAACCTGAGTCGACCATTCTCCGACATCACCACTTTCATGCCACTGGTGTTTGAAGACCCGGGAGCGCAGACATTGAATACCTCGGGCTATCCCCGCGATGTGTTTGTCGACACCGAGGATCAGGAGAGCCCCAGTCATGCCCAGTGGTGGAGCTCCAGCGAGGAAACCTCCATTGGTGGAACCAATGACCGCCTGATGTATCACGATGCTGATACCAGTGGGGGACACAGCGGCTCGCCCTTGTGGCGTTTCATCAGTCCCGATCGGCGGGTGGTCGCCATTCACTGCTGCGGGAGTGACGACCTTGAAATCAATTGGGGGCCGCGACTGGTCAGTCAGAATCAGGGACTTATCGAGAATTGGCTGGGCTGGCAACCACCCGCGACTCCCCCGGCCGCCGACGATTTCGGGGAAGTGGAACTGTATGATCGGGGCCGGGGCATGTTCCTGGCAAACAATACCGGCGCCACCCGTCAGGTTGCAGAGTACAATCATTGTGGCAACGATGACGCCGCCCGCAGCCTTTGGTGGCACTGGGTGCCTCCGGTCCACAACAGAACGATCAACGTGACCGCGACGTCCTCGGAAATGGATCTGGTATTGGCTGTTTACCGGGGTCCGCGGGTTGATGCTCTCGCTGAGCGAGGTTGCGATGACACGCCGGGGGGATCCAATACGGTCACGTTCACACCCACCTTCACCCAGTTGGACCAGCACAATGTGGTCGTGGCCGGCGCCCAGGACGCCGAAGGCGTGTTTGCCTTGAGCTGGGAGGTGGAACCCCCGGTCAACGATGACTTTGTCAATCGTCGGACACTGTGGGAAGCGGATGGCAATCGAAGCGGCGACAACTGGGGAGCGACCGCCGAAATCGGAGAGGGACTGCACTGCGGCAACCTGGCCAGCACTTCCGTTTGGTGGACCTATGAAGCCCAATCGGTTCCGGGGCGGTTGCAAATCGATACCGACGGTAGTGATTTCGATGTGGTCATCGCGGTCTATACCGGCGATACCGTCAATGACCTGACCGAGCAGGCTTGCAATGCAGATGTCGGATCAAACCTGGCGGTGGAGTTGAATACGTTGCCGGGGCAGAGCTACCACGTTGCCATTGCTGGTCGGTCCGGAGATCAGGGATCAATCGCGATCAACTACGAGTGGGAGGAAACCGGTGTGGAAATCTTCCAGGATCGCTTTGAGGAGACTGACTGAAAACAGCCAGTTCACTTCGACCGCTTGCACCCCGTCGCTGCCTTGCTGCCGAAAGCCCAACTGAGGCTGAATGCGATCTACATACCTGCCTGGTTAATAATAGCCAAGGCAACGACGTGACAGGAATGTCCCTGCCACGCTGTTGCCGCTTTCAGATGGTCAGTTACGGTAACCGCGATCGCATCGTTGGCCCTTGCGAGAGCCTCGGTCGCCCCGTTGCTTGTGCATGGTTTCGAATGTCTCAGCCTGTTCTTTGGTCAAAATCGCGCTGATTTCTTCACGCAATGCCATGCGGGCCTCGTGACGCTGCCGGCGTTGTTGTCGCATCTGGTCGCGATTCTGCCGGCGCTGTTGTCGCATCTGGTCACGATGAGCCTCGAACAGGACTTCGATCTGTTCGCGCTGCTCGGATGTCAGTTCCAGGCGCTCAGCCAGACGTTCCGCGCCGCCCTTGCCATACTGAGGCTGGGCCAGGGCCGGAAAGCTCAGTGCAATCAGCCCGGCTCCGGCCAATGACAGGCCGATCATCCGAATACGGGTTCTCAGTTTGGATTTGCTGTTGTTCATGATTCACGCTCCTTCCGGTTGAACGGTCCGTTCGTGGATCGAACGGGCTTGGTCAACATGATGGATGCTTGCCGCGTGGACTTGGGTGGCGGGCTGAAACGTTATGTCAAGAAGTGTTGCGGGGCAGGTTGATCAGCACTTCCAGGCCGCCTTCGACACGGTTTAGTGCCTGGATCGAGCCTCCGTGCAAGTCAATCGCTGCCTGGGCGATGGCCAGTCCTATTCCTCCTCCCGTACTGTCCACGCCACGTTCGTCGCTCAGCCGCACGAAGGGCTGGAAAATATCGTCAAGTCGTTCTTCGGGTACTCCAGGTCCTTGATCGCTGACTGAAACCGACAAACCATCGGGGTCAGCATGTGCGCCAATGAAGATCGTGCCGCCTTCCGGCGTGTGAGCCAGCGCATTGCGGATGATGTTTTCAAAGGCGCGCTGCAACAGCTCTGCATCACCAGCCATGGGCAGACGGGTGAAATCTTCAACATGCACCCGGATATCACGAGTCCGGCCTTCCAGCCGGGCCGAGGCGGCGATATCTTCGAGCAACTCCGCCAGATCAACGGGTTCGCGGCGCACCTCGGGTCGCTGGCTCAGCCGTGCATAGCCAAGAATCTGTCCGATCAGATGATTGAGCCGACCAAGATCGGTTTCCATCCGTGCCAGGTATTCTCCGCGTCGACCCGGATCATCACTTTCGGCGGCCAGGGCAAGAGCGACCTGCAGGCGTGCCAGTGGTGAGCGTAGTTCGTGTGAGACATCGCGCAAGAGCTGGCGCTGAGACTGGATCAGGCTTTCCAGACGCTCGGCCATGCCATTGAAATCTCGTGCCAGCTCACCCAGTTCATCGGACCGTTTGCTGACCTTGTCGGCAACCCGGGCATTCAGTTGACCGTGACCCAGGGCTCGTCCAGCGGTGCGGATTTGCTGAACCGGTCGGGAAATGCTGCGGGCCAGCCACAGGCAGACCAGCCCGCTGATGATGATCGCCAGCCCGATCAGACCCGTTGTGCCCAGGGGGCCGAAAAGTCTCAGCACCATCGGTCTGGGTGGCGGTGTCAGAACGGCCAGATATCGACCGTGCAGTTCATGTTGCAGTTCGGTGATGAATTGGCCCCGACGCAGGGGTTCGGGTACCTGGCCGGTACGTTGCCACTGCCGGTTCAGGCCGCGAATTTCACGCGGCAGGGATCGGTCAAGCAGATCGCCGCCAGTGGGGTCGAGCACGAAAACAGTAATGCGACGGCCTCTTCGCGGGCCGCCCTCGGCCCATCGGGCCAGCGCCTCAGGCCCGCCACGGTCCAGGGCTCTTTGTGCCCGCTGGCTCATGCCGTCAGCGGCGCGCATAGCTCGCCCGGATAATTCGATATCATCCTGTTGGGCGAATTCGAGCTGGGTGTTGATGAGCAGGACGGCGCATACCGTGAGTATGATCACCACCCAGAACGACAAGAAAATACGCAGATACAGGCGGCTCATGCGCGATCGTCTTCGATCAGCACGTAACCTCGCCCGCGCACGGCCTGGATGCGCGCCTCGCCATTGGCCATGGGTCCCAGCTTGCCGCGCAGGCGACTGACATGGGTATCGATACTGCGCTCGAACGGTTGCAGCTCCCGGCCCAGGGCATGGCGGGCCAGAAGTTCCTTATGGACCACCTCGCCGGGATTCTCCATCAACTTCTCGAGCACGGCGAACTCCGCCGCGGTCAAATCGATCGACTCGCCGTCCAGGCTGACCTGACGAGAGGCATGCTCAAGCGTGAGGCTGCCTGCACTGAGGCGTCCTTCAAGACCCGGGCGGGCGCGTCGCAGAATGGCACGCAAACGTGCACTGAGTTCGCGCGGATTGAAGGGCTTGGGCAGATAGTCATCCGCGCCCAGCTCCAGGCCAACGATGCGATCCGTTTCTTCGCCGCGAGCTGTCAGCATGATGACCGGCATCGTGCTGCGCGCGCGCAAGGCGCGCAGCACCTCAAAGCCATTCATGCCGGGCAGCATGACATCCAGTACCATGGCGTCAAATGTGTCTTCGAGAGCGGCGTTCAGGCCGGTTCGTCCTTCATGAACCACTTCCACTCGCCAGCCATCCGCGCCCAGATATTCGGCCAGCATCTGGCCGAGTTCACGGTCATCGTCGACGATCAGAATTGACTGCCGGGTCTCCATCGATGGCAAGGATAATCCCTCCGATGCCGCTGACCAAGCCGGCATGGGTGACGAAGTGCAACGAATCTTCACGATTGTTCATCCAGGCTCAAACCATCCGCGGTGACTTTGGTGTAGCATGCAAGCTCATTTGAAGAGGGCGCCGGGAAAATGACGGAACAAAGCAAACAAACAAGTACCCTGGCTGTGGTCAGCCTGGTGTTTGGCATTCTGGCCTGGGTTCTGATTCCGCTGATCGGCGCCGTCGTGGCCGTCATTACCGGCCACATGGCGCGAGCGGAAATTCGCCGCTCCGGCGGCGCAATCGAGGGTGACGGAATGGCAGTGGCCGGGCTGGTCCTGGGCTATGTCAGCCTGCTATTGGCGCTGGCGGTGCTGTTTTTCCTGATCTTTGTGGTCGGCCTGGTTGGCGTCGCGGCGATTTTCGCGTAGGCCGTCATTGCGCGTGGCCAACGGTTGTCAATCAATTCAATGCCTCGGCGAGTTAATCGAGTTCTGAAAGCCGGTGCGTAAACGCCCCTTCGTCGGCCTCCAGCCCTTCTGCCCGGCTCGGTCGTTTCAGTAGTTCAGCCAGGGCGGGGGGGGGATTGAGCGCTTGAACAATCAATGGCTCGACCACCGCCTCGAACTTGGCCGGGTGGGCGGTGGCGGCGATCAGGTGAGGACGATCATTTCCGATCTCGCGACGGTGTCGCAAAGCTTCGACGGCACAGGCGGTATGCGGACAGACCGCCATTTCCGATTGGTTGAAAACTCGCCGAATGCAAGCACGAATGGCGTCGTCATCGACGCTGACAGCACTGATATCGGCTTGTCTGAGGTCGCGATCGCGGAAAAACCAGGCTAAGCGCTCGAAGTTGCTCGGATCGCCGACATCCATGGCATTGGCCAGGGTTTCAATCCCTGCTCGACCGCGATAATCCCGGCCCGAGAAATATTCCTGCAGGGTCGGGTTGGCATTGGTGGCCAGCACGATCTCGCCGATCGGCAGGCCCATTTCACGCGCCAGAATGCAGGCCAGGGCATTGCCCAGGTTGCCGGTCGGCACGATGACATCGACTTTTTCATGGCCGCTGGCCCTGAGTGCAACCGAGGCATGGGCGTAGTAGCTGATTTGCGGTAGCAGACGCCCGATGGAGATGCTGTTGGCTGAGGTCAGGGCCAGTTTACGAGTCAGTTCCTGATCATTAAGCGCACGCTTGACCAGGCGCTGGCAGTCATCGAAATTGCCGCTGACCCTGAAGGTGTGAACGTTGTCGCCGAAGGCGCCGAGTTGATGGGCCTGACGAGCCGAGACCTTGCCGTCGGGATAAAGAATCACGACCCGGAATCCCGGTCGGCGATGAAAGGCCGCGGCCACGGCGCCGCCAGTGTCACCTGATGTGGCCACCAGCACGGTCTGGACAGGATCGGAGTCGGCCCTCAGACGGGCCATGCAGGCGGCCAGGAAACGAGCCGCGAAATCCTTGAAGGCCGCCGTGGGGCCATGAAACAGCTCCAGGATCCAGGCGCGGCCGGGTTCGAATTCAATCAGCGGCAAGGGCAGGTCGAGTGCTTCGCGACAGATGCGGGGTAACTCGTTTTCCAGTTCGCTGCGGAAAAAATAGGGGGCCAGCAGGGTCGTGGCGGTCTCCGGCAGATCGGTGTTGTGGACCAGGGTTTCGATCGCAATGGAGGGTATGCGCTCGGGAACATAGAGGCCGCCATCCGGAGCCAGCCCGGCTCGCAGAGCACCGGCCAGGTCGGTGGCTGATGCTTGGCCGCCTGTGCTGAGGTAGTTCATGGGGCAACATTACACCACTTGGCCGGGTTTGCGGGGTCTGGAAAGGCAGGTATCATGGCGATTCACAATCGGTACGCGTTGTTTTGTACCTGAAACAAGAATAGTCAAAGAGGGACTTTGCCAATGAATGCCAACCGAGCCCGCCCGGCCGCTGCGCTGGCGCTTGTGCTTTCCAGTGCCACCGTGCTGGCCGTCGATCCTGATGAACGCTGGGATTCCAGCATGGGGGGATGCAACGGCATCATCTACGAACTGCTCGAGGGCCCCGATGGCCTGATTTATTTGGGCGGCTCGTTTACCGAGTGCGGTGGAGTGAATACCCGGGGGGTGGCGGTGTTCGACCCGGCCGAAGACCAGTGGTCATCGCTGGGTGGTGAAGACACCGAAGGGGTTAATGGTGCGGTTTACGCCCTGGCTTATCACGATGGCGGATTGTATGTCGGGGGTCTGTTCGCCGAAACCTGGGGTGCTGACGCCATCCAGGTCAGTCGGATTGCACGCTGGGATCTCGCGAACCAGACCTGGTCGGCGCTCGATGACGGGGTGTCGAGCACGGTTCGCGCATTGGTCGTGCACGACGGTGCATTGCACGCGGGTGGAGATTTTTTCTGGGCAGGGCCTGACAACGAGGTCGAGGTTCATCGTGTCGCGCGCTGGGATGGTGAACAATGGTCGGCGCTGATATCGCCCGATGATGGCCGCGGCGTCCAGTCCACGGTTTGGGCCATGGCCAGTTACCAGGGCTCTTTGTATGTCGGTGGTGAGTTTGCCGGTGCGAATTACGGTGGTACCAACAGCAGTTTTCTTGCCAATTATCTCGTCCGCTGGGACGGTACACAGTGGTCGCCGGTCGGGGTCAGCGATGGTGCCGGCGTGCAATCAACAGTGCTTGAGCTGGCCGTCATCGATGGCCGGCTGGCTCTCGGCGGTGAATTCGTCTCCGTCAATCGATTGGCCGGAGGATCCGGGCCCGAGCACAACATTCCCGCGCGTCATGTGGCTTTCTGGGACGGCAGTGAATGGAGCGCGATGACCACGGCCACCGGCGAAGGCACCTATCACCATGTGGACAGCCTGGTCGACGACGGTGATCGAATCTACGTGGGCGGCCGGTTTACTGCTGTCAACTTTGATGACTCGATTGCGGCAGCCCGCGTGGCTTGGTGGGATGGGGAAACCTTTGGCGCGCTCGGCAGCGGCACCGACAATCCGGTCCGCACACTGCTGATAACTGGAGACGGAGACTTGTATGCCGGAGGGCATTTTTCCGAGGCTGGTGGGCAGAGTGCGGTGCAATTTGCTCGCTACGCTACCCGTGGCGCCCTCGATATCGAGTTTGTCGGCACGGGGACCGGCAGTGTCAGCGTTGATCCCGTGGGCCTGGTCTGCACCGAGGATTGCAGTGCCGATCTGTCCTGGGACCAGGAGCTGGTGATCACAGCCACTGCCGGTGCATTTTCAAGCTTTGCCGGCTTCTCGGGTAGCGTCTGTTCCGGCACCGCCCCGTGCAGTTTCAATTTCGAGGAAGCTTCCACGATCATTGCGCAGTTCGATCTGGTCACCCATGCCGTTGACGTGATCTCCGTGGTCGGCGACGGGAGTGTTTCGCTGATGAATCAGGAAATCGAGCATGGCGCTTCGGTCAGCTGGACGGTGTCTCCGGATGCCGGATGGGCGGTGCATGAGTTTGTCGGCGATTCCTGTGTGCCTGAAGACAATGGTGACGGCACCTGGAGTGCGCATGACATTACCGGTCCATGCTCGGTCCAGGTGGAGTTCCGTCGGGATGTGGTCATGAATGTCCAGCTCAGCATGAACCCGGGCATTATCGGCGTGCCGGTGACCTACCAGGTTGCCGTAAGCGGGTTCGTGTCAGTTCCCGAAGACGGCCAGGTAACCGTTGTTGCATCAACCGGTGAAAATTGCATCGACAGCACCACGCCGCCGCCCACGGATGGCATGACCGCGCTTTATTCCTGTGACATTCTGTACTCAGGTACGGGTGCGAGACCCCTGCAGATCAATTTCTCAGGATCCGGCACTCATGTCGCAACAGAGAACTCGAGCATCATTCAGCACATTGTGAGTGACGAGTTCATCTTCCATGATCGTTTTGAAGAACAGTAGTGGGGCATCAGCCGTCCAGAGCTTCACGTAGCTGTTGGGCAAGCTCGGCCTTCTGATAAGGCTTTTGCAGCAAGTGGAAGTCTTCGTCCTGTTCGGTTTTGGTTGAGATAGCATCTTCCGGATAACCGGAGGTGAAAAGAACTCGGATATCAGGTTGGGTTTTTCGGATTTCCCTGGCCAGCTCCGGTCCTCGTAATTGGCCGGGCATGATGACGTCGGTAAACAACAAGTCGAATGGCGTCGGGCTGTTCCGGGCCAGTTCCAGTGCTTCGTCGCCATCGCCGGCCGTGCTGACCTGGTAGCCCAGCTGCCTGACCAGGTGGCTGACATGCTCCCGGACCATCGGATCATCCTCGACCAGAAGGATCCGTTCGGTGCCGGTAGGCTTACCGGAGGTTTCGCGACTTCGCTGGGCCGGTTTGTCACTGTTGACGGCACGGGGAAGATAAAGGCGCATCGTGGTGCCGAGACCAACCTCGGAGTTCACACTGATATGGCCATTGGATTGTTTGATGAACCCATAGACCATGGCCAGCCCCAGCCCCGTCCCCTTGCCGGTTTCCTTGGTGGTAAAGAACGGTTCGAACAGGCTATCCATGTGTTCCGGCTGGATCCCGTGTCCGGAATCGGTGACTGACAGAACCAGGTACTCTCCGGGCTGAAGTCCGGTGTGCAGGCGAGCATATTCGTCGTCGATGACTCGATTCTGGACCGATATGCTCAACTGCCCCCCTTGGTGCATGGCATCGCGGGCATTGAGCACGAGATTCAGCAGTGCCGACTCGAGTTGGGTCGGGTCGATTCTGGCCGGCCAAGGATTCGGTGACGCCCTGATTTCAATTTCGATGTTCTCGGGCAGGGAGCGCTTCAGTATCGGTCGCATGGCCCGGACTAACCGAGAGACATCCACGGTCTGTGGCTCCAGCGCCTGACGGCGTGCAAAGGCCAGCATTTGCTGGGTCAGGCTGGCTCCGCGATGGGCGGCTGCCTGGACCATATCAGCCAGCGGCTTGAGATTCTGGTTCGAGTCCAGTGCATCGCTCAGCAGCTCAGCATTACCCAGGATGACGGTCAATAAATTATTGAAGTCGTGCGCCACACCACCGGTCAACTGTCCGATGGATTCCATGCGCTGAGCCGTTTGCAGTTGTTCTTCCAGCTCCAGTTTCTCAGAGACATCGGCATTGATGGCCAGAATCGAGACCGGCCGGTTGTCATCATCCCTGACCAGTGTCAGGTGACTTTGCATCTGTCGATGGCGACCATCAGCACGCTGATGCTTGATTTGACCCTCGCAGACATCGTCTTGCAGCAACTGTTGCATGGTCTGTTCCCAGATTCGCTGGTCAGGGTAAAGTCGATCAGCTACCGATGCGCCAAGCATGCTTTCCGTCTTCCAGCCGTAAATTCTCTCGGCACCCCGATTCCAGTAGGTCACCAGCCCTTCCATATCGGTGATGAAGATGGCGTCATGGGCCTTGTCAAGCAAGCGGGCCTGTTCGACCAGCTTGTGTTGGGACTGGCGTTGCAGTGTTATGTCCTTCATGCCGCCGACCACGCGATTCGGCCGGCCGTGGTCATCGGTGATCACGTAGGCATTGTCGATGACGTCGGCATAATGGCCGTCCTTGTGCAGGAAACGATAGTTCTCCTGCCACTCTATTTGCTGCTTGAAGGCTGTCTCCAGACTGGCCACCACACGTTCGCGGTCTTCCGGATGGATTCGCTCTACGACCCAGCCCGCGTGATTGTCAGTTTCTTCCGGCGCGTAGCCGAAAGCTTGTTCCAGCCCTTCGCTCCACCACATTTCACCGGTGTCCGGATTCAATTCCCAGATCACGTCGGTTGTCGCTCGAGCTACGGCACTGAACCGCTTTTCGCTGGCTTCCAGGGCCAGGCGTGCCTGCTCTTCCGAGGTGATGTCCTGGATGAATCCGGTGAAGATACGGCGGTCGGCCAACCGAACTTCGCTAACCCTCAAGCGTATCGGGAATACCGAGCCATCCTTGCGTCTTGCCTGGAGTTGGCGAGTCGTACCGATGATTCGTGACTCACCGGTATCCAGGTAGCGTTGCAGGTGATTATCATGCTGAGCCCGGTCCTCATGGGTCATCAGCATCCTGATGTTGTTGCCCAGCATTTCCCCGGCGGTGTAGCCAAACAGGTGTTCAGTGGATGGATTGACCAACTCGATGACGCCGCGCTCGTTGATTGTGATGATGGCGTCGCTGGCGGTCTCGAGCACGCCGCGCATGCGCTCGGCCTGTTCGCGCAATTGTTCTTCGGCCTGGCGCCGTTCATGGATATCGATGGTCGAGCCCAGCCTGCGAATGGCCGTTCCTGTCGAGTCGCGAATGACCTTGCTGTTGGATTGGAACCAGCGGTACTGGCCGGAGCGGGTCTTTAGCCGGAACTCGGCGGAGGCGCGATCACCGTTTTCTCCGGCCACCAGTCGTTCGGCTCTTCTGGAGACCCGCTCGCGGTCATCGGGATGCATGAGCTTTCTGTACTCTTCGAAGGTGCCGGGCATGTCCTCGAGACGTTGGTAGCCAAGCATGTCCCGGAAAGCATCGGAAAAGCTGATCTTGCCGGTTCGCATGTCGTAGTCCCATAGCGCGGCCTGTGAGGCTTCGGCAGCATAACGATAGCGTTCTTCAGACTGGCGCAAGGCGTGTTCGATTTCTTTCCGAGTGGCAATGTCGGTAGTCAGCGCCAGGCGTTTGCGTCGCAGTTCCAGCGTATGCATGACCATCCTTGCCAGGGATTCCAGTGTCCGGTGTTGTTGCTCGGAAAGGTGACGTGCCTGGTGATCCAGGACGGCCAGGGTGCCTATGCAGGACCCGTCGGGCGCGATCAGTGGTTGACCGGAGTAGAAGCGAATGTTGGGCGTTTCAGCAACCAGCGGATGGTCTGCAAACCTTTCGTCGGCCTTGGTATCGGGAATGGTGACCGCTTCGCAATGCATCACCACATGATTGCAAAAGGCGAGATGCCGGGGAGTCTCGGATCCTTCAATGCCAACCGATGCCTTGATCCACGTCCTGTCGCTGTCGATCAGGCAGATGAGGGCCATCGGGGTCTGGCAGATCCGGCAGGCCAGGTGAACCAGTTCGTCAAAGACCGGTTCGGGTTCGGTGTCGACAATGCGATATTCAGCCAGTGTCTTGAGTCGTTGGGCTTCTCGCTTGTCGAACGATTCGTTCATGGCTGACCTTGGTGTCAGAGCTTTGTTTCGGCCAAAGGTATCACTATTAAGGCCGTTGCTCCATCAGGCGGGCACCTGGGCTTGTGACAGGGCTGATCCAGGCCTGTGCGGGCAGGCCGACTGATGCGAAGGCCATGATCATGGCTTGTCCTGCAATCTGGGCGGAATCATGATCGGAGAACCATCCGAATACACTGGGGCCGGCGCCCGAAATCGAAGCACCCAGGGCGCCGTTGTCGAGGGCGGCCTGTTTGACTTCGGCAAAGCCCGGAATCAGGCCGGCGCGCCGGGGCTCGACCAGTACATCGTTCAGGCCGGACCGGATCAACTCGATATCATTGCGGAAGCAACCGCTGAGAAATTCGGCCAGGTGGGTGTGGTGGCGAACCACGGTGGCGATGGGATAGGGCTCGGTCAGGCTTTCGCGGGCCGCGCGGGTCTCGACGATGTGATCGGGATGGACGATTGCGGCATGCACGCCATCGGGCACCGGAATGGAAATCAGCCGATCGCGGGTCGCCATGACCAGTCCGCCGATCAGTTGCGGCCCGACATTGTCACCGTGCACCGAGCCACTGGCCACCGCTTCACCGACCAGTGCGTGCGGATAAAGTTTCTCGATTGGCAAGGGCTCGGGCAGGAGGGCATTGGCTGCGACCAGCGCGGCTGTGGCTGATGCGGCCGAACCGCCGAGGCCGGAGCCCAGAGGAATGCCTTTGTTGATGCGCAACTTGACTCCGAATCCCGGTTGTTGCGCTTCCAGCAGTGACTGAACGGCCCTTCCGGCGGTGTTGCGATCAGCCTCCAGCGGCAGCTTCGTGATTACGCCTTCGATGGCTTCGATCACCACTCCCGGCCGGTCGGTCCGAATGGCGGTCACCTTGTCGCCGGGCCCGTCAATGGCATGGCCGATCAGATCGAATCCCACCCCGACATTGCCAACGCTGGCCGGAGCGAAGGCCGTGGCGCGTTCGATCACAGGCGTGCTCCCAAGTGGGCCGCGACCCGCAACAGGTCGGCAAACACACCGGCGGCGGTCACGTCGGGCCCAGCGCCCGGGCCCTGAACGATCAGCGGGTTGTCGCGGTAGCGTTCGGTGGTGAAGGCGACCACGTTGTCGGTCAGCGCCAGGCTGGCGAAGGGATGATCGTCGGGCAGGGATTTCAGTGACACTTCCGCGCGACCCGCATTGTCCAGCGAGGCGACATAGCGCAGCACCTGGTTCTGATCGCGGGCCGTTTCCAGTCGTTCGGACATGGGCGCATCAATGCTTTCCAGTCTGTCCAGAAATTCATCGACCGAGGCCTCTTCAAGTCCTTCCGGGCACAGGGATTCGACCGATACATCGTCCAGTTCCAATTCCAGTCCCATCTCGCGGGCCAGGATGACCAGCTTGCGCACCACGTCCATGCCGGACAGATCATCGCGTGGGTCGGGTTCGGTATAGCCGGCCGAACGCGCCTCGCTGACCAGTTCTGCAAATGACATGCCGGGCTCGTAGCGATTGAACAGGTAGGCCAGGGTGCCGGAGAAAATACCCTCGATGCGAAGCACCTTGTCGCCGGTGTCGATCAGGTCGCGCAGGGTCTGAACGATCGGCAATCCCGCGCCGACCGTGGCCTCGTAGCGCCAGCGCGCACTGGATTTTTCCAGTTGAGTGCGGATCTCGCGGAAGCGGGCGATCGGGCCGCTGCCGGCATGCTTGTTGGGGGTGATGACATGCAGGCCGCGGGCCAGCCAGTCCGGGTAGTGCTCGGCGATGGCGTCGCTGGCGGTGCAGTCGATCAGTACGCCGTGGGGCAGGTGGTCATCGTCGATGAATTCAACAAGGGCCTCCAGGTCGAGTGCCTGACCCTGTTCGTTCAGGATCCTGGCCGGGTCATCGATACTCAGGTGCGAATCGGACAGGAGCATGCGTCGGGAACTGGCAATGCCCCTGAGGCGCAGGTCGAGATTGGCCTCGCGTTTGAGTCGTTCGCGGGTGGCTTCCAGTTGGGCCAGCAGCGCGCGACCGACGTTGCCGGGTCCGATCAGCCCCACCGACAGGGTTTGTTCGGACAGGTAAAATCCGGCGTGAATGGCCTTGATGGCGCGCTCGGCATCGGCTTCGTCGACCGCCACGGAAATATTGCGTTCCGATGCGCCCTGGGCAATAGCTCGCACATTGATCCCGGCCCGGCCCAAGGCATTGAACAAACGGGCCGCCACGCCGGGTGTGCCGGCCATGCCTTCACCGACAATCGCCAGCACGCGGATGTCGGCGTGAAGGGCAATCCTCTGAATCTGGCCATGGCGCAGCTCGCGCTCGAAAGCGTCTTCGAGCACCGTCACTGCGGTAGTCGCGACCTGCGCGGGCACAACCACGCAGATGGAATGCTCGGATGAGCCCTGGGAGATCATTGCCACCGAGACTTCGGCCCGGTGCAGGGCTGAAAAAACCCGCTCGGCCGTGCCCGGAACACCGATCATGCCGGCGCCCTCGATGTTGATCAGGGCCATCTCGCCGATGCCGGAGATGCCCTTGACCGGGGGTTCCGGATTGCCGGCCGAGTCGATACGGGTACCGGGACAGTCCGGATTGAAGGTATTGCGGATGCGCACCGGAATTTCAGCTTCCAGAGCCGGGGCCAGGGTCTGGGGGTGCAACACCCGGGCACCGAAATAGGCCAGTTCGAAGGCCTCGCGATAGGACAGGTGATCGAGCAGCACCGCTTGCGGCACGGCCGAGGGATCAGCCGAGAGCAGGCCGTCGACATTGGTCCAGATGTGCACCTCGTCGGCGCCGAAGAGGCGGCCGAAGATGCTGGCCGAGTAATCCGAGCCGTTGCGACCGAGCGTCGAGATGCGTCCATCGACCCGGCGACAGATGAATCCAGTCACCACGTAGCGCCGAGCGGGATGCTGCTGTTTGAAGGACTCCAGGTTGGCCGCGCTGGTCTCCCAGTCAACCGCGACCATCAGCGGAGTCGGCTTGACGCGAAGCACCTCGCGTGCATCCAGAACCACACTCTCGTGGCCGATGGCGTTGAAACGAGCCGATAACAGATGCGCTGACAGCAGTTCGCCCAGCCCGGAAACCAGTTCGATGACTTCGATCGGGGCCGAGCCCATGAGGTTCAGGCTGGCCAGCAGTTGATGGAGATTGGCAAAACGCGCATTGAGCTGATCATTGAGTGAGGTCAACAGCTCATCGGATTCAACCAGTCGGGATGCCGTGTCCAGATGGCGATCCTGCAATCGGGCCAGTCGCTGCTTCCAGTCGGCAGTTCCCATGGCGGCTTCGTGGGCAAGCGCAATCAGCTCGTTGGTGACCCCGGCCATTGCGGATACGACGATGGCCTGCTGGTCGTCCTTGCGAGCGGCCATGAGATCGGCGACGTGCGCGATACAGTCACTGTCGGCCAGGCTGCTGCCGCCGAATTTGTGGGTGGTCCAGGGCATGATTCTCGAACTCGGGTGCCAAGGGTGAGTTTAGCGGTTTTCTTGGTTTGGTTGGTTGGGTTGGTTTGTTGGTTTGTTATTGGATGAGGAGGAGGGTTAGGGCCAGGATGGATAGGGCGGATAGGCCGGCGGCTGCGGCGGGTTTCCAGCCCAGGGTTTTCAGGTCGGCGATGCGGATGCCCATGGCCAGGGCGGCCATGGCCATGGCGAAGGCGAAAATGCTGATCTGGCCGGTTAAGGCGATGAGTGTTTGCCAGGTTGGGTGGTCCGGGCCCAGGGCCGCATCGCCTGCGGTGCGTACCACCGATAGGGCGATGAAGCCGAAAATGAACAAGGGGACGGGCGGCAGCCCCGGGTCGCTTTGCGTCGAGCTTTTTCGGGTATTCATCCAGACGAGGGCCGGGATGATCACCAACATAAAACTATTACGTAGCAGCTTGGTGACCGTGGCCGAATCCAGGGCGCCATCGCCTGTCCAGGTCTGATCATGCAGACTGGCGGCGGCGGTGACCTGGGCGGTATCGTGGATGGCCAGGCCCATGACCATGCCGATCTGGGCGGGGTTTTCCATGACCAGAGGCAACAGCAGGGGATAGGCCAGTGTGGCGATCAGTCCGATCAGGGCAATGCAGGCGATGGCATACCCGGTTTCCTCGCGTCGGGCACGAATGCCCGGGGCAGTGGCGGCGATGGCTGATGCGCCGCAGATGGCTGTGCCGGCTGCCAGCAAGGTCGCCAGGCGCTGGTGTGCGCCGGCCAGGCGAGCCAGCAGGAATGTCAGGACCAGGGCGAAAGCCACGACGATGATGGCCAGAGGCAGCGCCTGAAGGCCCAGTGATCCCAGCTCAACCAGGCTCAGTCTCAGTCCAAGCAGCGCTACTGCAAGTTTGAGCAGTGGACCACCGGCCACAGCCAGACCTTCGGACCAGGCTGATTGCCTGGCTGCCAGCGGCGCCAGCGCCAGTCCGGTCAGGATGGCGACGAGCATCATGCTGATCGGAAGGGTTCCAGTGATTCCCGGAAGTTGCGATTGCCATTCGACCAGCAGCCAGGCGAAGACGCCCACCCCGGCCACGACCATGATGCCCGGCAGCCAGGCCGGACGTGCTTTGATTGACAGGGTGCTTTGCGACAAGGGTTGATCCGGTCGGTGGTCCCGGTGGGTTTGGCGATCGAATTCGAATAACCGGGGATTATATCGATAGAGGCACCGGTTATTAATGCAATCAAGGTCAACCCAACCAATGGCACAGGAAAAATTCACCGGGTTTCTGGCAATATGCATCACTTTGCTCAAACTAATCGGGAATATGCATGATGAAGCGATTGATGACTTTGACACTTGGAGCCGGGCTGATGGCCTCGGGGGCGGCAATGGCTGATGAGGACCCGTTTCTGTGGCTGGAAAGCGTCGAGGGTGAAAAGGCGCTGGAGTGGGCGCGTGAGCAGAACGAGCGTTCAGAAGACTTTCTGCGCAATCAACCCCTTTTCGAGACACTGCATCAGCGCAACCTGGAGATTTTGACCTCCGATGAGCGGATCGACTATCCATCGCTGATGGGCGGTCAGATTTACAACTTCTGGCGCGACGCCAATCACGTGCGCGGCATCTGGCGTACGACCAGCCGTGACAGCTATGGCTCGGGTGAACCGGACTGGGACACCATTATCGATGTTGACCAACTGGCCGAGGAAGAGAACGAAAACTGGGTCTGGGCCGGAGCAAGTTGCCGCTATCCGGATTATGATCGCTGCATCATCGGCACCTCGATTGGTGGCGCCGATGCGGCGGTGCGGCGCGAATTCGATCTCGAGTCCCGCCAGTTCGTGGACAATGGTTTCAAATTGCCCGAATCGAAGAGTTTCATTGCCTGGCGCGATCGCGACAGCGTTTTTCTGGCGCCGGCCTTTGATCCGGAAGAAATGACGACCTCCGAATATCCACGCAATATCCATGTCTGGGAGCGTGGTACGCCACGTGAAGAGGCGCGGTTGGTGTTCGAGGGCCAGCGCGATGACGTGCTGGTGACCGCCATGCGCCTTTGGGACAAGGACACGCCGTATGACATCATCGTGCGGCTGCCGTCCTTCTTCACTCGGCATTACCACATCTACAATGACGGCGAGACCCAGCGCATTGATGTGCCTGATGATGCCGAGCTGGCCGGCATCATCGACGGTCAGTTGCTGGTCGAGTTGAAGTCCGACTGGGAGCTGGGTGATGCGCATTATCGCCAGGGCGCGCTCCTGGCCGCTCCGATCGAGGGGGTGATGGTCGGTGAACCGAAGTTCGAGTTGTTGTTCCAGCCCAATGAGCGCCAGGCGGTATCCGGTGTCAGCACCACCGAATCCACCGTGCTTGTGGGCATTCTCGACAATGTGGTGGGTCAGATGCTGCGCTTTACCCATGACGATGAAGCCGGCTGGCAGAAACAGCGT
>SL_3KL_010_SEDDRAFT_10001757_pt1 | contig 19805 bp, 16 predicted proteins | sample SodLakKL_010_SED_2_FD_10381 | JGI IMG/M metagenome (IMG submission 10381) | reverse complement strand
GTCCCCACCTCCAGGACCCGGCGGGCTCCCACGAGTCGAAGAAGCAGTTGGAGGGTCCGGGCGGTGATGGGGGGCAGCTGGATCTCCGGATAGCCTCCCTCCGTCATCTCCCGCCGGATGGCCCGAAGGCTTTCATCCTCCTGAGCGAAGTGGCCTTCGATCCACCCCTCCACGGCATCCTTCATCCCCGGGCCTCGACGCGCGCCTCTTCCCGCCCACCCGTCCGGGCGTCGGCCAGTCGCCGGATGGCCTCCTCCAGCTTCGCGTCGGACGTGGCGTAGGAGAGGCGGACGAAGCGGTCGTCCCCGAAGGCCACTCCCGGAACCAGGGCGACGCCCGTCTCCTCCAGGACCCGCGCGCACCAGGCCTGGGAGCCGTTCACCTCACCCCTGAAGTCCCCGTCCACCCGGATGAAGACGTAGAACGCCCCGCCGGGCTCCACCACCCCGAACTCCGGAAGGCGCTCCCGACAGAGACGGACCACCAGGTCCCGGCGGCGCCGGAAGATCCTCACCATCTCACGGATCTCCGCATCGGCCTGGTCCCGCTCCGAGAGAGCCCGGAGTGCGGCATACTGGGAAGGGGCGGCGGCGTTGGAGGTCGTGTGGCTCTGGAGGGCCGAGAATTTCTTTGCCACCTCGGGAGTCGACACGGTATATCCGATGCGCCATCCGGTCATGGCGTACGCCTTGGAGACCCCATCCACCAGGACGAAGGGTCCCACCTCCGAGGGATCCAGGTCCAGGAGTCCCGGGGCCCAGGACCCCTCCTCGGTCCCGAAATGGATCCGACGATAGATCTCGTCGCTGATGAGCCAGACTCCGTGCTCCCGGGCCCAGCCCGCCACCGCCCGGAGTTCCTCGAGGGAATACACGGTCCCGGTGGGGTTGGAGGGGGAGCAGATGATGAGTCCCCGGGTCCGGGGAGTGCGCACCGCCTCCAGCTCCTCCGGACCCAGACGGAAGTCCCGATCCTCCGGACCCGCCACCGGGACCGGATCCGCCTGCGCCAGCGAGACCATCTGGGGGTAGCTGGTCCAGTAGGGGCTGGCCACCAAGACCTCATCCCCGGGGCCGAACAGGGCAAAGCATGCGTTGAACAGCGCCTGCTTTGCCCCTGCAGTCACCACCACCCCCTCCGACGAGAGGGACCACCCGGGAGCCGCGCCGGCGGAGAGGTTCTCGGCCACTGCCGCCCGGAGCGCCGGAAGGCCAGGAGCGGGGGTGTACCCCGTGCGCCCCTCCCGGATGGAGGTCACCCCCGCATCGGCAATCCAGGTCGGGGTGGGGAAGTCCGGCTCTCCGGCGCTCAGGTCGATGATGTCCCGCCCCTCCGACGCGAGCTTTTTGGCCAGGGTGCTCACCGCAATGGTGGCGGAAGGCTGGAGGCGGGCGATGTTCTTCGAGAAGTCCATGGAAGGAATCGGCGGTTGGGGGGCGGGTTGCAGGGGGGAAAGGCCGCAATATGGACGGATCTGGAGGTGGTGAGCAACCCATGGGAGGTTGATCCCGGACCTCAATCGAGGCGATCTTTCCCCTCCTCAACCCCTCCGGCTTCGGAATACGGGAGAAGACCCAACGGTGCCCCATCCAAGAATCCGGTTCGCCTTCGACTATGTGGACCCGGGTTCCTACCTCACCCACGTCCTCCTCCAGCGTTGGCGCGAAGCCGGGGATGCCATTCCAGAGGTGGACTGGATCCCGCTGGAACTGCGGCCCTTCCCAGAGACCCCGGTGACCCCGGAGGAACCGGAGTGGATGGCCATGACCCGGGCCATGGAGGAAGCGGCACAGGGAATGGAGATCCCATTCCGCCCGCCGGGGATGGTTCCCCGGACCCGGAAGGCCCACGAAGCGGCGCTCCATGCCCTGGAGCGTGGATGCCACGGCGAGCTCCACGAGGCCCTCTTTCGCGGACACTTCGTGGAGGGAAAGGACCTCGGTCGCGTGGATGTCCTGGTGGCGCTGGCCGAGGAGGTGGGAATGGATGGTCCGGAGCTCCGGACGGTCCTGGGGGTGGATCGCTTCCTCCCCCGGGTCCTGGAGCTCCGCTCCCTGGCCCTGGACACCGGCATCCGGGGAGTTCCGACACTGGAGTTCGAAAACGCGCGACTCGAAGGGTTCACGGGGGTGGACCGTCTTCGAGCCTTCGTAACCCGGGGATGGACCCCCGGAAGCGGAGAGGACGACCACCACAAGGGAAGGGAATGATGGCTGGATACGTGCGAAAGACCGTGCTCGCTCCCGGAGAGGTCCTCCTCCGGGCCGAGGAGATCCTCCCCGTCCGGATCGGACTCAGCCGCTCCAAGGCCTCCGGCCATGGCGCCACCTACACGGGCGAAGAGGGAACCGTGATCCTCTCAGCCCACGCCCACTCCCACTATACCGAGGTCACGGTCCAGACGGACCGTCTCCGGACCTCTCGAATGGACTACGAGATCCAGAAGTTCATGAACCGCCTTCCCTACGAAGCCGAAGACCGGGGTGGCCCCGGTGACGGCGACCCGAAGATCTGAGCCTTCCTCACCCCTGGGAATCGAGTCCCATCCATGGACACCTTTGAAGACCTGGGCCTTCAGCCCGAACTGGCGGACGCCCTTCTGGCGGAGGGGATCGAAACCCCGACCCCTCTGCAGCGAGAGGCCATTCCCCTCCTGAGAAAGGGGAACTCGGCGCTCCTGCGCGGCGGAGCGGGAGCTGGCCTGCTGGTGGCCTACGGAGCTCCCCTCCTCGATCGCCTGGAAGGGGGCCAGCGCAAGCCCGAGGCCTTGATCCTCACCTCGCTTCCCCAGGGGGCGTTGGAACTGGCCCGCTCGCTGGCCCGTCCCGCCGCCGGTGTGGGGCTCCGGGTGGCCGCGCTGGGTGGGGGGTTTGCGCTCCCCACCCTGGCCGACGTGCTCTTCGCCACCCCCGAGGCCGTCGCCCATGCCATCGCCAATGGAGAGTTGAAGGTGGATGCGGTGTCGGCACTGGTCCTCGAGGGAGCCGGCGCACTCCTGGCGGGCCCGGAGGACCGGGAGCGGATCGAAGCCCTCATGGAACTTCTCCCGTCGGAAGATCTGCAGGTGGTCGTGGCCGCCGAGCCGGTGACGGAGGAGGTCCGAAGCCTGGTCCGCACCCGGGTGCGACGGGCGGTATTCATCCCCTCCGACGCCGGAGCCGGGGAGTCCTCGGAGGAAGGATCTCCCATCCGGCGAGGGGCCCTTCGGGTCCGGGAGGTCGAAGGCGAGGAGTCCGGCGCCCTGGTGGCGCTGGTGGGGGAGTTGCTGGAGGGGGATGCGGATCATCTCCTCCTCTTCTTCCGGACCGAGGACCGGGCCGCCGACCTGGGCGACCTCCTCACTCTCCACGGATATGCCGCCGGATCCCCCGGGGATGCAGAGGCCCCCATCTGGCTCGGGGTAGACGCCATGGAAGCGAGACGGGCCATGGATTCCGAGGACGCCCCCCAGCGGATCCTTCCTGTCTCGGTGGACGTACCTTCCGACCCCGATGAGCTGGACCGCCGCCACGGAGGCGCCCGGGCCGGAGGGGTTCTCCTGGCCCGGGGCCGGGAGCGGGGGCATCTCCGCCGCATCGCGGGGGAGGCGGGCTACGAACTCACCCCCCTCCCCGGTGTGGAGGGGAAGGGCCAGGCGGAACTCCGGATGTTCTCCACCAAGGTGGAGGACGCCATCGGGAGCATGGACCTGGCCCCCTACCATCTCCTCCTGGAGCCCCTGATCTCCCGATACGGAGGTAGCGAGGTGGCTGCGGCACTGGCCGCCCTCCTCCGGAACCGAAGGCGAGAGGATGCAGAGCCCGCTTCGACCCCAGGCCTTCAGGAGGACGCGGCGAGCCATCGGGCACCCGCCGCCTTCGTCCGCCTCTTTCTCTCCATCGGAAGCCGAGACGGCGTGGGACCCGGCGACCTCCTGGGCGCGATCACCGGCGAGACCGGCATCCCCGGAGGTCGGGTGGGACGGATCGATGTCCGGGAGTCATTCTCCAGGGTGGAGGTGGATGAGGGCGTGGCCGGCGCGGTGATCCGATCCCTCAATGGCACCACGCTGCGGGGGCGGAGCATCCGGGCGGACTACGACCGGAGCCAGGGACGGACCCCGGACAGCCGGCCGGACCGGGGCTCGGATCGGGGTCCGGAGCGGGGCTCACCCCGTGGGGGCCGGGAGGGTGGAAGCAGGGAGGGGACGCCCGAAAGGGGGCGAGGCAGCACGCGATCAGGTCCCGGGGGGAAAGGACCCGGGGGAAGACCGAAGGGGGGGAGCAGCCGCAGCCGGGAGTAAAAACGCAAAGGGTCCAGTCTCCTGAAGGAGACTGGACCCTTTACCGCTGCTCCAGAACCGGAGTCACCCCCGGAGCGGAGAGCATTGCAGGCGTTACTTCACCGCGTCCTTCAGACCCTTTCCGGCCCGGAACCCGGGGGTCTTGGTGGCGGCGATCTTGATGGTGGCACCGGTGCGGGGGTTCCGACCGGTCCGGGCCTTACGCTTCTTCGTCTCGAAGGTGCCGAATCCGGTGATCTGGACCCGATCGTCCTTCTTGAGGGCCTCCGCGATGATGCCCCCCTCAGTGCCGAAGAGGGCGTCGATGGCCCGACCTGCGTCGGCTTTTGTCATGCCGGCGGCCTCGGCCAGGGCATCCACGAGCTCTGATTTGTTCATCAGGATCACTCCTTCTGGGTGACGGTGATGGATCTGGACGGCCGCGGATCGTCAAGGGACGGGGCCGACCGGTGAGGCGTGCAAGGCCGGGAACTCAAATCGGCGACGCCATGAATTCTTCCAGGCTCGCGCAAACCCCACGAAGCGGGCCCAAAGTCGAAGGAAGGGTAAGGTAGCCCCCCGTCAGCGTCAAGAGAGGGAAAGCCCCGGAACCCCTCTGATTACTTGATCTTTGTCCCTTTTCGCATATATGGGAATGTGCCCCAGTACTCCTCACCCAGGGACGCCAGCCCCCCCCGACCCCTCGCCATGACGAGCAACATCAACGGCCATAGGGGGTTACCCCACCCCATCGGCCTCACCCGCACCGTCTACCGAACCGGCCCTGTGAGCCCCCGCCAGAGCGCGCTGCTCCCCCAGCCCACCAGGATGACGAAGCCCAAGGGAATCGCCAGCAGGAGCGAAATGACTGCAATGGGCAGAAGGGCCCCGAGTATGACACCCAGGACCTTCAGTGCCATGAGGGCCAGCACACCCACCAGGAACCATGTGATCACGTTCTTCATCGTCCGCTCTCCGTTCTGCTTTTCGTTCGGCCCCTCGGATATGGACCGGAGACCGCCTCCGGTCCGGCATCGATCCCTACGAGGGGGACGGGGTAGCGGTTTCGTCTGCAACCCCGAGCGGGGCCACCTGGAAGGGTCCCGGGGGTCGGTCCATCCAAGCCGGGAGCATCGGGGGTGACGGAGCGAAGGCGTGTCTTCTCCCGTAGCGAGTTGGTGGAGTTCCGGGCCAAACTGCGCCTGGGCCTTCCCCCGGCGTGCCCCACCTGCTCTACCCCTCTCCTCTCCCGGCCCATACCGCCCCGGGAGGATGTCGCCTATGTTCGGCACCGGATCTGGCTCCTATGCCCCCACTGCCAGCGAAGCGCGCTCCTGGAGAACCCGGAGAGGGCGGCTTCCATAGCCCCGCTCCCAATCATGGATCCCATGTCTTCTTCGTCCCGTTCCCCTGAGTCAGGGCGTCCCGATCCCGCCCCGACAGCCCCCCTTCCCCACGTGGGGTGGCGGGAATGGGTGGGCCTCCCGTCTCTGGGGATTCCCCGGATCAAGGCAAAGGTGGACACCGGTGCCCGCTCTTCGTCTCTCCACGCCACAGACTTGGAGGAGTTCGAGAAGGGGGGCAAGCCATGGATCCGTTTCACTGTGCTCCCGGTCCAGAAATCGGACCAGGGAATGGTTCGGGTCCAGGCCCCCGTNGCCGACCGGCGGGCCGTGCGGCCTTCCACCGGAAGATCGGAGGTCCGTCCGGTGGTGGAGGTGGAGGTTCAGGTGGGGGATGTCCGGTTCCCCTGCGAGGTGACGCTGGCCCAGAGAGACCAGATGGGCTTCCGCATGCTCCTGGGCCGAACGGCCCTGCGCCGCCGGTTCCTGGTCGATCCAGGGCGATCGTACCTGCAGCCTCCCTCCTCACCGGGGAACACCCCCGGTGACCCGGCGGACGTCCCACCCCCAGCCGAGGTGTCAGAATGAAGATCGGGATCCTCTCCCGAAAAGCTTCCCTGTACTCCACCCGACGCTTGGTCGAGGCGGGGATCGCACGGGGGCACGAGGTCCAGGTGGCCAACTATCTCCGTTGCTACATGGACATCTCCGCCAAGAAGCCCACCGTGGTCTACCAGGATCTCGTGGCGGACCGGCACGCCCCTGAGGAGGAACTGGACTTCGACGCCATCATCCCTCGGATCGGCGCCTCCTACACCTTCTACGGTACCGCCCTGGTCCGCCAGTTCGAGATGATGGGGGTGGTTTCGGCCAACGAGTCCCAGGGCATCACCCGATCCCGGGACAAGCTTCGCTCCATGCAGCTCCTCTCCCGGGCGGGGGTGGGACTCCCAGTGACCACCTTCGCCCACGACGCCCGCCACGCCCAGGGCCTCATCGAGCGTGTGGGGGGAACGCCCCTAATCGTGAAGCTCCTGGAGGGGACGCAGGGGGTGGGCGTGGTGCTGGCGGAGACCCGGAAGGCCGCGGAATCGGTCATCGCCGCCTTTCGCCAGCTGGACGCGAACATCCTGGTCCAGGAGTTCATCAAGGAAGCGGGGGGAAGCGACATCCGGGCCATCGTCATCGGAGGAAAGGTCATCGCCGCCATGGAACGGCACGCCGCCCCTGGGGAATTCCGGTCCAACCTCCATCGCGGGGGGAGGGCGGAGAAGGTGAAGCTCACCCCGGAGGAGCGACGGACCGCCGTGCAGGCCGCCCGGGCCCTGGGGCTGAACGTGGCGGGGGTGGACATGCTCCGCTCCAATCGGGGCCCCCTGGTTCTGGAGGTGAATTCCTCCCCCGGGCTGGAGGGCATCGAGACCGCCACGGGGCTGGACGTGGCAGGGAAGGTCATCGAGTTCCTCGAGAAGTCCGTGCCCAGGGGGAGCACCCGGGATCGGATCCGGGGATGAGCAAGAGCGGGAGTCGATCGGGGGATTGTGTCCAGAACGATCAGCCCTCGGGTCCCAGAGGGGGCGCACACCCCCACCCCGAGGCAATCCGGATCGGGGAGCATCGCATTGCCCGGGGCGAACGGGCGCGCCTCGAGATCCCCGCCGCCCGCCTCGCCACAGGGAGTCCGGTGGGCCTTCCGGTGGAGGTCCTCCACGGAGTGCACCCGGGCCCCCGGGTCTGGCTCTCCGCGGCCATCCACGGGGATGAACTGAACGGAGTGGAGATCATCCGACAGGTCCTGGGGGAATGCTCTCCCCGCCGGCTTTCAGGGAGCCTCATCGCCGTCCCCATCGTGAACGTCTTCGGGTTCATCACCGAGTCCCGCTACCTCCCAGACCGGCGGGACCTGAACCGCTCCTTCCCCGGTTCCGCCCGGGGATCGCTGGCCGCCCGCATTGCCCACATCTTCATGAAGGAGGTCGTGGAAGGCTGCCAGGTGGGGATCGACCTCCACACCGGCTCCGCAGACCGCACCAACCTGCCCCAGATCCGCGCCGACCTGGACGACCCGGAAACCCGGGAACTTGCCCGAGCCTTCGGCGCCCCCATGGCCATCCACTCGGGACTTCGGGACGGATCCCTTCGGGCCGCTGCAGGGGCCTTGGGTGCCCGGGTGCTGGTCTACGAGGGAGGCGAGCCCCGGCGATTCAACCGAGGTGCCATCGAGGCCGGGGTGGTGGGGACGCTACGGGTACTCGCCTCCCTGGGAATGCGGCGCACCACCCTCCCGCCACCGGATCCCGTATTGGAGAGTCGGGGGACCTCCTGGGTCCGGGCGGGGCGAAGCGGGCTCTTCCGGGTGGAGGTGGAGCCGGGAAGCCGGGTTACGAAGGGGCAGCGCATCGGGGTGATCAAGGACGCCTTCGGTAACCAGGCCCTGCGGGTCAAGGCACGGACGAACGGGGTGGTCATCGGCCTCTCCCTGCAACCTCATGTCAACCGGGGAGACGCCCTGGTCCACGTCGCCGAGGTGGCGGGCGACTGAAGCCTCATCCGCCCACCTCCAGATACCAGGTGGCCAGGGAGAAGTAGATGAGGACCCCGGAGATGTCTGCGATGGAGGTCACCAGGGGGGCGCTGGCGGTGGCCGGGTCCAGCTTCAACCTCACCAGGAGGAAGGGAAGGGACATCCCGATGAGGCTCCCCATGACCACCACCAGGGCCATGGTCATTCCCACCACCACCGCCACGTCGGGGCCCCCGCGCCAGAAGGCGATGACGACCACCGCTGCGGCCATGCTCGCCCCCATGAGGGAGGATACGCCCAGCTCCTTGGAGAGAAGACGGAACCAGTCCTTGCCCCGGACATCGCCGGTGGCCAGCGCCCGGACCATGAGGGTGGCGGCCTGGGAGCCGGCATTCCCCGCCGAGTCGATGAGGAGGGGGAGGAAGAATACCAGCGCCACGGTGGCGGCGATGGTTTCCTCGTAGTAGGCGATCCCCGCCCCGGAGAAGATGTTCATCACCACCAGGATGAGGAGCCACCCGATCCGGCGCTGGTAGAGGTAGGGAATCCCCGCCGTCCGCAGACTCATCTGGAGGGGGCCCACCGAGGCGGATTTGTGGAAGTCCTCGGTGACCTCTTCCTCCTGGACGTCCAGTATGTCGTCCACCGTGACGATCCCCACGAGGACTCCACCCGAATCCAGGACAGGGAGGGCCACCACGTCGTACCGCCGGATGAGGGCGATGGCCTCTTCCCGGTCGGCGAAGGCCGAGATGGAGACGAAGGTGTGGTCCATCACCTGGGCAATGGTCTGCTCGGGGTCCGCCAGGATCAGTCGCCGGAGTTCGATGTCGTCCAGTAGCACCCATCGCTCGTCCACCACGTAGATGCGGTAGATGGTCTCGCTCTCCCGCCCCACCCTGCGGATGTGGTCCAGTGCCCGGGCCACCGTCCAGTCGGGACGAACCGCCACGTAGTCGGGAGTCATGAGCCGCCCCACCGACTCCTCGGGGTATCCCAGGAGGTACCGTGCCTCCTCCAGATCTTCCGGCGAAAGGAGGTTCAGGAGGCGCTGGGTCACCTGTCCCGGGAGCTCCTCCAGGAGCTCCGTTCGGTCATCGGGAGGGAGGTTCGCCAGGAGGTGCCGGGTGTCCTCGTCGGTGAGGGTGGCCAGAAAGTCGTTCCGGGCTTCCGGCTCCAGGTGTGAAAAGGCCTGAGCGGCCCGCTCCCGGCCGATGGCCCGGAAGAGGAGCACCCGGTCTCCGGGCTCCAGATCCATGAGGAGTTGCGCCACCTCCGGCGCCGGCCACTCCCTCAGAGCATCCCGGAGGCGGGTCCACTTCCGAGCCTCGAGGAGGTCGTGGATCTCGGGTTTCAGCAGGCGCGAAAGGAGGGTGGGTTCAGAATCGGCCATGGCACGTCATGAAGCTGGGTCGAGCCTCACTCCACCAGGGGCGTTCCGGCCAGCCACCCCTGGGAATGTCCCACGAGGATGACGAGGGCCAGCGCCCACACGTAGAAGGAGAAGAAGCGGAAACGAGCGCGATACAGTAGATGGAGTACGACCCGGAGGGCAAAGATTCCCACCACCGCCGCCGTGATGAAACCCACGGCCATGGCCACCGGGCCGATCCCCCCCTCCGACCCCGACCGCAACACCGAGAGGAACTGGAGCGCGGAAGCGCCCAGGATGGTGGGGAAGGCGATGAAGAAGGAGTACTCCGCCGCCCACCTCCGCTTCATTCCGGTGAAGAGCCCAAAGGCGATGGTGGTGCCGCTCCGGCTCAGCCCCGGGAGGAGGGCCAGCGCCTGCCCCAGTCCCACCACTACGGCGGTCCCCGGCCCGATCTGGCGGAGTCCCCGACGCCGTCGGGGGAGGACATCGGTCCACCAGAGGAGGATTCCGGTGATGGTGAGGGTCCCGGCGATGAAGACCGGGCGGGCGAAGACCGCCTCGAACACCCCCTTGAGGGGGAATCCCACCAGTCCCGTCACCCCCACCGAAAGGATCGCCAGGGCCGCCAGGCGTAGGGAGAGGCGCTGCCGCGACGTGACCTCCACTCGACGGACCACTCCTCGGGCGCCACCCAGGAAGTCCCGGAGGAAATGGCGGACAGGAGAGTGGAAGACCACCACCATGGAGACCAGGGTCCCCATGTGCACCACCAGGTCGAAGAGGATCATCTCCGGGGAATCGGGGGCAGGCATGGCCGAACCCCGTTCCAGCAGGAGGTGCTGGGCCAGGACCAGGTGGCTCGTGGAGCTTACGGGGAAGAACATGAACACCCCCTGGATCACGCCCAGGAGAACCGCCTCCAGGAAGGTCACTGGGAGAGTTCAGCCACCGTTTCCACGTCGAGCCGGCCCCTGGGAGCCCGGCCCCGGTAGCGGGCCTCGTCCCTGGCCCCGGGGTCCGGAGGACGCTGACGATGATGGTCGGTCCGCTCCTGCCAGGCATGGGCCAGGGCCAGGAGCCGTTCCTCGCCGAAGGGGGCCCCGCCCACCAGGATGCCCTGGGGATGGCGACGCCCACCGGTCTCGGTGGTGAACCCCACCGGAAGCGCCACCAGGGGAAGCCCCGTCTGGTCGAAGGCCAGGTGGGATTCCAGGAGGACCACGTCGCAGCGATCGAAGATGCGGTCCAGGGTCAATCGGAGGAGTGCGTAGCGAGCCCGCTGCCCCTTCACGAACTCATCCCCCGACAGGAGGAGTCCCTGGATCCAGGAGGAGAGACTCACGCCGAAGAGGCGCACGTCCTCCCGGAGCCACTCCAGGAAGGGTTCGCTCCGCTCCGGCAGGCGGACGGAGTTCATCTCCCCGGAACTGAGCTCCCGCCACCGCTCCCCCGGGTCCACGGGGACGAGATCGGCCCCGGCCTTCTCCATCTCCCTCAGGAAGTCCCGGCGCAATCCCGCCTCGGCCCCATCCCCATCCGCCCACCCCGGCATGACCCCGATGCGGGTGGCCCAGGGAAGGCGACCGGCCCCGAGGCCCGGCCAGGGAGAGACGGCGGCGAGATAGTCGGGGACAGCGGGGAGCCCCTGGGTCCGGGGATCCGCCGGGTCTGGCCCGGCCATGGCCTGAAGGAGGAGGGCCGCATCCCGGGCGTCACGGGCCAGGGGACCCACGTGATCCCGGGAGTAGGTAAGGGGGATCACCCCCCGGAGAGAGACCCGGCCCATGGTGGGCTTGAGCCCGGTGAGCCCCTGGGCCAGGGAGGGGGCGGTGATGGAACCTCCGGTCTGGGTTCCGATGGAGGAGAGGGCCATCCGGGACGCCGTTGCGGTGGCGGACCCGCTGGAAGACCCGCCGGGGTTCACCGAGGCATCCCCGGGCGCCCAGGCATTCAGGGTGGTGATCTCTCCATCGGGGGTGAGGGCCCGGGTGGTGGCCAGGGGGCCCATCTGGGTCTTCCCCAGCATCACCCCCCCCTCCTCCTGTAGGCGCACCACCGCCGTGGCCGTCCACTCGGGAACGAAATCCCGGAAGATGTGGGAGTTGGCGGTGGTGGCCACGCCCCGGGTGTAGAAATTGTCCTTGATGGCCAGGGGGATTCCGTGGAGGAGGCCCTCCACCGCTGGCCCCCCTCGTCCCGTGGCCCCTCCCCTGCCCCGATCCAGGGCATCGGCCTGGCGAAGGGCCTCCTCCTCCGTCAGGGCGTTGAAGGCCTGGTAGACCCCGTCCCACCGCCGGATTCGTTCCAGGCAGGCCTCCACCAGTTCCCGGGAGGTGATCTCCCGCCGCCGCAGGAGGGCCCCGGCCTCCCACGCACTCAGATCCTCCAACCCGGCCCCCTGGGAACCGGGCTCGGGAAGGCGGTCCCAGAAGTCCGCCTCACCCGGAGGACGGGACCGCCTTGGAAGGGACGCACCGGTCCCCATGGCCTCCAGGGGGAAGGGGCGTCCCGCGGCAGCCGCGGCGGTGAGGGCGCCCATCCGGGCCAGGAAGCTCCGCCGGTCCACCCGGCTGTCCTGTGGGAGGCGATCCCCGGGCCCATGGCCGCTCACCGTTCCTCCACGGGCGGAAGGGCTGCCGGATAGAGGAGGGGGGGCCAGTCCTGGGGATCCAACTCCAGCGCCGAGAGGGCCGCCGCGCCTCCGCGAAGGAGGGAACGGGCCGAATTCAGGACCCGCTCCCGGTCCGCAGGGGCGTCGGGATCCCGTTCCGGGAGGGGGTCCAGACTCACTCCCGCCAGTCGGAGGCGGGTGAGGATGTACTGGTTCAGCTCCTCGTCGGAGAGATCGGCCGCCGGCGAGGGACGCACGGGGAACGAGGAGCTGCGGGGGGGAGAGGGAACCATGGCGGGGAGGGTTCGGAATGGGAATGGAGGGGAACGGGATGGTAAGCTATTGGAAGGGGACGCTCCCCCGCCATGGTCCCGGCCCTGCCGGCCGAGGGACGGTGACGGCCCGCCATGGGCCGGCCAGGGAATGATCGAGGGATCGGGCACGGGATCGCGCCTGGGACCCCGGGGTAGCAGCCGCCGTGGATCCCGTCACCCATTCCCTCGCCGGCGCTTCCCTCTCCGCAGCCGGTCTCCGCCGTGCCACCCCCCTGGCCACCGCGACCCTCATCCTGGGCGCCAACGCCCCCGACCTGGACATCCTGGCGCAGTTCTGGGGGCCCTGGACGGCGCTGGCGTGGCGAAGGGGACTCACCCACGGCCTCCCGGCACTCCTTCTCCTTCCCCTCCTGGTCACCGGAGTGATCCTGGCCTGGGATCGTTGGGTCCGTCGAGCCGAATGGCGGAGAGGGAGATCCCTCCCCGCCGGAGAGCCGAGGGGCCCTCTTCCTCCTGCCCGCCCGACCTCGGTCCTGGGACTGGCCGCCCTGGGGGTCTGGACCCACTCGCCGCTGGACTGGATCAACAACTACGGCATGCGCTGGTTCCTGCCCTTCGATGGCCGCTGGAGCTACGGGGACGCCGTCTTCATCCTGGACCCCTGGCTCTGGCTCCTCCTGGGGGGAGCGGTATTCGTCCATCACTCCCGTACCCGCTGGAGCTCGGCGGCGTGGGGGCTCCTGGCCGGGGCCATGACCCTGCTCGTTCTCCTGGCTCCCGGAATTCCCACTATCTCCCGGGTGCTCTGGCTCTTGGGGGTCGCCGGATGGATCGCCATCCGGCTCTGGCGGCCCCCGGACCCAGATTCCCCCGGTGGACGGCGGGTGGCCCGGACCTCCCTTGCCCTCGCCGCCCTCTACATCCTGGTCATGGTAGGCCAGGACGGAATGCAGCAGAGGGTGGTCCTGGCGGCGGCGGAGCGGGAGGGACTGGATGTGGAAGAGGTGATGGTGGCTCCGGTGCCCGCCAATCCCTTCGCCGGCCAGGTCATCGCCGTCACCTCCGGAGCCTATCATCCCGGGGAATTGCACTGGCTCAGGCGCCCGGTGGTCCGGTTCCACGACCTTCCCCTTCCTCGTCCCTCCGATTCCGACCCCCGGATCGTGGCGGCCCTGGAGGACCGGGATGTCCAGGCATACCTCGTCTGGTCCCGCTTTCCCCTCTTCCAGATGGAGGAGGAAGGGGAGGTGTGGCGAGTCCGGCTCCTGGATGCCCGATACGTCGGGCGAGGTGATGGTGCCCTCTCCGGCCTTACGCTGACGGTCCCGAAAGGGCCTCAGCCGGGTGAGGCACCTCATTGACACCCTCCCGCCCCGGCGGCCATCGTTCGTGTTCAGCCACCCGCCCAACCCCAGGCCGTCATCGCCGGGCTCCACCGTCTCCGGTTCGGTGGGTCCGCTTCGCAAGGAGTCGTTCCATGTCCTCCCCCTCGCTCCTCCGCCGGTTCCCGCCGGCCCTTCTCTTCCTCCTCGCGGCGCTCCCGCTGGGGGTCCAGGCCCAGTCCCAGCCCCAGGCCATCGACGAGGCGTATACCGCCCAGATCCATGAGTTCACCACCGAGGAGTTCTTCCTCACCCCCCTGGTGGACCATCTCCCGGCCTCGGAGGCCGTCCCCACCCCCCTGGACTTCCTGGGGTACATCAGCGGCACCCGGGATGTCCTGACGCACACCGCCGAGATCTACGCCTACATGCGGGCTGTGGCGGAGGCTTCCCCCCGGGTGACGGTGAAGACCATCGGGGAATCCGAGGAGGGTCGAGAGATCCTTCTGGTCCTCATCTCCGACGAAGCCACGATCCAGGAAGTGGACACCCACAAGGAGCTCATGGGGCGGCTCGCCGATCCCCGGGGGACCTCGGAAGCGGAGGCAGCCGAGATCATTTCCCAGGTGAAGCCCATGTACTGGGCCACTGGCGCCATCCACTCAGGCGAGACCGGATCCCCGGAGATGCTCATGGAGCTCACCTACCGCCTGGCGGTGGACGAAGGGGAGTTCATCCGAGCCATCCGGGACAACATGATCGTCATGTTCACCCCTGTGGTGGAGCCGGATGGTCGGGACAAGGTGGTGGACGTCCACATGGCCCCCCGGGTGAATCCCGAGGGACCCAATCCCAACCGGGCCCTCTACTGGGGGAAGTACGTCTTCCACTCCAACAACCGGGACGGGATGTCCCTCTCCCTGAACCTTTCCCGGGCCGTGACGGGGACCTACCTGGAATACCACCCCCTCGTGGTCCATGACCTCCACGAGTCGGCTTCGTACCTCTATACCTCCACCGGACGGGGGCCCTACAACGCCTGGATCGACCCCATGGTCATCTCCGAGTGGAACCGGCTGGCCCACAAGGAGGTCCGGGAGATGAGCGCCTTCGGGGTGCCCGGCGTCTACACCCACGACTTCTACGACGGGTGGACTCCCAACTACATGTTCTGGGTCGCCCACATCCACAACTCCATCGGGCGCTTCTACGAGACCCAGGGAGCCCGGAACGCCTCCGACTACATCCTGCGCCTCAACGTGGACCGGGAGTGGCACCGCCCCAGCACCCCCCTTCCCGAGGTGGTCTGGTCCATCCGGAACAACACCAACCTCATGCAGAGCGCGCTCCTCATCGCCCTGAACGAGGTGGCCACGAACCGGGAGGAGTACCTCCGGAACTTCTGGCTCAAGGGGAAGCGCTCGGTTGCGAAGGCCACCATGGAGGGCCCGGCGGCCTACGTCTTCCCGGGGGATGAGTCCCGACCCGGACAGCAGGCCCGGACCCTCCAGGTCCTCCAGCGGCACGGGATGGAGGTCCATCGGACCTCCCAGGCGGTGACGGTGGGCGACGAGACCTTCCCCGCGGGGAGCTACGTGGTCCGCATGGACCAGCCCTACTCCCGGGGCGCGGACATGCTCCTGGACCGACAGCACTACAGCCCCGACGACCCGGCACCCTATGACGACGTGGGGTGGACCTTCGGGCCCCTCTACAACGCCCGCACCGTCCGGGTGTTGGACCCGGCCATCCTCCAGGCCCCCATGGCGATGGTGGAGGGCGAGGTCCGGGCCCCGGGCGGCGTAGTGGAGGCGGACGCCGCCGCCACCGCCGCGTACCTTATCCGGTTCAATGCCGACAACAACCTCACCGCCTTCCGCTTCGCGCATCCCGACCTCCGGATCGACGCCGCCCGGAGCGGTTTCGAGGCGGGAGGGGAGTCGTTCGGCCCCGGGAGCTTCATCCTACCCGTGAACGGAAACCCCCGGGAATTGGGGCAGATCCTGGAAGGGGCCGGAAGCGAATACGGCTTCACCGCCCTCGCGGTGAACTCGGTCCCGTCGGTGACCACCCACCAGGTCGCGCTCCCCCGGGTCGCCCTGGTCCACACCTGGCTCACCACCCAGAACGAGGGATGGCTCCGCATCGGGCTGGACGAGTACGGGGTTCCCCACGACTACATCTCGGTCCACCAGGTCCGGGACACCCCTGACCTCCGGTCCCGTTACGACGTGATCCTCATGGGACCCTCGGTGGCCGATCCCCTGATGCTCCTCCACGGCGTCCAGGGGGATGAGCCCATCCCCTGGCAGGCCTCGGAGCACACCCCCCACATCGGTCGCCAGGCCTCCTCTCCGGACATCCGGGGTGGGCTGGAACTCAGGGGCGTGGCGAACCTGCAGCGCTTCGTGGAAGAGGGGGGGACGCTCCTCACCATCGGCAACTCCAGCGTCCTTCCCATCCACTTCGGGCTGGCCTCCGGCGTCTCCACCCGGTCGGCCCCGGAGCTGTGGGCCCCGGGGGGTGTCTATCGAGCCACTCGCACCGACGCAGCGAGCCCCCTGGCCTGGGGCTACGACGACGAGTTGGGCGTCTACTTCAATGCCGGGCACGGCCCCCTCCTGGATGACGGCCGCCCCCGCCCCGGCGCCCGGGCGCCGAGCATCCCCGATGGCAGCACCACGGCCCGGCGCTCCGGCCGAGGCGGAATCGACGAGCGGGACCAGCCCCAGGCCCGGGGGCAGGACTGGGGACAGGCCAGTGTACAGGCGTACCTGGAGGAGCATGGCGAGGAGCCGGGCGGGGGGGGCTTCGGCTTCTTCGGAGCCGGCTCCGGGCCCAGCGAGGCGGTCCGCACCGTCTTCCGTTTCCACCAGGACCCCACCCAGCTCCTCATCTCCGGAGGGCTCGTGAACGGACGGGAGCTCACGGGTTCGCCGGCGCTGGTGGATGTGAAGGTGGGCCAGGGCCACGTGGTCATGTTCTCCTTCAACCCCTTCTGGAGGAGCGCCACCCTGGGCTCCTACAGCCTTCTCTTCAACGCACTTCTCCACCACGGGAACCTCGACGCAGGTGCCGCGGTGGCCGAAGAGGATCACTGAGCCCATGACCGATCCGGACGGGCCTCCCGCTTCCGACCTGGAAGCGGGGGGCTCTTCCCGTTTCAGACCCCGGGTGGGGCCGGATGGCAGTTCCGGCTGGTGGCATCGTCACCTGCACCGGACGATGCTCTTCGCCGCCCGTACCTACTACCAGGTGGCGGCCGTGGGCGAGGAGGTGCCCCGGCGGGGCCCCGTCCTCCTGGTGGCCAACCACCCCAACTCCCTCCTGGATCCGGCGCTGGTGGCCCTGGCGGCAGGCCGCCCAATGCGATTCCTGGCACGGGCGCCCCTCTTCCAGCACCGGGGGATCGGCTGGATGGTGAGGGGCTCGGGGTCCATCCCCGTCTATCGACAGGCAGATGACCCCGAACTCATGGGTCGGAACCGGGACAGCTTCCAGGCGGTGCAGGCGTCGCTGGCGGCAGGCTCCGCCGTGGGGATCTTCCCCGAGGGCCTCTCCCATTCGGCTCCGGCGCTGGCGCCCATCAAGACCGGAGCCGCCCGGATCGCCCTGGCCACCGCCCAGCTCACCGGAGGACCCTTCCCCGTCCTTCCGGTGGGCCTCACCTTCCGGGGCGGAAAGGAACGGTTCCGGTCCGACGCCCTCATCCTGGTGGGAAAGCCCATTCGCTGGAGCGACCTTGCGGAGGCCGGGACGGGAGACCCGGAGGCCGTTCGGGAACTGACCCGCCGGATCCAGGTCGGGCTTTCCCGGGTCACCGTGAACCTTCAGCGCTGGGAGGACTTCCCCGTGGTGGAAATGGCGGAGGCGGTGCACCAGGCGGAGTACGGCGCCACCCGGAATCCGAACCCGGTCCGCTGGCTGGCCCGGATGCGGCGGACCGCCCACGCGCTGGAGCGGGCACGGAAGGAGGGCGATCCCGGCGCCGAGGAACTGGCAGAGGGACTCATGGAGCATCAGCGGGTGCTGGAAAGCGTGGGGCTCTCTCCCGCCGATCTCCACCAGGTGCCCCGAACCTCGGTGGCGGTGCGCTGGACTCTCCGGAACCTGGTCTTCTTCGGGTTGGCGGCCCCCCTCGCCGTGCTGGGCTGGCTGGCCTTCCTGGTCCCATGGAGCGTGCTCAAATACGCCGAACCCCGGTTCCGGCTCCCCTCGGACCGGAGGGCCACCTATCGGGTCCTGGGGGGCTCGGTGGTCTTCGGGGTCTGGGTCCTCCTCCTGGCATTGGGCGCCCGATATGGCCTGGGTTGGCGCCCGGCCATGGTCCTGCTGGCCGTCCTCCCCCTCCTGGGATTCGTGACGCTGGCCATTCGGGATCGTTGGGGCGATGCCATTTCGGACCTGCGGCGGTTCCTGGTCCTCCGGGGAAGGGCCGACATCCGGGCTCGGCTCCTGGCGCGCCAACGGGAACTGGCCGATGAGATCCGCCGACTCCAGGGCCGCCTGGAGGGGGATCGATGAACCGCCCGCCCCCGTTTTCCGGTCGGCATCGGGGCGGCTCCGGCCTCGGACCATCCAGGCTCGCCGTCCTGGTGGCCTTCCTCTGGGCGGCGGGGTGCGAACCCGGAGACGGGCCTGCCATTCCCCTCCCTGGGGCCACCCCCTTGGAGGTGTCCGGGTACGACCGTCTCACCACCCATGAGGAACTCGTCTCCTTCCTCGAGACCCTGGCGGCCGCCAGCCCCCGGGTGATGCTCCGGGAATTGGGCACCTCGGTGGAGGGGAGATCCATCCCCTACCTGGAGGTGGGACTGGGGGAATTCGGTGCCCGTCGCGAGGAGAAGGTGATGGTCATGGCCTTCGCCCAGCAGCACGGGAACGAGCCGTCGGGAAAGGAGGGCGCGCTCCAACTGGCCCTGGAGCTGGCTCGGGGAGACCACGACGATCTCCTGGCGGGAGTGGATCTCCTCCTGGTCCCCCAGGTGAATCCGGACGGAGGGGACCTCCACCAGCGACGCAATGCCGGCGATGTGGACCTGAACCGCTCCCATCTCATCCTGGACGGCCCGGAGGTGGTGGCGCTCCGGGAACTCTTCCACCGGTGGGAGCCGGAAGTCACGGTGGATGTCCATGAATACTACCCCTGGAGCGATGCCTGGCTGGAAGCGGGGTGGCTCCGTCTCTGGGATGTCCAGATCGGACTCCCCACCAATCTGAATACCCATCCCGCCATCCGGGCGATGGCCGAGGACGAATTCCTCCCCTTTGCCATCGAGACGCTGGAGCGCCGGGGGTTCACCGGGCACAACTACATCGTGGGCTCGCCAGGGTCCCTCCGGTACTCCACCTCCGACGTGAACGACGGCCGTCAGGGGTTCGGAATCCTGAATACCCTTTCCTTCATCTTCGAAGGGAAACGAAGCGAGCCCCTCGCGGAGGAGATGGAGCGCCGGTCCCAAGGGCAGCGCCTGGCCCTGGAGGCCCTCCTTCGCTTCTCCGTCCGGGAGGGGGACCGGATCCGGGCCACCGTCCGGGGAGCCCGGGAAGGGGTGGGGCCGAGCATGGACGGGGAGTTCATCCTGGCCATGGGGCGGGCGGGGGACGGGGCGCCTCTCTCCATTCCGGTGGAGTCGGTCCGGGAGGAAGGCGGGAGTTGGGTCGTGGGCGACACCGTCACCGCCGTCATCGAGGCCTGGTTCCCCCGGGTCGTTCCGGAACGGACCACACCCCTCCCCGAAGCCTATCTCGTGCCCGCCGAGGAAGAGGCGCTGATCCGCCTCCTTCGCCTGCACCGCGTGGAGATGGTGGAGATGGAGGGAGGAGAGCGCCTCGAGGTGGAGCGGTTGACCCTCGCGGGCTTCTCCACCGTGGAGCTGGAGGGCCCCACCCGTCTGGCGGAGGTGGCCCGGCGGAGTGACATCCATGAGGCGGCCCCTGGGGACAGGGTGATCCCCACCGGCCAGCTCCGCGGACTCCTGGTGGCCAGCGCCCTGGAGCCGGAGTCCATGCACGGGCTTCTCCACTACCCGGAATTCGAAGGGCTGGCCCGGGAGGGGGACTTCCCCCTCCTCCGGGTCATGGAATGGCCAGG
>SL_3KL_010_SEDDRAFT_10001756_pt1 | contig 19806 bp, 14 predicted proteins | sample SodLakKL_010_SED_2_FD_10381 | JGI IMG/M metagenome (IMG submission 10381) | reverse complement strand
AGGAAGCTCGAGCCATACTGAGCGATGCCGCCCATTCGCTCGAACAGGCGGGCTCCAGGCAACGGCAGGCGTATACCCAGTCCTGGCTGGCCATGGTTCTGCTTGCGCAGGGCGAAGACCAGGAAGCTCTGATCCAGGCCGGCGCGGCCCATCGCAATCTGGAGGCAACCGACAATCTCCATCACCCACATTACGACGTGGCGCGCAGCGCCAAGGCCTTGGCGCTGGCCAGAACCGGCCAATCCGAGGAAGCCAGAACCCTGATGCATTCCACAGCCGACCGTTTCGCGAACCTGGAAAATGCCCGCAGCCCGATTCGATCCGAGGCCCTGGAGTTGTATGCGTGTCTACTGGATGATCTTGGAGAAGTTCATGCAGCCAACCAGTGGCGCGAAAGCGCCCGCATGGGCTTTGCCGAGACATTGGGTCACAACCACCCCCGAACATTGGTCGTCGGCAACGTCTATCCGAATGCCATCCCTGAACAGGGTTTGGCGGAGTCAATCCGTTAATGTAGCGACTCTCGCAGCTCCTGTCACCTTCTCTCTCAACCCACAAACCCGGCCGTTAGGCAAGTGATGGTTCCGTTCATGGGACGGAATGGATTTTTCATGCGAAATGGTCGATTTGCGCGCCGAGATGCTCGAGGAACACGCAGCGGTGGAGGGGTTGCCGGAGGCAGGGGTAGACGGAAGACGGAAGACGGGAGACGGGAAACGATGCTACAGCGTGGGGCATCTTGACAGCAATTGTCAGCGGGCATCATAATGCTTCCATGCGAACGACGGTCACTATTGATTCACAGGTCGAGGAACTGATTCGACGGGCCATGCGCGAGCGCGGCCAGAGTTTCAAGCAGGTATTGAATAGCGCATTGCGCAAGGGATTGGCGGACGTTGGGCCTGATCGGGATGAACCCGATTTTCAGGTCAATGCTCGGCCCATGGGTCTGCGCGCGGGGATCGACCCGGCTCGTCTGAATGCGCTGGCCGATGATCTGGAAGCCGAAGCGCATGCAGAGCTTACGAAACGATTGCGGGACGTCGCCGACCGGAACCAAACCGGGGCATGATTATTCCGGATGCCAACCTGCTGCTCTACGCCTACGACTCAGACTCGCCGTTTCATGCACCCGCCCGGGCCTGGTGGGAACAATGCTTGTCCGGCCGCGAACCCGTCGGACTGACCCACCCGGTCGTTTTCGCCTTCCTGCGGATCAGCACCAACGCCCGTGTCTACGCCGAACCTCTGACGCTATCGGAAGCTGCCGACCACATCCACTCATGGCTAGCCCGAAGTGTCTCGCGTCTACTGCTGCCGGAAGCCGATCATGCTGAAAATGTTCTCCGTTTGCTTCAGACGGCTGGTAGCGCTGGCGGGAATCTGGTCACTGACGCGCAAATCGCCGCACTGGCCATCGCGTACAAGGCCGAAGTCCATACCGCCGATGGGGATTTCAGGCGTTTCCCGGGGCTGGAGTGCCAATTTCCACTGGAAGGCTAGTGGTCCGTATTACGTCTCCCGTCTACCCAGCCTGGCCATCAGGCCAGACTCCGATGCTTGCGAACCACCAGCATCGCCATTTCCAGCGCCTGCTCGTAGTTCAGACGAGGATCGACGGTGGTCTTGTAACAGGTGGCCAGGTCTTCCTCGTTCAGTTCGCGGGCGCCGCCGATGCACTCGGTGACGTTTTCGCCGGTCAACTCCAGATGAACGCCACCCAGACGTGAGCCGCAGGCGGCGTGAATCTCGAAGGCCTGCTCAACCTCGGCCTGGATATTGTCGAAACGCCGGGTCTTGTAGCCCTTGGCGGTCTTTTCGGTATTGCCGTGCATGGGATCGCAGATCCACAGCACCGGCGATCCGGTGGACTTGGCCGCCTCGATCAGTCCGGGCAAGTGATCAGCCACTTTGCCAGCACCCATGCGGTGAATCAGTACCAGGCGGCCCTGCTCATTATCCGGGTTGAGGGTGCGAATCAGGCCCTTGAGCCACTCCGGACTCATGCCGGGCCCCACTTTGACGCCCATCGGATTGCGAATGCCGCGAAACATCTCGACATGCGCCCCATCCATTTCGGCAGTTCGCATGCCGATCCACGGGAAATGGGTCGAAAGATTGAAAAAGCCCCACTGACGCGGCACCTGGCGGGTCAGCGCCTGCTCGTAATGCAGGTGCAAGGCCTCGTGAGAAGTGAAGAAATCCACCCGCTTGAGGCTGCCGGGCTTCTGCCCGGTAATGGTTTCGACAAAACGCACCGACTGGCCGATGCTATCGGAAATGCGGTGGAATTCGGCCGCCAGCGACGAGTGCTCGACCCAGCCGAGATCCCAGTATTCGGGATGGTGCAGGTCGGCAAAACCGCCATCGACCAGGGCACGCACGAAATTCATGGTGACCGCCGAGCAGGCGTGGGCCTTGAGCAGGCGCGACGGATCAGGCCGACGGGCTTGCTCGTTGAATTCTGGCGAATTGACCAGATCGCCGCGGTAACTGGGCAGTGACACCCCATCGCGGGTCTCCATGTCGGCCGACCGCGGCTTGGCGTACTGTCCGGCAAAACGCCCGATTCTGAGCACCGGTTTTTCCAGCCCGTGCAGCAAAATCAATGACATCTGAAGCAAAACTTTCAGCCGATTGGCAACGATCGAGGATTCACACTCGTTGAAGACTTCGGCACAATCGCCACCCTGAAGCAGGAAACGCTTCCCAGCCTGGGCCTCGGCGATCTGCTCCTTGAGGCTGAGAATTTCCCATGAAGTCACCAGCGGCGGCATACCGGCCAGTTCGGCCAGAGCTCGCCTGAGCTCGCCATCATCTGGATAGCTGGCCTGCTGTCCTGCAGGCTTTTGTTGCCAGGAATCCGGTCTCCACCCCTTGGCCGGGGTAATGGTCTTGAGATGCTCAGTCATGTCGTATTACCGCTGTGCTGGTCAGGTTACCGATTAGTGTTTCTTTGCAAACAGAGCCCAAAGCATAAGGCCTGAAAGCAGAACATACCAGATCAGAGCCCAACCGGGCATCGAAATACCCACAAAAGTCCAATCCACTTCCGCGCAATTACCCGACGCCGTGAAGGCTTCACGCAGGATTTCATTGGCCGTGTAATCAAAATCGATCATGGTCTGCCAGTCCGCGCCGCAGCTGACCATGGGATCAGCTGGCTGGCTTTGCAGGTGCACATGCTGACCGGCGGTGATCATGCCCCAGATGGCGCCGCCGAAAAATGGAATCCCATACAGCCAGCGGCCCAGCCGGCCCGGATTGTGCACCGCGGCCACCAAAGAGACCACCGCCATGATCATGAAACCGAAGCGTTGCAGCATGCAAAGTGGGCATGGGGCCAGGTCGAGCACGAACTGTGCGTAGTAGGCGTAGGCCAGCAAGCCCAGGCAGACCAGCAGGATCAGAACAAACGGAGCGCGTCCTTGGGTCAGTCGATTCATGGAAACATTCCCGGAAAAATTGCGTTACGTATGACCGGAGTCGAAACAGGCAAGTTCAACGCCCATTATTGTCCATCTGGAGTGGGATCAATCGCAACACCGGTCCCTCCACTATTGAGGGGTCCGTCGCCAGCGGCAGCAAGCGACCGTCCAGCCAGGCGGCGACCTGGTCATCATAGTGGGCACTCAAAAAGTGTCCGGACTGGCCTCCGGGAATGACGGCATGAGCCTTGAATGGCGGGTTCATCTCGATGACCGTTCGCACGCTGGCCCCGTGGTTGACCCGAAACGGCCTGGCATAGGGAAAACCGGCCCGACCCACGGTGGCATGTCCGCCACCGACCGGATAAGACTTGCGGTTGAGCCAACGCTCCAGTCCGGTAACGGCATCACCCAGGGCATGCTCGAGTTCGAGTTCCTGGATCGAATCCAGCCGCCATTTCAATGGATCATCACCGAAACGATCTCGCAGTTGGTCCAGCGCCTGGTCCAGGGATGCACTGATCATGCCCTCGAAGTCACCCCGGAACCAGGGTGAGTCCGGATCGGATAGCAACGCCTCAACGGCGTGATTGACCAGGTAATTCTGCCGCAGCAGACGTTCATGAAGGTCTGCATCGAGAACGGGCTCGAACAGATGCTCAACCAGTGTCAGGTACCAGGTCTCGAAAATCAGTGCCCCGGCGGCATGCGGACGATTGACCGGCTCGTTCAACCAGTCCTGCAAGATCTTCACGGCGATCTCGCGACCGGAATCCGACTCGACCGCAGCGAGCATCCTCGGCGCCTTTTGAATGGCCTGAACATTGTATTGATCCCGCTGCAGACGCCGCATGCTGTCGAGATCATGCTGATCGCTTTGTTCCAGCACATCGACAATGCGGCGCATGCGATAGCCCGGGGCATTGTCATGGCCCACCAGCCAGGTCCACTCCGGCCCATGCACCCGAGCATTGGCTGCGGCCACGTACCCGCGCTCGGGATCATTCAAGTTCGGCATTTCCTCGCTCGGAACCATGCCCTGCCAGATGTCCTCGCCATCGGCCTCGACCGGCATCAAGCCATTGCCGAGTCTTCGTTTCGGCAACAGCCCGATGGTGCGAAAGCCGATATGGCCATCCCCATCGGCCCAGGTAACATTCGACACCGGCGCCGGAAAACGCTGCATGGCCGCCTCGAAATCCGTCCGATGAATGGCCAGATTCATCTCCAACAGGGCATCCATGCCCGAATCGCCGATCTCCTGGGCGATCCAGCGCAAGGCCAGCGGCGGATCCTGGCTGATCAGCGGGCCATAGTGCGTGATCAGGCGTTCAGTGGAGACCGTTTCCCCGCCCCGGATTTCGAATTCTCTCCTCTCCCGCTCCAGGGGCCTCCAGTCGCGACCATCAAAATATTCATCGGGCCGGGCCGGATCCAGCTCGATCCGCACCAGGTCCTGAGAGTCACCGATATTGGTGAACCCCCAGGCCAGTTGTTCATTGAAGCCATTGATGAATGCGGGCAGACCGGGCACCGTCCAGCCCCGCAATTGACGACCGTCGCCAAAAAACAGGTGAATCTCGTAAAACAGGTTGGGCAATCCGAGTCGGTCATGCGAGTCGAACGCAAACAGGGCATGACCATCGGCGGTCTTGCCCGGCCCCACCACCCAGCCGTTGGAACCGAACTGAATGGACGCCCCGGGTGGTCTTCGATCGACATCCACGGCATCGGCAAAAGCCAGTGGCTCTTCCAGCCAGCCGAACGAAATGACTGCATGATCCTCGTTCGTCGATTCCGTTGGACCATCGGATGACTCGGAAGGACTCCAGATGTAGGGGAAATCCGGATCCTGTTCGTTTTCGCTCAGGAAAACCTGCATGTGCTCCGAATCCAGTTGCTCGGCCAGCGCCAGCCGCAGCAGTTCGCGATCGTGATTGCCGGCGACATCGAAAGCCATCAGGGCGGCCACGGTAAACGCATCCAGCGCCGTGAAGCGTTCCGGCTCGCTGCGCAACAGCAGGTACTCGGGCGGCGGCTGGCGAAGACTTTCGATCCCGGCATTGATTCCACTGACATAAGCATCGACCAGGGCGCGCAGCTTCGGCGAGGCATTGGCCTGGAGTCGCTCGGCCAGCTCCGGAACCCCGGCCCGCCACATGGATTGATCGGTCTCCAGCAGGTCCTCACCCAGCAAGGCGGAAAGGCGCGCGCCACCGGCTCGGCGCAGCAAATCCATCTGCCATAACCGTTGCCTGGCATGCAGGTAGCCTTGGGCAAACAGAGCATCATCCAGGCTTTCGGCGGACACGTACGGGCGCCGGTAGGAGTCAAAATGAATACTGACCGGCGCATCCAACCCTTCCAGTGCAAACTCGCCGGAGTATTCCATGCGCGACCCGGCCAGCAACCAGACAAAGGCCAGCAACGCAGACAGCGGGACCGCAACGATAACCAGAATCAGCAGCTTCCAGCGAAGGCGCATTATTCACAGCCTCGCGTTGATTGATCGAGTCTGAACTCCCGAGCGTCAAATCGAGAGTAAGGCTCGGAGAATAGCGGTTTGCGCATCTCGAATCGACCTCAAGCGGATTGTTGAAGCACGGGCCAGCAGTCGGCAATACGCTGATCGTCGATCAGCAACACATCACCAAGTTGCAGCATGACCTGCTCACTTTGCAGGGGACGCAGAAAAACGAAATCGTCCGGACCGGTCTCGGCCGCGCGGGGAATGGTGAGCAACTGCTGGTTGAAACTTGAACCATACAGGCGGCTGCCACGCATGCCGGCCGGCCAATCCGGGCGGGCATGCCAACGTCCGCCATAAATGAAGAGCGTATCGCGACTCGATAAGCGCGAAAGCGATTCGATGAAAGGAATCCGAACCCCGCGTTGACGTTTTATGACCGGGGCGGCGATCCAGCAAGCCGGCCGGAATTCATCTAACTGGGCCAGGTCGAATTCAGCCGGTTTGAGAAAGGCCGAACCCACCGCCAGCTCATTGAACGGTGAGGACTCATCATGGTAAACGCAGGTCGGGCTCCCGCTGCCGTTCAGAATGATCCGCTCCGGTATCAGGTCAGGATTCGCATCAATGGCCTGATCGACCATTGCACGAAATTTCGCATTGGCTCGCTCAAGCGCTCGAGCCCGATGGATCCATGGCGGCGCCTTGCCGATATGTGCGTCGTATCCCATGAAACCTTTCAGGGTCAACCGACCGCGGGAACGACTAATACCGGCCAGGATGGCCTTCAAGTCGTCCGGCATCGCGGCGCCACCACGGTGCATGCCAACATCCAACTCGATGGCCACACTCAATGACTGCCGGATATCGCCGGCCAGGCTCGCAAGTTGCTCGACGCGCCCGGGCGTATCGACCAGCCAATGCAATTGCTGATCCGGCGCAAAGCCGGATTCAGCATCGAATTGCTGGTAGAAACTTCTCACCGCCGCATCCGGCAATGGCTTGCCCATCAGAATATCGGCCTGTGGCCAGTGGCGCACGGCTTGCAATAGAAAGGGCAAATGGAACACCATCAGCTTGCTGGTCCGACCAGCCTTCATCAGATGATCAATCAGGCGTGGACAAGGCAACGACTTCAGTACCAGGCGAAGACGTTCCCCATAGGCGTAACGGCTCATGCACTCGACATTCGCCTGAAGCGCCACCCGATCGATCAGAAATCTTGGCTGACCCAATCCCTGCTCGCGCAATGCAACGGACAAGCGGGCCAGATTCAAGAGCTCACCCGAACAGCTTGAGTAGCCGCATTTTCAAGCGGCTGTAAGGAGCGAACCGGATGGTCACCTCCGGAAACCGCGCACGCTTCATGACCGCCTTGAGATGGCTGAAGCGATCGAACCCGGCCTTGCCATGATATTGCCCCATGCCACTCATGCCCACCCCGCCAAAGGGGAGCTCCGGGACGGACATGAACATCAGCGTGTCGTTGATGCACAGGTTGCCGGCACTGATCGACTCGATGAACCGGCGCTGATTGCCGCGGTTGCGGGTGAACAGATAGGCGGCTAGCGGCTTGTCCCGCTCGCGAATGAATTCGACGGCCTGATCGATACAATCAACGGTCAACACCGGCAAGACCGGCCCGAAGATCTCCTCCTGCATAACCGCATCATCGGGTTTGACTTCGATCAGTACCGTCGGCTCGATGCGTTTGGCCGATTCATCGAATCGCCCGCCCAGCGCAACCTGGCCGTTGCCCAGGTATCCCACCAGACGTTCGAAATGAGGCCGATTGATGATCCTTGCATAATCCCGACTGAGCAACAAGTCATCCCCATACATGGCCTTGAGTTCGGTGTCCATGGCCTTGATCAGCGGTTCACGCTGCTCGGCGCTGACCAGCACGTAATCCGGCGCTATACAGGTCTGACCGGCATTGAGGCACTTGCCCCAGACGATTCGTCGAGCTGCCGATTTCAAATCGGCATCCTGATCGATGACGCAGGGACTCTTTCCACCCAATTCGAGCGTAATCGGGGTCAGATGTTCAGCAGCCGCTCGCATCACAATCCTGCCGACGGCTGCACCTCCAGTGTAAAAAATATGGTCAAAACGCTGTTTGAGCAATGCGGTGGTTTCCTCCACCGCGCCCTCGACCACGCGGATTGCACCTGAATCCAGGTAACGCGGAATCAATTCAGCCATCAGCGAAGCAGTCGAAGCGGCGATTTCCGAAGGCTTGACCACAGCACAATTGCCTGCCGCCAGGGCGGGGATCAGCGGGCTCAGCACCAGTTGAACCGGGTAATTCCATGCGCCGATGATCAAGACCACGCCCAGCGGTTCGGGCTGCACCCAGCTTCGTCCGGGCTGTCCCACCATCGGCGTGGATACGCGGCGAGGTCGGCTCCAACGCTTGAGCCGTCGCCGGGCATGGCGAATCTCGCTGTAAAGCAGTGACAACTCACCGAGCAGGACTTCCTGCTCGGGTTTGGACAGATCGCTGGCCAATGCTCGGCCAATGGCTTCCTCGTTTTCCGACAGCATGCGCTCGAGGGCATCGAGCTGGCCCCGTCGCCAATCCAGCGCGCGGGTCAGGCCACTGTCGAAATTGGCTCTGAGTCCATCGATCAGCGCAGGATATTCACTCGTTTCAATCGCCATGGTCGTCGTCATCCAGTTCGGTGCGTGGTGGCTCACTCAATCCCATCATCCAGCCGATCACCCGGCCCAGCAGCCATTCCATGCGCCGCCGATCGATCCGCTCGGGGGGCTCGACCAGGGCATTATGTTCGATTTTCAGGATGGTGCCGAACAGCAATTCCGCATCCAGCTCGGGTTCGACACGATTGAACAGCTCGGCGAACTCCTTCATGGCGTCCAGAACCGGCTGCCTGGACGATTCGTACAGTGATCGCAAACGCTCATCATGCAGCGCCTCGAAATAGAAATGGTGCTCGACGAACAGGCCGGCGCGCTGATCCTGCAGCTTGTGCAGCAGGTAATCGACACCGATCAGGGTCAGCCGCCGACGCAGGCGCTCGCGAACCGCCTTCTTCCTGCGTTCAGCCGCACTGTACTGATACACACTGTCGAACACCTCGGTCCAGGCCTGCTCGACACGCGGTCGCTCGCGTTCGACAAAATCGTTGAATGCGCTCGAAACCATGTCGAAGATATCACTGAAGTAATAGGTCGTCAGTGACAGGTTGACCCCGGCCCGCTGAGCGACGGCACGATGCGACACCGCCCGCACCCCTCCTTCGGCGATTACCTCCAGCGTGGCATCCAGAATAGCCTTGCGGGTTCGTTCCCCGCGGCTGCTGCGCGCCGAAGATGTCGTGTTCATCACCTGTGTCAAGGTTGTTCCTTCATTTTGAATAAATTGTACACTCATGCAAATTTTATTGCACGAACGTACAATTTATGTCATCTTCTGTACTGAGCTGGAGTCATTATCGCTCCAAAAGGATGAACCCCGTAACCAGAAATTCGAGGGTAGACACATGCCAACCAGATTTCCATTGACGATCGCCGCAATCGGCATTTCAGTCACAATTTCAATGGCCTCCCTTCCGGCCATCGCAGAAGAAGCCAGCGAAGAAGAAACTGTTCTAGATCGACTGACGGTCACTGCCCAAAAGCGCGAACAGACTCAACAGGAAGTCCCCATCAGCATTACTGCATTCAGCGAGGAGGACATCGACCGGCTGGGTATCGACGAGTTCGTGGATTATGCCTCACGCTCACCGAATGTCGGGTTTTCCCAACAGGGAAACCGGGCCTTTACCCGCATCGGGGTGCGGGGCGTGACCAACGTCGGCGGCCGGGCCAATGCCGTGGGCATTTACCTGGATGAATTCAATATCGCTCCGAATATCCTGGTGACCGGCTGGTCAAGAACTCTGGATACGCCGCTCTACGATATCGAACGCATCGAGGTGTTGCGCGGTCCGCAAGGCACGTATTTCGGCCGCAACACCCTGGGCGGGGCCATCAATATCACCTCGCGCAAACCCGACCCGACCATGGCATTCGGCAATCTGCGTGGTGAGCTTGATGAGCATGGCACCTGGTTGACCCGTGTCTCAGGGAACATCCCCGTCGCCGATCAAGCCGCCGTCCGGATCACCGGCTATTACCGGGACGTGGGCGGCTGGATGAACAACATTGCCGATGGCGGCACCAACGATGGTCGTGATCAAGGCATCAGAGCTGCGTTTCGTTATGATGACAACACCAACCTGACCGTCGACCTGGCTGTATCAAGAACCGAGGAGCGCCAGAACCAGCTCGAAATGGTTCCCGCCGGCATACTCGCCCCGGTGCCCGCGCAACTGGTCGATGTCGTCGACAATTTCCACTTGCTGTTCGCACCATTTGGAACGCCACCGATCGACACCAGCCAGTTCCCGGAATGGCCATTGCCGGCCGGTGGCGGCGTTTCGTTCTGGCCCGACAACCATGACACCCTGGCCACCGATGCCCGGCGCCGCTCAGACAGCGACACGGACATACTGATCGGCAGGATTAACTACCTATTCGACAATGGCCTGGAACTGACTTCGGTAACCGGCTACATCAATAATGAATTTGACCAGATCGGCGATGGCGACGCCTCCCCTTACCCGGGATTCATCGTAGCGCGCGACAGCACATCGAAAGGCTGGAGCCAGGAACTGCGGCTGAGTTCTTTCGGCCAGGGACGAGTGGACTGGACCTTCGGCGGGATCATTGCCTCCGATGAGATCATGGAGACCGATGTCAGCACCCACTTGGCCAGCGATCCATTTCTCAATGCCTGGGGTGCATTGCTGTTTGCACTGGGCGTTCAGGACGGTCTGATCGACTTGAGCGACCCCGAGATCCAATTTCTGCTGACCAACGGCCTGGTGCCGGAGATTTTCGGACCGATGACCATCGGCAATTTCGAGGACACCGACCGCGGCATCGATACCGACAGTTATGCATTGTTCGGTGATGTGAGCTTCAATTTCAACGAAGCCTTTTCGATGTCACTGGGATTGCGTTGGACTCGTGATGAGGTCAAGTTCACCGAAATCACCCGCCCGACCGTGACGCTCGCGGTCGGCGAGGATGTCGTCGATACCAGTTTCTCCAACCTTTCGCCACGACTGGCGTTGAACTATCAGTTCACTCCGGATATCTCCTCGTATTTCACCGTGGCAAGGGGCTACAAGGTCGGCGGGGTCAACTCCGATGTCACCCTGACCGATGACGGCGCAGTCGAGCAGATCTATGATGAAGAAACGGCCTGGAGCTATGAGGTTGGCTTGAAGAGCCTGCTGCTGGACAACCGTCTGCAACTCAATGCCGCACTGTTCTATATCGACTGGGACGATATCCAGGTTCGTGGCCAGGATGTACTCAGTCAAAGGCAATTTGTCCAGAACGCGACCAACGCCACCAGCCGCGGTGGAGAACTCGAAGTGCTGGCCCAGTTGACGCCGCAACTGACCTGGACCATGGGTTACGGCTATACCGATGCCACCTTCGGCGACTTCGCGAACGCCATCCCCATCGACCAGGTCGGGTTCGGAACCGTGGACGCCACCGGCAATCGCCTACCGTTCGCGCCACGCCACACCTTCAACACCAGCGCCGAGTACCGCTTCCCGATTTTCGACGGCACCGACGGTTGGCTGCGTTTCGACTACCGCTACATCGACCGCCAGTTTGCCGAAGCCACCAACGACGCCAACCGGATACTGAGCTCGTTCGACCTGGTCAACGTGCGCTTCGGCATCGAACGCGAGCGCTACAACTTTGCCCTGTTCATCAACAATCTGTTTGACGAGGAGTACACGGTCGGCGTACAGAGCCTTGAAACCTTCTACACCGGCGCCAATCGCGCCGTTGGAGCGCCGCGTACCTTCGGTGGCGTTTTCAATTACTATTTCTGATCGAGTCAGCCGCCAGGCAGACTCTCCAGACGGGGCCGTCCCGGCCCCGTTTTTTTTCACAGCAGGTCAATCGTGGCAGGCATTGAAAACAAGCCGGGCGCCCTCTCTGAAAAGGGCAATGATCCCGACCTTATTCTGAAGAAGCTGAAGGCCATGAAGGGTCGCGATGTCCCTTGGGCCGATGGTCGGGTGTTCGCCTATATCTATGATCCCGGACCCGAGGCCAGCGCGCTGGTTCATCAGGCCTTCGATTTGTTCCTGACCGAAAACGGCCTGGACCCGACCGCATTCCCTTCGGCACTGAAACTGGAAACGGAAATCATCTCGGTGGCTGCCGGGTTGCTACACGGGGATGCCGGCGTAGTGGGCAACTTCACGTCCGGTGGCACGGAATCCATCCTGCTATCGGTCAAGACCGCGCGTGATCGCGCACGTGCTCTGCAGCCCGAGATCCGCCAGCCCGAACTGGTGCTTCCGGAAACTGCCCACGCCGCTTTCTTCAAGGCCTGCCAGTATTTCGATGTCAAGCCCGTGGTGACTGCGGTTGACCCGCTCTCCTACCGGGCACAACCGAATCTGATCCGCGACGCCATCAATGCCAATACAATCCTGCTGGTCGCCTCGGCGCCATCCTATGCCCATGGCGTCATCGACCCCATCACTGAGATCGGTGCGATCGCAATGGAGCATGATGTGCTGATGCATGTCGATGCCTGCATGGGCGGAATGTACCTGCCGTTTGCCGGACCCGACATCCCGGTCTTCGACTTTCGCGTTCCGGGTGTCACCCAGATCTCCATGGATTTTCACAAGTGGGGCTACGCGGCCAAGGGGGCTTCGAGCATTCTTTACCGCTCCGATGAACTTCGCCGCTACCAGATCTTTGCCTGGTCCGGCTGGACCGGCTACTCAGTAGTCAATCCGACCGTCCTCTCGACCCGAGGCGCCGGCCCCATGGCCGCCTGCTGGGCCATTCTCAACTTTCTCGGCCGGGAAGGTTATGAAAGGATGGTCCGGGAATGCCAATCGGCCTCACGCAGAATTCAGGCGGCCATCGATGACATTCCCGGACTTCATTGCCTGGGTCGATCGGATTGCAACCTGTTCAGCTTTGCGTCCGACTCGCTCAATGTCTTTCGCCTGGCCGAAGACATGCGCGAACGTGGCTGGTACATCCAGCCCCAATTCGGATTCGGCCCTTCGCCAGCCAACGTGCACCTGTCGGTCGGTCATGGCAATGTCGCGCATGTTGATGATTTCATGAGCGATCTTCGTGAATCGGCTCTGGCAATTGCCGATTCGGGCCCGGTTCCGGATGCCTCCCATCTGGACCCGGGGCTGCTTGATCTGTCACCACAACAACTTTTCAAAGAATTGCAGACCATCACGGGCAGCGACGGTCGTCAACTACCCGAACGCATGGATCAGATCAACAGCCTGCTTGACGGGCTGCCACACGAGATGCGCGACGGCCTGCTGGCCGAGTTCGTCAACCGACTGTACGGCCGACCATGACCCCGGTAACTGTTCAGTGAACGGTCGCATGCGCTGGAAAATCGCGTTGACCCTGATGGTCACGCTGCTGATCGCCTATTACGACCGTCTCAATGTTTCGCTGGCTCTCCCGCTGATTGCCGAGGATTTCGGCTGGACCGCAGCCGAGACCCGACGCTGGGGCGGATTGCTGATGAGCCTGTTTTATGTCGGCTACGGTCTGGCCAACATCTTCCTGAGCCCCCTGGGCGCAAAATTCGGACTGCGGCGCTCGCTGATCGTCATCATCATCCTGTGGTCGTTCTTTACCGCTCTGGGCGCCTGGGCCAGTTCGATTCTGATGGTGTTCGTGGCCTCTCGGTTACTCCTGGGGGTATCGGAGGGGATCCATTTTCCGCTCATGAGCCAGTTGACCAAGAACTGGTTTCCGCCGGAAGAGCGCTCCCGAGGCAACGGCATCTGGATTTCAGGCCTGTTTCTGGCCTTTCTGACCGCACCATTGTTTCTTGTACCCCTGATGCACTGGCTGGGTTGGCGGGGTGGCTTCTATGCGCTGGCGGTCATTGGAATATTGGTCAGCATTCCACTGGTCTGGCGCTATGTCCATGACCATCCATCCACCCATCCGCGTGTCAGTGAACAGGAGCGCTCCTGGCTTGAAGAATCCGTGGCACTGGAGCAAACAATGGTCCACGGATCGGTGGGATCCCTGAAGGACTCGTTGCTGACCTGGCCCTTCGCACTGCTTGCCCTGATCGGAATTTTCAACAACATGGTTGCACTGGGCATTGCCGGCTGGTTGCCAACTTATCTGGCCGGACGCGAAGGGGTGCTTTATCACCAACTGACCTGGCTGACGGCGCTGCCCTATGCCTTCTCCATCCTGGGCATCGTCATCTGGGCCCATCTGGGCGATCGTACCAACCGGCGTGCCGGAATCGCCGCCGTCTGTTACTTGCTCGCCGGTTTTCTCATCTGGGCGGCTCTGGTCTCGCCGGGCATCTGGGTCACTGTGGGACTGTTCTCGGTGGCGGTCATGCTGATTGCCGCCTGGAGCACGGCCGAGTTCGCCCTGGTCCAGCGGGTGCTGCCGCAGCCCCATGTCACCGCAGGTTGCGGCATCTACAACGGCATGACCACCCTGATCGGTGGCGGAAGCGGGCCGTTCGTGGTTGGCGGCATCATCGATGGCGGCACCGGGTTGAGCGCCGTCGGACCGATCGTGGCCATCACCACCCTCAATGCCATCCTGCTGCTGACCGTCTACCGGCTGATTCGCTATTGATGGCCAGAAGCGTTTTCTGTTAGCTTGCTCGGCAGGGACACTGAGGGAGCCGTCATCATGAGCCTGGTCAATCCGGTCATCGTCATCCCCGGCATTACTGCCAGCGAGCTGCGTGACGAGTATGCCGTATCCCCCGAAACCGTCTGGTCGGCGGTCATGAACAAGGCCTACGACCGACTTACCCTGCATCCGGAAAACCTGCGCTATGAGCTGATCGAACCGGCCCGAATCGCGCCGGACTCGGTGTTCAGGCTGGTTTATCGGCACCTGATCGAGGAATTGCGCTACAACCTGACCCGCAAGCCCGAGGAGCCGGTGCCGGTCTATCCCTTTCCCTATGACTGGCGCCAGCCGCTGGACCTGGTCGAGCGGCAACTGGAGCGATTTGTCGACGAGGTCATCGCCCGGACCAGCCTGATGCGCCATTACCACCGGGCAGGCTATCCCGACCAAGCGAGGGTCAACCTGGTTGGACACTCCATGGGCGGTCTGATCATCGCCGGGTATCTGGAGCGCAACGGTTCTTCTGCGCCGGTGGACAAGGTCGCCACGCTGGGCACGCCGTTTCGCGGCTCCTTCGAGGCACCACTGAAGATCATCACGGGTACGGCCAGTCTGGGTGGGGATGATGAATCCGGCTCGCGCGAACGCGAAGCGGCCCGCCTGACGCCATCGTTGTATCACTTGCTGCCCAGCTTCCCCGAGGCCATCGAGACCAATCATGCCGACATTCCGGCCGATCTGTACGATGTCGATGCCTGGCAACCCGGTGTATTCGCCACCCTGGCCGAGTTCATTCGTTTACACGGGCTACGCGGCCGGGCCAACCAGGGCAAGCGCCGTCAGTGGGCCCAGGAACTGCTTGCTGAAATGCTGACCCTTGCCCGTGCCCACCGGCAGCGCATCGAGTCCTTTCGTCTGGACCAGGCCGACATGCGTCCCGAACAATGGTTGTGCATGATCGGAGTGGACGCCACTACCCGCGTCCGTCTCAAGGTCGAACGTAGCGAGCGGCACCCGGTCTTCAACCTGACCGGCAAGGACCGCCAGAACCGCTGGGGCGACGATGATCTGGATGCCTGGCAGCTCAGCGGCGACGGCACGGTGCCGTATCGGGGCGCCGAGCCGGCCTTCCTCGAACGTCATCAGCTGGTCTGTCTACGCCCGAACGACTTCGGCTACTGGGAAGTCCGCGATCGCCTGCTGACTCGCAAGGCCGGCTTTCACGGCATGCTGCCGAATCTCAACCTCGCCCACCGCCTCATCATCAGCCACTTTTCCGGTCAACCGGTGCGCGGCACCTGGTCTCGCCCCGCGCCCGGCATCGAGAAGGACGAGTGGCAGAGTCCGATCCGGAATCTCGAATTCAAGGCATGAGAAAGCCGAAAACGTGATTGCCACCGCAAAACCCGCTCGTTTACCCGCTCCTGTTCACTGAAAAACGGGTAAACTTCCGCAGTTCGCCGGCGGGTTGTCCGGCGGGCTCTAGCGGCGCCCGGTTGTCATGAGGGCGAGGGATATTCCGACCAGGGAGTTTCATCAATGAATCAAAAGCGAAGTCAGGCTGTGGGTGGAACCCCAGCCAAAGGACTGGCCGATGTATTCGGCGCCAATGCCGGCAAGAAGTCCGGCGGCGTTGTGATCGGCGCCATTGTCATCCTGTTGCTGATCTGGATACTGGCCACCTCTTTCTACACGGTACAACCGGAAGAACGGGCCGTAGTCAAGCGCTTTGGCGCGGTCATCAAGATCACCGACCCGGGACTGCACTTCAAGCTGCCCATGGGCATCGACCAGGTCCAGTGGGTCGCGACCGAGCGGGTGCTTAAGCAGGAGTTCGGCTTTCGCACGGAGGGCGTTCGCGGTGGCCGGACTCAGTACAGCCAGAAGGCCTTCGAAGATGAGTCGCTGATGTTAACCGGTGATCTCAACATCATCGACCTGGAATGGGTGGTGCAGTACCGCATCAATGACCCGATCAAGTTCCTCTATTCCATGCGTGAACCGACCCAGACCCTGCGTGATATTTCCGAGTCGGTCATGCGTCGGGTGGTCGGCAATCGCCTGGGCTCCGATGTGCTGACCGTTGGCCGAGTCGAAATTCAGCAACTGGGCCGCGATGAAATGCAGCAGATCATGGACCGCTACGATGCCGGCATTCACGTGATCACTGTTGAATTGCAGGATGTGGTGCCGCCACCGGCCGTTCAGCCGGCCTTCAACGAGGTCAACGAGGCTCGCCAGGAACGCGAGCGCATGATCAACGAGGCCCAGAAGCGGGTCAACCAGGAGATTCCCCGGGCCGAGGGCCAGGCATTGCGCACCATTGCCGAGGCTCAGGGATATGCCACCGAGCGCGTCAACCGTGCGCTGGGTGAAAGTACACGCTTTTCTGCGGTGCTGGCTGAATACCAGCGCGTGCCCGAGGTTACCCGCTCGCGACTGTACCTGGAGGCATTGGCCGAAATCCTGCCCGAAATTGGACAGATCCTGGTCGTTCAGGAAGACCAGCTTGCGCCATTGCCCTTGCTCAACGTGGATCGCAACCAGGAGGCCCAGCCATGAAATCACTCGGACTGATCATTGCATTGCTGCTCTTTCTCATCATCGGCTCGGCCTGCACCTTTGTGCTGGATGAAGCCGATCAGGCCATCATCGTTCAATTCGGTGAACCACGTGGCGACCTCATTTCCGAGCCCGGGCTGAAGTTCAAGTTGCCGTGGCAGCAGGTACGCCGCTTCGACAAGCGTCTTCTCAACTGGGATGGCGACGTCACCCAGATTCCGACCCTGGGTCGGGAATTCATTCTGGTCGACACCACCGCGCGCTGGCGCATCGAGGATCCCCTGCAGTTCCTGCGCAGTGTCCGCGATGAGCGCGGCGCCCGCACCCGCCTCGATGACATCATCGATTCGGTTGTTCGCGACATGGTCTCATCCACTGAACTGGAGGAAATCATTCGTTCCCGCGACTGGAGCGTGGATGTCGATGAACTCGAGGATCCGACCCTGGCCCAGCGCGACGATGTGGATCTGCAGATGCGGCCGAAACTGGGGCGCGAACTGCTGGAGCAGGAAATCCTGCAGCGCGCTCGTCGCCTGATGCCCGAGCTTGGGATCGAACTTCACGATGTGCGCGTCAAGCGGGTCAACTACATCGATTCGGTCCGCCGCCAGGTCGAAAGCCGCATGATTGCCGAACGCCAGTCGATTGCCGAACGTTTCCGCGCCGAAGGCCAGGGCCAGGCCCAGGAAATTCTTGGTGAAATGGCGCGTGAGCTGCAGACCATCCGCTCCGAGGCCGCCAAACAAGCCGAGGAAATCCGTGGCCAGGCCGATGCCGACGCCACCCGAATCTATGGCCAGGCCTTCGGGGCCGACCCGGAGTTCTACGCCTTCTTCAGAACCCTGGAGACCTATCGTGTGCTCGGCAAGAACAGCACGCTGATGCTGCGCGCTGACTCCGATTTCTTCCGGTATCTTGAGAAAGCGCAGGCCGATTGATTTTGGTAGGTCGGCCCTACGTGGCCGACGGTCCATGTCACCGACATCGACTCAAATTCGACACGGTGGATCCCTGGATTGAAGTCGGGACACGCGAACCATCCAATGGCGATGAATTCGAGTCATGACCGTCGGGGACGTAGCCCCGACCTACAACGACCGTCGGCCACGTAGGGCCGACCTACAGGCGAGCGGCGAGCCGGGTGCCTTGGTCAATGGCGCGTTTGGCATCGAGTTCGGCGGCGACATCGGCGCCGCCGATCCGATGGACACGCACGCCCTGCCCTTCCAGTGCCTCGGCCAGCACCCGGTTGGGTAGCTGGCCGGCGCAAATGACGATGTTGTCGACTTCGAGCAGTTGCGGTTGATCCTCCACACGGATATGCAGGCCTTGATCATCGATGCGCTCATAGCTGACTCCTGAGAGCATGTTGACGCCAAAACCTTTCAACGAGGTGCGATGGATCCAGCCGGTGGTCTTGCCCAGGCCTTTGCCCGGCTTGGAAGTCTTTCTTTGCAGCAGGTGAATTTCACGGGCCGGCGGCCCGAAATTCGGTTTCATCCCGTCAACCCCGCCGCGCCGGGACAGATCCATGTCCACACCCCACTGATCAAAGAAATCCTTCGGATCCGGTTGATCCGGATCAGGAGAGTCAGCCACATGGTCATGGACCAGGAATTCGCTGACATCGAAGCCAATGCCGCCGGCGCCGATCACAGCGACTCTTTTCCCGACCGGCTTGCCATGCAACAGCACATCGATGTAGCTGAGCACGGAGGGATGATCCTGTCCGGGAATCTGCGGATCACGGGGAGTCACACCCGTGGCGATGATGACTTCATCAAAGCCCTGCTCGCCCAGGGCCTCGGCAGTCGCTTCGGAGTTCAGGCGCAATTCCACGCCACTCAACTCGATGCGGCGCTGAAAGTAGCGCAGAGTCTCGACGAATTCCTCCTTGCCGGGGATGCGCTTGGCCATGTTGAACTGGCCGCCGATGCGGTCGGATTTTTCAAACAGCACCACCTGGTGACCGCGCTCAGCCGCCGTGGTCGCAGCCGCCAGTCCGGCCGGACCGGCGCCGATTACGGCAATTTTCTTGCCTGATTCGGCCGTTTCAATGCGCAGCTCGGTCTCGTGGCCGGCGCGCGGATTGACCAGGCACGAGGCCACCTTGTTCTGAAAGACATGATCCAGGCAGGCCTGATTGCAACCGATGCAGGTGTTGATTTCATCGACCCGCTGCTCGGCGCTCTTGATCACCCAGTCTGGATCCGCCAGCAATGGCCGCGCCATGGAAATCATGTCGGCATCGCCACGGGCCAGAATATCTTCGGCGGTGTGCGGCATGTTGATGCGGTTGGTGGTCACCAGCGGCACCGAAACCGAGCCCTTGAGCTTGCGGGTCACCCAGGTAAAGGCGGCCCGCGGCACGCTGGTGGCGATGGTTGGAATGCGGGTCTCGTGCCAACCGATGCCAGTGTTGATGATGGTGGCCCCGGCCTGTTCGATGGCCTGACCCAGAGCAACAACCTCCTCCCAGGTATTGCCATCGGCCAGCATGTCGAGCATGGACAGCCGATAGATGATGATGAAATGCTCGCCCACCGCTTCACGGATGCGCTTGACGATTTCCACCGGCAAGCGCATTCGGTTTTCGAAATCCCCGCCCCATTGGTCGCTGCGGTGATTGGTGCGCGGGACCAG
>SL_3KL_010_SEDDRAFT_10001755_pt1 | contig 19813 bp, 15 predicted proteins | sample SodLakKL_010_SED_2_FD_10381 | JGI IMG/M metagenome (IMG submission 10381) | reverse complement strand
GGAGAAATTTAAACGAGCCACATCCATACCCGCCCGCATCATATTTAAAATAGTATTTAAAGATTCACTGGCCGGGCCGATAGTACAGACTATTTTTGTACGCCTCAATAGCTTTCCTCCTAAATTATCACTTGTTATCCTTAACAGAGTTAGATGGCCAAAATTTTCGCCAGTTCATATATTTCTTCGTTTAAAACCTTTTTCTGGCTGAGGGCATAAGTCAGTTCCGTTCCTGTGATCTCACCAGCCACCAATCCCACCATTAAATTTGTCCTTCCTTCTATCAGCAGATCCACAGCTTTGGCAGCCATCCGGCTGGCAATATTACGATCAAAGGCAGTGGGAGTACCCCCCCGCTGCAGGTGTCCCAGGATGGTAACCCGAGTATCCATACCGGTGCACTTCTTAATAGCTTCGCCGATGGCAATGCCGCTGGCTGCTCCCTCGGCTACCAAAATAATACTATGGAGTTTGCCTCTCTCATATCCACGGGTCAAGCGGCTGCAGATATGGTTGATATCAAAATCTTTTTCAGGAATCAAAATAGATTCGGCCCCGCCGGCCAGCCCTGCATATAAAGCCAGGGCTCCGGAATTCCTGCCCATCACTTCCAGAACAAATACTCTCTCATGGGAAGTGGCCGTATCCCTTAACTTATTTATAGCATCAGTGATGGTGTTCATAGCGGTATCGAATCCGATACTCACATCGGTGCAGGCAATATCGTTGTCAATGGTACCTGGCAGGCCGACGGTCTTAACAACTCCCGTATTACCCAAAGCCATGGCTCCACGAAATGAACCATCCCCACCGATTACGACTAACCCGTCTAACTGGAATTTCCGAATCATATTGATGGCTTTTTCCTGCCCTGCCCGGGTAACAAATTCGGGGCATCGGGCTGTCCTTAAGACCGTCCCTCCCCGGTGAATAATATCAGCCACGGAACCCCGCTGCATTTGCTCAAATTCTCCATTAATTAATCCGGAATAACCCCTTTGTATGCCAAAAACTTCTACGTCATGGTAAATACATTTCCTGACCACAGCTCTTACTGCGGCATTCATGCCCGGAGCATCTCCGCCGCTGGTCAGTACGCCGATTCGTTTCATCAAACTCCTCCTGCTGGCTGTCTATGCCTTATTATTTGCCTTGCTCTAAAAATTCACCAATTTTTCTAAATTTATTGTAGCGGTTCTTTATCAGTTCATCCACAGGCACTTTGTCCAGCTCTTTCAACTGGTTCATAATTACATCTTTAATATTTTCAGCAGTACACTGGTAATCCCGATGGGCTCCTCCCAGGGGTTCAGGAATAATCACATCGATAATTCCAAACTCCAACAAATCCTGAGCGGTGATTTTCAGCACTGAAGCAGCATCTTCGGCACGATTGGAATCCTTCCATAGTATGCTGGCGCAGCCCTCCGGAGATATGACGGAATACACGGCATGCTCCAACATACATATTCGATCTCCTACAGACAGGGCCAGTGCTCCGCCGCTGCCCCCTTCTCCACAGATTACCACCACGATGGGAGTTTTTAAGCAGCTGAGGGCCATTAAATTTTCTGCAATGGCTCTCCCCTGTCCCCTTTCCTCTGCTCCAATTCCCGGAAAAGCTCCAGGAGTATCAATAAAAGAAATAATAGGCCGCTTAAACTTTTCCGCCTGCCGCATCAAACGAAGTACTTTTCTGTACCCTTCAGGATGAGGCATTCCAAAATTTCTCAGAACATTTTCCTTAATCCCTTTGCCCTTACGATGGCCTATTAACGTCACCGGGCTCTTATTCAAAAAAGCCAGGCCTCCCACCATGGCCTTATCGTCGCCAAACTCCCGGTCACCATGCAGCTCAATAAAATCCTGAAATATATACTTTATGTAATCCATGGTGGAAGGCCTTTCCACATAACGGGCAATCTGTGTCTTCTGCCAGGGATTGAGGTTTTCATAAATTTCTCTTTTCAGACGGTTAAGCCGCTCTTCCAGAACTTCAATTTCCTTATCTAAAGAAATCTCTTTTTCTTCAGAAAATATTTTTAATTCATTGATTTTAACTTCCAGTTCATTAATAGGCCTGTCAAATTCCAGTTTATTGCTCATACCTTACCTCCTTACACCCTTTTATGCATTAAAAGCAGCCTGGAAAGAGTCCTGCGAAGGTCTTTCCTTTCCACAATCATGTCGACCATTCCATGCTGCAGTTGAAATTCAGCCCTTTGAAAACCTGTGGGAAGTTTTTGCCTGATGGTCTGCTCAATTACTCGGGGTCCAGCAAACCCAATCAAGGCCTGGGGTTCAGCGATAATAATGTCCCCAAGGGATGCAAAGCTGGCAGTTACTCCCCCGGTAGTGGGGTTGGTTAAAACGGAAATGAATAATTGACCGGAACTATTTAATTTTGCAACTGCCGCACTGGTTTTAGCCATCTGCATCAGGGAAAGCAGCCCTTCCTGCATTCTAGCGCCGCCGGATGCAGAAAAAATAATTATGGGCAGCTTCTTTTCAACGGCCGTTTCTAATGCCCGGGTAATCTTCTCCCCTACCACTGAACCCATACTGGCGGAAATGAAAAACTGGTCCATTACTCCAATTACCAATGGAATGTTCTCTATGGTCCCTTCACCCGTTACCACCGCTTCTTTAAGTCCGGTAGACTCCCTGGCTGCAACAAGTTTGTCTTCATACTCCGGAAAATTTAAAGGGTTTTTGGATTCCATTTTGGAGTCGTACTCTACGAAACTTCCTGCATCCAGAATCAGGGAAAGCCGCTCCATTGCCGTCAACTTCAGAGGATAATTGCATTTTTTGCAGACCTTATAATGCTTTTCCAGGTCTCCTTCTTTACAATATATAACTTCTCCACATTCTCCACATTTAATCATTTCTTCATCCTTCGGAGAAACTGCTCGTCCGGGGATGTCCAACACGGCATATTTAGAAGATTTTGCTTTTTTAAAAAAGTCTCTCAGCAAATTTATACACCCCACAAATAATTATTGTAAAAATACACTATTACAGTATATTAAAGTTAATATATTTTATCACATACAACCTTGAAAAACAAATTAAGAACCGACCTCTTTGAAGGCTACATTGCCCTCTCCTAAAAGCTCTCGAATCCTTCCCAGGATTTTTTCATCTTCCGGGATCCAATAATCTTTTTTGGTCAACACCAGCTTATTCTTTTCATTAAAAAACAGGTAAACAGGTATTTCTCCCGCCCTGGAAAGTAAAATATCCTTCAGAGCATAAAAATAATCGCTTTCACCGGCACAAATCTTTAAGTAAAGCTGTTTCTGTACTTTGTTCAGGGAATACATCTTCTCCCCGATAATTTTAACCTCATCTTCAGAATTCCTGTCAATTTTTCCGGTCAAAGTTATAACATTTTCACTTTTGAGCACCTCTCGGCTCTGCTCAAAAAGTTCAGGGAAAACTACCACTTCCACTTCTCCCCCCAGATCCTCCAGGGTAAAGAAAGCCATGGTCTTTCCTTTTTTTGTCACCAGGGGCTTTATGTTATGGATAATCCCTCCCAGGGTAACTTTACCCAACTCCCTTAAACCTTTTAAATCATTGATTGATACCGCCTGGGTCTCCAGGGTTTCCCTATATTGGTCCAGGGGATGCCCGGATATATACAGGCCTAAAAGTTCCTTTTCAAAGGACAGTTTTTCCTTGATGGTCAGTTCATCCAGCTCCGGCAGGACATCTCGGGACAAGTCCCAGTCCTCTTCTTCCGAAAAAAGCTCAAACATGGAAAGCTGGCCGTTCTTTCTTTCCTTATGATAGGATTGGGCCCGGCACAAAGTTTCATCCATAACTGCCATAAGCTGTGAGCGAAACGCTCCCAGAGAATCGAAAGCACCGCTCTTGATCAGGCTTTCTACATTTTTTTTGTTGCAAACTCTCAAATCTACTTCATTGCAGAAATGCCTCAAAGATTTAAAGCGGCCGATCCTCTCGCGGGTTTCAATTATAGATTCAATTGAGCTCAAGCCCACATTCTTAACCGCCGCCAAACCAAAACGTATCTTACCCTCAGAAACGGTAAAGTTAGCAAGGCTAACATTAACATCCGGTGGAAGCACTTCAATTCCCTGACGACGGCAGTCATCGACGTACGCCGTAATTTTGTCTGTATTGGACATGTTTCCGGTCAAAAGGGCAGCCATAAACTCCAGGGGGTAGTTTGCTTTTAGATAAGCAGTCTGATAAGCAATCATGGCATAGGCAGCCGCGTGGGACTTATTAAAACCGTAAGAGGCAAACTTTACAATTAAATCATAAAGCTCATTGGCCAGTTTTTCAGAAAACCCCTTATGAACACAACCCTTCACAAAGATTTCTCTCTGTTCCGTCAATATTTCCATCTTCTTCTTTCCAATGGCTCTTCTCAAAAGGTCCGCCTGACCCAGAGTGAAACCGGCCATCTCCGCAGCCACCTGCATAATCTGCTCCTGGTAAACCATAACTCCGTATGTTTCTTTCAAAATTGGCTCCAAACGGGGGTGTAAATATTTTATAGGTTTTTTTCCGTGTTTGCTTTCAATAAAGGTAGGAATCTGTTCCATAGGGCCCGGCCGGTATAAAGCTACTACAGCAATAATATCTTCAAACTTATTGGGCTTTAATTCTTTTAATATATTCCTCATCCCGGCGCTTTCCAGCTGAAATATTCCTGCGGTATTCCCCTGGGAAAGTAATCCATAGGTTTTATCATCATCCAGGGGAATGTCCGAAAAAAGCACTTTCTTTCCGGTAGAGCGTTCCACCGAATCTAACGCTTCCTGCATAACTGTAAGGGTCCTCAATCCCAGGAAGTCCATTTTTAAAAGCCCCAGCTCTTCCAGGGTTCCCATGGGAAACTGGGTTACGTTACCGGCATCCGCCGTCTTCTGCAGAGGGACATAGTTCACCAACGAGTCCTTTGATATTACCACCCCGGCAGCATGGGTTGAAGCATGCCTGGGCAGCCCTTCCAGGGAGCGGGAAACCTCTAATAATTTTCTTATGTTGGCATCCTTTTTGGTCAGCTCTTTCAAATCATCATTGCAAAGGGCTTTTTCTATGGTCATCCCCGGTTCAAAGGGAATCAACTTGGCAATCCGGTCCACTTCGGGGTAAGGGATATTTAACGCCCTCCCCACATCTCTCACCGCTGCCCGGGCGGCCATGGTACCAAAGGTGATTATTTGGGCCACTTTATCCTCTCCGTACTTTTCTACCACATAGTCCATCACTTTTTCCCGCAGCTCATAACAGAAATCGATATCAATATCCGGCATGCTGACTCTCTCGGGATTTAAAAAACGTTCAAACAGCAAGCCGTATTTTAAGGGGTCTATGTCGGTTATAAAAAGACAGTAAGCCACCAGGCTTCCTGCAGCCGACCCTCTTCCCGGACCTACCAGTATATTGTTTTCATGAGCATATTTCACAAAATCCCAGACAATCAAAAAATAACTGGCATATCCCATCTCTAAAATTACTCCCAGTTCATAGTCCAGGCGGCTTTCCAGTTCAGGAGTAATCTCAGTAAACCTCTTTCTTAGCCCTTCATTACAGATTTTCTTTAAGTATGCATTATGGTCATAGCCTTCTGGGATCTGGTAATAAGGCAGGTGGGTCTGGCTGAAGTCAAAATCCACATTACACTGCTCGGCTATAACCAGAGTATTCTCCAGAGCTTCCGGATAATCTGAAAAAAGAGCATACATTTCTGAGGGGGATTTTAAGAAAAATTCATTCCCCTGAAACCTCATCCTGTCCTGATCATCAATGGTTTTTCCCGTCTGGACACAAAGGAGAACATCATGTACGGGGGCGGCTTCCCGGGCTAAGTAATGGCTGTCATTAGAAGCCACCAAAGGGATTCCCGTTCTTTCACTGATTTGAACCAGAGCCCGATTTACTTTTTTTTGCTCAGGGATAAAATGGTCCTGGACTTCCAAGTAGTAATTCTCGGGCCCAAAGATTTCCCGGTACCCACAGGCCAGTTCTTCTGCTTCAGAGATTTTATCCTTAAGAATTAGCTGCGCCACCTCCCCGGCGAGGCATCCACTGAGAGCAATTAGTCCCTCTGCATTCTCCTGCAGGAGTTGAAAATCCACTCTGGGCTTATAATAAAAACCTTCCAGGAACCCTTTGCTTACCACTTTCATCAAATTTCTGTACCCCTGTTGATTCTTAGCCAGCAGCACCAGATGAAAAGAATTATCGTCTACCCGGGGCACCCGATCGAAACGGGTTCGGGATGCCACGTAAACCTCACAACCTATAATGGGTTTTATCCCTTCCTTTTTGGCTGCTTTATAAAAATCGATGATCCCGTACATCACCCCATGATCTGTTATGGCTATTGCCGGATTATTAAATTTTTTTGCTTTTTTTACCAGGTCTTTAACCCGGGATGCTCCATCCAAAAGACTGTATTCTGTATGGGTATGAAGATGTACAAACTGTCCTTCAAAGCTGCTGTTTTCATTCTTATTGTTCTTATTGTTTTTAATGTTTTTATGGTTTTTCATGCTTTTCCCTACCTTCGATGCACATGGTGAAACTCTATTTGCCCTTCTGCTTTCTAAACTTATCATTTTTCACTGAACTTCTTTCACAAAATACATTGAAGTTGGCTGTAAATTCCCGCAGGCTTTAACAGAAACAGATAGTTTCGGCCTGCTGCATATATTTTGGGGAAAAAATTGCACATTTATAGTATACCATGATTCCATGCTAATTTTGGATACAGTTTCATTGTATATCTTTAGATAGGCCTGGAATAAGAACAAATTTTTATAAATAACATATACAAAAGGAAATTTTCGTGGGGAGGTGCTCTATGGAAAAGTTCATTCACACCCTGATCTATAACTTTTTTATTGCTCTAGGAGTTATCCTGGGCGGGGCTTTTATCGGTTCTTTAGGAGCTGTCTTTTGCCAAGACCCCCCGCTGAAAATTATGTTAGATTTAGCGGAAAAACTAAAAATATGGGCAATTGTTTCAGCTATTGGAGGGACTTTTGTAGCCATAAGAGCCATAGAAATCGGTTTTCTTGATGGACAGCTCAGCAGTCTGGTAAAGCAGTTCTTATTTATCCTCAGCGCTTTCTACGGTGCCCAGCTGGGATATCTATTAATTGTAATGCTCACAGGAGGAGATTAAGTTGAAGCAGAAATTTGCTTATTTTTTTCTGGGAGTCCTGTTAGGGGCCTTCCTTATGCAGGCTTTAGTAGGAAAGGAAATGAATCGCCTGTATTATGAAAAAGAAAAGTGGAGAATAGAATTATATGACACTCTGGAACTATTAAATAAAACTGAAGAACATTGGGAATCACAAAATTCTCAACTCGTCAGCGATGTAAAATTATATTTTTACCCGGAAAATGATCAAAAAAACTCTTTTACACAATTGGAATTGAAAAAAGAAATCAGGGAAATTGTAAAAGGGCTTATTGGGCAGGAAATCGGTGAAATAAATCCTGAACTGGCTTATAAGCTTCTGGACCAGCGAATTGTACAGCTAGAAGAAAAAAATTTCCTGATTAAAGTAAGGTCAATAGTTATAGCCAGAGAAATCCTCTTCCACCTGGAAGCAGAATACCTGCCTGAACTGGATGCAAATTAGTCCATTTTCATCGTGACCCTCCCCCACCTGCACTTTCAGATAGATAAAAGAATGGCGTTTAAACAATGCTTTTGCCTTTAATGAAGATATGTATTATAATGAATGTGGCTGTAAAATAAATGTTCTTGCAGGCTGCCGGATATGATTCAAGGCAGCAAACATCAACCTCATGGAGGCTGACAAAATGGACCAACAGTACAAGCTTGCTTTAAAGGTGATTCTAACTGTTTTTATCCTGGCCGGGGCTATATGGTTTGTTAGAGAAATAATATGGGTTATTAACCTGGTTTTTATCAGTGTCCTGGTGGTGTATGCCATCAGCCCGGCTGTAACCTTTCTGGTGAATAGAAAAGTCCCTCATTGGTTGTCTGTAGGGCTGGTTTATCTGGCCTTACTTGCTTTCGTAGCATTGATGTTTTACCTGGTAATGCCCATTATCATTGATGAAATTGTCCAGTTGACCCAACTGCTGCCTAATTATATTCAATTAATAGAGCCCGCTGTTTTTGAATTCATTCATATGATTCAAAACCCTCAATTCGAAGAGGTCTTAGAAACCTTAATCCGACAGGCCCCGGGCAACCTGCAGCAGCTGTTGAACCAGGCTACCACTTTAACCTTTGCCTTCTTTTCCCGAATTACCGAAATCTTTATCATTCTATTTTTAGTTTTCTACCTTTTAAAAGACTTGAGGAAAATACGCCGGGGTATTATCGGGGCCATCCCCCATTCTTACCGGCAGGAAGCAAGTAGAGTTCTAATGGTTTTGGATGATAAAGTAGGTCAATACCTGCGGGGCAATATTCTTCGCTGCAGTTTCGTGGGCTTATTATCCGGTTTGGGCCTGTTTTTCCTGGGAATGCCCTTTTATTTTATTCTCGGGGTTTTTGCGGGAATTATGAATATTATATACTACATCGGCCCTTATATTGCGGCAGTGCCGGCAATATTAATCAGCCTTTCACCGGACACTCCAGGTACTCTGGTAATCATGGTCTTTTACGTCTTTATCCAGGCTTTAGATGCCTTCCTCCTTACACCGCTCCTTTTGGGGAAAGCCGTAGATGTGAAACCCTTTACTATCATTGTGTCCATATTAATCGGTGCCAAACTGATGGGGGTACTGGGAATAATCCTGGCCATACCCATTGCTGCTACCCTTAAAGTTGTCATTAACCTTTATAACCAGGAATATAACAATTGTATTAAAAACAGCAGCTAATTCCTCAGCTGCTGTTAACTTTTAGCTGCTTCCGTTCATTTCCTCCAGTTCATCTAAGCCTACGGCCTCTCCCAGTATTTTGCTGACATCCGACATAATCTTGCCAAAACGGGTTTCCGCTATCAGATATTCCCTGACGGTATTATTTAAGCTTACGGCTTCATACATGGCTCTTAACCGTTCTCCTCTTTCTTTCTCTATCTGCTTCCCTTCCAATTGATCCTTCTGGAGTTCAAACTGATACTTTCTGAAGTCTAGAAACATCTCCTTTGCTTCTTTGTCAGCCTCCAATTTTTCTTTGGCCTCCTTAAACTCCTTTAACTCATCAGAATTTTTAAGAGCATTGGCCAAGGCGTGAATATGGTCATAAATATTCAAACTTTCACCCCTCCATTTTCTTCATATTTAACCTATAGTATTCTACTTTTACAAAGCATTTCCCTTTAATCCTCCAGCCCCTTTATAAAAACATGGCCCCGATCGTTCATCTGATGACAACCAATACAACCTCCCCCAAAGACCTCCGTATAAACCCGGCTGTTCATATGAGAAAGATGAAGGCTTCGGGCAAAACGGTCATCCCCCGGCCTGTGGCAATCCATACAATCCTCAATATCTTTGGAATCAACAATGGGGTGCCCTACAACCCTCTGGTTGGTATATGTAGCTATAGTCCGGTCCTTATCGTCTACCTTGTGGCAGGAATTACAGCCCTCGGGCCAACGGTCTTCCATTACCAGCTGCCGTTCCTGCTGGTCCAGGTCCTCTGTCCGGCTTTCCTCCTGTGCCCGGGGCATACAACCGGTAAACATACAAAATAATATCAGTATGGCTATAAATATTGTAATCCTCAGAGCAAAATGCCGCATCAATTATTCCTCCTGTTTATTAAAACTATTTTACCCTGTGAATTTTCCTTTATTCTTTATGGTTTTTTCACCTTTTGCGGCATAATCTCTTCTGCCGGCACAATTACTTTATCCCATTCAGCCGGCGGCCTGTTAAGTTTTTCTTATTTCAATCCGGGAAATCCCTGCTGCCTTAAGGCTTCATAGAGCACAACCGCCACAGTGTTGGAGAGATTTAAAGATCTGGGCGGGCCTGTCATAGGGACTCGTATAGAATTATCTTTATATCGTGCAATGATATCCGGATCCAACCCTTTGGTTTCTTTGCCAAACAGTAAAAAATCTTCCTTCTGATAATACATCAGATGATAAAAATTTTTGCCCCGGATAGTGGAGGGCATGAATCTCTCTCCTCCATGTTTTATCTCAAATTCTTCAAAACTATCGTACAGGTAAAGCGAAAGATAAGGCCAGTAATCCAACCCTGCCCTTTTTAAATAACGGTCTTCCAGGGAAAAACCCAGCGGCCTCACCAGATGCAGAGGGGTACCGGTCAAGACACAGGTCCGGGCAATATTCCCTACATTTTGAGGGATTTCCGGTTCCACTAGAACCACGTTCACTTTACTGCTCCCCCTTTTCGAGCTGCGTAATAAAGCCTTTTATCGGAGTTAGTGCCCTCATCCATTGTAAAAGCATTGTAAACGGCAAGAATTTCATAACCTGTCTTTTGCAGGTACTCCACAACTTTTTCCCGGGTGTGGTACTTCTCCCGGTGGGTTTCTTGAAACTTTTCATAATACCCGTTATCTCTTTTTAGAAAACCCGTCAGGATGATTTCCCAGATATCCGCCTGGCTGTCATAGGATGATTCCCAAATCAAGGTCATTCGGTCTTCATCATAGAAGGTTGTTTCCCCCCCGGAGGAGGGTAGTTTGTCCACCGAATTAATGTCGAATATAAATAACCCTCCGGAGTTTAACTCCTGGTAAACTCTTTCTAATACTTTCAATAAATCTTCATCTTCCAGCATATAATTAAGTCCGTCCTGATAAGCTACCACCATGTCTATCCCATAGGGAACCTGCAGCTGCAGCTGCCGCATATCCTGCTCAAAAAAGTCTACCTTAATATTTTCCGCAGCCGCTTTGTTTCGGGCCACCTCCAACATTTCCGGAGAAAGGTCCACCCCAATCACCGGATATCCTTTTTTAGCCAGGGATAATGAAGAATTTCCTGTGCCGCAGGCCAGGTCCAAGATAACCTTGGGCTTTGCTCCAAATTTATCGACTATGGAGAGAATATAGTCGGCCCACTCATCATAATCGATCCCGGACATCAGGTAATCATACACTTTAGCAAGTTTTCCGTACTGGCTCATGGCGCGCCTCCGTTACACCTTTATTGTTTGTTCCTTTGATAAAAGTTTTTTCAAAAAATCGTCAATCTTCATTACCGCCCGCTGATAATCTTCTGCATCCACTAATAAGTGAAATACATTATTTCCTATTTTTGAATCGGCATATTTTCGGTCATAATGATCCCGACAAAGAATTTTCACTACTTCATAAAAATCTCTACAGTACAACCGTTCCAAAAGGGTCTGGACTTTTTCCTTCCCCAAGTTCCTTTCCAGAAACTTTATAGGCCCCTCAGTCTCCCGAATAATTACCTCTTGATCCAGCGAAGCATATTCCTTCAATATTCGTTCTGTCCGGGTTTCCAGGGAAACCTGGAGAAGTATGTGAATCCCGTTTTGAATTCCCTCAACCATAAAAGAAGGAAGATACAGAGGGCCTATACGCCTCCCTTCCCCTTCAACAATAATAAAAGGCTCCTCCTTAAACCGGTTCAGCCTTTGCCATAACAGGGCTTCAAAATTTTTTTGGCTCCTGGGTGCCTTCAGCCCGAGGTTTCCAAACACAGAACCCCTGTGGCCTGCCAGATCCTCCAGGTCAATCACCGGCCAATGCTGTGCTAATTTTTTAATAATTTCCGTTTTTCCTGTTCCCGTCAAACCATTTAAAACAATTAATTTTGGCTTTATATCATAATCAGTTAACTGTTTATGTATAAAACGACGGTATGCTTTGTACCCACCCTGCAACTGAAAAACCGTAAGGCCCAAAAACCCAAATATTTTAACCATGATTTTGCTCCGCATGCCTCCCCGCCAGCAGTAAAAAACCACCGGGGATCCTTTGGATTTCTCCATCACCTGCTGAACCATGAAGTAAAGTTTAGGAGAAACGATCTCGATCCCTTTCAACTTTGCTTCCATTAGGCCTTTCTCTTTATAAGTAATTCCTACCTGTGCCCTTTCCTCTTCATTGAAAAGGGGAATATTAACGGCACCAGGAATATTAGCATCTTCAAACTCCAGTGGAGACCTTACATCCACCAGAAAAAAAGGGGGTTCATTTTGCATAATAATTTCTTCTACGGTAATCAAGTGATTTTCCATATAATTTTTCTTTAAGCCTCTCCCTCTTTTTCTTTATTTTCTACGTTTTGAATATCCCTGCTCTGCCTGGTAATGGCTTTATTGTACTGCCTCAATTTTTTGTCCACCAGGAAGTTCACAGTGTTTTCCATGTATGTGCCATCTGTATTCAATTCCCCGGCGGGAACTCCGGTTAATATCTCAATTCCCTGGTCTATACTATTAACGGCATAAATATGAAACTGTTTGTTTCCCACCGCTTCAATTACTTCGTCAGAGAGCATAAGGTTGGCCACATTCTGATGGGGAATCATAACCCCCTGGGTTCCGGTAAGGCCCATCATCCGACAAACAGCAAAAAACCCTTCAATTTTTTCATTCACTCCGCCTATGGGCTGAATCTCTCCCATTTGATTTACAGAACCGGTTACAGCAATGTCCTGCCTCAGGGGTAACCCTGATAAACTGGAAAGCAGGGCATAGAGTTCAGTGCTGGAGGCACTGTCCCCCTCCACCCCTTCGTAAAGCTGTTCAAAAGTCAGGGTAGCAGACAGAGTCAGAGGAATTTCCTGGGCATATTTGGCTGCTAAATACCCCTCCAGAATCAGTACACCCTTGTTATGTATTTTCCCGCTCATTTTCACTTCCCGCTCTATATTTACAACCCCTCTCCTTCCCAGATGAGTAGCCACCGTAATCCGGTTCGGCTTGCCGAACATATAATCTCCCAGTCCAATTACGGAAAGAGCATTCACCTGCCCTACCTTCTTCCCCTGTAGATCTATCAGGTAAGTACCTTCTTTAAATAGTTCCTGTATCTTTTTCTCCAGTTTGTTGGAGCGATAAACCTTTTCGTCATAAGCCTTTTTTACATGATCTGCAGTAATCAAATCAGCATTTTCAATTGCCGCCCAACCGTCTGCTTCGTGAAGGATTTCTATTAAATCGCTGAAGCGGGTGGTTAGTTTTTCCTGATGCCCTGCCAGGCGGGAACTAAATTCCACCACCTTCCCCACTGCCGAACGGGTAAAATGTTTTAACCCCGCTTTTTCACAGAGACAGCGGATAAACCCTGCCATTAAATGCTGGTTTTCTGTAGTTCTTTCCATTTCTGTATCAAAATCGGCCTTTATTTTAAACAGCTTTCGGAAATCTTCATCATGATGGTATAAAATCCGATAGAGGTATGGATTGCCAATCACCACTACCTTAACATGGATTGGAATCGCCTCAGGCCTTAGGGTAGAGAACGCCACCAGCCCTATTTGTTCCTGCAGGTTTTCTATTTTAAGTTCTTTATTTTTTATTACCCTTTTTAGAACGTCCCAGGAATGAAAATTTGTCAAAAGGTCCATGGCATGAATAATAAGATATCCTCCATTGGCCAGATGCAGGGAGCCGGGCTTAATCATGGTAAAATCAGTAACTACCATTCCAAACTGACTCTCATACTCCAATTTCCCCACCAGGTTATAAAAGGTGGGGTTGGTTTCAATCACTACCGGTGCACCGGTGCTTTCACTGTGGTCTATAAGTAAATTTACACTGTATTTTTCTTCTGATAATTTTGCTTTCTTTACCCAGGGGAAAGGAATCTGCTGTTCTTCCTCCCCCGCCCGAAAATCTTCCAAATGTTCTAAAACATCATTCTTAACTGCCTCCAGGTAATACCCGGCTTTTTCGTACGCCTTATATTTTTCCTTTAGAGAATCTATCAAGTGACCCACCGCAAAAAGCCCAACCCTTTGCTCCAGCTGTTTCAGCTTTTCTTTAATCTCCTTTTCTACGTTGAGAATTTTCCGGGTGACCTCCATGGCCTTCATCTGTACTTCATTCATCTTTTTTTCAAGGCCTTCCCTTACCTCTGGCTCCAGTTTTTCGAAATCCTCCTGGCTCAGCTGCTCCCCTTCAACCACAGGTATGGTAATATACCCCGTAGGTGTCCTTTTTAAGGCAAAGTCCTTTTCCTGGGCAGCCTTACTCAATTCGTCCATTAATTGATTCCGCTGCTGCTGAAAGTCCGTAATAATTTCTGCCTTTTCCTTTTCGTATCCCTCACCTTCAAAAGCCTTGGGTATTTCCTCTTTTAAGTCTTCTAAAAGTTCTTCCATATCTTCACAAAATAATTTTCCCTGTCCCGCAGGAAAATTTATGGCTTTGGGCTGGCTGGCATTTTCAAAATTGTAAACATAACACCAATCATCAGGGACAGGCTCTTGGGAGGCAATACTCTGCACACAGTTCTGGGCATAACTAAATTTTCCGGTCCCGGTTACCCCGGTCATAAAAATATTATATCCGTGGTTCTTTACCTTTAATCCGAACTCCATGGCCTTTACAGCTCTTTCCTGGCCGATGATTCCTTCGAAGGGAGTTACCTCCTCCGTAGATTCAAATTTAAATATCTCTTCGCTGCAGATCTTTTTAAGTTTCCTTACCGGTACTTTTGCCCCTTTTGACATTTCCGAAGCCTCCCTCATGTATAAACCCTTCTGAAGTTTTATATTCTTCTTTTTTTATTATTCTCCTCTCAAAAAAAAGAAATCCTGGCTGTTACAGCCAGGATTTCTAAGATAAGCATAAGCATCACATACTATTTGTAATTAGCCTAATTCTTTTCTCAGGTCTACGATTGCATCTACTACAGAGGGATCCGCCAGGGTAGTAGTATCACCAATGGCCTCAAATTCTCCGCTGGCCACTTTCCTAAGGATCCTTCTCATAATCTTACCGCTCCGGGTCTTGGGCAGTCCGGGGGTCAGAATGATAAAGTCTGGAGTAGCGATAGGCCCGATTACGGTGCGGACGTGAGTCCTCAGCTCCTTCTTAAGTTCGTCACTGGGCTCAAAGCCATCCTTCAAGATACAGTAGGCGAAAATGCCCTCACCCTTGATATCATGGGGATAACCTACCACGGCAGCTTCAGCAACAGCTGGATTGCTGACCAGTGCGCTTTCCACCTCTGCAGTACCCATTCTGTGTCCGGATACGTTGATAACATCGTCAATCCGGCCCATGAGCCAGAAGTAACCGTCATCATCCCTGCGGGCCTGGTCGCCGGTCAGGTACAGTCCGGGCAGCATATCAAAATAAGTCTGGCGGAAACGCTCATGGTCTCCAAAAACGGTCCTGGCTATGGCAGGCCAGGCTTTCTTAATTACCAGGTAACCTGCTTCATTATCGGGCACATCTTTAGCTTCGCCGTCTACTATAGCAGGCTCCACTCCAAAGAAGGGGAGGGAAGCAGAACCAGGCTTCTGGTTGACAACACCCGGTAAACCGGTAACAAGGATTCCACCGGTCTCAGTCTGCCACCAGGTATCCACGATGGGACACTTTTCTTTTCCGATTACTTTATAGTACCATTTCCACACTTCAGGGTTAATGGGCTCACCAACGGAACCCAAAACTTTCAATGTGCTCAGGTCTCTACCCAGAGGCCACTTATCGCCGTCCTTAATCATGGCCCTCAGAGCGGTAGGTGCTGTGTAGAACTGGGTTACTTTAAACTTCTCTACAATCTGCCAGAACCGGTCGGGGGCAGGATAGCTGGGAACCCCTTCAAACATAATGGTGGTTGCCCCTAAAGCTAAAGGTCCGTAGGCAATATAAGTGTGTCCGGTAATCCACCCGATGTCTGCGGTGCACCACCAGGTGTCCTCTTCGTGGATATCAAAAATATATTTAAAGGTCTGCATGGCATACAGGAGATACCCGGCGCTGCAGTGAACCACACCTTTGGGTTTTCCGGTGCTGCCGCTGGTGTAAAGAATGAACAGAGGATCTTCGCTGTCCATTTCTTCGGGGGGGCAGTCCAGATCTACAGTCTCAACTTCATCATGCCACCATACATCTTTATCTGTCATGTTTACATTGCCATCGCCCCTCTGGAAAACGATTACCTTTTCCACACAGTCGCACTGGGCTACTGCAGCATCAACATTGCCTTTCAGGGGAACTACTTTGCCGGCTCTGAGGCTGCAGTCGGCGGTAACAATTACTTTACATTGGGCATCCAGAACCCGGTCCTTAATGGAATCAGAGCTGAAACCACCGAAAACGATGCTGTGAATGGCGCCGATTCGAGCGCAGGCCAGCATGGAAATAGCTAGTTGGGGAATCATGCCCAGGTAAATAGCCACTCTGTCGCCTTTTTTAACTCCGTTCTTTTTCAATACATTGGCAAAACGGCTTACTTCATAGTGCAGCTGCTGGTAGGTGTATACTTTTACATCATCTTCCGGCTCACCCTGCCAGATAATGGCTGCTTTATTTTTTCTTACTCCATTCAGGTGACGGTCCAGGCAGTTGTATGAAACGTTTAATTTACCGCCCTCAAAGAATTTAATGTTAGCGTTCACGAAATCAAAGTCCATTACCTTATCCCATTTTTTAAACCAATCCAGTTCTTCTGCCATCTTTCCCCAAAATGCCTCGGGATTTTCGATGGACTCCTTATACATTTGATCATACTGTTCCCTGGTATTAATGTGAGCATTTTTTACAAATTCCTCTGAAGGTGGATACCATTTAACTTCTGACATTTTTTTCCCTCCATATCTTTCTTGTATTTCTCTTTATTCTTTCATTTGATAAACCACTAGAAAATACTAACAGCCGTTCAAGTAAAAACAAATTTTTTTAAACAGCTTTACACTTATTCCCTTAATCCCTCCTTTTCATAGTTTTTTAAAAACTGAATTAAATTGAATAGCATGAATAATTGCAGTAATCGATAACCTTTGATTAATTAAATAATTTTAATTTTTTGACAATTTAATCCTTGTTAGCACTGACTACATTCGATGTATGTAGGGATAATTCCTTCCCATGATTACAAAATTCTTAATTTTGGAATTTTGTTTCAATTTTTAATTTAATCTATTTATTTAATATTCTAAATATTCTTACTATTGCAATGAGTGTTCTCCCTTATTCCAAATCCATAAGAACCTCTTTTTAAACTGGAGTTTCTTCCAAATTAAATCAAAAAGAAGTCCCGGCCAAGGCCGGGACTTCTAAACATACATGTTTTGTTTTAGTCGATTAACCTAACTCTTTGCGGAGCTCCACAATCCTCTCAACAACTGTGGGATCTGCCAGGGTAGTGGTATCACCAATGGCCTCAAATTCGCCGCTGGCCACTTTCCTCAGGATCCTTCTCATAATCTTACCGCTCCGGGTCTTAGGCAGTCCGGGGGTCAGAATGATAAAGTCTGGAGTAGCGATGGGCCCGATTACGGTGCGGACGTGTTTCCTCAATTCCGCCTTCAGGTCGTCGCTGGGGTCATAGCCATCCTTTAAGATACAGTAAGCAAAGATGCCTTCCCCTTTAATATCATGGGGATAACCTACTACGGCAGCTTCAGCAACAGCTGGATTGCTAACCAGTGCGCTTTCTACTTCTGCAGTTCCCATTCTGTGTCCGGAAACGTTGATAACATCATCAATCCGGCCCATGAGCCAATAGTAACCGTCTTCATCCCTGCGGGCCTGGTCACCGGAAAGATACAGTCCGGGGAACATATCAAAGTAAGTCTGGCGGAAACGCTCATGGTCTCCGTAAACCGTTCTCATCTGGCCGGGCCAGGGCTTCTTAATTACCAGGTAGCCGGGCTCATTGTCGCCCAATTCGTTTTTCTCCTGGTCAATAATGGCTGGCTCTACGCCGAAGAAGGGCACGGTAGCGGAGCCGGGCTTCTGGGGGATACAGCCGGGAAGCGGGGTAATGAGAATTCCGCCGGTCTCCGTCTGCCACCAGGTATCCACGATGGGGCAATTTTCTTTACCGATTACCTTATAGTACCATTCCCACACATGAGGGTTGATGGGTTCACCTACAGTGCCTAAAAGCTTCAGGCTGCTGAGGTCTCTGCCCAGAGGCCACTTGTCGCCGTCTTTAATCATGGCTCTCAATGCGGTAGGCGCAGTATAGAACTGGTTGACCTTGAACTTCTCAACAATCTTCCAGAACCTGTCCGGTTCGGGATAGTTGGGAACCCCTTCAAACATTATTGTAGTTGCACCTAAGGTCAGAGGGCCGTAAACAATGTAGCTGTGTCCGGTAACCCAGCCGATGTCCGCGGTGCACCACCAGGTGTCCTCTTCGTGAATGTCAAAGATATACTTAAAGGTCATTGCGGTATACAGGTTGTAACCGGCGGTAGTATGCAGAACCCCTTTGGGTTTTCCGGTGCTTCCGCTGGTGTAAAGGATAAACAGGGGATCTTCAGAATCCATAACTTCTGGCTCACAGTTGGCATCTACCTTCTCCAGCTCATCATGCAGCCATACGCATTTGTCCGTCATATTTACATTGCCATCGCCTCTCTTGAAGACGATAACCTTTTCCACACAGTCGCACTCGGCAACCGCGGCGTCAACATTTGCCTTAAGAGGAACTACTTTGCCGGCCCTGAAGCTGCAGTCTGCCGTAAGAACCATCTTGCACTGGGAGTCCAAAATCCTATCTTTAATGGAGTCGGCGCTGAAGCCTCCGAATACGATTGAGTGAACAGCTCCAATTCTGGCGCAGGCCAGCATGGCAATGGCCAGGTTGGGGATCATACCAATATAGATGCAAACCCGGTCACCTTTTTTGATTCCGTTGTTCTTCAATACATTGGCATATTTACATACTTCATGATGAAGCTGCTGGTAGGTAAGGGTCATGACATCTTCTTCGGGCTCACCCTGCCAGATAATAGCAGCGCGGTTTTTCTTCCAGGTCTTCAGATGACGGTCCAGGCAGTTATAAGTTACGTTAAGCTTACCACCCTGGAAGAACTTAATATCGGCGGTAACATAATCGTATTCCATCATCTTGGTGGGCTTTTCAAACCAATCAAGGTATTCTTCGGCCATTTCCCCCCAGAAACCCTCGGGGTCTTCGACGGACCTCTTCCACATTTCATCATACTGTTCTCTGCTGTTCCCTGGTGCTGATGTGCGCCTTCTTTGAAAACTCTTCAGACGCGGGATACCATTTTACTTCTGACATATAATTCTTCGCCTCCTTAATTAGTTGTTCTTTCATATTAAGTAACCTGCGGCTTTGCCGCTTATGTCACTCTTTTCAAACTTTTAGACTATGGGAAACTGTTTTTTTGTATCAGTTTTTTCCCCAGGCCAACCCCCCTTCAAAAAATTTCCTGTAACAGAATCAGGCAAAAAAACAATAGAGTAAAAATCAATGATATTTACCCTTTAAAGTTTCATTCTTTTCCAACAATGGGTATAGTTTTAGAATGATAAAGGTTTCTTCTGTAACCCTCCTCTCCATACAAACATGAAAAAAATTTAATTAAAATAGTTTTCAACACCCTAACCAATATTGACAGAATAATTAAAACACAATTCCTTTTCAACTGACCCTTCTGCTGAAAGATAAGCACTTTCCCCCTGATTGAAAGTAGAATAAAAGAATCAAATTTGACCTGCAAAGGTGTTGAAAGCATACGCATTTGCATATATTATCTATTCTTTATAAATAAGCAGATTCCTTCTTTTTCCGTTGAAAATTTCTGAATATTTTTACTATAGCTCCGAAATAAGAAAATACGGGCTTTTAAAGCGCCCGTATTACTTGCACAAGCTGCTCATAATTAATTAAATTACTGCTCAGTTTAACATCAATAAGACATGGGAACGATTTTAACGTCCCCAT